>Ga0136617_10001345_pt1 | contig 21651 bp, 18 predicted proteins | sample AntDrymUQ3222106_2_FD_129672 | JGI IMG/M metagenome (GOLD analysis project Ga0136617, IMG submission 129672) | Polar desert sand microbial communities from Dry Valleys, Antarctica - metaG UQ322 (21.06) | ecosystem: Environmental > Terrestrial > Soil > Desert | place: Antarctica: Dry Valley...
GCAGCACCCAAACCCAGCACCGCCGAGCCAGCCCTCTTAATCACATTGGAGGCTCCCCCTGCCGACCGCCGCTCGCTGAGCTGCTTGAGGTCGGCTATGTGGTGCTCGACCTTGTAATGAATCTTTGTCAGTTCGCCGACGACCTCCTGGTAATCCTTCAAGTCCTCCAACTGTCCTCGAAGCGCCTTTTCGATATGGTCCTCGAGTGCGAGCATGTCGGTGATATAGCTGTTGATGGCTTCGGTCTTGTCTCTGGCCATGTTAACCTCCAAAATTCGGGATGTAGTCGGGATCTCTGGTCTCTCAGCCTACTCTTCCGCGTCCATTCTACAGTTGGCCCAAGAGGTTCAGACGTCTGTGCCGAGCGTCACGGTGCCCGCTCAGCAGGAGGAGGTTACGGTTGGCTCACTTCATTGGGGCCCACGCTGTAGGACACGGCGGCATTCATATGGCCGCCCTTCGCGCCGGGAACGCCGGCATGAAGGCTCTCCAGATATTCACGGCACCGCCCCAGTATTACGGAGACAAGGCTACCGTGCGTCCCGAGCGGGTGGAACGATTCCGCACCGCGCTCTCGCAAACCAAAATTGCGCCCGAGCACGTTGTGGTGCACGCGGCCTACGTGCTTAACACCGCAACGGAAGATGAAACGAAGCTGACCCGTGCCCGTGGGGGTCTGCGCAAAGAGCTGGAGCGCTCCACAGCGCTGGGGGTGGGAAGCGTCTGCTTCCATCCTGGTGCCGCTACCTCGGGAAGCCGGGAGGCTGCGGCGGAGAGGGTTGCCCGGGCGATTGTCGACGCCCTCGACGCGGTTGGAGGGGGTACGCGGCTATTGGTGGAGAACACCGCGGGCGCCGGCATGACCCTCGGACGCAGGGCCGCGGAGATCGGGGCCATCCTGCATGCCGTCCCGGATCGCCTCCGGCAGCGGACCGGCTATGGTCTCGATACCTGTCACCTACTGGCATCCGGGCACGATATCGCGCGCTCGGCAGGAGAGCTCACCCGGGTGCTCGACGAATTTGAGGAGGCAACGGGCACTTCACCCGCGTTCTTTCACCTGAACGACAGCGAGGGGGCCCTGGGGTCGAACAAGGATCGGCACGTGCTGATTGGAGACGGCAAGATCGGGCGTGAGCCGTTCGCGTGGCTGCTCCGAGATCGCCGGGCCTCCGGCATTCCACTGATCCTGGAGACGCCACAACAGAACTATGACCTCGGCGGGGACGACCCCTCCCCCGATCCTTACGACGTGGCCATGATGAAGCTGCTGAGCTCGATGACACCAGACTGACGGCTCATTTCAGCACCGCGGGCTGCCCCACGTCTCGCAGATCCTCTTGTCCGGTGGCCATTCCAGCTGCGGGTAGAGCCTCCGGAACGCATGATGCTGTCAATTGGTGCACCCTTCTAAGTCCTTGACTCCATAACAGATCCGCAGATCGGTTGGCTCTCCGGAAAGTTCATGTGCCCGGATTTTGCATACCAGCGCCGGCACAATGACCAGACACAGCTCCGCATTCCTTCGACCACTCACGACGCCCAGCCGCCCCTTCATGACCTTTCTGACGGCGGCGGGCTTCGCTGCTGCCCTGCTGCTGACACCGACAGGTCAGCTCGAGGCGCCACTGGCCGGCATCGCTTCGGCCGGCCGGTCTCTCGTGGCGTCAGATAACAGCTCTCTGCCGGAAGTACCGGTGGACAGCGCCACGCTGGAGAGCGTGGTCGTCAACCGTTACGATCACTTGCCGCTGGCGCAGATTTTCCGGAACCGGGCTGAGCCTGAGATCGCGAACCGTGTCGCCCGTGCGATCGTGAAGGAAGCCCGGCAACTGCAGATCGCGCCGAGCCTGCTGGCGGGGGTGCTCATCACCGAGAACTCCCGGCTGGAGCCGGAAACGGTGAGTAACAAGGGGGCCATCGGGCTGATGCAGGTGATGCGTTTCCACGCAGGCGTGTTCGACTGCGATTCCGACGACCTGCTACAAGTGGAAGCCAACATCTGCCACGGCTCCCGCGTCTTCGCGGGCTATCTCAAGCGGACCAGAGACGTACGCTCGGCGCTGCTGCGTTACAACGGTTGTATCCGAAGCCGGGCTACACCGAGCTGCAGACGCTATCCTGGCAAGGTACTTCGTGAGGCCGAACAGGTCCGCCAGCAGTTGCTTCACTATTTGCCTCCCCAGCAGCTCAGGGCTCTTTCCTCGATCTCGGACCGTGCCTCTTAAGTCCCTGTGTGCCACCGGGGTATCAGAGGCCTTCCAGGATTCGTCCAATCACCTTGCCGATCTTGCGGCCAAGCTCTTCCAACTGATCGACGAATGGAGCCTGGTGCGTCCGGCAGGTGCTGGTTGGCTCGGTACCCGACTTGAACCATTCGCGCTGAGTATTCGGACACCATTCGTTTGCCAGCTCGCCGTTCGAGGCGTCGATCGTGTGCTTGACCAATTCGCTCGGTGCGCTCCAGGCCCCGATGGGCGATCGCTCGTGCCACCCGTTGAGGTAGAACATCGCCCATGCCGGCGCAGCCAGGCGGCCGCCCGACGCGTTTGCGGCAATTGACCGGGGAGCGTCGTAGCCGAACCAGAATCCCGCCACGAGGGTGGGAGTGTAGCCAATGAACCAGACATCGGCCCCGTTGTTCGTGGTGCCGGTCTTCCCCGCCACCGGCCCCCGTACTCCCATCTGCCGCACAACTCGCCCCGTCCCCCCATCGATCACCGACTGGAGCATGGAGGTGATCTGAAACGCCTCGGCCCGGTCCATGACCTGCTGCGGCTTCGAAGGGCGCGCTTGCCAGAGGATGGTGCCGTCGGCGGTCTCGATCCGGCTCACGATAGTTGGGCGGACTCTCATGCCGCCGTTGGCGAATGGCGCGTAGGAGGCAACCAGCTCGAGAGGCGTCACCTCCAGGGCGCCCAGCGCCAGGGCGGGGACCGCCTCCATGCGGCTTTGGATGCCTGAGCGATGTGCCAGCGCTACCACACGGTCCGCTCCCACGGCCTGGCTCAGCCGGACGGTGGCGGCATTAGCCGAGCGCATCAGTGCCCGGCGAAGCGTGAGTGGTCCGCCATACTCACCACCGAAATTCTCTGGGCGCCAGATCCGGCCCACGTCTTCGATTTCGACCGGTGAGTCATCCAGAATGGTGGCCGGACTGTATCCGGCTGCGAGGGCGGCCGCGTAGACGAACGGCTTGAAAGCAGAGCCCGGCTGCCGACGAGCGACGAGTGCGCGGTTGAAGCCGCGAGGCACCGAGCGTCGCCCTCCGACGAGGGCGCGGATCTCCCCGGTGCGAGGGTCCAGCGCGACGACCGCACCCTCGAGCTCTGCCTTAGGTCGGGAAAGGGAGGCCTGCCGCTGGATGGCAGCGCCCTGAATTCGGATGGCTCGCTCGGCTGATTGCTGAGCTTCGGCGTCGATTGTCGAATGAACAACCAGATCTCCCGCTGTTGCGGCCCCTTTGCCAAGCAGGGAATCGACCGCGGTTCGTACCGGGTCGAGCGCGTATGAGCGAACCTGCGGAGGGCGCCACTCCGCCCGAGAAAGACGTAGCGGCTCCTTCTGGGCGCGCGCGGCAATGGCCGGCGCGATGTAGCCTTCGCGAGCCATCAACGACAGGACGAGGTCACGCCGGGCACGCGCTCTCTCAGGATGGCGCCGGGGGGTATAGATCGATGGGCCTTTGGCCAGGCCCGCCAGCGTGGCCGCCTCCTGCAACGAGAGCCCACCGACGCTCTTGCCGAACAGATCACGGCTGGCAGCTTCCACTCCGTAGGTTCCATTCCCGAGATAGATGACGTTGAGGTACATCTCGAGAATCTGTTGCTTGGTGAGAGTCCGCTCGAGTCGCAGGGCCAGCTCGAGCTCGATCAGTTTTCGGCGAAAGCTGCGCTCGTTGGAGAGGTGGGGAAGGAAGGCATTCCTTACGACCTGCATGGTGATGGTGCTGGATCCCTCGCGTATGCTGATGGCCGAGAGGTTGCGGACAAGTGCACGGCCGGCGCTACGCCAGTCGACGCCGCCGTGGTAGAAGAAGCGGCGATCCTCGGTCGCAATAAAGGCGGCGCGCAGTGACTTTGGCACATCCGTCACCGAGACGTTGATGCGGCGTACATAGGAGAGGCGCCCAAGCGGCTTACCGGAGCGATCAAGTACCCGACTGCCTTCGCTGGGGCGGAACGCCTGGATTTGGGCGGCAGAGGGGCAACCGGCAAAACCGCAGGTTGTCACCCACGTGATCATGACGAGGAGGAATGCCAGGCCAAGCCCCAGGATCAAACGCCAATTAATCATGACCCTCGCTGACGGACAGGGAAAACGGCCCCACCTCCAGGGCCGTTTGCGGGGTGCCGGAAGCTGCGGCTTCAGCCGGCCTGGGGGGCCTCATCGGACGGGTTGGAGCCGGTTCGAGTTTCCGACCGGCCTTCGTTGCTTTCCCGTCGGCCCTTATATCCACCACGCTGGAACCGGTCCCACTGGTCGGTGGCGCGACGTCCTACGTCGGCCGCTGTTTCCTGAACCCGCCCCCGTGCGGTGGCCGTGCGCTCGCTGGTCATGAAATAGGTCGCGGCCAGTCCGGCAGCGAGCGCGAGCAGTTTGCCGAAAGAACTGGAATCGTCACGCTCCCTTACCTCGAGATCGCGCAACTTGCCCTTGGCCTTGGCCCAGCCCTCCTCCATGTCCTCCCACTCGTCTCCCGCTTCCTCGCGTAATTTGGCCAGCCGCTGTTTGACTCGCTTGCGCGCCTTGCTGCTGACTTCCTGCACGTCTTCCAGGCCGTCACCCATCCCATCGCTCAGGGCGGCGAGCCGCTGGAGGAGGAGCTTCCGGGTCTTGGTTCCCGGCTGCGGTGCGGCCAGCAGGCCAACGCCGACGCCAAGGAGCGCAGCTACGAGCAGGGTTCCGGCTCCCGGTCCGCCGCCCCGGGTGCCGCGGCCATCGGACCACGGGTCGGTTGGATCGTTGATGTTCCGTTGCTGTGTGACCATAAAACCCTCCAATCGCCGCCGGCAGGGGGCGAACTCTAGCTGAGAGCGAGCGAAAACGCGTTCCGGACCTGCCAGTCCAAAACGGGACGTTTCGCACTCTAATCAATCGGGGCGAGGAAGGAAACATCTTGCATTACACCACCGGCGGTCGAAAAACGCACCGCCTCGGCGGCCACTACCGCAGGCCGAAGGAGTGCCATGCTCATTTGCCCCGCCCCCATGCCAGCTCCTGCACAACCCGCAACCGCCTGGCACGCAACAAGTTGCCAAAAACAGCCGACTCCATTCAGGTGGACCACGGCGGCCGCCGGCTCAGTTAAGCACGGATCTGGCTCATCAGGATCGTGACAGCAGCAATCGGACAATTGGTCACCTTCTCCTGTAACCCCGGGCTCCGTCGGCTCCCACGTCAGGGCTCCAGAACCAGATCGAGTGTGCCCCATGTATCTCGTCGAACTCAAGCTAGGCAAGGAAGAGCTCTACCGCACCGGCGACGACCTTGCGCTCGCCATTCGGGATGGCGATGTCGACGCCCGCTCACGCATCTACCATCGAGCTACAGCGAAGTGGATCTCGATTACCCTGCACCCGCAATACAAGGCCATCGTCGCTGGACAGAAAGACGAGCAGATCTCCCGCCCGACCCGTAAAGCGTGGGGACTACTGTCTGCCAGTCTTACCGGGCTTCCGGAAGAGCTGTCTCCGACGGAGGCCGCTCCGGCTACCGGCGGGGTCCGCCACCGGTGGAAACGGCCGACGGGGTTTGGAGTGGCGGGAGTCCTACTCCTTCTGGGCGTTCAGCTCGCCTTCTCTGGACCGCGCCCACCGTGGTCGGGCCGGGGCAAGGCAGTGGCGATCACCAGCCGGCAGGATCGACCGGCGGAGAGGACGGAGCGCGTCCAAGAGGCCGGAAGGGCAGCGCAGCCGCGCCAGCTAGAGGAACTGGTATCGCTCGCCAGCTCGGCTGCAGTGTGGCCCGGAAATGCAGAGGACGAGCTCGAGTCGGCGGCTCTCCCGCCAGAAACCAGGATTGTGCCCAGGCTTCCAAGGGCTCCGAGGCTCCGAACCAAGGCGCTGCGTGCCGCGTTGACGCTCGGCGGCCCCGAGGCTGAGCCCCTGAAAGCCAACTCGGTGCAGGAGCTGCTGAGCCGCTATGACGCCGCCAGTGACGGGGCGCGCTCGCGGCTCGAGACTGGGATGCGCGTGGCCCGCCTGAATCGTCTCTTCGCCTCAGCCCGTCTCACCGCTGGCGGCGGCGTCACCCACACCAGGCTCAGCCTGGCCGGCGCCGCGAACTTCATTCGGGTCTACCGGCAACAGCAGATCGCGATCGAGAATGCCTACCGGGACAGCGTCGCCCTGCTCGCCAAGCGACACAGGTGGAGCTCGAGAGAAGTAAAGCAGTGGCATTCACGGTCTCCGCGCAAAGAAGCTCCGGCGCTCGAGCTCCTCAGCGGGTCGCTTCTGTCCGGGATCGATAGCCTTCTTGGGGTGCTGGACGGACAGGCGGGCGCCTACAAGGTCAGAGGAACCGCAATAGCCTTCGAGGATCCGGCGGCCACTCAAGCATATGGAGCGCTTCGCCGCCGCATCAAGGAGCAGATCGATGCCGCGGTCGCTGCCGGTGGGGCAACTTCGTTCGGGCCGACTGGCTTTCTGCTGCAGGCAATAGGGACGAGCACGCTACCGCGGGAGACGTGAGCCGACCACTTCGTTGCGCGCGATCATCCCCGGTATCTCCGCCATCGCCCGTTCGGCCAGCGCCAGCTCGCCGCGGGCGATGAGCGTATCCACTGCCTCACGTGGAGACACGCCCTCTCGACGCGGGCCGTGATGGTCGGTGGCGAGAAGGTCTACCAGCCCGAGCTCGACCATCTGCCAAACCAGAGTTTCCGATCCCGGACTCGACCGGCGGTAATGGCCGGTCAGGCTCCCGACGTTGACCTGCAACAGCGCGCCGAGCTCCTGCCAGGCGCGCATGACGTCGAGCGGATTGTGCCCCGGCAAATAGTGGTACCGCTCCGGATGCGCGATCACGATGTGGCGGCCAGAATCCTGGACTTCGCGTACGACATCGTTGTGGTTGCCCTGTAGCTCGAAGCCGAACTCGACCAGGAGAAATCTGCCACCGGCCAGACCGACGTCCGGTCGCAGGACGGCGCGGCGAATGGCGGCGGCGTCGGGGGCCCAGATCTCCTGCCCAAGGGCAAGAGTAGGGAGGTCATCCCGGCTAGCGCACTCGGCGGCCAGCGCGTCGAAGGCGCGGCGGTGACGCTCGAGCTCGCGGGTGACAGCGTCATCGGTTGCCAGGTGCGGCAGGAGCAGGTGCGGGGTCGTCACCAGGGTCCCCACTCCCTCCTGGTAGAGGCCAGCGAGGGCTTCGATGGACTCGGCGACCGTGCGGGTGCCGTCGTCGACACCAGGGACGAGATGGCTGTGGAGGTCGACTATGGAAATTGGCGAGTGAGCTGAACCAGTCATGGTTACCAGTCTAAGGCAACGATCGGGCCAACGAAAACAGCCGCCCCTTCACTACGCTCAGGGCAGGCTCTCGCAATGACTCCGTGAATCGCTATACTCCTCACGAGTCCTCGCCGCAGCGTCTTTTCACCGCCAGCGGAGCCGCCGTGCACACCGCCCGCCGTACTCATGGTTTCCGCGAGTCGGTCATCCGGGGGATGACCCGCCTGGCCCGCGAGCATCGCTCGATCAATCTGGCCCAAGGATTCCCCAACTTTCCCGCACCGGACCTGCTGAAGCAGGCGGCCGCGCGGGCGATTCACGACGACATCAACCAGTACGCCATCACCTGGGGAGCCCAGCGGCTTCGGGATGCGCTCGCGCGGAAGTATCACGCCTGGTATGCCCTGGAGCTGGATCCCGACCGGGAGATCACCGTCACGTGTGGGGCCACCGAAGGGATGATCGCTACCCTGCTGGCCGTTGTAAATGCGGGTGATGAAGTGATTGTGTTCGAGCCGTTCTACGAGAACTATGGGCCGGATACGATCCTGGCCGACGCAAGGCCGGTCTATGTGCCCCTGGAGCCCGGGTGTCCGCTCGACCTGGAGCGCCTGGCCGCGGCATTCTCCCCGCGTACGCGGGCCATCATCGTCAATACGCCAAGCAATCCGGCAGGACGCGTGCTCACCCGGCCCGAGCTCGAGGCCATCCGCGACCTCTGCGTCCGGCATGACGCGCTGGCCGTCACCGACGAGATCTACGAGCACATACGCTTCGATGGCGACCACGTGCCCCTGGCGACGCTTCCCGGAATGCGGGATCGCACCATCACTATCAGTGGCGCCTCGAAGACTTTCAGCGTGACCGGCTGGCGGATCGGTTGGGTCCTGGCACCCGCGGGCCTGACCGATGCCATCCGGAAGGTCCACGACTTTCTCACGGTAGGCGCCCCCGCTCCGTTACAAGAGGGGGTTGCGGCGGCGCTCGACGGCCTGCAACAGCCATTCTACGATGGGCTGGCTACGGCGTATCGCGCCCGGCGTGATCTGCTCTACAGCGCTTTGATCGATTCAGGCTTCACCTGCACTACGCCGGAAGGAGCGTACTACATCCTCTCCGACTTCTCCGGCCTCTCGATTCCCGGCCATGCGGGACCACCGCTATCAGACACCGAATTCGCGATCTGGCTTTCGCGTGAGATCGGGGTAACGCCGGTACCCGGCTCCAGTTTCTTCCGTGACGGTGGTGGAGGCCGCTCGCTGGTTCGGTTCGTCTTCTGCAAGACCGACGACATTCTCCTCGAGGCCGCACGGCGGTTGCGCTCGCTCTCTTCTATGTCCCCTAATGACACCGGGGAGCGTCCACTGGAGCCCGCGGCAGAAAGCGGTCTGCAACAATGAACGAGTCATCGCGAGCGGCCCGCAGGGCCGCGTGGCGATCCCGCAGTTCCGCGGTCACGGCGGCTGGATTGCTTCGGGCGTCTACGCCCTCGCAATGACTCCATTCTCATGCAGGCAGCGCCAAGCATGACCTTACCGACGGCGCGGCCACTCGCAGTGGTAACCGGCGCGTCCGCGGGAATCGGGAGGATGTTCTGCGAGCGGCTTGCTGAGCGCGGGCACGATCTCATGATCGTTGCGCGTGACGGAAACCGCCTGGAAGCCCTGAAACGTGAGATCGAGGATCGGTTTGGAGGGGCAGTGGAGGTCTTTCCGGCCGATCTGACGATCGACACCGATGTGAGCCTTCTGGCGGCGCGGATAACCCAGTCCCCGCATCTCGCACTGCTGGTGAACAATGCAGGTTTCGGCACTCGCGGGCCGCTGTCCAACGCGAGCCCCGCTCGGCAGGAGGCAATGGTCCAGCTCCACGTCATGGCGCCGATGCGTCTGACCCAGGCGGCGTTACCGGGGCTGCTGGAAAAAGGTCATGGCGGAATCGTCAATGTGTCCTCAGTGGCTTCGTTCCTCTTCTCGGCGCACAACGTCAACTACTGCGCGACAAAAGCCTACCTCACCAGTTTCAGCGAGGGCCTTGCCTCGGAGCTGGCGGGGACGGGCGTGCGAATACAGGCGCTGTGCCCGGGATTCACCCGCTCGGAGTTCCATCAGCGGATGGAGCTCGATGTGGGTGACATCCCCTCTTGGATGTGGCTGTCGGCCGCGAGCGTGGTGGATGCTTCATTGGCGGCTCTCGAACGCGGCAGGCCCGTAGTGTGCGTGCCCGGCATTCGGTATAAGCTCCTCGTCCTGTTGCTGCGCCTGACGCCTCGCTGGGTCATTTCTCGGGTCACCCGCGGCCACACGCGGGACCTGTGAGCTGGGTCATTTCAGTTCAGCGCTCCCGGCCATATCGTAGGATGGCATTGCGACGTCGACGCCTCCCCACCAGGATGAATCGCCCATGGGCATTTCCCGTTCACCCCGGCCAGCCAGCATCGCTCTCGCCGCCGTACTTACCGCGTGCGGTGGTGAAAGTCTTACCCTCCCGGGTGACGGTGCACCGGCCGGCGGTGCACCCGCCGCACTCACGGCTGTTTCAGGCTACGACCAGGCGGGAACGGTCGGGAGCCGGCTGGATGAGCCGCTGGTCGTTCGGGTGACCGATTCGGGCTCCAATCCCCTGGCAGGAATCGCAATCGAGTTTCGTTTTCAGAGCGAGATTCCAGGGGCCGAGGTCGACCCGACTGTGGCCGCCACCAACGCCCACGGTATCGCTTCAGCCCGTGTCCGGCTCGGGGAAGATAGCGGCTCCCAACCGGTAGAAGCCCAGGTGGCTCAGGAATCCGCTTCGAACCTGCGGGCAACCTTCGACCTGACCGCGTTAGCGGACGAAAAGGGAAAGAAAAAGGATGGTGGTCCGGGCTCTTCTGATGACGATGACGATGAAGACGACGACTGAGCCGACCTGAGCAGGCCGGCTGCCGAATTGACAGGCCAGGCGGCCTCCCACCGGTTTCGATGCCACCTCAGAACCAAGTTTTTGCCTTCCTCATCCGATACTAGTTGAAGGAAACTAGGCGCGATACACAGGGCAGTGCGGCCGGCTGCGTTGTGTCGACGATTGTCACGGACATCGAGTCAAGGCGGAGGATCGAGATGAGGCAGGCAATTCTGATCGTGTTGCTGGTTATGACTCTCAACGGATGTGACCGGAGCCATGCGGCACTTCAGGAAGCGCTGGCCGAGTCGCGCGCTGCGGAGGCGCAGAAGGACACGCTGCTGACCGAGGTGCTGGAGACCACGCAGTTCGTCAGCGACTTGAACAGCGAGCTGGCCAAAGCCCGGAGCGTGACCATCGGGTCGGAGGGTGAGGAGCGCGGAATCCCGGGAGCCCAGCAGGATCGAGAGGAGCGCAAGGCTGCGCTGCTCCGGATTCAGCAGGTGATCGCGAGATTGAACGAGAGTGAAGCCAAGCTTACTGCCACTGAGGCGCGGGCCAAGAACGCGAGAACCCGGAACGCCAGACTGCTGGCTCAGATGTCGACGTACAGAAAGACCATCGAAGATCTCAAGGCCACGGCGGAGCAACAGCGGGCAGACAACGAAGCCATCATCGCCGATCAGAGATCTCGCATCGCCTTGCTTGCCGGCCAGGTCGACACCCTCGACAAGGAAAGGTCCTCGCTTCAAGGGTCGGTCGCCAGCCTGACCACCTACAAGAACAGGGTCTACTACGCCGTCGGCACCAGGGAGGAGCTGCTCAAGAATGGGGTTGTCACCAAGGAGGGCTCGAAGTTCCTCGTCTTCGGTGGCACCCGGCTCGAGCCGGCGCGGGACATCAACGTCTCGGCGTTCACCACCATCGACAAGACCCAAACTCTGTCTATCGCCCTTCCCCGTACCGACAAGAAATACAAGATCGTATCTCGCCAGAGCCCGTCCTTTCTCACAGGCGCTGTTACCCGGAGGGGCGAGGTCACCGGCGTCGTAGAGATCGTATCTCCGGAGGATTTCTGGGCTCCGTCGAAGTATCTGATTCTAGTGCAGAACTAGCGGGTAGCTTTACTCCCTATCCGCCCGCCTTCCGCCGGGCCTCCTCCCGCTGCTTCTCGCTGGCGTAGATGGCCACCTCCACCCTGCGATTCTGGCTTTGGCCTGCGCCGGTGTCGTTGGAGGTCACCGGCTCTTCCTCGCCCAGTCCACCCGTGCCAACCCGGGAGCGGCGCACACCCTGGGAGATGAGGTACTCGGCCGCCGCATCAGCCCGCCGCACCGACAGGCGCTTGTTGTACTCGGCAGTTCCTACGCTGTCGGTGTGACCCAGGATGAGTAGATCGGAATCGGGGTATTTGTCGAGGCTGGTCACCAACTCTCGCAGATTCGATCTCGACTCGGACTTGACCGCGTCGGAATCGAAATCAAAGAGCAGGCCTGACTCGAAGGTGACCTGAATACCCTCGCCGACCCGCTCGACCTTTGCGCCCTTCACATTCTGCTTCAACTCCGCCGCCTGGCGGTCCATTTGATCGCCGATGATGGCGCCGGCTGCGCCACCCACGGCAGCACCGATGATGGCCCCCTTGGCAGTCGAGCCGGAGACCTTGCCGATGATCCCGCCCGCCACAGCTCCCCCGGCGGCACCGATCACCAGACCACGTTGCGCATGGCGGGCGCACCCCGCCAACCCGGATCCGGCGGCGGTGGCGAGGATTAGCCCAAGAGCAACAAATCGCAGCGAATCCGTCACAACCGCCTCGAGTTAGGGTGACAACTGCTCACAGCCCCGCGCTATCAGGTATTTTGGCGTTTTGTGACGTATATCACATTGTTTATACGGCACTTACGAACAAACTTGTCAACATCCTCTACATGGAGCTGGGGACAGCCAGTTCTGCCCCGTGATCCGCAACACGGCCCATCGACTGGATAATCGAGACATTTGCAGCACGCAATCTAACGGTGTTAGTCACTCCTCTGGAGGTGGCTCGTGAACAAGCTCACGCTGGTTGTTGCTCTCGCTGCGCTGACTACGCTCAGTGCATGCAAGAAAACCGGGGAAGGTCAGTATGAAGTGCAGAAGCCGGTGGTTGGGACGGAGACTGATACCGTGAACACGCCAAGCGTGGAGACGGGTACGGTCAAGGATACGATTACGGTGCCCACCGTGGGAACCGAGAAGAAGGAAGTCAACGTCCCCAAGGTCGAGATCAACAAGCCGAAGGAGTAGGTCGCCCTCCCCAAACTCCAGCGATATATTCTGCATGACCCGCGGGCATTCCTTCCCGCGGGGCTCTACCTTTTGACAACTCCGGAGTTTCTATGGGGTGGCTGACGGTAGGACTGGCCGCGGCGCTCGTGGTCGTCCTGCCCTCGCCGGCGTCTGCCGCTCAGGAAATGACAGTCATACGCGCCGGCCGGTTAGTGGACACAGACAGAGGCGAGGTCCGCCGCGATCAGCTGGTGTTTGTTCGTGGAGAGCGCATTGAATCGGTGCAGCCAGGGTCGGCCAGGATTCCGGCCGGAGCCAGGGTAATCGACCTCCGCCGCTACACCGTTACCCCCGGTCTGATCGACTGCCACGCCCACCTGATCGGCGATATCACCGGCCATCCTCTGGTACCGCTCGAGCGGTCGAGCGCTCAGGAGGCGTTCAGCGGGGTACGTAATGCGCGCTCCACGCTCCTGGCCGGGTTCACCACCGTGCGGGACATCGGCACATACCGGGCCTTCGTAGACGCCGCGCTACGTGATGCCATCGGCGCCGGAACGGTCATCGGGCCGCGGATGGCCGTTGCCGGCGCCTACGTGACGGTCTCGACCGGGGCGGGCGAAATCACGGGCATGGCGCCCGATGTTACTCTCCCCCCGGACTACCGCTTCGGAGTAGCCAACTCGGCGGTTGAAGTGCGCCAGAAGGTTCGGGCGCTGCTCAACGGGGGCGCCGATTTCATCAAGATCCTGGCTACCGGCGCGGTGCTCACCCGCGGGACCAAGCCGGGCGTGTCCGAGTACACCGAAGAAGAGATTCGGGCTGCCGTGGATCAGGCGGCACAGTACGGCACCTTCGTCGCCGCCCACGCCCACGGGGCGGAGGGGATCAAGAACGCCGTACGCGCCGGGGTTCGCTCCATCGAGCATGGCTCCCTGATGGACGACGAGGCGGTCGCACTGATGAAGGAGCGGGGCACCTACCTGGTGGCCGACATCTACAATGGTGATTACATCGCGACTGTAGGCCGGGAGCAGAAGTGGCCCGAGGAATACCTGCGCAAGAACGACGAGACCACTGAGGCGCAGCGGGTTGGCTTTCGGAAAGCGGTGGCGGCCGGTGTAAGTGTTGCCTACGGCACCGACAGCGGGGTCTATCCGCACGCCCTCAGTGCGAGACAGCTTCCCTACATGGTGCGCTATGGAATGACGCCCATGGCGGCAGTCCAGTCCGCCACGACCGTGGCCGCCGAGCTCATGGGTTGGGGTGACCGGGTGGGCTCGATTGCGCCCGGGAAATACGCCGACGTCATTGCGGTGGAGGGTGACGCCATGGCGGATCTGACCAGCTTCAGTAAAGTGGCGTTCGTCATGAAAGGCGGTACGATTTACAAGGCCCCCTGACCCTGCCTACGACCCCTTTTTTCACCACACACGGAGGGGATCGCTCCCATTCAAGATCTCCCGTCGCGTAACCCTATAGCGTACTTTCTGTGGATGAATAAAGTGCAAAATTTCTGTGCGATTCCCAACAACAGTCTGTCACCAGATAAGGCAAAAGTCAGGTCATGCGATGGGGGATGCCTGTTCGCGAGCAATTCCTTTGTGTCCTTCGTGGTAAGAATCCTGAGGAGCTGAATGTGAGCAGGAATAGCGTGCACACCATCCTCTTGTTCGGAGTGCTAGCCGCCTCGCAAGTCATGGCGCAGACTCCAGCCCAGCGTAAGCTGACGGTCGAAGATATCTACCGGTTGCGGGAGGTCAGCGATCCTCAGATCTCGCCGGATGGGGCCTGGGTAGCGTACACCGTGTCGGTGCCTGACACGGTGGAGGACCGGAATGACAGTGACATCTGGATGGTCAGCTGGGACGGGAAACGTGACATCCGTCTCACATCGAGCAAGGCAAGCGAACACGCTCCACGCTGGAGTCCCGATGGACGCTACCTGGCCTTTCTCTCCAACCGGGATGACGCGAGGGAGGTAGATCAGGTCTGGCTGCTGGATCGTAGGGGAGGGGAGGCCGACCGTGTGACCGACCTGCCGGGCGGCATCTCAGAGTACACCTGGTCGCCGGACAGCAAACGACTGGCCCTCGTCGCCGACGACCCTGATCCTGACTCCACCGCCACCAGCGCCGATACCAGCGTCAAAACCACCCCCAGGCCGATCGTGATTAACCGATTTCAGTTCAAGGAGGACGAGACCGGGTATCTGGACACTCGTCGGGATCACCTTTACCTCTTCGACCTGGCAAGCCGGAAGTCTGAGATCCTCACTCCCGGTGACTACAGCGAGATGTGGCCCGCCTGGTCGCCGGATGGCCGCTCCATCGCCTTCGTGAGCAAGCGCCGGCCGGATTTCGATCGCACCAACAACTGGGATATCTACGTGGTGGAAGCCCGCCGTGGGGCCCTCCCACGGCAGCTCACGACGTTCGAGGGGCCGGACATGGATCCGCAGTGGGGAGGGCGGGCGCCCTCCTGGAGTCCTGACGGCAAGCACCTGGCCTATGTCCAGGGTGGTCCGCTCAAACTGCTCTACTATGCCGGGCAGAAGATCGCCGTTGTGCCGGCGGCTGGCGGTCCCGCCAGAATCCTGACACCGGGGCTCGACCGGAACGTGCTCTCGCCGGCATGGTCCGGGGAGGGTTCATCCATCCGGTTTCTCCTGGAAGAGGATCGGGTCACCCACGTCGCCGAGGTGCCGGTGAACGGCGGAACGATCCAGCGGCTCACCCGGGGCCGCAGCTTCACCAGTGATCTCGCGGTTGGCCCAGACGGGAAGCTTGTTGTCCTGTCGAGCGCACCAACCATGCCGGCCGAGTTGTACGCGGTGGACAGCGGAACGCTCCGGAGGCTCTCGCACCAGAACGATGGCTGGATGCGGGGCGTTCGGCTGGCGCCGGTGGAGGAGATCTCCTTTAAAAGCCGGGACGGCACACCGATCAATGGTTTTCTGATGCGCCCCCTGGATCACACGGCGGGCACTCGAGCGCCCGCCGTGCTCAAGATCCATGGTGGGCCGGTCTACCAGTACTCCAACGAGTTCGATCTGGAGTGGCAGCTCCTGGCAGCAGAAGGCTTTGCAGTCGTGGCGGCCAATCCACGGGGAAGCTCGGGGAGAGGCGAGAAGTTCTCCACCGCGATCTACGCCGATTGGGGGAACAAGGACGCACAGGACGTGCTTGCGGCAGTGGACTTCGCGGTAAGCTCAGGCGTTGCCGATCCCGAGCGCCTCGGCGTCGGTGGGTGGAGCTACGGCGGCATTCTGACGAACCAGGTGATCGCGCGAGACCGGCGCTTCAAGGCCGCGATCAGCGGGGCGGGGCAGTCGAATGCCTTCGCCGGGTACGGTACAGACCAGTACATCCGGGAGTATGAATCCGAGCTGGGCACCCCGTGGGGCAACCCCGACGCGTATCGGCGGGTCTCCTTTCCTTTCTTTCACGCCGACCGGATCGTAACCCCCACGCTCTTTCTCTGCGGCGAGAAGGATTTCAACGTTCCTCTACTCAACGCCGAGCAGATGTATCAGGCGCTCAAGAGCCTGGGCCGTGAGACCGAACTGATCATCTATCCGGGGGAGTACCATGAGATCGAGACGCCGAGCTACCGGTTGGACCGGCAGAGGCGTTACCTGGAATGGTACAAGCGTTACCTTACCAGGCAGGGAGACCAGGCCGCCACCCACTGAGCCCGGTCTTAACGCTGAAGGTGCCCCATGCTCGTGCTTCGTCTTGCAATCGCCTGCGGTGTCTTCCTGTCCGCCGGGACGGCGTGCGGCTTCCTCTCGCGGGACCCCGCCCCAGCCCCTTCTCCCCGGGAGGGCGAAGTCGCGGTTGAGGTCGAGAATCACAACTGGAGTGACATCACCGTCTACCTCATGACCGGCGGACTACCTCAGCGCCTGGGCATGGTGACGGCCCTGAGCAACGGCAGCTTCGCCTTTTCATCGCAGCGGCTGTCCACCGGAGGCAGCGTTCAGCTCCGGGCAAACCCGGTGGCGGGGAATGCGTTCACCAGCGAAGCCATCCTGGTTCAGCCCGGCCAGGCGATCATGTGGACGCTGGAGAACGATCTCGACATCTCCAGCCTCTCGGTGTATTAGGGGCCAATGGAGTCATAGCCCTACGCATCCCGATCCAGACACCCCGCCAGAGCTGGGTCTTTGGGCACGTTCGGGTTGTTCTGCTCGCGGCGTGGCAGCGGCAGATTCACGTCGACACCGTAGGTGAGCCCGCCTTTATAGTAGTCGCCGGTGGGGAACACGGTCTCCGCATCTCGTCCGTACGGCAGGCGAATCAGCCGGCGCAGGTCGCCCAGGCGGTGCCCCGTGGCGAAGAGCCAGAACCCTCGTTCGCGGAACAGCTGATCGGTTCCGGCCACAAGATCTGCCGGGGCGACCAGATCCTCAGGGAGTCCCGCAACCGCACGAAGGTCGTTGAGCCGCTGGGTCATCGCGGCGAAAGCGCCGGCCTGAAGCTCGCTTTCGGCAAGGATGAGCTGGGCCTCGGTATAGTCCGCCAACGGTATTGACGACTCGAAGCTGGGGTACTTGCTGGGGAACCAGGATTCAGTGTTGTTGTCCGCCCCGATGCCGGAGTCACCCTGAACCCGCAGGTCTCCCGCCGACACGTAGTCCAGCCCGTTCCCTCCCTCCTGATCGAAGACCCCAAAGTTGCCGTTGGAGAAAGCCTCGAAGACGCCGTTGTGCAAGGCGGCCGGCGTGGTCGCGTGCTCGGTTTCGTACACGAAATCGGGGGGAACAGCGGCTACCGCGGCCGCGGCCTCAAGGAAGAGGGCCTGGTTCAACAGTGCCCGCCCGAGTCCAACCGAGGCAAGCGAGTGGATCGGGTCTCCCGGCACGATGCTGGGGTGTGCGAGCGCCGTGTTGAACCGCGCCTCGGCAGTGTCGAGGATCTGCTCGGTCGTGAGTTGCTGACCGAATATGATTTCATCATTCACGATCCGGCTCACCGGCACCCCGGAGCAGAAGTCTTCCGCGAGGAAGAGGTACGTGAAGCCGGCCAGGGCGTGCATCTCGGGGATACCGGTGTCGGCATCGGGATCCGTGCCAAATTCCTGGAGCGATACGGCCGCGTCCTCGGCGGAGCTGCGGGCGCGGTGGAGCGACTGAAACAGTGCGGCCAGCCCGGCGGTGGTGGGTTGCGCCAGCCGGAGATCGATCTCGGTGCGGCTGGGGATGAAACCAGGGTTGACGAACTCGTCGGCCAGCGTGCCGCTGGTGAGAATGTGGCCATCCGAGTTGTCGTTAAAGGTGTCGTCGCTTCCCGGTATGGCCACCGGGTTGAAGTCGCCATCTTTGGCCAGGGTGAACGTGCTGATAGCGCCAAGGCGCTTGGTGGCCGCACCGGCCGGCGTGTTCAGGTCGTCGTCACCGACGATGTTGGGGGTCTGGGTGTCGAGGATTCCGCACCCAGCCGCTCCAGCCATGAGGAGCGTAAAGGCCGTTGCAGCGGTCAGGCTATAGCGTTTCATGCGAGACATCGCGTCGTCTCCGATTAGAAGCCGAGATTTACACGGGCGACCCAATGGCGTACCTGAGGTTGCGAGAAGAAGTCGGTGGCGGCGAAGTTGCTGCCGCCCTCCCGACCCTGCCCGAAGCCGTTCACTTCGGGGTCGATTCCACTGTAGTCATCGATCGTCCAGAGGTTCCGGCCGCTCAGCGTCAGGCTTGCGCGGCCCGCGCCCAGGACCCGCGCGATCCTTTCCGGCGCGTTGAAGGTGAGCGACAGCTCGCGCAGTTTGATGAACCAGCCCGGCTCGAAGAAGCCCCACTCAGTCACCCCGTTGTCATCTCCGTAGGTGGCGGCGGCGGCGTTTGCCTGCATGTCCAGGGGTGCGGTCGGGTCCACCAGGCCGCGGCAGTAGATGATGCCGCCATTGCAGCGGAACGAGTCAGTGCTGTTCTCCACCCAGTGCCCGCCACGGTAATCGAATAGCGCCGCTACGTTAAGAAGATTCCGGAAGAAGGAGAAGCCGCTTCTCAGGCCGAGCTCCCGGGTGGGAAGCGCCGAACCACGGAACTCCACTGTGTCGCCCAGCACGTATTCGCCCGGCTCGATGATGCTGTTGCCGTTGGCGTCGCCGAAGGAGAGAATGGGTCGGTCCCAGATTCCCCCGAGCGGGTAGTCCTCGACATGTCGCTGGATGAATCCCAGGGTGATGGGCTCAACTCCCTCGCCCAGATCGTTGAGGTTATTGCGGCTCAGCGAGCCGGTCAGGGTGAGATCCCAGGCAAAGCCTGGGTTGTCGATGATGCGGCTATCAAGGCGCAGCTCGATGCCTCGGTTGGACACCTTGCCGAGGTTGAAGAACTGGGCGCTTGTCGTCCCCAGGGAGGGAACGATCTCCCGCTCGATGAGCGCGTCCCTCGTCTCCTTGTAGAAGAACGTTGCCTCGAGCACCACCCGGCCGCCGAAGAGGCCGGCGTCGAAACCGGTCTCGATCTCCTGAGATAGCTCCGGCTTGAGGTCGACGTTGCCGAGGTTGGCAAGGCTCACGCCGCTGGATGAGCCGGCATCCTTGCGGACGGCCGCTTGAGCATAGAATCGCAAGGCATCGATGCTCCCGGGCTGCTGGGTGGACTGACCGTAAGCGGCGCGGAGGCGGAGGGTATTAAGCAATGACGAGCCCTGGTCGTCGCGCGCCAGCCAGGAGGCGCTGAGCTTGGGGAGCGGCCGGGTATTGAAGTTCCGGCCAAAGGCGCTGTTGTCGTCCAGCCGAACTCCCGCCGTCAGGAACAGGCGATTGCGAAAGCTCATTTGTTGGTCGACGAACCCTCCGGCGGATCGGCTCTCGATGTAATCGTCGGATGCATCGGTGGTGGCGGCGCCGAAGATTGACTCGGTGCCACGGGCCAGCCCCCGTCCCTGGGCGAAGCTATTGGTGGTGAGGTTCCGGAAGAGCTGGCCGCCCACCGCGGTTCGGCCGCTCCATTCAGAAGAGACCTTATACGCGGCGGCGCCGAAGAGATCGATCGAGAGCTGCGAGGCCTGCGCCCGAGTGACGTTGATCTCCCCCAAGTTCTGGAGCGGGTACGCCACCTCGCTGACTTCGCCGGTAGGCCAGAACTGGGTGTCCTGCCGGCTGGTCACGTCATAACCGAACGTCGCTCGGGTGGTGAGCCATCCGAGTGGTCGCCAGTTCGCTGTCAGTCCACCGGTGAATCTCCCTATGCCTTGTCGATTTCGCTCCGCATAAATCTCCGCCGGGATCAGGAACCAGCCGCGGTTGATGTCCTGGGGTAATCCGGCCCCATCGCCGCTTCCAATGACCGAATTGAGGGTGTTGTCATTCTCCGGCAGGTGTAACTGACTGGTGAGATAACCGAGCGAGATCTGCAGATCGGCGTTGGACGCAACCCTGGCGGTTGCGTTGGCCCGCAGCGTAAGCTTGTCCAGCTCGTTGGGCCGCAGTTGTTCGCCGGGGATGTTGTCCAAGGTGGCGTCCCGCACCGAATCGAAGTCGAATCCGCGCAGCTTGTAGACGCCGACTTCTCCCTCGTATTCGGCGGAGACATAGTACGTGGCCGCGTCGCTGCCCCCGGCGACGTTCAGCCCGTATTGTTGCCGATGACCTGGAGCAAGCTGACGCTCGCGGTCGTCGTTGAGCGGGTTGTAGGCATCCACCCGGCTCTGCACGCAGTCGCCCTGGGCCACGCTCAGGAGGGTGCAGAACGGATCGACAAGGCTGTCAGTGGAGCGGCCGAAATAATTGGTCCGATAAGTATTGGGATCTGTTACCACCCCCTGCTCGACGAAGACGTTCCAGCGGGACCTGCCGGGCGCTCCGCGCCTGGTGGTGATAAGTACCACGCCGTTAGCAGCCTGAATTCCGTAGAGCGTTGCGGCGGACGGACCCTTCACGATCTCGATATTCTCGATGTCGTCCGGATTGAGATCGTTGATGCGGGAGGTGGACTGACCCCCGATGTTGTAGGCATACCCGTCGGAGGTAGCATCCATCCGGACGCCGTCGATGTAGTACAGCGGCTCGTTGGAAAGCGATACGCTGTTGGACCCCCGGATCCTGATCTTGGTGCCGGTGCCCGTGGCGCCGCTGCTCTTGAGCACCTGGACCCCGGCGGCCCGTCCGGTGAGCAGGTTGCCGAACTCGGTGATCGGGGCTTCTTCCGCCACCTGCGATGCCGCGATGGTGGCAACCGAGTTGCCTATCTCCAGCCGGCTTTGCTGGCCGGTGGCCGTGGTAACGATCTCGTCGAGCTGGACCGGGGATGGGGTCAGGCCGAAATTCAGGGTAACGGTTTCACCCGAAGCGACTGCGGCGCTGTCCGATTCGGGCCGGTAGCCGAGGCGCAGGACCCGAACCTGGTAGTTCCCAGCTGCAACCCCGCGGAAGGTATAGCGCCCCTCTCGGCCGGTCCCCTCGATCCGGTTGGGACCGACCAGGACGACTCTGGCATTCTCCAGCGGGTCGCCGGTCGCTTGATCGGTAACGACGCCGGTGATTGCGCCCTGCTGCGCGTGCGCGATCTGCCCCGCGCCCGCCAGCAGCCCGCACAGCAGGAGACCGGCGTTCCTACCCAGACGAATTTCAACTCTCATGGGGCTTCTCCTTCGAGCGAGGGACTGCCCGACGGGTCGCTGTCGTATCTTCCGGCTACCGGGATGATAGGGGCAGTGCCAAGTGGACGACGTGGACCGCAAGGAATAGACACCCAAGCGGACGCCACCGCCAATGTGCAGAATGATGTGTCCGTTGTCAAAGATGGGAGAGTCTCGGCTTGACGCTCTCGGCGGGGGGGCGTATTTAAGTAGCTACCCGAAACACCGCTCTGCACTTCCGCGTTCTTCTAGTATTGATCCCAGAACGCCGATGGTCACCGCCGATCGGCAAACACGTCATGTGGAGGACCTGTGAAACGACACTTCGTTCGCACGCTGGCTTACGCGCTCGTCATCGGTGGCACAGCGACGCCCCTATTGGCCCAGGGAGGAACGCTACGAGGCACTGTGGCCGACAGCAGCGGTACGGCGCTTCCCAATGCCTCGATCACCATCGA
>Ga0136617_10001346_pt1 | contig 21628 bp, 19 predicted proteins | sample AntDrymUQ3222106_2_FD_129672 | JGI IMG/M metagenome (GOLD analysis project Ga0136617, IMG submission 129672) | Polar desert sand microbial communities from Dry Valleys, Antarctica - metaG UQ322 (21.06) | ecosystem: Environmental > Terrestrial > Soil > Desert | place: Antarctica: Dry Valley...
CCCGCAGCCCAGGTCGCGACCTATGCGCGTCTCAGGGCCAGCCCCACAGCGCCAAGAACTGCTACATCGAAACGGAATCCGGGCGGCGGATCACCCCCGATCACCCCCGGAGCCCCGCAAAAGAACCGCTTGGAATCACAAAGTCGAGCACTTGAGGTGAAATACTCGGAATGGTGGACCTCCCGACGCGGGGACCTCAACTTTAAGCTCAAGAGAGCGCGATCTCCGTTTACGTCGGCGACCGGTCTCGCTGACCATCTCCGGCGGACGCTAAAGGATGACATTACTACGGCGGATTTGCGTAAGCCAGCGGTCGCAAACCGTCTTGAAATCGCGAAGCTCGACGCGATCCGCCAGTGGATGTCGAGCCCGGACGGCCCGCTCGCGCTCTGGGACTCTGAAGAACGAGCGCTGACTGCGGAACTCACGGCGGATCTTAAGTTGATGCTCGAGGAGTCGAACATCAAGGCGTCGGGTCTCAACCTGCCGATTGAGTTGGATCGGCTGACCCTGCCGAGCGCTCCCGCAGTCGTACCGACACCGACGAGACGGTCACGAAGGCTGTAGGCATCGCTCGAAATCTAGTGCCGGTTGGTGGCGCCGCCGTTGCCGCAGTTGGACTCGGAGGAGGAGTGGCGCTCGCCCTGCCGGTCGGTCTAGGTCTCGTGGCGGCTAGTGCTTACGTCGCCATTCGGCACCGAGGAAGGAAGATCACTGTTTTGGAGGCTCTGCGGGATGAGGAACTCGCGTCGCTCGACCCGACAGCCAACGCGGTTGAGGATTGGTTCGTGTCACAAGTCGAGGGAATTGCGACCGAACTGTTGGGCCGCGCGGCCGATCTCGTACGCGAGCGCCGAATGGAAATCGCCGAGGCTCTCCGCCGAATCGATGACCGGATCGCCGCGCCAGAGACGATTGAGCAGGGCGCGCTGGTGGCTACGCTCGATCGCCTTGTCGCCTACGGTCAGGCGATTGCTTCACAATTGACGATGCTGCGGCCAGCGTCCAGTGGTGAGCTCCACGGATGATGGGCTTGAGGGGCGCGTCGGCGGCCCCGGCCCCGGCCCGGGCCCCGGCGCGGACGCGCTTCCTGCGAACACCGCTGCGCGCCGCTACTCCGCCTGGCGGCCGAGAATCACCGCGAAGCGCTCCACGCGCTTGCGCTCGTCCTCCGCCAGCGCTCCGGCGGACTCGATCAGCAGCGTCATCGGCCCGCGCTGCTGCGCCCAGCGCGTGGCGTCCGCGCTGAACGACGCGGCGACCCAGACGAGCGGCTTGGCCTCGGCATAGGCGATGACCGTCGCCTCCTGCTCCGCGGGCGTCTCCTCGGCGCGCAGCAGCGGGATCGTCACGAGGTCCAGCGCGTGGCCGACGGCGGTGATCGCGCCGAGCCCGCCGCCGTCGGCGAGCAGCGCGACCTCGCCCTCCTCCAGCAGCGTCGCGACCCAGTCGTCGGGTGCGGCAGCGAGCACGCTGGGCGTGCAGGCGAGGCGAAAGAGCGTGTCGGGCACGGGCGGCACGCTACAGCGTCGCTGCCGGCGGGCGCCGGCGCAGCAGGAAATCAACCGGCAGATCAACCACGGTCTTTGGATGAAGATCGTTGGCTCGACAAGCGTCGTATCTCACCGCGCGCCGACACGTTGCCGGACGCCGCCCCTGGCCGGGTGGCCCAGAGCACGCCGACGACGAACCTGCCGGCACGTCGGTCATCCTGATCGATCGCGAGGAGCCGTGTGTTCGAGGTCCAGGCGGCGTTGCGGTTGCAGCAGCGCGCGCGCCAGCAGGAAGCCGTCCCCGCCTGGGTCAGATTGCGTTGCGTGATCCCGACTCGCGGGGCTGATCGACCGAGGCGTGCGTACAGGCCGCCGTGTGGCAGCAGCGCTACGACCGCCACCCGGAGATGTTCGTCGACGTCTCCGGTCGCAAGATGGCGAGCCCGCTGTTTCCGCGCGAGGTGCGCGATATCGTCACCCGCAGCGGCATGCGCGCGGGCACGCTTGGCCTCGAGGTCACCGAGAGCGTGCTGACCGCCGCCCACACCACGTCCTTTCTCGACGGGCGCCTGCTCGCGCAGCGCGACACCGTCACGAGCGCGTAGACCGGCGCCGCAGCTCCGATCAGGACGAGCTCGGGGCGGCGCGTGAGCCCGCGCCGAAGCAGACGAAGCCCGCCGCCGTCGCGTAGTCGGCGTCGCTCGTGCCGAGCGCATCGGTCCGCGCCTGCGCCAGTGCCGGCGCCGGCTCGTCGCCTGCGTCGAGGCGCTCGTGCAGCGCGAGCATGAGCCGCTGCGTCGGCTCGTCGGGCACCGGTACGACGCTCGCGATCAGCGCGCTCGTGCCGAGCGCGAGCAGCGCCCCGCTGAAGCCCATCAGCTCGTCGCCGGGACGGACGGCGCTGACGCCGCCGTCGCAGGCGCTCAGGATCATGTCGCGCGGCGTCGTGCTCAGGCGCTCGAGGTCGTAGACGGTCAGCGGTCCGTCGGCGAGCTGCAGCGAGGAGAACAGGGGATTGTCGGAGCGGAAGATGCCGTGGCTTGCGATGTGGGCGCGCTGTGCGCGCTCGAGCGCCGCGGCGACGGCGGCGACGCGCGCGTCGCCGCCCGCGAGCACGGTCGCCAGCGGATGCCGGGCGGCGAGCGTCCGCACCTCGGCGGCGGCGCCCGGCAGCCCTGGCCCCGAGGCGAGCATGAGCGTCCCAGCGCCGTCGCGCTCGCGCCGTTGCGCGGCGCGCAGCCACAGCGCGGCCGACGGCGCGACGCTCAGCGCCCGGCCTGCACACGACGCCAGCGCGGCCCACGGGAGGGCATGGAGCTGGCCGGTCGGGACGAGCACGAGCTCGCGGTCGCCGGTCCGCGCGCGCAGCGGTTCGAGCAGCAGCGCGTCGAGCCGCAGCGCGGCGTGCTCGGCGTTCGCCCGCGCGACCTCACGCGAGGCCTCCGAGCCGGCGCGACGGGCGAGCCTGCGTAGCGCGGCGCGCAGCGAGGCGAGCTCGTGCTGCACCTCGTCGAGCGGTCCGAGCCGGACGAGCCCGGTTCGCCCGCCGGACACGACGGCGGCGGCGAGGACGGCTCCGGCCTGGACGAACTCCACGAGGGCGCGCGGCCCGAGCGCGGCTCGCAGCACCGCGAGCCGGGGCGGTCCGCCCCCGTCGCCGGCACGCGGGCCGCTGGCGTGGCGCGCGCGGCTGCGGATCGACTCCTCGAGCTCGGCCTCGCGACGCAGGAGCCGGCGGGCATCGGGCGAGTCGGGGATCGCCTCGCGGCCTGCCGCGAGCACCGTGCGCAGGCCGGCGAGATCGGCGGCCAGCGCGTCGTCGTTCGGCGGGCGCACCGGCCGCTCCCAGAGCGCACCGGCGCGGCCGCGCTCGGCCCATTCCAAGACGGCGCCCGGGCGGCCCGACTCCAGCGCCAGCCGCAGGCCGAGCGCCGCCAGCGCGTTGCCGTGGACCGCGGCGCCGGCCCGCAGCTCGGTCGCTCCGAGGCTCAGCCGGTGCTGGCCGAGGACCGTCAGCCCGGCCCGCAGCGCACGCAGGGCGCTCGTCGGGCGACCGTCCGCGACCCGCCGCAGCGCCTCGGCGTGCCAGGCCGCGACGCGGACGGTGACCGGACCGCCGCGGCGGGCACGGGCGACCGCCTCGAGCTCGCAAGCTGCCTGCGCGCGGCGCCCGAGCGCAAGCGCCACGCGCGCCGCGAGCACGCGCGCGTTGAGCGCCGCCGTGTGCTTTCCGCGGGCATCGAGCGTCGCTGCGACGTTGCGCGCGCGCCGGAGCAGCTCGGGGCTCGGGCCGCTGTCCTGGACCGCCGCCCGCACGGCCACGTGGTCGGCGAGCCCCGCCCAGTCGGGCCGCCGCTGGCGCCGGAAGTCCCGGCCCGCCTGCTCGGCGCAGGCGCGTGCCGTCTGTGCGTCGCCGGTTGCGAGCGCAGCGTCGGCAAGCGCGAGACGAGCCTCGGCGAGCTCTGAGCCCATCGCGGTCTGGCGGAGCAGATCGACGGCCCGCTCGGCGCTCGCCATCGCCTCTCGCGTGAGCCCGGCCGACAGCAGGATGTAACAGCGGTCGAACTCGAACAGGCCGTGGCGCGTCCCGCCGGCATCGGCGATCAGCGGCTCGGCCGTGTCGAGATCGGCGAGCGCCTGCGGCAGGTCGCCGCGCAGCGCCGCGACCCAGCCGATGTTCTGGCGCACGGTCGCCGCGATCAGGTGCAGGCCGAGGCGGTTGGCGAGCTGCTCGGATTCGCGCAGATCCGCTTCTGCCGCGCGCAGCGCGCCGCTGTGGGTGTGCAGCACGCCGCGGTTGCACAGGAGCTTTGCCTCCGTCAGCAGATCCCCCGTCCGGCGCACGATCCGCAGCGCGCGCCCGTAGCTCTCGAGGGCGTCCTCGTAGCGGCCCAGGCGCTCGAGGATGAGCGCGTGCTGCATGTGCAACGGCCCGCTGCCGTCCTCGTCGCGGCGCGTGGCAAGCCGTGCCTGGCGCAGCGCCTGCGTCGCTTCGCCCTGACCGACGAGGGCGAACGCGAGGCTCATCCGCGCCTCCGCGGCGCAGAGCGCCGAAGCCCCCCGCTGAGCGGTCTCGATCGCTGCGCGAAGATGCCCGACGGCGGTCGGCGCGTCGTCGAGCTCGATCGAGATCATCCCGAGCGTGCGCTGTGCGATCGACGCCGTTTCGGCGTCGCCCGCTGCGAGGGCCTGGTCGAGCGCGTGCCGGGCGAGCGTCCGAGCGTGCTGCGGATCGGCGCCGACGAGGCGGTGCGCGTCCTGTGCCAGCGCGGCTGCCTCGGATGGCGTCGCGCTGTCGCTCAGATCGACATCCACCCCGTCTCGACGAGTCGGGACGCGCCGGCTCCGCCGTCGAGACGGCAGCGCAGGCTCAGCCGGCCGGGCGCGACGTCCTGCGCGGTGAACCTCCCGCGCTCGTCGGCGCGGGTGACGAAGAGCGCGTCGCCGTGACGCGCGGTCACCTCGGCGGATTGGGGAGGGATGAGCTGGCCTGTGAGCCGGAGCAGGCCGCCGGCGGCCTGCTCTGCTTCGATCTCGATCGTAAGCCCGGGGGCTTCGAAGGCCAGTGCGCGCGTGTGCGCGCTGCCGCGGACGAGGAGCGCCGGTTCGTCGATCGCCGAATCGGCGATCAGCTCGGCAAGCTCGGCGTCGATCGTGCGCCACTCGAGCGCTGTGCGCGCGGCGATCAGCACGTGCTCGGGGATTGGGTCCAGCTCGGCGATGACGCGACGCAGGTCCCCGAGCAGTAGGTCATCGTCGCTGGTTGTCGGAAGTTGTCTCTCCATTACGCATACGAGTCGCGAGGCGCGAGCGTGATACATGTTCGGGCGACCGCTCGCCGGCTCCGGTCGCGGGCTTCGGCCAACCCTAGACGCACGGCGGCGATTCCAGCACCGGCCGAGGTCGCAGACGTATTTTCGTGGCGCCGGTCTGGTCTGACACCTGAAGCCGCAGGCGCGCGATTCCGATCTCGCGCGCATCATCACCTAGAGGTAGGAGCACGATGAACGACGCTGACGACACGTATCACGTCGACTGGAACGGCGAGGAGTGGGACGACGTCATCCTGCATCAGACGGACATCGCCCGTGTCGGCCGCGCGGGAGACTGGGTCATGTACGTGCCCGGGCGCCTGCTCGTCGACGCCCGTGCTGCGCAGGACGAGCGCGTCAGCGCGCTGCTCGGCGATGCCGACGTGTCGCCCGCGAAGGGCGTCGCCGCGCGCGATGTTGCCGCGCAGCTCGGGCTGACGGTGCTCAACGCTCCGGATGACCGGCTCATAGCGCTCGTTCGCGACATCGGCGCGGTGGCGGCCGGCGCGGCATCGCTGGACTACGTGATGACGGCGGGCTCCCAGCGCTGGGGCGGCGACGACGAGCCGCTGCCGATCGAGGACCCGGGGACGATCCCGGGCTCCGACATGGCGCTGGGGGCGGGCGTGCGCGTCGCGGTCCTCGACACGGGCATCGCCAAAGAGGTGCCGTTCGATGTCGAGTACGGGCAAGGTGACCTCGAGATCCCCGACTCCGAGCCCGACGGGCGGCGCGACAAGCCGGCCGGCCATGGCACGCACGTGGCGGGCGCGATCGCGCGCATCGCGCCGGGCAGCACGATCGTCGTGCGCCGAGTGCTCAAGGGACCCGGCGGCGTTGCCAGCAGCTCTGCCGTCGCGGCGGCGCTGCTCGCCGCCGGCGACGCCGATCTCATCAACTGCTCGTTCAGCGGTCCATCGCTCTACGACGCGGCGCCGGTCGCGATCGAGCGCGCGCTCGCGCAGTTGCCGCCGTCGACGGTCGTCGTCGCGTGCGCGGGCAACCGCGCGACCGACCGGCCGCAGTGGCCGGCGGCCTGCAAGCGGGTGATCGCGGTCGGCGCCGTGGGCCGCGACAGCGAGTCCGAGGACTGGAAGCGAACCGACTTCTCCGGCTACGGTCCGTGGGTCGACTGCGGCGCGCCGGGCGTCCGCGTGCCGAGCACGTTTCTGCACCACGGCGACACCTGCGGTAAGGACCCCGTCAGCTTCGACGGCTTCGCGAGCTGGAGCGGAACCTCGATGTCCTGTCCGCAGGTGGTCGGCGCGATCGCGGCGCTCGCCTCGCAGGAGGGGATCGAGGGCGTCAGCCAGGCCGCGTACCGGCTCGTCCACGATCCCGCGGCGACCCCGCGCGTCGACAAGCTCGGGCCGGTCGTCGCGCCCTGACGACGAAGGGCGCGGCCGCCGCGGCGGCCGCGCCCTTTGGGCGTCGTAGGTCTCGGCGCTTCGGCGCGCTCAGCGGTAGAGCACGGCAGCGCTGCGCCGGTCGGCGGTGTCGAGGATCCGGCGGCGCGGTGCACAGATCTCGAGCAGGCCGGCGGCCTCGAGCTCGGCGACTGCGTCGAGCACGTCCTGATGCTCGAGCTGCGGGTAGTCGGGCGCCAGTGCCAGGAAGAGCTCGTTCGTGCTGCGCGAGCCGTCCGCGAGCTCGACGAGCCGGTGGATGGCGCCGTCGGGGTCGTCGAAGGTCAGGACGTCCTGACGACCGACGATGTGCAGCTCGCCGCCGGCGCGCAGCAGCGGGGCCGTGGTCTTCATGCGGGGGCGGGGCGCTGCGTGCATCGGTGCTCCTTCGGCGTGGTGGGCCGGGCTGGACGGACCGGCGTGCACACCATTGATTCGCTGCGGCGGCGCCCTGATACATCGGATTTGGCTTTCATCGCGCGCGGCCGCTACGGAATGCTCGCTGTCGGCCGCTGCGGGGGCCCGGATCAGGCCGGCGCGGCGCGCAGGCGCATCCCGACCTACAGCGTGCAGTCGTCCGCGTTCGTGACGTCCGCGCGCATGTTGCGGGCCATCATCGCAAGCGCGGCGTCGGCGAGGTCGGGATGGATCTCGGCCACGCCGTCGCGTGGCACCGCGACGGCGAAATGGCGCACGTAGGCGTCGAGCGCCGAGTACAGGACGCACTGCTCGGTGACCTGGCCGGCGAGCACGACGCGGTCGATCTCCTGCTCGCGCAGGAGGTACTCGAGCTGCGTCTGGTAGAAGATCGAGTGGCGCGCCTTGACGATGAACCACGTGCCCTGAGCGGGCGCGATCGGCTCGACGAGGTCGGGCGCGCGCCCGGCGATCGCGCGCTCGACGAGCTCCGCCCGGCCCGCGCCCCAGTCGCCGTGGTTGTAGTTGACATAGACGATCGGCGCCGCCTCGTGCTGCGCGCGCTCGAGGAGATGCCGCATCGCCGGCAGCGCCTCCCGCACGGACTCGATCAGCACGTCGGCGTCCTCGTGGTCGTATTGGTTGAGCATGTCGATGATGATCAGCGCGCTTGTCACGCGCGTCGGCTACCCCGTCTGGCGCGCCGCCAGACGATCCGAGCGCCGGGCTTGCGCTGCGCGTTGCCCGCGCGCCGGGCCGGCGGCGCCATCGCGCCTGCCCGACGCGACATCATGGCGGCATGCTGGTACGCCACGCCGAGCCCGAGCGCGACGGTGGCGCCTGCGCGGCGATCTACGCGCCGTACGTCGCACACAGCAGCGTGTCCTTCGAGGAGGTCGTGCCGACGGCGGCGCAGTTCGCCACGCGGATCGCGGAGACGAGCGCACGCTACCCCTGGCTCATGCTCGAGGACGACGGTCGCGTCGCCGGCTACGCGTACGCGACGCAGCATCACGCGCGCGCCGCGTATCGCTGGGCGGCCGACGTCGCCGTCTACGTCGACGGCGATCACCGGCGCCGCGGCGCCGGACGCCAGCTCTACGAGGCGCTCTTCGGGCTGCTGCGCCGACAGAGGCTGCGGATCGCCTGCGCCGGCGTGACGCTGCCCAACGACGCGAGCATCGGCCTGCACCGCGCGCTCGGCTTCGAGCACGTCGGCACGTATCGCGCGATCGGCTGGAAGGCGGGCGCGTGGCGCGACGTGTCCTGGTGGCAGCTGCGGCTCGCGCCCGGCGACGACGGCGACGGCGACGACCGCGCGCCGCCCGATCCGCTGCCGCCGCCGCGGCTATGACCGGCGCGCCGGTCTGCGTCGGCCTCGACCTCGGCACCGGCAGCGCGCGGGCGCTGGCCGTCGCCGGCGACGGATCGGTGGTCGGGCGCGGATCGCATCCGCTGCGCAGCCGCCGCGACGGCGTCCGCCACGAGCAGGACCCCGCCGGCTGGTGGAACGCCGTCGCCGCCGCCTGCCGCGACGCGCTGCGCGAGATCGCGCCCGCGCGCGTCCGCGCCGTCGCGACGTGCGCGACCTCGGGCACGATCCTGCTCGTCGACCGCGACGGCCGGCCGCTGACGGCGGCGCTCATGTACGACGACGCTCGCGCCGGCGAGCAGGCCCGTCGCCTCGGGCTGCCGCCGTCGTGGGGGCTGCCGAAGCTCCTCTGGCTGCTCGAGGACGAGCGCGCGCGCGGAGCCGACGCCGGCGCGGCGCGGCTCGCACACCAGCCCGACGTCGTCACCCGCCGGCTCGCCGGCGACGCCGTCCCCTCGGACGCAAGCCACGCGCTCAAGACGGGCTACGACCCCGCGCGCGGGTGCTGGCCCGAGGCGCACGCGCAGGCGCTCGACGGAGGCGACGCCCTGCTGCCGGACGTCGTCGCCCCCGGCTCACGGCTCGGCGCCGTCTGTCCGGACGCCGCCGCGCAGACGGGCCTGCCGGCCGGGACGCCGGTCGTCGCCGGCATGACCGACGGCTGCGCCGCGCAGATCGCGGCGGGCGCGCTGCGCGCAGGCGACTGGAACTCCGTGCTCGGGACGACGCTCGTCCTCAAGGGCTGCTCGCAGCAGCGCATCGACGATCCGGCACACGGGATCTACTCGCATCGCTCGCCCGACGGCGGCTGGCTGCCCGGCGGCGCGTCGAGCAGCGGCGCGGGCGTGCTGCCGGCGGCGTTTCCCGGCCGCGACCTCGACGAGCTCGGCCGCTGCGCCGCCCCGCATGAGCGCACGCGCGTGCTCGCCTACCCGCTCGTCTCGCGCGGCGAGCGCTTTCCGTTCGTCGCGCCCGACGCCGCGGCATTCATGCTCGGCACGCCCGCCGGCGACGGCGAGCACGCCGCCGCGCTGCTGCAGGGCCTGGCGCTCGTCGAGCGGCTGTGCTTCGAGCAGCTCGGCCGGCTCGGCGCGCAGGCCGGCGGCGCGCTCAGCCTCACCGGCGGCGCCACGCGCAACCGCCGCTGGTGCCAGCTGCGTGCCGACGCGCTCGGCCGTCCTGTTCGCCTGCCCGAGCAGGCGGAGTCCGCCTTCGGCATGGCGATCCTCGCATCGGCGAGCATCGCGGGCGAGCACCTGCCGCATGCCGCCCGGCGGATGTCACGCACGCGCGCGGTGATCGAGCCGCGCGAGACGATGCGCGCGCACCTCGACGAGCAGTACGCGCGCCTCCTCGCCGAGCTCGAGCGCCGCGGCTGGCTTGCCGCGGACGTGTGAGCGCCATCCGCAGCTCGGCCTGCGCGGCGGTCGACGGAATGCGAAACGGTTATGCCTGACACGTGAACACGAACTCCTAAGTCGACGAGTTGACTTACGTGCGCGACCTTGAGAGGGTGACGCGCGATCCGGTGCTGATACGTCGCAAGTGACGTGCGATCGCGCATTAGTCGACATCTCACGCAGGTGCTGCGCCAGTCGCCGGCGGGTGACGCTGGTCTCGAGCAGGCGCGGCTGGCCGGCGTCGAGCCAGCCTCGCCCCCGCCACCCGAGCTGAGCGGTCGTGACTACGCGATCTTCCTGCTGCGCCTCGCCGCGGAGGTCGAGCACGGGCTCATGGTGCAGTATCTGTTCGCGGCCTATTCGCTGGACGGCCGCAACGCGCCCGCGCAGGCTGATGTCCGTGCGTGGCAGGAGACGATCCTCGGCATCGCCAAGGAGGAGATGGGCCACCTCGTCACGGTCCAGAACCTGCTCACCGCGCTGTCGGCGCCGCTGAACTTCAACCGCGAGGAATTTCCGCACGACACCGTCCTGTATCCATTCGGGTTCCGGCTCCAGCCGGTCGGCCTCGGATCGCTGGCCACCTACATCTGTGCCGAGAGCCCGGCGGACTGGGACGACGCCGAGGCGCTGGAGATCAAGGCGCGCGCGCAGATCGACGCGGGCACGCCGGTCAACCGGGTCGGCGCGCTGTATGCCGAGCTGCTGCGCGTCCTGGGCGACGCGACCCTCGTCGCCGACCGCGACTTCGATCCGCTCAGCGTCGCGTTCCAGGCCTCGTGGGACGAATGGGGCCGCGGCTACCGCGAGGGACAACGCGGCGCCGAGGCGATGAGCGGCCTTCCGCAGCTTCCGGCCCCAGAGCTGCTGATCAGGGAGGTCGGCTCGCGCGCGGCGGCGCTGGATGCCGTCGAGCAGGTGGGCGAGCAGGGCGAGGGGTTCGAGACCCCCGTGGACGACAACGCATCGCATTTCCGCCGCTTCCTCGCGATCTATCGCGGCATGAAGGGCCTCGGCGACGGCGCCGCTGACGTCGTGCGGCCGCTCGCGACGAATCCGACGACCGATCTCGAGGGACCGGACATCGGGGGACCCTACGATCCGGCGACGACGACGCCGATCGTTCACGAGCAGGCCAGGCTCTGGGCGCACCTGTTCAACCTGCGCTACCGCAAGCTGCTCGTGAACCTCTCGCACGCCTTCGAACTCTCCGACGACCCCGGCGACCGCACGACGCTGAGCCCGCGCGGCGCGCTCATCCACCGCACGTTCTCGGAGATGTACAACCTGCGCGCGATCTCCGGTCAGCTCGTCGCGCTCCCGATCGACGGCGCCCAGCCGGACGGCCCGCGCGCCGGTCCGCCGTTTCAAGTTCCCCACACGCTCATGCTGCCGTCCGACGAGGGCGGGCGCTGGCGGCTGCACCGCGACGTCCTCGACGCGAGCGCGGCGATGATCGAGCGGCTGCGCGACGACGGACCGGCCGGCGGCCGCGCGTACGTCGCGGCGCTCGCGCAGATGGACGCCATCGAGCGCGGCCAGATCGAGCAGCTCATCGCGGGCAGCGGCCGGATGCCCGCCGCGACGGGAGCGCCGGCGTCGTGATCGCGGAGCTGCGCATCCTGCCGCCGCTGGCGATCGCGCGCTTCGGCGGCGCGCCGACGCCGATGGACAACTACGACGCGATCGTCGATCCCGAGGAGCCGCTGGGATACCGCCGGCTGCAGCCGGTCGAGACGCTCGAGGTCGATGTCGACAGCGGCGAGATCGCGCGGGCGTTCGTTCCCGAGCGGCTGTCCTTCAGCGAAGGTGGCGAGGTGCGCCCGGTCGCGCCGTTCCTGGAGCTGTGGGCGCTCACCGACGGCGGGCAGCTCGAGCCGCTCACGATCGCGCTGCTCCAGGACGCGGGCGCGACCCCGGCGCACGTGCGCTGGCGCGTGCAGGTCGCCAACCGCAAGGCCGCGCGCCGCACCGGCGACGAGGCGGACCGGATCGAGGCCGACAGCGGCGAGCTCGCCGACCACGCGCGCCACCTGCTCGACGGCCGCTGCGCGAACTTCTGGCCCGGGAAGTCGATCCCGTTCGGCCATGTCCAGTACGTCAAGCCGAGCGCGGCGCACCCGCAGGTCAGGCTGCGCTTCACGCCCGCGGCCGGAAACGTCTACGGCGCGAGCCGGACGCGACCGGCGGCCGGCCGGCCCGCCGATCCCAACGTCACGGACGTCGTCTACGACGGCCGGCGCGGGCGCTGGCTCGGGCACGTCGATACGGACAACACGTCCACGGTGCCGGCCTTCATCTACCGCGGCGACTCCGAGGGCAGGAGCGTCGGCTACCTCGACGACGGCTGTGACGGCATCGTGCGCGCGAGCCTCACCGTCGCCGGCAGGACGCTGTCGGCCTTCGGGCGCGTCGGCGCCGGCCCGCCGACCTACGCGCCCGACGCGCTGCCGATCCGCTCCGTCGCCGACGAGCTCGAGCAGGCGCTGTTCGGTCCCACGGTGACGCCGAGCGAGGCGACGCTCGAACGCGTCGAAGAGATCGTCCGGCGCGCCTTCGAGACCGTGCGCCTGATGAACACCGCCGCGATGAACCGCGGCGGCATGGCCGCTCACGACCGGGGCACGGGCCGCCGCGCGGATCCGATCATGGCGCCCGCGCTCGTCGACGACATCGCGGTCGAGAACCTCCACCAGAGCCTGCTCGCCGCGCTGCGCAGCGGCAGCGCGCCGTGGTTCGCCGACGCCCTGCGCGACTTCGACGAGATCGGCGACCTGTCGGACCGCGGCCGGCGCAAGATGCCGGCGATGATGCGCGGTGCCGACGGCCGCCACCTGACCTTGACCCGGCGCCAGATCGACCTGATCCGCACGCTCGTGAGGGGCCCGGTCTTCACGGACCCGGGAGGGGAGGCCACGTGACGATCGAGCCGACCAACCTCACCGCGCAGCTGCATCACCGCGCCGCCGGCAACCCGCCGAGCACGCTGCCGGAGGCCGCGATCTCCAACTGCTTCCCGGGCCTCGAGTTCGACGTTCGCAACGTCTGGCGGCGCATGTTCGAGGGCATCGAGCTGCACGAGGCGCACGGCCTCGTGACGCGCGGCGAGGGCGACCTCGAAGGTCTCGTCGGCCTCGAGCTCGTCCGTGTCGGCGAGGCGCGCCTGACGCTGGCGGTGCGCGGGCCGACGGCCACCGCCGAGGACGCGCTGCTCGACACGACGTTCATCGAGTGGTCCAACGCGCTCGCGGACGTCCTGAGCACGAGCGTCGGGCAGCTCGTGACGTGCCACTTTGCGGCGCCCCCCGAGCGTCCCGACCCGGATCCGCCGATCGTGGCGACCGCCGAGCTGCGTGTCCGTCCGCTGATGGCCCGCAGCGACGTGACGAACGAGCCGCTGGCGCTCATCGACGAGGACGTCGCGGAGCCCGGCGAGCTGACGCAGAGCCTGTGCTCGCCCTGGCAGAACGACTACCGCGAATGCGGCTGCTACTACTGGGCCGCCAGCCGCCCCGACTACGTCAATCGCGAGTCGACCGAGCAGGGGCCGAGCATCGGCAACAACTGGATGGACCGCAGCCGCCAGCCCAAGGCGTACGAGCCCGACAACCCCGCCGACCCGCGTCAGCTGGACTACGTCGATCTCTTCCGCGACTGGCAGGGACTGCTGCGCTTCATCGTCGGAGGCCGCGATCTCGAGTGACCTCTTCGCGCTGTCGGCCCCGCTGAGCGCGGCGGCCCACCTCGTCGACAGCGGCGGCGGGCTGCACCTGCTCGTCCCGAACGGCAGCCGGCTGTACGACATCGACGCGCGGACGTACGCGCTGCTCGACGGCCTGCGGCGCGACGGCGACGAGCAGGGGGTCGGCGACGTGCTGGCGCGCCTCGGGGTCGATGCACCGGCCTACGTCGACGACGAGCCGCCGCAGCAGCCCGCGGTGCGCGCGCTCTCGCTCGCGGTCGCCCAGAAGTGCAACCTCGGCTGCACCTACTGCTACGCGCAGGGCGGCAGCTTCGGCGGGCCGGCGACGAGCATGGAGCACGCCACGGCGCTCAGGGCCGTCGATCTGCTGTTCAGCGACGTGCGCGCGGGCGAGCGCGTCAACCTCGCGTTCCTCGGCGGCGAGCCGCTGCTCAACCGCGCGGTGATTCGCGCGGCGACCGAACGCGCCCGCGCCATCGCCGACGATCGCGGCGTCCGCATGACGTTCTCGATCACGACGAACGGCACGCAGCTCACCGGCGAGGACGGCGAGTTCTTCGAGCGCCACGGGTTCGCCGTCACCGTCAGCCTCGACGGCGCGGGCGCGGCGCACGACCGGCTGCGTCCGCTGCGTAGCGGGCGCGGCAGCTTCGAGCGCGTGCTCGAGCGGGTCGTCCCGCTGCTCGAGCGACAGCAGCGGATGCAGGTGTCGGCGCGCGTGACGGTGACGCCGGAGAACCTCGATCTGCGCGAGACGCTCGACGCCTTCGTCGCGCTGGGATTTCACAGCGTCGGCTTCTCACCGCTGCTGCGATCGCCCAACGGCCGCCTCGAGCTCGGCGGCGCGGAGCTCGCGACGATGCTCGACGAGATGGTCGCCTGCGGCGAGGAGTTCGAGCGGCGGCTCGCCGGCGGCGAGCGCTACCCGTTCGCCAACGCCGTCAACGCGCTGCGCGAGATCCATCGCGGCACGCACCGCCCGTACCCGTGCGGAGCGGGCGCCGGCTACCTCGGCGTCTCCGCGGAGGGTGAGCTCGCGGCGTGCCACCGCTTCGTCGGCGACGAGCAGGGCCGGCTCGGCGATCTCGCCGACGGCGTCGACCGCGAGCGCCAGGCGCGCTGGCTCGGCGAGCGCCACGTCCATCGCCAGGAGCCGTGCCGCGCCTGCTGGGCGCGCTACCTCTGCGGCGGTGGCTGTCATCACGAGGTGATCGCCCGCGGCCGGCCGGCCTGCGACTACATCCGCGGCTGGCTGCACTGGTGCCTGGGTGCCTACGCACGGCTCGCCGAGCGGCGCCCCGACTACTTCGCGCCGGCGCGGTGAACGAGCAGCAAGAGGTCTGCGTCGTCGGCGCCGGCCCCGCCGGCGCGGTGCTCGCAGCCCGCCTGTCGGATCTCGGCCACGACGTCACGGTCGTCGAGCGCGAGCCGTTCCCGCGACCGCACATCGGCGAGTCGCTCAGCCCCGCGGCCTGGCCGTTGCTCGACGCGCTCGGCGTGGGCGACGAGGTGCGGGCAGCGGGCTTCGAGCGAACGCGCCAGGCCCGCGTGCGCTGGCGCACGCGCGACGACGAGCGACTGCGCCCGGCCCGCGGCAGCGAGGATGCGTGCGGCCTGACCGTCGACCGCGCGAGGTTCGACGCGATCCTGCTGGAGCGGGCTCGCGCGGCGGGCGCGACGGTGCGGACGGGCACCGCCGCGCGCCGGCCTGCGCCCAGCGGCAGCGGATGGGACATCGCGGTCGCCGGCGGAGTCCTGCGCGCGGGCTTCGTCGCCGACGCGACGGGGCGTCGCCGCCTCCTGGGCGAACGGCGCACGACAACATCGGTACGCACGCTGGCGCTGCACGCGATCTGGCGTGGCCGGCCGCCATCCGACGGCGCCCAGACGTGGATCGACGCCGTCGCCGAGGGGTGGCTCTGGGGAGCTCGCCTGCCGGGCGGCGGGCTGCGGGCGATCGTGTTCGTCGACCCGCAGCTGCTCGTCGAGGAGGGACGCGAGCGCGAGCGGCTGTACCGCAGGCTGCTGGCGTCGTCGCCGCTGTTCGCGGCCCTCACGCGCAGCGCCACGATCGCGAGCCGCGTGCAGGCCTGCGACGCGACGAGCTACGTCGCACCCGCGCCGATCGACGCCCACAGCGTGAAGGTCGGCGAAGCGTGCTTCGCGATCGACCCGCTGTCGTCGTGCGGTGTGCAGACGGCGATGCAGAGTGCGATCTGCGCTGCCGCAGCCGTCCACTCGATCCTCGTGCCGGATGGGGACTCCGCCGCCGCGGCGCGTGCGTTCTATGCCGAGTATCAGCGCCACGCGGCGGCGAGCCACGCCGCGACGGCTGCCGGCCTCTACGCCGAGCACCGCGCCGACGGCGACGCTCCGTTCTGGCGCCGCCGCGCTGCGCAGGCATCGCCGCAGGCCGCAGCGCCCGTGCCCGCGCCCGTCCGCCCAGCCGCGCCCGGCGCAGGCGGCTCGCTCGCCGAGCTGCTCCCGCTGCGGGTGCGGCTGCGGCCCGACGCCGAGCTGCGGACGACGCCGTGCCTCGTCGGCGAGCGCATCGAGCTGCGGCGCGCGCTCGCGCACGCTGCGCTGGAGCGCCCGGTGGCGTTCCTCGGAAGCAGCGAGCTGGCGCCGCTGCTCGACGGCCTGCCGGCGTCCGCGTCGCTGGCCGACGCCATCCGCCGCTGGGACCGCCGGCTCCCACCCGGCCGCGGCCACGAGATCGCACGCTGGCTGCATGCGCGGGGGCTGATCGAGCGGGCGCCGTAGTCCCACCGGGGCGCGTTGGACAGCTGTCGAAGATCGGCCGGGACGCACATCATCCGTCCAGGTCGCCGTCGAGGCGTTTTGATCGATCGTCCGTCCGTCCTCGGCATGCGGTGCTCGCTGCCCAGCCGCCGATCACCCGAGAACAGATCGTGTGGCCAGCCCGCTCCGCAGACGACCTCTGGCTGCCCTCGCCGTCGCGCTCGCGCTCGGCGCCGCCACAGCAGCCCCCGCCAGTGCCGCGCCGGACCCGCTGCTGTCGGAGCAGTGGGCGCTGAGCGACACCGGCGCGACCGGCGCGCCCGCGGCGTGGACGCAGTCACTCGGTGACGGCATCGTCGTCGCGACCCTCGACAGCGGCGTGCAGCTCGACCACCCCGACCTCGCGCAGAACCTCTGGCACAACCCCAACGAGGTGGGCGGCAACGGCATCGACGACGACCGCAACGGCTACGTCGACGACGTGTACGGCGCGAACATCATGACCTCCAACGGCAGCGTGAACGACGACGAGGGCCACGGCACGCATGTCGCGGGCATCATCGCCGCCTCGGCGGGCAACGGCGTCGGCGGCTCGGGGATCGCCCCGGGCGCGCACATCATGGCCGTCAAGGTGCTCGACGCAAACCGCGTCGGCAACTCCTCGCTGCTGGCGCGCGGCATCCGCTACGCGGTCGACCAGGGCGCGCGCATCCTCAACGTCTCGCTGAACGGCGACGGGACGAGCTCCGAGCTCGAGGACGCGCTGCGCTACGCGGGCGATCGCGGCGCGACCATCGTCGCGTCCGCCGGCAACAACGCGCGCGACATCGATCTCAGGCCGTCCTACCCGGCGTCGTCGACGGTGTCCGCCGTGCTGACCGCCACGGCCTCCGAGGAGTCCGGCGGCCTGCTGGGAGTTGCCAATCGCGGCCTGGAGTCCGTCGACCTCGCCGCTCCCGGTGCCTCGATCCTCTCGACCGCACGCGGCTCGGGCTACGAGTTGCGCTCCGGGACCTCGATGGCCGCGCCGTTCGTCGCCGGCTCGCTCGCGCTGCTCGCCGCGGCACGCCCGGACCTTCCGCAGTCCGCGCTGCGCGACGCGCTGCTGCAGAGCGCTCCGCGCCCGACGCTCCTCGCCGGGCTGCTCGGGTCGGGCAGCCTCGACGTCGCTGCTGCGCTGCACCGCGTGCTGCCGGGCGCGATGTGGCGCGCGCCGGTCGTGCCGTCGGCGGGCACCGCCGTCCGCCTGCGGCTGCTGACGAAGCCGCGCGTCCGCGCGGGACGTGCCGCGACCGTGCGCTGGTCGGCCCGCAACGCCGCGCAGGTCGCCCGCTGGCGCGTCCTGCTTGACGGGCGCCGCGTCGGAACGGTGGCCGCCGGGAAGCGGTCGCTGCTGCGCACGCGCGTGAGCCGCCCCGGCGCGCACCGCTGGAAGGTCGTCGGCCTGGCGGCCACGGGCGCGCGTGTCGTCACCGCGACGCGCGGCTTCCGCGTGCTGCGCAAGCGCTGACCGCGCTCGGCGACAGCGACCGGCGCTCGGCGACGGCATGGCCCCGATGGCGCACTGGAGGTCCGCCCGCTTGGCCCTGAGGACGATGACGGAGCGGGCTGCGATCTGCGCATATGGAGGAGATGACAAACGTGGAGATCGCGCGCACGGCGCCCGCCTACCACCCGGCGCCGGGTTTCTACGACGAGCTGTTCGACAGCGACGGCAAGCCGCGCCCGCATGCGGCGGCCCTCGCCGCGGGCCTCGACGCGCTCGGGCCCGAGCAGCTCGCCGCCGCCGGCCGCCGCCGCGACGCGATCTTCGTCCAGCAGGGGATCACGTTCGACACGACCGGGGACGACGGGCCCACGCTCGAGCGCCCGATGCCGCTGGACCTCGTCCCGCGCATCCTGCCGGCGAGCGAGTGGACGCGCATCAAGCGCGGCATCGCGCAGCGCATCCGGGCGCTGAACCGCTTCGTCGACGACGTCTACCACGCGCGGGAGATCGTCCGCGCGGGGATCATCCCGTGGCGGCTCGTCGTCAGCCGCAGCCACTTCGCACGCGCCGCGCACGGCATCCGCCCGCCGGGCGGCGTCTATTGCCATGTCGCCGGCTGTGATCTCGTGCGCGACGCCGACGGCTCGTGGAAGGTGCTCGAGGACAACGTCCGCACGCCGTCGGGGATCTCCTACGTGCTCGAGAACCGCACGGCGATGACGCGCCTCGTCCCGCAGCTGTTCGCCGAGTACCGTGTGCGCCCGGTCGACCACTACCCGCAGCTGCTGCTCGCGGCGCTGCGCGCGGTCGCGCCCGCCGCCGAGGGCGAGGCGACCGTCGTCGTCTGGACGCCGGGCCCGCTGAACTCCGCCTACTTCGAGCACGCGTTCCTCGCCCGCCAGATGGGCGTCGAGCTCGTCGAGGCGTCCGACCTCGTCGTGCGCGACGACGTGCTGTACATGCGCACGACGCAGGGCCTGGAGCGCGTGCACGCCGTCTACCGGCGCCTGGACGACGACTTCGTCGACCCGCTCGAGTTCCGTCCCGACTCCGTGCTTGGCGTGCCGGGGCTCATGCGCGCCTACCGCGCGGGCACCGTCGCGCTCGCAAACGCCGTCGGCACCGGCGTCGCCGACGACAAGGCGATCTATCACTGGGTGCCGGAGATGATCCGCTTCTACCTCGGCGAGGAGCCGCTGCTCGACAACGTCACGACGTACCTCATGTCCGATCCCGCCGCGATGAAGCAGGCGCTGCGCCGGATGGACGAGCTTGTCTTCAAGCCGACCGGCGAGTCCGGCGGCAAGGGCGTCTTCATCGGGCCGGCGACGGATCCGGTCGAGCTCGCCGGCCTCGCCGACGTGATCCGCAGGTCGCCCGAGAAGTGGATCGCGCAGGAGCTCGTGCGCCTGTCGACGGTGCCGACCGCCGACGGCGACGGCGTGCTCGCGCCGCGCCACGTCGACCTGCGGCCGTTCGCGGTCTTCGGCGAGACGATCTCGATCGTGCCCGGCGGCCTGTCGCGCGTGGCGATGGTCGAGGGCTCGATGATCGTCAACTCCTCACGCGGCGGTGGCTCGAAGGACACCTGGGTGCTCGAGAACGGGGAGGATCGCAGCGATCGAGCCGCGCCGATGCGGCCCGAGAGCCTGCCGCCGGCGCTGCCCGACCTGCGCTACGGCGCCTGGACCGGTCAGGCCCAGCAGCAACAGCAGCAGCCCCCGACGGATCCGTGCTCGCCCGCATAGCCCAGGAGCTGTTCTGGCTCGGGCGCAACCTCGCCCGGGCCGAGTCCACCGCGCGCCTGCTGGAGGGCGTCTTCCAGGCCGACCTGCAGGGCAGCCCGCACGAGGTCAGCGCAACGCGCCTGGGCTGGGACTCGCTCACGCACATCATGGGCGGCGCGCGCAACGGCGAGGTCCCGGCGCAGCGCGACGCGGTGCTCGACGCTTTGACCCGCGACGCCGACAACCCGGCCTCGGTCGTGGCATGTGTCGCGCGCGCGCGCGAGGGCGCGCAGGCCGTGCGCGACGTCATCTCCGCCGAGATGTGGGAGGCGATCAACACGACGCACCTGCGCCTGCGCGACGGTGACCTCGCGGCGACGGGGCTGGACTCCGGCCCGTATTCGATCTATCAGCACGTCAAGGAGCGCTCGGCGCTCTTCTGGGGGCTGACCGCGCGCACGATGCTGCGCGACGAGGCGAGCGCGTTTCTGTCCGCCGGCGGGCGCATCGAATCGGGCGACATGGTGCTGCGGATGCTGCGCGTCGCGCTGCCGGCAGGCGACATGGACGACAGCGCCGACGGCCAGGCGATCGCGCTGCTGCAGGCCGTCGGCGGCTTTCAGGCCTACCGCCGCGCGGTGCCGGCGCCCGCGCATGCCAAGCCGGTCGCGTGCTTCCTGCTCTTCGAGCGCAACTACCCGGACTCGGTCGCCGCCGCGGTCGACGCGGTCAACAGCGCGCTGAAGACCGCCGACGCGGCGCCGCGCAGCTCCGAGCCGATCCTGCGCCTCAGCCGCCTGTCGGCCGACCTCGAGTTCCGTCGCAGCGCGGAGGGCGACGCCGACCTGCGCGTGACCTGTCAGGAGGTTCAGCGCGAGCTCGGCCTCGTCGATGCCGACATCGCGCAGCGATACTTCGGCGGCGCGCGGGCGCCGTAGTCCGTTGCAACCGACCATGCACTTCGCGATCCGCTTTCTCACCGAGTACGTCTACGACGCGCCCGTGTCGGACAACCTCAACGCCCTGCGCGTGCGGCCCGCGACGACGTCGACGCAGCGCTGTGACGAGTTCACCGTCCGGATCGAGCCCGAGGCCCGCGTCGGGCGCCACTCCGACTACTTCGGCACCGAGGTGCTCGAGTTCGGGATCGTGCGCCCGCACACGCGGATGAGCATCGACGTGCGCGCCCGCGTCGTGACCGCCGATCCCCCCGACCCGCCGGACGCCGGCTGGCCGGCGCTCGGGACCGAGGCCTACGCCGAGGCGGCGGGCGAGTACCTGCTGCCCGCCGTCGACGATCCCGAGAGCGAGGCGGTCGACGAGCTGCGCGACACCGTGCACGCCGACACGCCGCTGGCGACGCTGCAGCGCCTGTGCGACCTGATCCCGGATCGCTACGAGTACCGCGCGGGCGTGACGTACGTCGGCTCGACGGTCGAGGAGTTCCTCGCGGCCGGCGCCGGCGTCTGCCAGGACTACGTCCACCTCGGCCTGATCATGCTGCGCCGCAACGGGATCGCGGCGCGCTACGTGAGCGGTTACCTGTGGGCGGCGCCGGCGGATGGCGGCGACGACTCGGTCGAGGTCGAGACGCATGCCTGGATCGAGGCGCTGCTGCCCAGCGCCAACGGCCGCGGCGAGCCCGTCTGGGTCGGCGCCGATCCGACGAACCGCCGGCTCGCCGGCGAGCGCCACGTGAAGATCGGCCACGGCCGCCATTACGCCGACGTGCCGCCGGTGCGCGGCGTCTACCAGGGCAACGCCGGATCACAGCTCGACGCGAGCGTCCACATGACGCGCCTGGACCCGCAGGCCAGCGCGCGTGCGTGACCGTCCGCGCAGGCGTCTGTGCAGGGCATGGCTGCCCCTGCGTGACCCGGCGCAGGACTGAATCGCGGCGCGGCGACGGGCCGCGCTATCCTCTCGAACAGACCTGCAGCCGCGGGTCGTTTTTCTGTCCTCTCGCCGTCACGGAGCTACCGCATGGCCCGCGGAGACGTGCGCATCGCTGTGACCCTCGCGTGCGAGGTCTGCAAGCGGCGCAACTACCAGACGAATAAGTCCAAG
>Ga0136617_10001347_pt1 | contig 21628 bp, 17 predicted proteins | sample AntDrymUQ3222106_2_FD_129672 | JGI IMG/M metagenome (GOLD analysis project Ga0136617, IMG submission 129672) | Polar desert sand microbial communities from Dry Valleys, Antarctica - metaG UQ322 (21.06) | ecosystem: Environmental > Terrestrial > Soil > Desert | place: Antarctica: Dry Valley...
CACCATCATGGGCCGAGCAGGCGAAACCGGAGAACTGACATGGCCACCACGAAGCAGCGCATCTCACCTTGCCTGTGGTTCGACAAGGAAGCAGAAGAGGCGGCGAATTACTATGTGGGGATCTTCCACAACTCACGGGTCACCGATACCACACGCTATGGTGACGCTGGTAAAGAGATCACAGGTGGTGAGCCCGGTTCAGTGATGTTCGTCGCCTTCGAGCTCGACGGCCAGGAATTCACCGCGCTCAACGGCGGACCCATCTTCAAGTTCAACGAAGCTGTGTCGCTTCAGGTGAACTGTGAGACGCAGGAGGAGATCGACGACTACTGGGAAAAGCTCGGTGCGGGAGGCGATCCAAAGGCGCAGCAGTGCGGCTGGCTCAAGGATAAGTACGGACTGTCGTGGCAGGTGGTGCCGCCCATGGAGGAGTTCTTCCAGCGCGATCCGAACTCACCAGGAGCCGCGCGCGCGATGGAGGCGATGCTCAAGATGAAGAAGATCGATATCGGCGAGCTGCGGAGGGCGGCCGCAGGAGAGTAGCGCGCGCATGCAAGCACGGCCATGACTGGCGGTCTTATTGACCTGACTAGACTGACCAGATTAGAATCCTTTAATGCCGAATGAGTATTCGCTCTACGAAGCCAAAGCCAGGCTGTCGGCCCTCGTCCGCCAGGTGCGCGAAGGACGCTCGATCATCATCACCGTCCATGGCGAGCCGGCCGCCGAGTTGCGGCCAATCGACAAATCAGCCCGCCAGCAGACGCTCGATGAGCGGCTCGCGGAACTGGAGGCGCGTGGCGCTATCGTGCGCTCGAAGCGGAAGCCCGGTGACGCACTCGCGTTCCCCGTTGGTCCGCGTCGCGCCGGCGCTCTGCAGCGGTTCCTGCGCGAACGCGATTGAGCAGCGCCTACGTCGACACATCGTGCATAGTTGCGGCGGCTTTCGGCGAGGCCACAGCGGTCCGGGTTACGAAGCGGCTGGCGCGGTTCGACCGGGTGCTGTCGTCGCCGCTCCTCGAGGCGGAGCTGCTCAGCGCACTCATGCGTGAGGGGCGTCCGCCTACAGATGCCTATTCATCCGCCATCGAACTGGTGATTGTCAACCGACCCCTGAGTACTGAAATAGGGCGTGTCCTTGAGGCCGGATATCTGCGGGGTGCGGATTGCTGGCACCTGGCGACCGCCCTGTATGTGGCCGCCGATGCGCGGGGGCTCACCTTCGTGACCCTCGACTCTCAGCAGCGGAAAGTCGCGACGGCGCTCGGGTTCAAGACCTGAAGTGGCGCACGCTAAGTTCGGCTCCAGGATGCGTCAGGTCAGTAGGACGAGAACGTCGTGCAAGCCCACTTGATCCCGCTATTTCGAATACGGGCGTTTGGTAATACAATCTGTCGCTGATGAGCGACGATGTGAGCCGTCTCCGTGCAGCGCTGACCGGACGATACGAGATCGAGCGGGAGCTTGGCCACGGCGGCATGGCCACGGTCTATCTCGCGAAAGATCTTCGCCACTCCCGCGTAGTGGCGATAAAGGTTCTCAATCCCGAGCTCGCACAGGCAGTCGGCGGCGACCGGTTTATCCGCGAAATTTCCTTCGCCGCTCAGCTTCAGCATCCGCATATCCTCACTCTGATCGACTCGGGCGAAGCGGACGGATTTCTCTATTACGTGATGCCGTACGCCTCTGGAGAATCCCTCAGGTCCAGGCTGGCACGCGATGGCGCACTCCCCGCATCGGAAGCGACGCGACTGTTTCGCGAGATCATCGACGCTCTCGCACACGCGCACAAGCACGGAATGATTCACCGCGACATCAAGCCCGACAACGTGATGATTTCGGATCGTCATGCGCTCGTCGTGGATTTCGGCGTCGCAAAGGCGATGGGAGACGCAAAGGCAGAACACTCGCTCACCACCGCGGGCATGTCACTCGGTACACCCGCCTACATGGCTCCGGAACAAATCGCGGCGGAGGCGGATGTGGATCAACGGGCCGACATCTATTCCGCGGGTATTGTAGCCTACGAAATGCTCGCGGGGAAGCCGCCATTCAGCGGAAATGCGCAGCAGCTTATGTCGGCTCATATGGTTACACCGCCGCCTCCGCTCGCCACGGTTCAACCCTCGGTACCACCTGCGATCGAGCGCATCGTGATGAGATGTCTCGAGAAGCAGCGCGACGCGCGGTATCAGACTGCAGATGATCTCCTGGCAGAGCTCGAATCGCTGTCGACCCCGAGTGGGACAACTATCGACGGTGACGGTTTCCCGAAGCCGGCGGGAAAGAAGAGAATCGCCGCAATGATTGCAGCAGGGGTTGTCATCGCCGCGGGGGCGACGTACGCGTTCACGTCGTCGGGAGGTGGAACGCGATGGGTTCGCGCCGAGGCAATCCCGCAGATCCAGCGGTACGTGGAATCCGGAGCAAACGACAGCGCTTTCCTTGTCGCAACGAAGGCGGAGAAAGAAGCACCCGATGACTCGATTCTGAATTCTCTCTGGCCGCAGTTCACACGCAAAATCAGCATCCGTACGGAGCCGGCGGGCGCGACGGTTTATCGCGCGATGTTCACGGATACCACACGATGGGAAACAATCGGGACTACGCCGTTCGACTCAGTGCGGATTCCCGCGGGCCCGTCAGTCACCCGAATACGTGTTGAGAAGGAGGGATACAGAACCGCCAACCGCATCTTCGGGCCGTATGCCTCGCAGCTCATTGTACTGGATCGGGACAACGCTCCGAATCCTGAAATGGTGCGAATAGCCGGCGGTGAGTTCTCGGGAGCCCTGCCTGGTCTCGATGCGCTCAAGCCGATCGAGATGTCCGATTATCTGATCGACAGGTATGAGACGACTAACCGGGACTACAAGACTTTCGTGGATGCCGGCGGTTACACCAAACCTGAGTACTGGGAGACTGAGTTCTTCAACGACGGCCGCAAGGTTTCGTTCGCCGAAGCAGTGGCGCTCTTCATTGACAAGACCGGACGACCGGGGCCGTCAACGTGGGAAGCGGGCGACTATCCGTCGGGTCAGGCAGACCTTCCAGTTGGGGGCGTGAGCTGGTACGAAGCCGCGGCATACGCAAAGTTCGCGGGCAAGTCGCTGCCGACGATGTATCACTGGGCCCGCGCTGCAACCGTGCCGATCAGCGCTTACATAGTTCCCGGCAGCAACTTTCGAAGACAGGGACCTGAGCGAGCGGGAGCGTCGAGCAGCATGAGTGGATTCGGCGTTTACGACATGGCCGGTAACGTCCGCGAATGGTGCTACAACGAGGAAAATCGCGGCCGATACATACTCGGCGGCGGCTGGAACGACCCGACCTATCAGTTCAACGACGCCTATACACAGCCTCCGTTCGACAGGTCGCCGATCAACGGGATACGTCTCGTAAAATACCTGAAGGCCGAGCCCGGTCTCCGCCTCGCAATGCAGCCGCTCGTGAGGAGATATCGCGATTATTCCAGGGAGAAGCCTGTCGGCGACGCCGAGTTCAAGACGTTCCTCACCCTGTACGACTACGATCCGCTGCCTCTCGAGGCAAAGCTGGAATCTCGTGACTCCGTACTCGACTACGCGATCCGTGAGAAGATCACGTTTACGGCCGCATATGCCAACGAGCGTGTAACGGCCTTTCTCTTTCTGCCGAAGAATGGAAAGCCGCCGTATCAGACTGTCGTGTACTTCCCGGGGTCGAACGCCATCTACGCCAGAACGAGTGCCAATCTGGAGATTGCGCGGATCGATTTTCTCGTGAAGAGCGGAAGAGCAGTGATGTATCCGATCTACAAGAGCACGTATGAGCGGGCGGACAGCCTGAAGAGTGACTACTCGGACGAGACAGTCTTCTATCGCGATCACGTGGTGATGTGGGGCAAAGATCTCCGGCGCTCGATTGACTATCTGGAGACACGCCGTGACATCGACTCCGCGAAGATCGGCTACTTCGGATTGAGCTGGGGCGGCTTCCTCGGCGGCATCATGCCGGCAGTCGAGCCGAGGATCAAGGCGGTGGTTCTGTACATCGCAGGGCTGTCCATGGATCCTGCCAGGCCGGAGGCGGATGTCATCAACTTTCTTCCCCGCGTGAAGCAGCCTGTCATCATGCTGAACGGGAAGCACGATCACTTCTTCCCTGTTGAAACATCTCAGAAGCCATTCTTCAGGATGCTCGGCGCACCGGCGGACCGGAAACGGTACGTACTATATGAAGGCGGTCATTTCGTTCCGAGAACGCAGCTCATAGCCGAGTCGCTGAGCTGGCTCGACAAGTATCTTGGCCCGGTGCGGTAGCAGCGTAAAGCGGCTCGGGCCTGACACTGACTGAACGGGCCAGAGACTCGTGCGCCGGGATAGGAACCGTGGCCATATCCATGGTTCCTGTCCCGTCAGTCACCTATGTCGCCGGCGCGGGGGCTGTATCTGAATTCCAGATATCCCGGACGATCACCCATTTTCCATTCCGGCGCCCGAATACGGAGAGGTACTTGCCCGTGTCTACGGTCTTTCCCGCCTTGTCGGTCACGGTGAACGTGTTCCATTCGTAGCCAAGATCACCCGACACCGCGAATTCAGGGTTTGCGCCCGGCTTCTGTGACAATCCTGCGGCAGCCATATCGCGCACCTCTTTTGTGAAGGACTCGCGAATAGCAGCAGTCCCGCGAACCGGCGGAGCTCCCGGAACACTGATCACCGCATCGTCCGAGTATTGCGCAACGAGTCCTGCCACGTCGCCAGCCTGGTGAGCCTTGAACCAGGCGGGATTGATCGCCCGGATTGCCTGCTCATCTGCCGCCGCGTCAGCTGCCGGGGCTGAAGCAACCACGCCGGTGTCAGATGCATCGGGGCTTGTTTTCGCACAACTCGAGAGTGCTACAACACTCACCAGCAGGATCGATGCTTTCGTGATGTGAACCATGGCGCCCACCTCGGTGAAGGAACGTGGGTCAACCGATGAAAGCAGCTCATCGGCCGACGAATAACGTCAATGAACAGCCGGTCAATATGCCACAGAACGAGAACGAGCGGACGCGAGATGCACCGGGTGATCCGGTATTGATCATTGAAATTGATCAAGGTACGGGAACTCGAGCAGCTCGCTACCACTACAATAGCAAAGAAACAATCGAGTTGACTTGCGGTATGCGCATCAAGAGGCTCCTGTCAGTGTTCGGGATCGTTGCACTGGCCACAACAATACCGACGATGCCAAAGAGATCGCGGGCCGACGTTCAGGCGCCTTTTTCGGCCGCTGATCTTCGCGTTGCGATAAGCAGTGCACGTCCGAATTCACGAGTCACTATCCCTGCCGGGATCTACAATATCGGCAACACGCCGCTCAGGATAGAGGGTAAGCGCAACGTTCAGATCATCGGCGCAGGCGCGGGAAAGACGATCATTCGCGCCACCGCATCGGCGCCGTACATTTTCGAGCTCGCCGGCTCTAACGACAATCTTACTGTCGCCGGCATGTCGCTCGAAGGCGCGGTGAGCCTCGCGAGAAACACGCATGGCCTCGCGAGCGGATCGGACCGCATGAATCTCACGCACGCGAGATTCCGCGATTTCGATATCCGCAATGTTGCTGTCGGGATCTCGGTCGTCGGGAGTGGTAGCGGGATCTGCGACGACGTCCAGATAACCTCGAACCGTCTCGATAACATTCAGGACGTAGTGACCTCGACCGGCCTGACATCCGGCTCCGGTTACGAGATTCACAATGACGGCTGCAGCAACGTACGGATCGCCGACAACGTCATTCGAAATGCCGACCGGCACTCGATCTATCAGGCATCGGCATACCAGCCTGATCGTCCGAAGGCATCAGGCTCGGTCGTCATCGAGCACAACCTCGTTATCAATCACGCGCAAACTTCTTCGCTAAGGAGCGAGTGGCTTGTGGCAATTGCGGTCGCCCGATCGTCGAACGTCGTCGTCTCGAGAAACGTCATCGTCAATCCGTACTACGATGCCATCAGTATCGAGAATCCTCCGGAGGAGAACCGGACGTATTCGATAAGGAACGTCAGCCTGATTCACAACACGGTACTCGGCTCCCGCGGAGCGGATGTCTTCCTTACCGCGTCAGGTACTTTCTCGAGCGACGGTAACCGGTTCTACCACAGTAATGCTACGGGGCCTGCTTCATCGCCGTTCATCCGGAGAGGCGGAAAGGGCGTATCGGGAAGGCTTACATCGGAGTCGGGCGGCGCGGCTTCGCCAATCGATCAGCAGACGATGAGCGTTGTTCGATCTGCGATTGATGGCGGCGGACCGGTAAGGGGAGTAGCGCCGTTTGGAAGCAGGATCTATGTCTATTCCGGATCCTGCTTCTATGAGGTAAATGAGAGAAAGCGCGTAGCGACGAAGCTAGGCTGCTGACAATGGCGCTAGCTCGGGCTCCAATTACTTATGGTCCCTTGCACCTCAAAAGCGTGACACTTCCGGGACACCGAATCGACGAGATGAAGTATTCGAATGATCTTGCTGGCCGCGTGCAGGGCTCTCGTCGCTTGTGATCGCAGTTTGACGATCGCACTGACGCGAGAGGTCTCGCCGAGTATCGTCGATTGCGAGCTCACGCACCTGGAGCGTGCACCGATCGATCTTGCACGTGCTGTCGAGCAGCACATCCGCTATGAGAAAGCACTAGCCGGGCTCGGCTCCATAATCCAGCGGCTGCCGTCCCTTCCCGATCTGCCCGATTCCGTATTCGTGGAGGACACTGCCGTAGTTCTCCCGGAGCTCGCCATCGTCACCAGGCCCGGGGCCCAGTCACGGCGTCTAGAGGTCATGTCGGTTGCATATGCACTGCGCTCCTACAAGCCGCTCGCTTTCATAGATGCTCCCGGAACATTGGAGGGTGGGGACGTGCTGATCCTCAGATCGACTATCTACGTCGGCGCTTCGGCTCGCTCGAATGCAGAAGGCATCCGGCAGCTGGCACAGCTCACGTCACCGCACGGATACACTGTGAGCTGACAGGTACCTGGCGCCTGGTCGAGTTCTGGGACCGCGACTCTGCCGCCGCACCCAAGCGTTTTACCTACGGCGAGCAACCGACTGGATATTTCATTCGGAGACGGCCGCGAGTCACGCGGGCCGTGGCGCAGATCACTGTGCAACCATCGCCAGAACCGCTGCCGGCGTGAGCGCGCCCGCATCCACCAGCAGTCCGTCAAGCGTACCCTTCGGAATCGACGCCTTCAACGCTTCGATGCGACCGACGACGCCCGGATCCATGGGATGCTCCACGACCACACCGGCGCGCACCGACAACGCATCTGCGGCTGCCGCAATCGCCACCGCGCGCTCCGGGCGTCCGACCGCCGCCTCAACGGCCGCGAGCCCCATTAGCGCAAGCCCTGTCCCGCGTGGGCTGCCGACCACTTCATATTCGCGAACGGCCCACACGAACGCGTGTCGCGCCGCCTGCGTATCTGCACCGGCAAGCGCCGTCCAACCCATCTCACAATATACGCGCGCAATCTCCGGGTGGTCGCCCACCGTCTCGAGCGACGCGAGCGCTTCGTGATAGAGCGTGAGCGCGCGTGTATGATCGCCCTTGGCAAAGGTCATCTGTGCGAGGAAGCTGAGCGCCACGCCTCGGCCTTCGTGATCGTCATCGCGCTCGTGTATTCGTCTCGCCCGCTCCACCATGGCCATGCCGCCTTCAACATCGCCCATTGAGTACCGCAACATCCCTTTCAAGGAGAATGTGATTCCCCGGATCAGTCCACCGTCTGCGCTTTCAGTACGCGTGATGGCTTCGTCGAGCGCTGCTGCCGATGCTTCGAATTGCCCGAGACTCAGGTTGCAGTAACCCACGCCCATTTTTCCTTCTGTGGCGGCTATGTCATCGCCCACTGCATGCGCATCCGCGAACGCGCCGGACCATTCCCCGAGCGAGCGCTCCCATTCGCCAGTGACCGTGGAGATCATCCCGTTGGCAAGAAGTGCGAGCGCGCGGCCTCGGCTCGGGCCACGGTTGGCGGCAAGCGCGAGCAGTGCGTCCAGCACATCGCGCGACGAAAGATGCTGCGCGCCAATGTGCCAGAACCAATTCAAGTGACCTGAAAGCAGCAACCCCTTCTCCAAAGCTTCGAGGTCGCCGGCGCGCGCACACAGCGTGAGCCAGTTGATGGCCGCATACATGTTCGCGTTGTCGCGGCGCGCGCGTCGCACAGCCTCCAGTTGCCCGGTGCCTTTGATGCCGGCGTCCACCATAGCTGCGAATGCGAGGAAGTGGTTGGCGTGTGCGTGTCGCATCGCGTCCACCTCGCCGCCCGCATGAAGCTGCTCGGCGGAGAACGCGCGAATGGTTTCGAGCAGCGCGTAGCGTTCGCCCGCACCCACTACGCGCACGAGGCCCTTTTCCACCAGTGAGTCGAGCTCGTCGAGCGCCAGATGGCGTTCGTCGCTCGAGTGGCACACTTGCTCCATGGCCTCTAGCGTCCACCCTTCGTGGAACACGGATAATCGTCGCAGGAGGCGCTGCTCGGAGTCGGCGAGCAACGAATAGCTCCAGCTGATTGTCGCGCGCAGTGTGCGTTGACGAACGGGCAGGTCGCGATCGCCCGAGGTGAGAAGGTCAAGTGCATGATCGAGGCGTTGGAGCAGCGCGGCTGGCTCGAGTATGCGCACACGCGCCGCGGCGAGTTCAAGCGCGAGGGGCAGACCGTCGAGCTGCCGGCAGATTGCGCCGATGTCTGCCGCGTTTGTGGTGGTGAGCGTGAAGCCCGGCTTCACTTTCTCGCCGCGCTGCAGAAATAGCGCGACGGAGGGACAACTGCGCATCGTCTCGAGTGTGGCGTGTTGCTCAGGCAACTCAAGCGGCGGCAGCAAAAACTCAGATTCGGCGCCAATCTTGAGCGGCGCACGACTGGTAGCGATGATCAGGAGCGCTGGACAACGCGACACGAGCGACGCGATGTCGCCAGCTGCGCTGAGCACTTGCTCGAGATTGTCGAGCACGAGGAGCACGCGGCGATCGCCAATCACCGTACAAATGGCGTCCAGCGCGGAACGACCGTGTGCCTCGGTGATTTCAAGTGCGATGCCGATAGTGGGCAACACTTCTGCTGCCGCAGTGATCGAAGCGAGCGACACGAACGCGGCACCACCCGCGAACCCGGATTCAAGTCGGCGAAAGAGCTCGATCGAGAATCGTGTCTTGCCCGTTCCTCCATAGCCAGTGATCGACAGAACACGCGCGCCGTTGTGGACCCGATCGATCGCTGCGGTGAGCGTTTCCTCGCGGCCGAGTAACGGCGTCGCGGGAGTCGGCGGAGGTTTATGGAATGCCGCTGCGGCCGCAATTGCGAGCGTACCCTCTGCGTGCTTGATCGCGTCACGAAACTCGTGCAGCGTGGCATGCCGATCGCTGGGCGTCTTGGCGAGGGCGCGCTCGATCGCGGCTACCAGGTGAACTGCGACCTCCGGGCGCACGTTATGAATAGACGGCACTGGCTGAATTGCGTGCTGTACGATCACCGCCATTGGTGTGGGAGCGGCAAATGGCGGACTTCCCGTAACCATTTCGTAGACCACGCAGCCGAGCGCGTAGAGATCACTGCGGGCGTCCACGGTGTCTCCGCTCCCTTGCTCCGGGCTCATGTAATGCGGCGTACCCACCACCAGGCCCGCCATCGTCAGCTTGTTGTCGCCCGCGTTGCTGGCGGCGTGTGCAATTCCAAAATCAGCGACGATCGCGTGATCGTTCTCGAGGAGAATGTTCTCGGGCTTGATGTCGCGATGGATGACACCGCGGCCGTGCGCGTAGCTCAGTGCGTCGGCGACTTCGTCGGCGATTCGGAGGACGTCGGGTATCGGCAGCGCTCCTTCACGCGTTAGCCGGTCGCGGAGCGATTCTCCCTCGATAAACGGCATGACGTAAAACACGTGCCCGTCGACCTCGCCCGAATCGAAGAGCGGCAGGATGTTCGGGTGGCGGAGGTTGGCCGTGGTGGTGATTTCCCGCAGGAACCGATCGTGCCCGAGCGCTGCAGTGAGTTCGGGGCGGAGCACCTTCACCGCAACCTGGCGACTGTGCTTCAGGTCGTGAGCGAGATACACGGTGGCCATACCGCCGGCGCCAAGTTCGCGCTCGATGCGGTAGCGGTCGACGAGGGCAGCGGTGAGGCGCGGGTCCATGACGTGTGGAGAAAGACGCAATGTACAGCCTTCTCTGGCGATCGGCTCACGCCAATGCTCAATACCCTATTTGACGCACCCGCGCGGGCTGTATCACCACGCTGTAATCGATGAATCACTTGCGGCGAAGCCCGACCTTCCAAGTCAATCCGTCTGCCTTCGATTTACTGAGCGTTCTACTATGGAATCGCGATGGGCGCCGTCCACCGAAACAGCCCCCATTCCATTACGAGTGTGCCGCGCCGGGCATTCACCGAACGAAGGGAAATCGTGAACGTGTCCACCGGTGTCGTAAGCGTATCCGTCAGCATCGGCGCCCTACCGAGATCGTACGAGCCGTTGTAGCCAGTTCCCCACTGCCCGGTCTGCTTGTTTACGATCAACTCGACTCCGTTCGCCTGTGGAATTGTCCACAGCGTATAGGTACCCGCGGGCACAGGCATGCCAGCGAGGGTGATAGGTGCTGACGTCGTGAATTGTGTGGCTGCATTTGCACCAGTGCGCCAGACCTGATCGTACAGAATGACATCTCCAAGCAGGACACGCCCGCGCGCTAACGGGCGACTGTAATCCACCTCAAACGTCGCGTCGCCAACGACCGCTCTCATCGTATCCCTGACGCTCATCTGCTTCATCGCGCCGCTCTTCGACTCAAGGGCCGCGAACTGCGCGCCTATTGCCTTGACGTCCGGGGGTTTCGTGAGCCGAGTCACTTCCACTTTGTACGTGGTGCGCAATCCTGAATAGCTGAGCAATCGATAACTGGAATCGAGAATGGCTTCCCCTGTTCCCGAGAGCCAATCGTGACGGATCTCCGCCTTGCCGCCCGGCAGCGTGCGCACGAAGCCTTGGTGCAGCGGAAAGTTGTCGAACTCCCGGTCGATGTAGAATTGGCGCATCGGCACTCTTTCCCCCGAAGCAATCTTCAATGTGTCTGCGCGCCTTAGCGCGGCGGCGAAGTACAGCTCGTACAGACTGTACATCTGAGGGAGATGCGCCATGGCGATGCCACCACCAGTGGCGAACGCCCTTCTCTTTGTGCCGGTACCGTCGCGCTTCGAGATGCGCACTGAATCCCCGCTCACCTCGGCTTCTACACGCCGGTCGCGCTGGTTCTCCGACTCGCTCGGCGTGTGTATGTCCATCACGAGCCGTCTGATGCTGCCGTTGTTGGCGATGTCAATCTCGGTATGTCGTTGACGCACGCGCGGAAACCGATCGACCGCATCGCTCACAAGCTTGTTGCCGCTAAGTGCTACGCTCTCCACCGAGACGGTGTCGCGTCCCAGGGGTGCGACGAACCCGTAGCGCTCGTGGGCTGGTTGGTCCCGCAAGCTGCGAGCACAAAAAAGGCGACAACGATACGTTTGGGCATTGGTCGTCAGCCCGGCGACGTGGTTGCTGGCCGTTGCAGAAAGAACCCCTTGCGTTGATGAGCGTACGTCCAGGCGCGGCCGAGCCGTTATCAGCGATGACTGGCACGCGGAGATGAACCTGAAACACAGGCCCGCTCTTCGCCAGATCGAGGGACGAGTGCAGAGCATTGGGCTTGAGCGGTGGGCTCTGGGCCTTTAAGGTCAACATCGTGGGGTGAAAAAGCCAAGAGCCCGAGCTTAGTGAGCGTGGGCCTGGAGCCAAACGTAGAAGCGGATCTATCGCCATGATGCGATCTCGGCCGGACAAAAGATATGACGCTTCAACCCTCTGGCGACGCACACCCTTGCTCGTCAGGTTACCTGGAGCAGTCGTCCATCTGACCAGGATTAAACCGTGCGCGCGTCGCCCCTGCGATCCTTCCTTGTCCTCGCCTCACTCGCGACGTTCGACTCCGTTGTTGAGGCACAAGCACTCGTCAGTCCGAACCCCGAGATGCACTGGCGCCACATCGGCCCGTTTCGCGGGGGCCGGGGACGCGCGGTGGCAGGCGTGCCGTCGCAACCAAACACCTTTTACATCACGTTCGACAACGGCGGAATCTGGCGCTCGACTGACTTCGGCTCGAACTGGATCCCGCTGTTCGACGAACAATCGACGGGATCGATTGGTGCCATAGCGGTGTCGCCATCCAATCCGAACATCATCTATGTAGGCAGCGGCGCGGGGATCATTCGCCCCGATCTCGCGACCGGTAACGGGATGTACAAGTCCACCGATGCCGGCAAGACATGGATCCACCTCGGACTCCGCAACAGTCAAATGATCGCGTACATCGACGTCGATCCCAGAAATCCTGACCGACTATTCGTCGCAATACTTGGCCATCCCTATGGGCAGAACGAGGAGCGCGGAATTTTCCGCTCCCTCGACGGTGGAAAAACGTTCGAGAAGGTTCTCTACAAGGACGAGTACACAAGCGGCAATGACGTGCGTATCGATCCGGCTAATCCAAACACCGTCTACGCAGTTCTCTGGCAGCAACAGCAAAGTTTCATTGAGGGACAGGGATTCGGGGGCGCGGGGAACGGCGTATTCAAGTCCACTGACGGCGGCAGCACATGGAAACAGCTCACCAATGGATTGACGGGTGTCATCCAGGCGAACATCGCGATCGCGCCTAGCAACTCGAAGGTGCTCTACGCGCTCGCATCGACGGCAACACCAACCAACAGCGTGACCGGAGTAGTCAACCTCTACAAGACTACTGACGGCGGCGAGAGCTGGGCGCCCGTTGTAGCGGGCGACTCGACCACCGTCCCGGATCCGCGCCCGCTCGCACGCATCGGCGGCGGCGACCTTCCGACAGTTACCGTCGATCCGAAAAACGCAAACGTGATCTACAGCGCATCGGTTGTCATGTGGCGCTCAGAAAACGGCGGCGTCACATGGACCGCCGTGCGCGGCGCGCCGGGAGGCGATGACTACCAGCGCATCTGGATCAATCCGGACAACACTGACATCATCGCCACCATCTCCGATCAGGGCGGCGTCGTCTCGGCAAACCGTGGCGTGTCGTGGAGCAACTGGTATACGCAGCCGGCGGCGGCGATGTATCACGTCTCCACGGACAATACTTTCGCGTACCGGGTCTGCGGCGGACAGCAGGACGCGGGATCCGCATGCGTCAGCAGTCGCTCACCCGACGGGATGATCACCTTCCACGACTGGCACCCGGTGAACATCCAGGAGTATGGAATCGCTGCGCCGGACCCGAAGGATCCGGATCTCGTCTACGGAAGCGCGCGATCAAACGTGTCGCTGTACAATCGCAGGACGTCGCAGACGACATATGTGGGGCCCGACATGAGTGCCAGGGGCCCGAATGGAGAGAGCTACAGCCGCAACGTCCGGACGATGCCGATCAACTGGTCGCCCCTCGATCCGAACACGATGTATTACGTCTCCAACGCGGTGTGGAAGACGACAAACGGCGGCCACGACTGGACACGCATCAGCCCCGACCTCGCCCGGCAGACATGGGAAGTTCCTGCTAACGCGGGCAAGTACGCGACCAATGTCACACCCGCACCTCTCGGGGCGATCACAGCGCTGTCGCCATCGCCGAAGAACATCAACGTGATCTGGGCGGGGACTGACGATGGCAACATTCAGGTGACGACCGACGGGGGCGCGAAATGGACCAACGTCACACCCGCCGGAATCAAGCCATGGACGCGCATCTTCAACATCGAAGCGGGACACTTCGACGCGAACACAGCGTATGCAGCCGCGAACACGATGCGAGTGCACGACATGAATCCCCACTTCTGGCGGACGCATGACGGCGGGCGCACGTGGACCGAGATCAACACAGGCATCGCCCCCGGCTCAGTTGCGAACTCGATCCGCGAAGATCCGAAGGTGAAGGGACTTCTATATGGAAGTACGGATACTCAGGTGTGGGTCTCTTACGACGACGGCGATCACTGGCAATCACTTCGTATCAACATGCCGGCCATCTCCGTGCGCGATCTTCAGTTGAAGGATGACTCAGCCTGTCTCTGCTCCGATCTCATCGCGGGCACGCATGGCCGAGGCTTCTGGATTCTCGACAACGTGACACCGCTGCGTGCGATGGCGGCGGCGCGCAATACACGGTCTTCATCATATCTGGTGAAGCCTGCAACAGCCGTCCGCGTCCGCTTCGCGGAGAACGATCCAACGCCCTGGCCGCGCGACGTTCCAGCGGGAGAGAATCCGCCGGCCGGTGCGATCATCGACTACTACCTCGCTGCGAATGCCCGCATGGTCACGCTCGAGATCGTGGACGGAGCGGGCAAGGTCATTCGAAAGTACTCGAGTAGCGATACGATTCCCGGGCCGGATCCGGCATTGAATCCCGAGGCCTACAACAGAATCTGTCAGCGGAACCCCAGCACACCGCGCTGTTCGGTTCCGCTCTACTGGGCAGCCCCGAACGTAGTTCTCTCATCGCGAGCGGGAATGCATCGATTCAGCTGGGACATGCGCTATGATCCGGTCGAGGGAACGGCGCTCACTGAGACAGCGACCGGAGCGGTGCCGCATCGAACGTACTTTGCGGCGACCACCCCGTGGGTGCCGCCGGGTTCCTATACGGTGCGTCTCATCGCTGATGGCAAAAGCTACACGCAGCCGCTCACGCTCGTGCTCGACCCTCGAGTGAAGACCCCGGCGTCAGCGATTGCTCAGGTCGCAGCGCTGTCGCGTGAGATGTACGACGGAGCGGTCGCGTTGCGCGCAGCATACATGGCGGCGCGCGCGATTTCCGATCGGCTGGCGAGTGACGGCGATGCCGCATTCAAGTCGCAGATCGACTCAATTGCCCCTCCGCCAGCGCGGGGCGCGAGGCCGGTGTTTGGGCCGCGACAGGCGCCGAGCGGGCCGCCTACTCTGGAGAGTGTGCGAGTGGCAATGATGGCCGCGGCGATGGCGATGCAGGAAGCCGATGTCGCTCCCACCGCGAGGGAGGTTGCTGCGGTGACGAGAGCGAGAGCGCAATATAAAGACGTGATGTCACGCTGGAGCACGCTGGCTGCAAAGCTGGATTCGCTCAGACCGCAGCGACCCGACTAGTTACTGGCCGCCAGTGTCCGGCCAGCACATGATTCCGGCCAGCACATGATTCCGGCCGGTACTGCTCGGTATCGCGCTGATCTTTGCGTTCCCGTTCAAAGGAGTCGAGCATGCAGAGAATCCAAGTCCAGGGGTTGCACCACGTCACGATCGTGGGTTCTACCAAGCAGAGCGCAGTGGATTTCTGGCAGGGGCTCCTGGGAATGCCATTCATCTTTGAACAGCCCAACCTTGGAAACCCCGATGAAAACCATCTTTACTTCGACCCGGGGGACGGACGACTGCTCACGGTGTTTACGAATGAGGCCCGGCAGGATACCGGCCGCCCTGCGCCGCGCGAAGCAGGTTCCGTTGACCACATCGCTTTCAACGTTTCACGAGCGACATTCAAGCAGGCCCCCGCTCGTCTAAGCGAGCGTGGCATCGCCTTTTATGAGCGTGACCGCGGTTTCATGGACTCGATCTACCTCAAAGATGCCAATGGCCTGACGGTCGAGCTTGCGTGCTACAAGTTCCAGACGCCTGAAGGATTCCGCGATGCCGAAGTGCTCACACAGGCTCACCGGCTTCGGGGCGAGCGTGGGGATCATCACATTACGGAGGAGCACCTGGCGGATGCGATCGAGTTGCTGATGCTGACCCACGACCGCGTGCTAAAAGGCCAATGAAGTTTTTCGTTTGGGCTCTTCTCACCTCAGCAGTTGGAGCGCGAGACGATCGTCTTTGTTCGACGAGGTGGGCGTTGAGTCGCGATTCACGAGCACTTATCGCCCGAGCCGTCCAGTGAGTAATTCCAGGGCGCGCCCGAGCTCTGCCGGAGTTTCATTCGCGCGAGCAAGTGAATTCGCGAAAGCGCTTTCCGGCGTGACCGTAAGCACCTCGTATGGCACGGCAGCGCTCAAGGTCAATGGAAAACTGTTCGCGCGACTCAAGGAGGACGGGGAGACGCTCGTCCTGAAAATGGATTTCGTAAATCGCGACCTTCTGCTGAGCGCCGAGCCGGATCTCTTCTTTCTGACAAATCACTATTTGAATTATCCGTGGATACTGGTTCGACTCACCAAAGTGCGGATGAAGCGGTTGGAGGAGCTGCTGGAGGATGCCTGGCGTCTCACCGCTCCCCGCCGGTATTCTGGATCAACGAGCGAGCCTCAGCCCGTAAAACGACCATCGAAGAAGAAGATCCATCCGCGGGGGAAGTCCTGATCATAGTTGCATTACCTACCCGGTCTGTCCCCCCTTCTGCGCCTGAAGTTGCGGACGCAATTGCCTTTTCTCCATGTTCCGGAGTGCATCATGAATGAAGTGTCCTCGCCACCTTCGCACCGGAATCGCATTATGCGTCTCCGCTTGATCCTGTGCATCGCCATGGCTTTCCCGGGCCCTTCCCTGGTGCACGCCCAAGCGCGGGCCTATGACATTGTGATCCGGAACGGCCGGGTTATCGACCCTGAATCGGGACTCGACGCGGTGCGGTCCCTCGGCATCCGGAATGGCAAGATTGCGGCGGTGAGCAGGGGTGTGCTACGGGGAAAGGAGGTAATCGATGCACGAGGCTTGGTGGTAGCCCCAGGCTTCATCGACCTCCATGTGCACGGCCAGAACGACGAGAACTATCGGGTCTACGCCATGGGTGGCGTCACGACCGCGCTCGAGCTTGAAGTCGGTGTCGGCGACGTACCGGCTTTCTATTCCGCCCACGACGGCAAGTCGCTCATCAACTACGGCGTCTCGGCGGGCCACCTCAAGGCGCGCATGGCCGTGATGAAAGATGGGGGCATGGCGCTCGGTACTCTACTCCCGCTCGATTCCGCGGGACACAGCGTCGCCTCCAATGCTCAAATCGCCGAGATGCGAAAGCGAATCGAGACCGGACTGGCGGCTGGTGCCCTCGGTGTTGGTATGGGACTCGAGTACACTCCGGCTGCCACCAGGTACGAAGCGCTGGAGGCTTTCCGCGCCGCCGCAAGGTATCGTGCCCCTGTATTCGTGCACACGCGCTCGACTGGAGCATCCGAACCAGGCAGCTCGATTGAGTCCTACATGGAGGTAATCGCAGCAAGTGCGATCACCGGCGCCCCGGTGCACATAGTGCACGTGAACAGCACCAGTCTCACCGTCACGCCACAGACTCTCGCGCTGATCCAGGAAGCGCGGGATAACGGGCTCGATGTTACGACCGAAGCGTACCCGTACGCCGCGGGGATGACGGAGATCGCCTCGCCGCTGCTCGACCGGTTCGCGAACGGCCCCGACAGTATGTTTGCCAAGCTCATGCTGGTGAGCACCGGGGAGCGATTGACGCGCGCCACCTTTACGGCGAATCGAAAGCCTGGCGCTTCTGTTATCCTCTTCCTCAACACGACCGAAATGGAAGCGGTGGCGGTGACCAGCCCGCTGACCTCCATCGCTAGCGATGGCCGAATTGCGAATGGAAAGGGCCATCCGCGCACGTCCGGTACCAGCGGACGGGTGCTCGGCTACTATGTGCGGGAGACAGGCCAGATCCGCCTCATCGATGCTATCCGGAAGCTTGCTCTAATGCCTGCGCAGAGACTCGAGCGAGTCGCGCCCATGTTCCGGAACAAGGGACGGATCAAGGTCGGGGCGGACGCCGACATCACCGTGTTCGATCCTGCGACCGTCGCGGACAGATCCACGTATCAGCAGCCCGCGTTGCCGTCGGTCGGGTTTCGCCACGTACTGGTGAACGGAGTACCAGTAGTAGTGGACGGTGTCATCAAGGACGGCACTTATCCGGGGCGCGCGGCCCGGGGCTCGATACGCGCCGTGGCGCCGTAGCGCGGAGCAGGAACTGACAGCTCGTGGCACGGTCAGTCTCTTCGTGCATGAGTCCATCTGTCGCTTCACGATCATCAATCACTCGTCATGATGAACAGCGGTGCGCCGTCGAACTCGTAGATCGGGCGCAGGCGCTCCATGTTGTAGTACTTCCTGACGTCGACGACTTTTTTCTCCGACGTCACGCTCGTGATCGGAACGCTGTCGTAAAAGCCGCGGTGGACGCTCACGAGACGCCCGAATTGCTTCTTCAGGATCAGGTCGAGCGCGAGATTGCCGAACGCCATCGGCACGATCGAGTCGAGTGCATCCGGATCGCCCGAGCGAACGAGATAGCCAAGCCGCTGGCTGACGACGTCGATGCGGCGACCGTTGTTGTACCGGGGTGAGTATTCCTTGAGCGCAGCCGCGACCTTGTCGCCGATGCCGCCGAGCTTGCGGTGTCCGAACATGTCAGTCTCTTCGGTCTCGAAGCTCATTCCTTCCTGCGTCTTCAGCTGTGCGCCCTCCGATACGAGCGCCACCGAGTATTTACTGGGATTCCTGTTGTGGTCGTGGGTCATCAGCTCCGTGAGATGCTCCACGTCGGCCGCATACTCCGGGATGAGGCAACGGTCGGCTGCACCAGCCATCGTCGGCAACAGCCCCGTGAAGCCGGCGTATCTGCCGAATACCTCGATGACGAGGAAGCGCTCGTGCGATCCGGCCGAGGTGCGGAGACGGTGCGTCAGCTCGATCGTGCGCGTGACGCAGGTACTGAAGCCGATGCAATAGTCGGTGCCATACACATCGTTGTCCATCGTCTTCGGGATGCCGACGACGTTCACCCCTTCGTCGTGCAAACGTTTGCCATAGCTGAGTGTATCGTCGCCACCAATTGGAATCAGTACGTCGACTCCCATGTGCTCGAGGTTCCGGAGCACGTCCGCGGTGACGTCATTGATCGGGTCCTCGTAACCGGTGAGGTGCGCCGGCACGCGCTCGCGTGGCAGGTGACTTGGCCGAGTTCGAGAGGTGTGGAGGAAAGTGCCGCCGGTGCGGCCGGCGCGATTCACGATGGCCTCCGAGAGCTCCTGCACGTTTTCGGAGTTGTCGGCGCCGGTGTCACGGTTATAGTCGACGACTCCCGCCCAACCCCGCCGAACGCCGATGACACGGTACCCTTCGCGCAGTGCGCGGATCGTGATTGCCCTGATCGCAGGATTGAGACCGGGGACGTCGCCCCCGCCGGTGAGAATGGCAATTGTCGGTCTGTTGCTGGCCATACGGTCCAAAGCTATCGCGGAAGCAGGTCATTCATCAGAGAGGCCTCACGAATGCCGCAGCTGACAGGCACTTTACGGCTAGTCGATGGTCGATCACCCTACAATCATCACGATGCGACGCTTATACCGTTTCTCCCTGTCAGTTATCCTCATCGCTTTTCCGACCGACGCGACAGCTCAGGGAGCTTCACAGTGGCGCCCGTTCGGCACTCTCCGCGACCAGGCCGACATGCAGCAACGCTGGCTCGCGTCGCGCATGACCACGGTTCTCCCCGCACTCATGCGCAAGTACGGCGTGGACATGTGGGTGATACCCATGCGCGAGTACAACGAGGACCCGGTATTCACATCGATCGTGTCTCCTACAACATTCGCCGCACGCCGCAGAACGATTTACGTCTTCTCGATGCGCGGCGATTCCGTCGACAGGATTGCCCTCGGCGGCAGCACGCAGGGCGGAGTCTACACCGCCGTGCGCTCTACGCAGGCAGCGGCGGGCCCGGCGGGTGGCCGCACTGAACGCAACGCCGAGCTATGGGGTGACGAACAGTGGATTGCGCTGAGACAGGTAATCGAGAAACGCAACCCGCGGATGATCGCGGTGAACGTCTCCCGTGTGTTTGCATTCAGCGACGGCCTGAGCGCAGGCGAGATGGAAGGAATGCGGGAAGCACTCGGCGAAAGGTGGACGAGCCGCTTCGTCCGCCACGATGGACTGGCTCTGGATCTCATAGCCACGCGACTGCCTGAGGAGGCTGCATTCTATGGAACGATGCAGCAGCACGCGTGGGCGATCATCGACAGCGCGTTCTCGAGCACGGTCATCACCCCCGGCGTGACGCGAACGCAGGACGTCGTCTGGTGGATGCGGCAAAAGGTGAACGACCTCGGACTCGGCAGCTGGTTTCAACCATCGGTCGACGTCCAGCGTCGCGGGGTTGCTGAAGCGGATCTCGGCCCGAATCCGGTGATCCAGCGGGGCGACGTCCTTCACTGTGATTTCGGTATCGTCGCTCTGCGGCTCAACACCGACACGCAGCACATGGGATACGTCCTGCGTGAAGGTGAAACCGTTCCGCCCGCCGGGCTAATCGCCGCATTGCGCAGAGGCAACCGCCTCCAGGACATCGTGATGGCGGAGATCAAACCTGGCAGAACCGGAAATGATGTGCTGCGATCGTCACTGGCGCGAATGCGCGCCGAGGGAATCGATGGAACGGTGTATACCCATCCAATAGGTATGCATGGGCACGGCGCAGGGCCGCTCATTGGTCTCTGGGATTATCAGGAAGGGGTGCCCGGCCGTGGCGACGCGAAAATAATCACGTCGATGTGGTTCTCGATCGAGCTTCAGGCCACGTCGCCAGTACCGGAGTGGAACGGCCAGCGCGTACGCATGGCTCTCGAGGAGGATATGACGATCGACGCGAGCGGCGCGAACGCCTGGGCCCTGCGGCGGCAGACTGAGTTTCACCTGGTGCGCGTGACGCCGCCATCACGCTAAACGACCTGCGATGTCACACCTGGAGCTGGTCACGCTGGTAGTCCGCAACTACGATGCGGCGATCGCGTTCTTCGTGAATGTCCTGGAGTTCGACCTGATCGAGGACATTCCTTCCATGACCAACGACGGTCGACCTAAGCGGTGGGTCGTGGTTCGCCCGCGTAGTGGTGCTACGGGGATTCTCCTGGCGCAGGCCGATGGCGATGATCAAGCGCTGGTCGTGGGGAAACAATTCGCTGGCCGCGTAGGTCTCTTCCTACGCGTCGATGATTTTGCGGCGACGTACGCGCGCATGACTGCCGCGGGTGTCCTATTCGTGTCGGAACCGCGGTCGGAGCCATATGGGCAGGTTGCCGTGTTCCAGGACCTGGAGGGAAATCGCTGGGATCTGCTTGGCTCGGTCGGGTAAGGGCGAGGTCCAGTGCGCGCGTCGTCCACGAGGAGTGTGGTCGACCAGCGAGACGAAGGCGGCCGGAATCTTGACGAGGCGGACGGCCAGACGCGTCAACCGATCGAAAGCCTCTTCAACTTCGCTATCAAGGAGCCCGGTGCCGCGTACAGCCGCGAGGCGACGCTCGTTCTGGATTGCGTGCCTTGCCTGCCCGTATTTCTGCTGAAACGTTCGACCCTGGCTCATCAATTTGAAGCAGGCGTATTCATGGTGGATGCTAATCGTTCGCGGAGTCATGTGCGACGGGGCAAGGTGGCTCACCACTGGCTGGTTTTGCTTGTAATTCAGACTCAAGGCGTTCACCAGCTGCCGCGTCGCCCTCCAGCGTCGCACCTTTAAGGACAGCATTTTAACTGACCTTGACGAACGCGGAGGATGTATGGCTGGAGAGGGGCTGAAAGCTCGTGGGCTCGAACCGAGTCTCACTGTAAACGATGTGGCTCAAAGCATCCGC
>Ga0136617_10001348_pt1 | contig 21627 bp, 27 predicted proteins | sample AntDrymUQ3222106_2_FD_129672 | JGI IMG/M metagenome (GOLD analysis project Ga0136617, IMG submission 129672) | Polar desert sand microbial communities from Dry Valleys, Antarctica - metaG UQ322 (21.06) | ecosystem: Environmental > Terrestrial > Soil > Desert | place: Antarctica: Dry Valley...
CGAGCCGCTCCCCAACAATGCTGACCAGCTGAAGTGTTGAAGTGCTGAAGTGCTAACAGCTCACAGACTTCGAAGATCTCCGACCAGCACCTTCTCACCACTAGAGCCGGGGTCACCATCATCGGGCTCGCGGGTCACTTCGATCTTCGGATACGACGTGGCGCCGACAGGAGCCGTGAGGTTCACGGTAGTCTGGCCTCCCGGTTGCGCGCGGAAGGTACCGCAGCTGATCCGTCCGCCATCCTCCTTGGCGTACCACAGCTCATAGTATTCGTCCTTTCGAAGTTCGGGCAGGTCCCACACCACCAGCTCGATCTGAAGGTTTCCCCTGTCCACCTCCCCGCTGACCTCGCCGCCGCCATGTGAGGCAGCAACCGTCGCGGTCAGGGGAATACCTTCCGAGGCGTCTCCGATGATCGCCCAGAGGAGACCGGCGCCCAGGACAGCGATCACCAGCAACGCGGCCGCCGGAACCCAGCGCCTCCATCCGACCCGGGAGCGGGCCGGGATCTCACCTCTCGCCCGTGCCAGCACGCGGTCTTTGAGCTCCGGCGGTGGCCCGCCTGCGGCCAGCTCTCGGAGGAGACCATGGGTCTGGCGGGCGCGAGCGAGCTCACCCCGACATCCGGAACACCCCTCCAGATGTCGCTCCAACTCGCGCTCCTCTTCGACGGAGAGATCGCCGAGCAGGAAGGGGCCGAGGAGCTCCTCGAAGCGGTCTTCAGTCACGTCGGTACTCCTCCGCTGCGGGGTTTACCAGGCTCCGGTGCAGCCTCTTGAGGGCGGCCGTAGTCCGGCTCTTTATCGTTCCCAACGGGACACCGGTGCGGCGAGAGATCTCACGCTGAGAGAGTCCCTCGAAGTACGAAAGGGTCAACACCTCCCGGTGCACATCGGGGATACGCGAGAGCGCCCGGGCGACGTCCCAGCCATCTACCCCTCCCTCGGGCTCAGGGCCGCCGGACACGTTTCGAAGCGGCTCATCGCCGGCGGACAAAGGCCGTACCTGCCGCCTCCGATCGAGATCCACAGCCCGGTTACGGGTGATCCGATAGAGCCAGGTGGAAAAACGCGCCCGCCCAGGGTCGAAGGAACCCGCCGCCCGCCAGACACTCATGAAGGTATCCTGGACCACCTCCTCGGCCAGGGAGGCATCCCCAAGCACCCTGATGCCCGTGGCGTAAACCGGCCGCGAATAGCGATCGTATAGCTCCGAGAGCGCCCGGTCGTCCCCTTCCGCTACCCAGCGTATCAACTCCTCGTCCTCCACACCTCTCACTACTGCTCCAAACATCTCCCTCCCACCCGGGAGCTCTGAGCTAGCTGGTCAAACCACACTCCGGCATCCGCCTCGGCAACCGCAGAACCACCCGGACAGGGGGTAGTACTCTCCACGGCTTCCTCGCCGATCTCTATTCGGTTTGTACGCAACGAGCCGGCCCGATGGTTTGTTTCAGGAAAGGTACGACGCCTGCATCTATTGTCATCATGGGCAAAACGTTCTAAGGTGTAACGTGATGAGTTCTGGGCAAATCGCCGACCAACGCTCGTCGGTGCGACGGGTACGCAGCGTGATCGAGCGTCTGGTTCGCGACGGCACCGCCGTCGCGCGCTCCGACGGCACGGTCCACAGCCTCTTCCCGGTAGCGGTGAGCGCCGCCGAGAGCGAGGCGCTGCGGGAGTGGGTCTCGCGGGAGGGGGCGACGCAGGCGATCGAGATCGGCCTTGGCTACGCCATCTCGGCTCTCCATATTTGCGAGGGCCTGCTTGAGAACGCCGGTCCGACGCCGCGACACGTGGTCCTCGACCCCCACCAGGCGACGAGGTTCGCCAACTGTGGTCTGCAGTTTCTCGAGGAGGCGGGGGTCGCGGAGCTGGTGGAACACCACGCGGAGGAGTCGCAGATCGCACTGCCGCGATTTCTCAGCGAAGGCAGGAGCTTTCACCTCGCGTTCGTCGACGGCAACCATCGCTTCGACGGCGTCTTCCTCGACCTCGTCTTTCTCGGTAGGCTCGTACGCGCGGGAGGGATCGTGTTCGTCGATGACTATCATTTGCCCGCGATCAAGCGCGCAGCGTCATTCTGTGTGTCGAATCTGGGCTGGATACTCGAGGAGGTCTCGGCTGCGGACGATCCTCACCAATGGGCCGTCCTACGCACCTCGGCATGCCCGGATACGCGACCGTTCGACTACTACGTCGATTTCTGATGCCACTGAAGAACTTGCTTCTCGCGACAGCACGATTGCACCAGTCCGGGTCGAGGCGTTGAGAGTTAGCGGCATGTCGGCAGAATCTACCTATCCGGCCCAGTAGCCGTCAGCCTCTTGGGCGGCAGTCTCGACGTGCAGCGCGAGAGGAGACAGCATGGCGCAGACCCATGTACCGGGCCAGATCGTTATTCTGAACGGCGCGCCGCGATCCGGGAAGTCGAGCATCGTCGCTGTGATCCAGGACACTTACGATGGCGTGTGGATGAACCTGGGGGTCGATCAGTTCATGCAGATGACACCCGAGCGTTACCTACCCGGGATCGGGCTACGGCCAGGGGGTGAAAGACCGGATCTCGAACAGTTTGTTGTAATCATGTATCGTGCGATGTATGAATCCATCGCTGCGCACAGTCGTCTCGGACTGAACGTGGTGGTGGATGTCGGACACCATGGTGCATACAGCGAATCACGAGGGATCCTTCCGGATTGTGCTCGGCGGCTGACCGGGTTGCCGGTATTGTTCGTGGGTGTTCAGTGTCCGATCGAGATCATCATGGAGCGCCGTCGCACCACAGGCTGGAGCGCCGGCAAACATCCGTACGGCGCATCGGCACCACCGCCTGTGCGCTTATGGCAGAAGGAAGCCCACCTCCCCGGTATATATGACCTGGAAGTCGATACCTCGATGCTCAGCCCGGGAGAGTGTGCCACGATGATACGACAGCACCTCGAAACCGGTCCGGTCCCGTCAGCGATTCAACAACTTGCCGCAATGGCAATCGAGCAAGGCTGAATGACGTGAGTAAATCGCATCACTCGGCGTCGCGACGGGCTCTCCTACCAGTCGTAGGCCTCGGGACGGCGGTTCTTCAGGGCGGGGAAGTCCTCCCGAAAGCGGTCGAGGTGGTCGAGGTCCAGCGTGGCTAGCGCGAATCCGTCGCGGTCGGGGCATTGGGCGAGCACCGTGCCCCACGGGTCGACGATGATGGAGCGTCCGTAGGTCCATCGTCCATCGGCCTTCCTTCCCCACTGGGCCGGTGCGACGACATAGGCCTGGTTCTCCACGGCCCGCGCCCGCAAGAGTAGCTCCCAGTGGTCCTTGCCCGTCTGGAGCGTGAAGGCGGCAGGAACAGCGAGTACCTCGGCGCCGCGCAGCGCCAGCAAGCGGTAGAGCTCGGGGAAGCGTACGTCGTAGCAGACGGAGAGCCCGATCGTCGCGGCGCCAGCCTTCGCTGTAACAATCTCCGTGCCGGCCGCGATGGTCCGGCTCTCGAGGTATTCGCGATCCGGAGCCTTCACGTCGAAGAGGTGTATCTTGCGGTAAACAGCCGACATCCTGCCGTCAGGTCCGAAGAAAGTGGATGTATTATCCAGTTTCGTAGCTTGGGGACCTCCTTCGAGGATCGAACCCCCTAGTAGGTAGACTCCGAGCTCGCCCGCGAGGCCGCCGAGGAACTCCGTCGTCGGCCCTGGTACGGGCTCGGCGTTCTCCCTGTAGACGTCCTCGAGGCCGTGGCAGTTCCACAGCTCCGGCAAGGCTATCAGGCCGGCCCCCGACGACACGGCCGAACGCATGAGCCGTTCGGCTGTGTCGAGGTTCTCCCCCTTGTTCGGGGTCGAGGACATCTGGATCGCCGCCGCAATGATCTCACGCCCGTTCACCACACCACTCCTTTCTATGCCGTAGTGCACGATATGGACTACTCTCTAGGTCGTTCAGTGCCATCTTCGGCGCCAGACCCGTGTCCGGCGAGTAAACGAAGTAGCGACTCCACGTCGTCTACAACATAGTCTAGCGGGACACGCACCATCGGGTTCAATCTCCCGCCGATGAAGGCCGCCCGGGTGTCCGTGTGGAGCCCGACGAGCAGCTTCTCGTTGTTCTGGAGGTACTTCTGGCAGTAGGCGATTCCGAGCTCCACGCACGCCCCCTCGTCAGGGACGCGCCCGTCGAGCACGAACAGGAACACGTCTGAGTCAAGGATCCTGGCCCTGTCGAGGTGGAACATGGCGTGGCGCTGTCCTCGGGAGTCATCGTGTCGTAGGGCGGTCTGCCGCGCTCGACGCCGTCGCGTTGCGGGAGAAACACATGGAAGCCAAGGGCTTCCAGCCTCTGTGTGAGCCTGAGGTTGAAGCACCTCTCGGCCTCCGAGAACAGTGGTCCTGCGAGGTAGAGCAGCACGCCTCTACAGTCTCCGAGGATCGGACCGGCCATAGAGCCTGGACTCAAGTACGTGGTCAGCCTCTAGCTCCCGCAGGCCGAGGTAGTAACGGGCCGCCTGCAGGACGGCCTCCAGCGGAGCCAGGCCGACGAGCTCGGTCGACTCTACGGAAGCGCCGAGGTCTGCTGCAGCCGAGCGAACGGCTTCGAGGGCCACGGGGATGGGGGTCTGCTCGAGGTCCGTCAGGTTCATCGAGACCTGAGCCTTGCCGCCGACACCGAAGCCGAGCGCCCTTACGGCCGGAAGGCCGCCGCCGCTCTCCCTGACCCGTGTGGCTACCACCCGAGCGACCTCGACGTCGTCTGTATCCAGGTACGCGTTGAAAGCAACGAGGAACGGACGGGCGCCCACAGCGACGACTCCTCTGTGGGAATCGAGCGTTTTCGGACCGTAATCCGGCTTCCACAACGGGTCACTGATTCGGGATGCGACGCCCTCGTAACCGCCACGCCTGATGTCGGGGAGGGATCGGCGGTGTGGGTTTGTCGCGGCAGACCCGTAGAGGTAGACAGGAAATCCAAGGAACCCCAGGCTCTCGCTGGCCTTGTGGGCCAGCCTGACGGCGTCATCCATAGTGGCGCCTTCGAGGGGCACGAAGGGGAGTACGTCGAGCACGCCCATCCTTGGGTGCTCGCCGGACTGGGAGGCGAGGTCGAGTTCGGTGGCGCACGCCTTCGCCAGGGCGAGGGCGCCAGATAGCACGGGGTCCTCTTCTCCGGCGAAGGTCAGGACGCTCCTGTTGTGGTCGGGATCGGAGTGGAGGCCGAGGATACGGACGCCGGGAATGGCGCGGACGGCCTCGGTGATGCGTGAGATCTTCGTGCCGTCCTTCCCCTCGCTGAAGTTCGGGACGGCCTCGAATAGCGGAGCGTGCACGGCGGTTCAGAGTGCTCCGAGCGCGCGATCCAGGTGTACTGCGGCACTGATGAGCGCCAGGTGGGTGAAGGCTTGCGGGAAGTTGCCGAGTGCCTCGCCGGAGTGCCCGAGCTCCTCGGCGTAGAGGCCCAGATGGTTGGCGTAGGAGAACATCTTCTCCAGGGCGAAACGCGCTTCGTCGAGGCGTCCTGCGCGCGTGAGGCATTCGACGAGCCAGAAAGAACACAGGCTGAAGCTGCCCTCGCCCCCTTCGAGGCCATCAGGGGCCGCGTGCTCCGGCTGGTAGCGGTCCACGAGCGTGTCGTGGGCCAGTTCCTGCTGGATACGGTCGAGGGTCGCGATCCAACGCGGGTCAGTGGGGCCGACGAACTTGACCAGCGGCATCATGAGCAGTGAGGCGTCGAGGGCGTCCGAGCCATAGTACTGGACGAAGCTGTTCTTCTCGGGGTTCCAGCCCTTCTCCATGACCTCCTCGTAGATGGCGTCGCGCTCGGCCATCCAGCGTCCGTCCCCCGCCGGTAGTCCGCGCTGGCGGGAGATCCTGCCCGCCCGCTCCAGGGCCACCCAGCTCAGGACCTTGGAGGAGACGAACTGGCGTCTTCCTCCTCGCACCTCCCAGATACCCTCATCTGGCTCCCGCCAGTTCTCGCTGAGCCAGTCCAGGATCTTCCTGAGGTTCTTCCAGAGGTCGTAGTCGAGGGGGGCGCCGTGCTTGTTGTAGAGGTAGGCTGCGTCGAGCACGGCACCGTAGAGGTCGTGCTGGCGCTGTTTGTAGGCACCGTTGCCGAGCCTCACAGGGGAGGAGTTCATATATCCGGAGAGGTGCGAGAGCTCCGTCTCGGCAATGTCTTTGCGGCCGTCTATGCCGTAGAGCGGCTGCAGGAGGCCGTCCTGGTCCTCGTGGCAACGGTCCCTGAGCCAGCCCATGAAGTGTCGCGCCTCGTCCTCGAAGCCGACGTAGATCAGGGCGTAGAGCGCCAGCGCCGCGTCCCTGAGCCAGGTGTAGCGGTAGTCCCAGTTGCGGTCCCCCCCGATCCTCTCGGGCAGGCCCATCGTCGGGGAGGCGACGAGCGCACCCGTCGGGTCGTAGACCATAAGCTTGAGGACGAGGGCGGAACGGTGGACCATCTCCCGCCACCGCCCTTGATAGGTGCAGTTCGAGAGCCAGCGCCTCCAGTATCCGAGGGTGCTGTGGAGCAGCTCCTCGAACCCGACGTCCGAGAGGATCTCTCCGGGCCCCTCGCCTTCCCTGAGATGCGCCAGAACGAACGTCGCCCTCTCGCCCGTACCGAGCGTGAACTGCGCCCCCGCAGCCCCTCTCGCCCGCTCCTCCAGCCGCAAGTCGGTAGCCAGCCCGAGACAATACCTCCCTGATGCGAACACGGCCCCTGACCTCCCGACCGAGACCGAGTGGCCGCGGCGGGCGTAGTCGAAGGCTGGAAGGCACTCGACCCTGAAGTCCATCCTACCCCTTATTACCCGCACGTTGCGGACGAGCCTGTGACGCTCGCCCTGGCGCGTCATGATCGGCATGAAGTCAAGGGTCTCGGCCAGACCCTCAGGCGAAAAGAAGCGGGTCAGGAGGACATTGGTGTCGGGCAGATAGAGTTGCTGGCTGCGGGTGTACTCGACAGGGCGCAGCGCGAAATGCCCGCCTTTCTCGTCGTCGAGGATGGAGCAGAATACGCTCGGAGAGTCGAAGGCTGGAAGGCACAGCCAGTCTATCGTGCCGTCCATACCGACGAGCGCCGCCGTATAAAGGTTCCCGATGATCCCGTGGTCTTCGATGGGCAGATAACTCATATAGGCTACAGGTTACAGGCTTCAGCTTTCAGGTGACACCTCTACGATCACCACAGGCCGGTCTTCCTGACACCTGATGCCTGTGGCCTGAAGCTGCGGTTTGCGAAGCAAGCCGCTCTAAAAGCTGACGACAAGGGCGCCGCCGGCGATAATAAGGACGACTCCGAGGGCCTTAAGGACGCTGAAATCGGCCCCGGCTCCGAAGACCCCGAAGGCGTCGAGGGCGAGGCCTACGATCAGCTGGGTGGCTATAACGAGCGAGAGGGCGCGCGCCACCCCGGCCTGTCCGGCCGCGACGGCGATAGAGCCCACTATCACGGCCCCGAGGAGGCCGGAGGCCACAGCGTAACCCACCGCACGGCCCGTAAACTCCGGTTTCGCCACCACAAACGAGATCAAGAGCGCGAATACGCCGGTCGTAAGACCGGAGATGGCGACAAGGACCAGGGGACCGAGCGTTCGCTGGGCCGTCCCTGTGAGACTGGTCTGGACGGCCACGCACAAGCCCGCAAGTACCGCGAGGATAAGGGTAGATCTCATACATTCCCCCTGAAGTTCGTGGTCTCAACACAGCACCCCGGTCGGGACGCCCGCAGGATTATACTGAGGTACAGGCCGTTTCTCCGGTTTGTGAGGTGGGTATATATACCTTTGTTCTTTTCTTGGATCATGATTGGGCAACTTACGGAGGGTAATCGTGGAACAGATGCTAGGCGGAACAAGGATCACCTACCTCGGGCACTCGACGTTCAGGTTTGTGACGGCGGGCGGCGGGCAGATCATCATAGATCCTTTCCTCACGAATAACCCCCAGACTCCGGACGACTTGAAGCGGGTTGGAGAGCTCGACACCATCCTGATAACCCACGGCCACTTCGACCACTTCGACGATGTGGAGTCACTGGCGGCGCAGACCGGCGCGGGGACTGTCTCCAACTTCGAGATCTTCTCCTATTTGCAGAGGCAGGGGATCGAGAACGCCATGCCGATACAGAAGGGCGGCACGGTCGAGGTCGGCGGCATCAAGGTGACAGCGACCCACGCCTTCCACTCCTCGAGCATACAGCTCGACGACGGAAGCTACATCTACGCTGGCGAGCCGGTGGGCTACATAATCGAGTTCGAGAGCGGCTTCAAGCTGTACCATGCGGGCGACACCGCGGTTTTCGGCGACATGCGCCTTATCGGCGAGCTCTACAACCCCGACCTCGCCCTGTTGCCGATCGGCAACCAGGTGGTGATGAGCCCGTACGAAGCGGCCCACGCAGCCAGGCTCCTCGGCGTCGAGCACGTGGTCCCGATGCACTACGGTACCTTCCCGTTCGTGCCAGGCACCCCCGAGGAGTTTCAGGAACATGCCTCTGCCCTCGTACCAGACCTCAAGGTCCACGTGATGAAACCTGGTGACGAACTGGCGTCTTAGGGCGGCTTGTCGCCCTTATAGGTTCACGAACCGCCCCTACAGGGATCGGGATTTCTAGGACCGGTCCGCACGGACCGGGGCTATATCGTTGCCGAGAGCAAGACGAGCAATACGGCGCGACACGCCTCTCCGGTTGCCCCTACGAGGTCGCCGCCGATCCCACCAAACTTCGTTGCGGCGATCCGTAGGGCACCGAGCGCGACCAGGGGTGCCGTCAGGATGGCGAGCGGCGCGAGGGCGCTCGTCGTCAGAAGGAATGGCAGCGGCACCACCAGGGCTAGCGTGATGCCGACGATACGGCCCGGTCCGGAGAGCGCCTTTACAAAGGGAACGGAGGAAGAACGCGCGTCCGCCGGCTCGCCGAAGGCGAGCGTTAGGAGCATCGCGGAGCGGGCCGAGACCTCGCCGGCGAACAGGGCGAGTGCCGCACGGCCGGGAGAGGCGGCGCAAAGCGCGGCGAGTGCGCCCACGGTGGGTGCGTAGACTAGGAAGAGCGCTCCGAGACCACCGATGCCTACGCGGGTGTCTGCGATGACCTCGCGGCGCCGGTCGGGCGCCCCGTGGGCCATCAGGGCGTCACCGACGTCGAGCACGCCGTCGGCGTGGTGCAGGCCGGCAGCGAGGAGCACGGCCCCGAGCGCGAGGGTGGCGGCGACGCCGGGAGAAATCACGTCGGCCGCCAGTAGCACGACGGCTCCAGGCAATCCCGTAACGAGGCCGACGAGGGGCAACATGGGGGCCTCACGCGCGGCCTCTTCCAGAGAGGCCCCGCGAACCGGAACAATGGTGAAAAACGAGAGAAGATCCTTCAACTACTTTATCCTCATGCCCACCCCGGCCACGCAGAAGTGGACCTCCTCAGCCGCCTCAGCCGCCCGCTGATTGACCAGCCCGAGCACATCGCGGAACCTCCTCCCTGCCTCGCTCTCCGGCACGACCCCGAGTCCAACCTCATCGCTCACCAGAAAAAACGGCACGCTGAGATCTCCTGCCCGGGCCAGGAACCGGTCGAACTCGGCGGGCGCTTGCTCCTTCCTGGCCGAAGCCCACAGTGTGACCGAGTCGAGCAGAACCGCTTCCCAGATCTCTGCCGCTTTCGGGACTTCGTCGAGGTTCCCGATCTCCAGCGTACCCCACCCACGAGGTCTGCGCTCCCTGTGGAGCCTGACGCGCCGCTGCAGGTCCTCGTCCTCCTCCACCAAGGCGGTCGCCACGTAGAGGACACGCTCGCCTCCGAGTGAAGAGGCCAGCCGTTCGGCGAAGGCGCTCTTCCCGCTGCGGGCGCCGCCGAGTATGAGGGCGCGAACGGCTACAGCTCCTCCCTGATCGCCGCGACTAGCCGCCCGTTCTCCTCAGCACCCCTGACCGCGACACGGAAGTAATCAGACCCGAGCCCAACGAAGGGACCGCAACCCCGCACGAGCACCCCCCGCCTGGCGAGCCGCCCCGGAAGTCCATCAGGCCCGCGGACGAGCAGGAAGTTCGCAGCTCCGGGAAAAGGTTGTAGGCCGGAGAGTGCATCCAGCGCCCCGAAGAGGTCTTTGCGCAGGCGGGCCACCTCGGCTACCGAGGCTTCGGCGAAGCGCCGGTCCTTGACGGCGGCGATCCCCGCGGCGGCGGCGACGGCGTTCACCGGCCAGGAAGGCTGGAGCGCCTGGACACGCCTGGCATCGTCGCAGACGAGACAGCCGAGTCGCAGACCAGGTATCGCGAAGAACTTGGTGAGAGACCGCGCGACCCAGAGTCCCCTATCGACCATCGCTGTGACGCTGATCCCCGGAACGAAGTCTGCGAAGGCCTCGTCGACAACGAGAACGGCGCCAGCCTCCTTTACGCGCGCGGCCACTTCGAGGACTTCGCCGCTGCCGAGCGCATCGCCCGTAGGGTTGTTCGGGTTGCACAGGAACACCACAGAGACCCCTTCGAGGTCTCTGAGCGGGGTGGGATCCCACCTGAAACCCTCCTCGCCCCGCCTGGCCACCCTGCGAACGGGCTCCACGCCCGAGGCCCGCGCCGCCGCCGCGTACTCCGAGAAGGTGGGCTCGAGCACAAGTGCCTTTCCGTCCGTTCCTGCCGCCCTGGCTGCGAGGAACAGCGCCTCGGCCCCGCCGTTCGTCGGGACGACCATCCCGGCACCGACGCCGAGGTAGGCGGCCAGGGCCTCGCGCAGCCCGGTGTATTCCAGGTCGGGGTAGCGGCCTGCGTCCTCGTATAGGGCCCGTCGGGCGGCTTGCAGGGCGTCACGCGGCGCACCGAGAGGGTTTATGTTCTGGCTGAAATCGAGTAGCTCCCCGACACGGACGTCTAGGGATCGCGAGACGAGGTCGCCGTGGGCACCGTGGTGACGGTCGCCAGGGTGCTGGGCCCAACCTCTAACCACGACCAAACCTCTCCGCCAGGAATACCAGAATGCCGACCAACACGCAGGTGCGATGCATGAGATCAACAGCGCGCCTTATATCATCATGTACTGGGAGGCGTCCATCGCCGAGTATCGGTCCTTCTCGCATCACCCCTCCGTACGCGTTGGCGCCACCGAGTCTGACATCGAGGGCACCGGCGAATGCGGCCTCGGCCATGCCTGCGTTGGGGCTGGCGGTGAGCGGGCCGTAGCGAAGTGCGGTCAGGAGCGTTCGAAGAGGCTGCCCCGAGATGGCCGCGGTGGAGAGCATCGTAAGCCTCGACGGCGCCAGATTAGTGAGGTCGTCCAGGCGGGCAGGGGCCCATCCGAGGTCCTCGAAGGGAGGTTGCCGGTAGCCCAACATCGAGTCAAGGGTGTTCACGGCCTTGTACGCCAGCGCGCCGGGTGCCCCGAAGAGGACGCCGTAGAGCATCGGGGCAACGACACCGTCGCTCGTGTTCTCCGCGACCGATTCCACAGCGGCCCTGCAGACCTCGGATTCCGACAGGTCGCCCGTGTCGCGCCCGACGAAGTGACCCACCCGCGTTCGTGCTCTTTCGAGTCCTCCGTCGCGCAGCCCGATCTCTACGTCTCTGGCGGCCTCGGCGAGGCCGCGCATCGAGAGCGTGGTGGAGATCAGGACCGTCCCTATCATCCACCTTGGTTTGCAGGGCACGATGCCGAGGAACTTCTGTGTCGAGACGAACACCAGCGAAGGCAATGAGAGGGCGAGCACGATGCCTGCGAGACGCCTGGATCTCGGGCTCTTTAGCCTCAGTGCCCTATTCTCGAAAGCCGAGACCACACGCCCCATCAACACGGTCGGGTGTATGGCTTCTGGAGGCTCGCCGAGCACGGCGTCGAGGAGCAGTGCCGCGGCGACCTGTCCTCCTCTTTCCTGACTCATTCCCTGCGAGGGGCCCTGCGGGGCTTCTCATCGTCCGAGAGAGCAGGACGGCCGCGGAGCGCCCCGACCAGCCCGCCCGCCGTTCCGAGGAGGACAGCGCGCAGGACGAAGTTGGCCATAGAGCGGCCGAGGTCCCTTAGGGAGGGCGGTTGAAGTGTCGCCTCGACCTCGCCGACCTGTGCCGGTGGCGGGAGGTCCCTGACCTTCTCGGGGGACGCCCCGCGTTCTTTGCGTTCCTGCCGGATCTCCGTGCGCACCTCGTTGACGTAGGAGACGATCTTCGGGGCAGCCTCTCCGGCGTAGTCGCGGGCGGTTCCGGCGAGCATTGTCGCCTGCAAGGCGGTCGTCAGGAACAGCGTGACTCCGACCATGACGGCGACCACCGTCGCGGCCAGGGCGCCGTCGCGAAGCAGCAGCGACCGGTAGGGCACCCCGGGGTCGAGGCGTGAGGGGCGCACCCTGAGAGCCGCCAGTATGGCCAGGAACAGGAATAGAGCGAGGGCCAGCCGCGTCCTGTACTGCGCTAATGCGGCGAGGACCCAACCAGGGGTATCGGCGGGATCGACGAAGAGGAAATACAGATCCGAGACGAGCGCGACGAGCACCCCCGCGATCCCATAAAAGTAACCCGTCCTGATCGGTCCCGAAACTCTTCCTGGGTTGCCGTACATACGGGTGAGGATACAGCATACCCCCGGAACGCTCTGTGATCGAAGATCCCAAGCCGGCTAGCGGTCGGGCTCGACCGAACGTCCTTTGAGGAGAAAATACAGTCCGGCTAGCACGAACGCGCCGCCGAAAACCGTCAGAGGGCCTGGCCTCTCGGAGAGGACGAACCAGGCCAGAAGCGCAGCGACGGCGGGTTCTGCCAGGATGGTGCCAGAGATGATAGAGGCCTGCATGTAGCGCAGGGCCCAGTTGAAGACCGTATGGCCCATGAGCTGCGGACCTGCGGTGATCGCCGCCAACCAGAACCATGTCTCACCCGAGTAACCCCAGAGACGAACCTCGAAGACGAGGGCGACGGGCAGCAACGTCGCCGCCGCCGCCGAGTACACGACTATGGAGTAAGGGAGCACGCCGACGCCCCCGGTCGTACGGGAAGTGCGTCCGATCAGGACGTACACGGCCACCGTCACGGCCCCGATGAGCGCGAGGACGTTCCCTAGGACTGCGGCCGACCCTACGGTTCTGTCGAAGGCGATAACCGCCGTGCCTGCTATGGCGATCACGATGCCGAGGAAAGATAGCGGGGTAGTGCGCTCTCCGAAGAGCAGGTACGCAAGGACCGCCACGAAGACAGGCTGGGTCGATACGAGGACGACGCTCGCAGCCACGCTCGTATAGTCGAGCGAGGAGATCCAGAACCCGAAATGGGCCCCGAGCGCCACGCCGGAGGCTATCCCCGCGTACATGGCACGGCCCCTCGGGAAGCGGTCCTTCCTGATGAGTGCCGGCGGCAGGAGCACGGCCGCCCCAAGGGCACACCTCCAGAACGCTATGGCGACGGCAGGGGCCTCGGCCAGCCGGATAAAGATGGCGGACGCCGATACGGCCAGCACCCCGACGGCTACGGCCGGGAGAGCGCCCCTACCCCGTACCTTATCCTGTACCAGACCAGAGCCCCACTTTCCCTGACGAACTGCCCCCTGCGGGACCACTTCTTGCGCCACATCGGGCTACTATACACCGGCTCCGCCGCGGCAAGCAGCCCAACCTTGCCGAAGGACGCGACCGTCCTCACGCAGTGCAGCGGGTCGGTCACCACAAGGACCTCACCGATGCCTCTGCGGCGTGCGATCTCAGCCACCCTCGAGGCTGACTCCCAGGTGCTCCCGGCAGTGTCCTCGCGCAGGATCGCCGCCTCTGGCACACCCATCTCCCGCAGGATGCCCGACATCACGACTGCCTCACCGGGCGCATGTTCGCCCTCGCCTCCTGTCGGTACGAGCAGATCTGCCAGGCCCCGGCCGTACAACTCGCCTGCGTGCCGCGTCCGGGCCTCGAGCGTCGGACTCGGTCTCCCGCCACGCAGGACCTGCGCCCCGAGAACCACGGCAACCCGGGGTCTCCCTCCTGCCACACCGGGGGCGGAGGTGGGTGGCCAGCTCCTATGCACTCTCTGTAGTTCCCTTAGCTCCATGAGGATGCCTCCCGGAAACGGTCCCTTCAACGCCGGGCCCCGCGTCTTGCCCACTCCAGATCCTCGGGCGAGTTGACGTTCACCAGCAGAAGGCTAGGGTCCCCGAACCGCCGCAACTCCACTTCGACATAATCGACCTTGTCAACCCCTTCCAGGAACCCTTGCACAGCCCGCGCTCCGCCGTCGAGATCCGTCTCGAGACGTGGCAGAAGCGCCCTGGCGTAGGCGGCGCAGAGCGGATGCGTTCTCCCCCGGTATCGCGGGACTACGGCCAGAACGCCGCTCCTGTCGAGGCGTTCGAGCAGATAATCCACCATGCTCCGGGTCAAGAAAGGCATGTCACCGGCCGCGACGAAGGTTAGTGGGTGGCGTGCGGAGGCGAGGCCGGCCTCCATACCGGCCAGTGGGCCAAGTCCGCCCGGTCGCTCGCCGGTGACGTGTCTGACTCCTTCGAGCTTTGCCCCGCCATCTCCGACCACGAGTACTTCGTGGCAGCAGCCTGCGAGCGCGTCTCTGACACGTTCGATCAGGAGCATCCCCTCGACCTCCAGGGATAGCTTCTCGCGTCCCATCCTGCGGCTGGCGCCCCCGGCGAGGATTATGCCCGAGGCCGGGCGGCTCAGAAGCCCGCCCGAACGGTCGCTTTCTCTCTCAAGTCGAGGATCTTGCGTCGGAGCATTCTGACGCGGTCCATGCTGCCGGGGCTACCAGTTCGGCGGGCGAGGCGTTTCGCGAGGGCCAGGTCAACGGCGGCGGCGTGCAGTCTGCGGACCCTGGACCATGTCAGTAGCTTCCCCGTAAAGACCAGTCCTAGATAGTAGCCCGTCCTTCGGAAGTAGCTAGGGAGCATGGCGTATTCTTGCGAGGTGATCGTCCCTTGCGGAACCTCATCCAGAAGCTCTTCGCGTATAGCGCGTCGCTCGACGGCGAGCCACACGACGATGACCAAGATGTAGACGAGGATTACGCAGAACAACACCAAGTAGCCGACAGGCCCGAACACGGTGGCCGTAAAATTGAAGGCCGCGTGCAACAGTATAGCCCCGAGGAGGCCGAGCACGGGCAGGATGCCCTTGAGCATTCTGTTGTTGACCAAGGGTATGAGGCCGATACCGATCCCCGTAAGCGAGGTGAAAGACGCGTGGGCGAAACCACCGAAAATCCTGCGGACGATGAACGTCTCCGGACCGAACTGTAGACCGTAGAGCAGGTCCTCAGCGATGGCGAAGCCGAAACCGACGGCCGAGCCGTAGACGATACCGTCCATCACACCGGCGAACTCGACCAACCCGCTTCTGCGGCGCGCGAGGTAGGCGATAAAGAAGATCAAGAGCAGAGCGGCCCCCTTGGAGCACTCCTCGACCACGGGCGCCTCAACGACCGCGGTGAAAAAGCTGGCGGTCTTCACGCTCGTCACGGAGCTGAGCGTAACCTGGAAGAGCGTGTTGAAGACCAGTGAGACCGTCGTAGCCACGGTGAACCCCCACACGAAAACAGGTATCACGTAGCGCAGCGGCTCCCGCTCGTAGAGGTCTATAGCCCGGATAAAGAGGAGGTAGATCACGGCTTGCAGGATGCCGAGCCAGATCAGGGGACCGCTCAGGTTCACGAGGCTGGCCGTCCGGAGAATGACATGGTCCGCAGTATACCCGCTCCTGATAAAATACCTCTGTCCGTACCGGAAGGAGAGGATTGGACAGGGACCTTCAAGACCGCGACTCTATACCGGCGGCGCTGCGTCACCTGACCCACGGGGTCTACGTGATGGGAACCCGCCGCGGCCGTCAGTCCAACGCTATGACGGCGTCGTGGGTAATGCAGACCTCCGAACGTCCGCCATGTCTGGCGGTCGCCGTCAGGAGCGACCGCTACACACACGACATCACCCTCGAGAGCGAGACGTTCGCCCTTAGCGTCCTGCGCGAGGATCAGGTAGACGTTGCGACCCACTTCGCGGACACGAGCGGCGAGTACCACGACAAGCTTCAGGGCATCCCCTACGGCCTGACGCCGGGGGGCTCGCCTTTCCTTCTAGACTGCCTGGCCTACCTCGACTGCAAGGTCATAGACAGGGCCCGCGCGGGCGACCACACCCTGGTCGTCGGTGAGGTCACCGCAAGCGACACCCTCGACGAGAGCTACCCCCTGATCTACGACCCCGGCGAGTATGAAGGGGCCCTCCGGTAGGCGGACATAGAGCCCGCTTTCGGGCTCCCGGAGTCCGATGCGGCGTAAGATCCAGCCGCTCCGGGTATGATATATTCGAGAGAACAGATCTAATATCGGGAGGTGCGCTTTGGATGCTACCCTACAGAAGACAGGCATAAGGCTTTACACGGGCGACTACTGCCCTTTCTGCAAACGGGTAAAGAACGAGCTCGAGCGGCTCGGGCTCGACTATGACACCGTCGACGCCGACGGGGACATGCGCGAGGAGGTCATCCGGCTCTCGGGACAGCGGGCGATCCCGATCCTAACCATCGGCGACGAGGTGCTCGTCGACTCCTCTCACATAATCCGCGAGCTCCGCAACCGTTACGCCTGAGCTTCGCGGGGGCTTCTCATCCCCCGTCCCATTGTTCGAGTACGTACTCAGCGTAGAAAGCCAGGGATTCCTCGGGTCCGTATTCGAGGAAAGCCCTGGCTTTGCCGACGGGGTCGAGTACGATTTCCCCTATCTCGACGACGGGTCCTTCTCCCCACCTCTCGGTTGGGAGCCATACACCGGGTGGGCTGACGTTGCGGCGGATGGTCTCGCCCAGAAAGCATCCAAGCCCGGCCACGAGCCCGCTGGAGAGCGGCGGGCTGTTCTGGGCTTCGTCGCCCTCGAGCGCGGCGATGAGTAACTCTTCGACAAGCGGAAGATACCCCGGCTCGTAGTCGAGGTCGACGCCCCAGTGGTTGCTCCCGACTTCCCGGAAGAGGCCTGCGCACACCTCGGGCCGGTCCGGTGTGAGCCGCGCGAGATCGAGCTGCAGCAGCGCAGCCGGCGACGTGCCGAAGAAGTACTCGACCTCGGGGGGCACGGGGTAGCCGCTCAGTATCTCCAGTCCCGCCTCGGCATGCTCCGAACTCCGCAGAATAGCAGCCTTGTCGAGTGCCTCGCCCGCCTTTCGGTCGTCCCACGGCCCGGTCGCGACCTCGACGAAGAAATCCCTCTCGTCCTGGCGCAGGTAAATGGGAAGGACCACCCTTCCGAGCGGAGACTCGATCTCTTTGAAGAGCTCGAGGATCTTGCCCCCCCGCTCTTCCAACTCTCCGGCCACCCGGAGGATCGTAGCCGGGCGAGCGGCGTCGCGCGCGATCTTTATGGGATCCGTATGCTCCTCAGAAGTTTCTGCAACGACTTCTTCGGGCGTCGCTTCTCCGTCTCTCCAGATCATCCCGGCAAGCCTCCCCATCGAACCACGAACCCGCAGATTCTAGCATCGGCGAAGATTTGCCGGAAGCGCCTCCATACACTACCCTTAACCGATGCCGGAACTACAAGAGTTACTCCTGGTCCGTCACGGACAGTCCACGGCGAACGCGAAAGGTATCTGGCAGGGCCAGATGGAGTTTCCGCTCTCGGGGAGGGGCAGGGTCCAGGCAAGCCTTGCGGGACGCAGCCTCTCCGGCGAGCCGTTCGAAGGCCTCTACTCCAGCCCGCTCTCTCGCGCTTTCGAGACCGCAGAGATTATCCGCGACCGTACCGGATTCACAGGGGAGGTCGTCCCTTTCGACGGTCTGAGCGAGAGGCGCGGAGGCATCCTCGAAGGCCTCACTTGGGTCGAGCAGGAGCAACAAAACCCCGAGCTGGCAAAGAAGTTCCTCGCGATACCTGAGGAGGAACGCTGGGAGCTTGTCGGCGCAGAGACAGACGAGGAGGTCATCGCGAGGTTCGAAGAGGCCATCTCGTCCATCCGCGCCCTCCACCCCGACGGCTCGCGCATCGTCGTCGTCTCGCACGGGGGAGTGATGCGGGCGTTTCTCGTGAAACTCTTCGGGCCTGAGATACTGCCTGGCACGCAGCGGGCGGCCAACGCTTCGATCACACGCATGCAATGGAACAACACAGGGACGCGCCTGCTCGAGGTGGCCTCGACGGCGCATCTCGCCGAAGATCCAGGCTCTTCTACCGTAGAATAATGCAGGCCCTGGGGCCAACAGCACCTTTCAGATCGGTCGAACCATCAAGGTGGTACACATCGCCTTGCGGTCCCAGAGAAATCCTGAAGTCTGACAAATGATGCCATGGTTTGCTTGTAGGGCGGTTCGCGACCGCCCCTACTCTAGCCTAGAGTCCGGACGCTTCGTGCGTTCGGGCCCCGGTCGTTACGACCGACTTCGTACTCTACTTCTCCGCTGGGAGCGAGTTCCGAAGGGTCACCCTGTACTTCAGAATGATGGACGAAGAGATCATCGCCCGTGGGTCGTACCAGGAAACCGTAACCTTTCTCCGCGTCGAACCACTTGACGCGCCCCCGCTCGCGTGGCATCCCGGACGTCTCGTCATCGGACGTTCCGTCGAGGGTAGCCACAGATGTCGCGGAGTCGTCTGCAGACCTCGCCTCTCCCCCGTCGGCCTCGAGCACTATAGAATCTTCGGCCACCTTCACGACGACGGCCTCCACCCCTGCCCAGTACTCCTTCCAGATCGGATCATCCGCGATGGAGGGGTCGAGCCACAGGCCCCAGCCGTCGCGTTCGCCGTGGTCGAGAACGCCTTCGAAGACGCTCGCGGGCTCGCGGGGCCCGCGTTCACGCCGGTAGATGTCGTTGCGCGAGCGGAAGGATTGTACCGAGGAGGCGCTGGTGCCGAGGGCGTCTGCGATCCAGTCGTCCGTCTTGCCCGTATCCACCCACTCCCTGATACGGTCCATGTGAGGCTTCAACGCTATGCGCTTTCTGGAGTCTGCCATGCTAACGCCTGCTCCTTCTTCGAACCCGTTCTGGTAGATGCTGCATTGAGCGGTTGCTAGACGAGTTATTGTTGGTAATACCTCTAAGTATTCTACCATTTCTCCGGGCTTGCGGGAGCCTACTGGCCTGCCCGTCTCTTCACCATCCGCGGTACCCGCGGTGCTTGCGCGGCCAGCCTCGAGCAGGGAGGGTTCTTAAGGGGGGAGCTTCTGATGCCTGCGGGTCCCGCGCCCTCGAAGCATCGTCGCCCACGCCAGGGTCATCGCGGCCCGTCCCACAGGCTGACTAGTCCGCGGGGCTCGGCTTCTCCTCGGCCGCTCCACCCTCCGATGGGACGACCTCCTCGTCTTTCTCCCCAGGCTCTGCGGTCTCGGACGGCGGTTCGGGAAAGTCGTCGAAACCTTCATGGCCGAGGTCCTCGAGCATCTCCCCGACGATCGGAGCGGGAAGCTCGAGGTGCAGGGCGAGTCCCTCCGCGTGGGCGAGTGCCTCGTATGCGTCCCCCTCGTAGCCGAGGGCACCGAGTGCCCTGAAGACGTTCTCGGTAGGCACGAGGGTATTGCCGCCGGCCGCCACGCGAAGGTACTGGAAAAGCGTAAGGTCAAGGCCACCAACCACGCCGATCACAGGCTCGGTCTCGTGGATGCGCCGCCTTACGAAGAGGCGTGTATCGTAGCCATCGGCCCAGCGTCTTGCGACCTCACGCTCTTCCACGTAGTTGTACTGGGCCACCCTGTGCTGGAACTGCCCGAGCAGCCTTCCCGTAAGTACGCGGAGATTCTCGTCCCCGAAGAACCAGCCGTCGCCCTCGACGCTCATGATGGCGCTCGCACGGGGGATGGTCAGTGGCTCTTCCTCATCCTCGAACGTCTCGCGGAACTCGCGGACCATGCCGCGGATCTCATCCTCACTACGTCCGCTCTTCTTGAGAGCGGTCTCATAGACTATCAGCGCGGGTTCAGGGCGCTCCCTGGAGATCTCGTCGAACCTTTGCGCCGCCCTCTCGAGCCGCCTGTCGTAGTCCTCTAGGTTCCTGATCTTCCAGGCCGCCTCGCTGAGCCTATCCGCTAACTCGACCATGATCTCTCCTCGGCTCTTAAAGAATCGTTCTCGCAATATAGCATCTCCCTGTGCGTCAAGACGCTTGCCTCAGTCCGTAGACGCCGGGTGCGACCTGAACGAATAGCGTATCCGGATTGTCCCTGACGTCCACGGAGAGCCTCGCCCTCATCGTGTTCTGGGGCGTACGGCCTGCGCTCTGCAGGTAGCCTGACTGCAGCGCTATCTCCGTTATATCCGTGTAGTGGAGCGGATGGCCGACCTCCTCGAGGACCTCCCGCGCGGCGGTCTTGAAGTCCACGCCGTCTCGGGCCGTCAGGCTACTTCAGGAGAGACTGCGGGGTAGGCTCCGATCAGGCCTACGTAAGGGCAGTGCTCCTCGAGAGCTTCGAGGGCCCGCTTCACCCTATCCTCCTCAGGGTGTCCTAGGAAGTCCGCGAAGAAGACGTAGGTCCAGGCACGCTTGCGGCTCGGGCGGCTCTCGATGCGGGTGAGGTTGATACCCTCCTCAGCGAAAGCCGAGAGTGCGTCCTTGAGAACCCCTGGGCGGTCTTTGACGGAGAATACGACGCTGGTCTTGTCCTTGCCGGTACGCGCGGACCACGTGCGCCCGAGCACGATAAAGCGTGTCGTGTTCGCGCGAGCGTCCTGTATGTTGCGCGCCAGGACCGTCAGACTGTGGGCGCCAGCCGCCAGAACGCTACCTATTGCGGCCACCCCTGGCTCGACAGCCGCGCGGCGGGCCGCCTCCGCCGTTGAATCCACCTCATCCAGGCGTGCTCCCGGAAGCTCGCGCCTGAGCCAGCTCGCGGCCTGGGCCAGGGCCATCGGGTGCGAGCACACCAAGCTTACCCTCTCCATTGACTGTTCTCTGGAGATCAAGTTCTGGGAGACGGGCAGGTAAACCTCCCCGCATATCTTCAGAGGGCTGTTCATCAGCTCGTCCAGGGTGTGGGCCACGGCCCCCTCCATCGAGTTCTCGACGGGCACGACGCCATGCTCGACCTCCCCGCGCTCGACCCTCGCGAATACCTCGGCGACCGTGGTCTGGGGCTCGAGCTCGATGCTCGTCCCGAACGAGCGCAGGGCGGCCTCATGCGTGAACGTCGCCTCAGGCCCGAGGTAAGCGACCTTGAGGCGGGCCTCGAGCGAGATGGAGGATGAGATGATCTCGCGGAACACGGCCTGGAGTCCACGCCTGGGGAACTCTCCCTCGCCCAGCGCTACGACCCTGTCGAGGACGGCCCGCTCTCTAGCAGGGGCGTAGGCCGCAAGCCCTCCCTGGTGTTTGATCTCACCTATCCTCCGCGCCAGCCAGGCACGCCTGTCGAGCAGGCGCACGATCTCCTCGTCCACCGAGTCTATCCCCTGGCGCAATGCCTCCATCTCGCTCTGCGGCGCCTCTCCGGATTCAGCGAGACGAGTATCTTCTCTATCTGGTAAGTTGGACTGAGTCATGACGTGTGTGATCTCCTGTCGAAATGTTGTTGGGATGCTGATCAGGAGGAGCGCAGCCGCGCGTCAGGAAAGGGAGCGCCCCTCCCGGGTAAATCGCTGCAGTGCAAAGGCCGCGTGGTGCATGATGGATCAAAGTACCAGAAGTGGGACCTCGGTGTCAAAGTAGCGCTGTTTATGCAAAGAGGTTTGGACCTCTCTGCAAGCATTTCAGCTTGTCAGC
>Ga0136617_10001349_pt1 | contig 21625 bp, 19 predicted proteins | sample AntDrymUQ3222106_2_FD_129672 | JGI IMG/M metagenome (GOLD analysis project Ga0136617, IMG submission 129672) | Polar desert sand microbial communities from Dry Valleys, Antarctica - metaG UQ322 (21.06) | ecosystem: Environmental > Terrestrial > Soil > Desert | place: Antarctica: Dry Valley...
AGCGGGGCCAGGCGGACGGCGCGGTCGAGGGCGACCCAGCACATGACCTTGGAGGAGACGTACTGGCGCCGCTGATCGCGGGCCTCCCACATTCCGGCGTCCGGCTCTCGCCATGTCGTGGCGGCGCGGTCTGCCAGCGTGATCAGGAGCTCACGGGTGGGCTCGTCGAGCTCCCCGAGCTGGTCGCGCAGCTGCTCGACCCCGTCCAGGACCTCACCGAGCACGTCGAGCTGCTCCTGATCCCATGCAGCGTTCCCAATTCGCACCGGCCGGCTGTCACGAAAGCCGGGCAAGTGTGCCAACTCGTGCTCGTCGAGATGACGCTCGCCCTCAACGCCGTACATGATCTGGACGCGCTCGTCCGCCGCGAGGTGGCCGCTCGCGTCCGCGATCCACCGGAAGAGCCGATCCGGCTCGTCGGGGCATGCCGCAATCCACAGCGAACGGATCGTCAAGCTGAGGTCGCGCAGCCAAGCGTAGCGGTAGTCGAAGTTGAGCTCGGCGCCTATCTTCTCCGGGAGGGAGGTCGTCGCGGCCGCGACGACCGCGCCGGTCGGCTGGAAGGTCAGTCCCTGCAGCACGAGGGAGCTGCGCCGAACCGCGTCTCGGTGGCGCCCCTGGTAGCCGTCATGCAGCTGCGCCCACGACTCCCAGCCGGCGATCGTGTCCTCGAGAGCGGCCTGATCTCCGCCGTCGGCCGCGCCCGAGGTCTCGAACGACGGCCTGAAGACCAGTCTGAAGTCCACCTGTTCGCCGGCACGGATGGTGAAGCGGCCCCTGGCCCAGCCGGGCCCCGGCGAGAGGTTGACCCCGGTGGCGAGGATCAGGGTGACCGGCCCGCCCCGTGCCACTACTCCGTCCCCGGAGCCGAGGACGTTGGGAACGGTGAGGCCGTACTCCATGCGTGGAGCGAACTCCGTGACCATCTCGACAGTGCCCCGAGATCCCTCGACGCGTCGCAGGAGTACGTGCGGACTGCGGAGGCCGATCTCGTGGCCCCGCGACCCCAGCTCGAGCCCGAGGGCGTCCGAGACCGTCACCTCGCCGCCCGCCGTCGTGAAGACGGTTCGCAGCACCAGGGAGTCGGGGGCGTAGTGGCGTGTGGACTCGAACGCTGCCGACGGGCACAACGACCAGTGGCCGGCGCCGGGGCCGAGCAGCCGCCCGAATACCGACGGGGAATCGAAACGCGGGACGCACCACCAATCCACCGAGCCCGCACGATCGATCAGCGCCGCGGAATGACAGTCTGAGACGAACCCGTAGTCCCCGATCCCATTCGGGCGTCCGCGTGCTGGTTCACCCATCTCTACCGCGCAGCCCGGCCGCGGCGCGTGTCCAGTGCTTCGGCGATCGCGCCTGCTGCACCGCTTTTCTCCACGACCTGATGGTGCTCGTGCGTCTCCAGTCTTCGCTCGGAGGCACCCGAAAGGATCTCGTGATCGAGAGCGATCAAAAACCAGGCCGAGTTCGAGCGAACGTGCTCGTAATCGTACGGGAGCAGCGAGATGAGCTCGCCGCACGAGTCGTCGCCGCACTCGCAGACGTATTGCACGGGTCCGGAAGCGAAGGCGCCTAGTTGCCGGCTCAGACGCTCGTTCGAACGGCGGAACACTGTCTGGTTCGCTGCAAAGCGACGGTTGCGTAGGGAAACCAATCCGTCTCTATCAGCCATCGACTTCCCTTCGTGCCGCGCACCGCTTAAACACCAGCAACCGGATGGCGCCGAGAGCAACAGTACGCATCGACGAAGTGAGCCGCCGAGTTGTGAGCAGACCTGAATCTTCACCTCGAGGCTTCTCGTCGCGACCAGTTCGCATGGTCCCGCGCGAGCCGTGCTTCCGCGATCCAGCGTCATGCTTACAAGGCCCCGTTTCTTAGCGAACCTGCATACGACGCTCATGAGCCGCTCAGATCGTGCAGTCAGCATTTGCGGCCAATAAACAACGGTCGCTGACCGCAAAGGAGACGCTTCGTATGAGCTGGAAAGACCGCAAGAAACCCATCGTTCTTTGCATCGCCTTGGCGTCGATGGTCGCGCTCGCCGCGCCCGCGCTCGCTGACGACGTCACGCCGCCTTCGCCCTCGGTCGGCACGAATGTCCCAGCCAGCTACTTCGGGCCGTTCCCGTCGCAGATCGACCGGAAGCTCGTCGGGCCGGTGCAGCTGCTTCGCTCCGGAACGCTGGACGTCCGCAAGGCCACGATCGAGATTCCGCTCTATCTCGGCCACATGACCGACGGTCGCAACGTCTGGTACATCCTCACCGACACGACCGACAAGGACAACGCGGAAGCGCTCGGCCTGAACCACGCCGCGAAGCTGCACTACAGCAATGTCGGGCGGGCGACCCGCGTCGCTCGGCTCGATAAGGACGCCGGGCTCGTCTTCGAGAAGGGCACGGTCGACTTCTCGCCGGATCGGAAGGTTGTGCCGGGCACCGGCGCGAACGCGTTCCCGCCGAGCGTCGCCACTCCCGGCTCAGTCGGGGATGCCGCCTACACCCCGTTCGTCCGGATCGAGAATGCGGGTGGCCACGTCTACAACGCCCCGGTCGTCGCGTTCGACGTGACCGCAGCGCAGATCCGCGCGTGCAAGGGCGATCCGAACTACAACCTCGTGCACGACCGGGTAGCTCGCATCTGCCCCGACGGCAACGGTGGCGGCACCGTGACGATCAAGCTGACGCCGATCTTCAGCTTCGCGAAGCCGTCGCTCTACATGAGCATGGAGGCGTCCGACCCGGTGGTCGCGACGCTCGACCAGGCGACCTCCGCCCCGGCGATCGGCGATCTGCCGGTCGGACGTGACGACAGCGTCTTCAGCGCGATCGAGCGGCTGTTCGTGATCGCGAACGGACCGACGGGGAAGCTGAATCCGCAGCGGCAGGGGCTGAACAGCGCGCTGACGGACAACCTCCCGCCCCTCAACGTCATCGGCGGCCTGCCGACCGTCGCGCTCGACTACAGCCCGGCATGGGATCTCAATCTCGGCTTCTGGACGGCCGACGCGATCGCCAAGGGCTACCGCGCGCGTGTGATCGACGAGTTCCAGCTGCTCAGCCTCGTCGTCGGCGGTCACATCACCGGCCCGAACGGGAAGCCGTTCGGCTCGACCGGGATCGTCGTCAACTGCCCGATCGTCGCCCGCCTGCTCTAGCGGGTACGAAGATGCGCCGCCGCGGGGAGGTTGCCCGCGGCGGCGCGACGACGTGGCCGAGGACGGGGCGATCTGCCTCGCGATCGAAACCCGGGACGAGACGCGGAACGCTCTGGCCGCTCGCCTAACCCGGGCGACGGCTGACTGGTCGAAGAGACTCGAAGATCCAGGCAAGCCACAAAGGGAGGTGAAGATGTGGTGTAACCTCGGCCGCTCACAGGAAGGAGACATCGGCTATGAGCGCGATCCTCGGCTATCTCGATCCCGGCACGGGCAGCCTGATCCTCCAGCTGATCGCCGGTGGCGCGGCCGCGGTCGCCGTGACCGGAAAGCTGTATTGGGGTCGGCTGATGCGCGTGCTCGGGGTCCGGCGGCGCGAGGACGACTGACGGGTCTGCTGCGCGACCCCGGCTCCTTTCGTGATCCCGACAGCAGCGTCCTCTACGACGGAGAGGGCGTCCTCCGCGGGCTGACCGAGCGCGCACTCGCCGACTGGTCCGCGTTCTCGGCGACGCAGCTCTATCCGCGCCTGGTCGAGAGCGGCAAGCTCGTCGGGACGCAGACGGTCGACCGGACGGACGTGGCGCCCGAGCTCGCGGATGGATGGGCGGCGCTCCTCCGTCACGAGCGCATCCCTTTCGTCTCATACCCATACGAGTGGACCTTTCGGATGCTCCGGGACGCGGCGCTGCTTCAGCTCGAGCTACTGCTGTCCGCGCTGGACGAGGACCTGACGCTCAAGGATGCGACTCCCTACAACGTTCAGTGGCGAGGAACAGAGCCTGTCTTCATCGACGTCGGCTCCTTCGAGCGGCTCCGGCCGGGCGAGGCGTGGGCCGGCTATCGCCAGTTCTGCATGCTCTTCCTGTACCCGCTGCTCGTCCGCGCGCTTAGAGGCGTTCCGTTTCAGCCGTGGCTTCGCGGGAGCATCGACGGCATCACGCCGGAGGAGTGCCGGCGCCTTCTCGCTGGCCGGGATCTCCGCCGCCGCGGTGTCTTCGCGCACGTGTACCTGCATGCGAAGCTCGAACGCCGCTACGGCGACCGCCGGCGCGATCTCAAGCGCGAGCTCCGCTCGGCGGGGTTCTCGAAGGAACTGATCCGCGTGAACGTGCGCAAGCTCGAGCGGCTCGTTCGCTCACTCGAGCCGCGCCACGAGGAATCGGCGTGGACGACGTATGGCGCGGTGAATACGTATAGCGAGGCGGATGCCGAGGGGAAGGCCGCGTTCGTCCAGGCGGCCGCCGAGGCGACGCGACCGCGGCTCGTCTGGGACATCGGCTGCAACGACGGTCGCTACTCGCGCGTCGCCGCCGGGGCGTCCGAGTACGTGCTCGCGATCGACGCCGACGAGAGAGTCGTCGATCGGCTCTACCGGGCGTTACGCGCGGAGGGGATCAGGAACATCCTGCCGCTCGTCGTCGACGTCGCCGACCCGTCGCCCGCGCTCGGCTGGCGCAACCGCGAGCGGCGGACGCTCTCGGAGCGCGGGCGCCCCGATCTGACCCTCTGCCTCGCGCTCGTCCACCATCTCGCGATCACGCGCAACGTCCCCATTCGGGAGCTGCTCGACTGGCTCCGCTCGCTCGGAACCGCTCTCGTAATCGAGTTTGCGACGCCGGAGGACGCGATGGTCGAGCGTCTGCTCGCGGCGAAGCCGGAAGGCCTCCATTCCGACTACGCGCGCGAGCCGTTCGAGCGGGCGCTCGGATCCGCGTTCGCCGTCGAGCGGAGTGAGGAGCTTTCGTCGGGCACGCGCGTGCTCTACTTCGCGCGACCGCGGCCATGACCCTGCTGCTCCGTCGCTCGCCGGCGTTCCGGTGGCTGCACCTCGCGGCGCTGTCGGGATTCGCGGTTGCGCAGCCGCTCTTCGACCTGCTCGGGCGGACTCCCGAGTTCTTCGTCGTCCGGGACTCGACGCGCCTCGATCTGTTCGTCCTCGCGGCCGCGCTGGTCGTCCTCCCGCCAACGGCGCTTCTGCTCGTGCAGCTCCTTGCCGGCCTCGGGAGCCGCCGGGTTCGGGACGCGCTCCACCTGCTCGCGCTCGCGTTCCTCGGTGGGCTCCTGGCGGTGCAGGCGCTGAAGCGGATCGACACACTGCCGCTGACCGCCATTCTCGCCGGAGCAGTTGCGCTCGGCGCCGCCGGGGCCGCCGCGTACGCCTACAGCCGCGTTGCCCAGTCGATCCTGACCGTGCTGGCGTCGACGCCGCTCCTCTTTGCCGCCCTCTTCCTCATTCGCTCACCCGTCGCCGCGCTCGACGCGACCGACGTCGCGCGTGCGGCGCCTCCGGTGCGGAGCGGCGTGCCCGTCGTCATGGTCGTCTTCGACGAGCTCCCCGTCACGTCGCTGATGGACGCGCGCCGGCGCATCGACCGCGACCGCTACCCCGCCTTCGCGGCGCTCGCCGACGACGCAACCTGGTTTCGGCGCGCGACGACCGTCCACGAACACACCACCGAGGCTCTCCCCACGCTGCTCGACGGACGCCTCCCCGGCGCCGGCAAGCTCCCGCTCCTCGCCGACCACCCGGAAAACCTGTTCACACTCCTCGGCGGGTCGTACCGGATGCGCGTGTTCGAGCCGATCACGCAGCTCTGTCCGGAGGCGTACTGTCCGCGGGCGCGAGAGACGTTCGGCGAGCGCATGCGTTCGCTCGTCGACGACCTTGGCATCGTTTACCTGCACGTCGCGCTCCCGAAGGGACTCACCCGACGGCTTCCGTCGGTGAGCGACACGTGGCGCGACTTCGGCGGGCACGGCGCCGATCAGGAGCCCGACCGCAGTACGCTCGTGGTCGCGAACGACGAAGAGGTCAACCGCGAGATCGGGCACGCCCTCTGGGAGGACCAGCGCGCCGGCTTCGAAGCTTTCCTGCGCGCCGTCGACACCTCACCGGAGCCGACGCTGTACTTCCTGCACACGCTGCTGCCGCACGCCCCATGGCGCTTTTTGCCGTCGGGAGGTCAGTACCCGAACGCGATCGGGATCGACGGGCTCGAGGACGACGTCTGGAAAGACGACCCCGTCTTGGTCACGCAGGGCTTCCAGCGGCACCTGCTCCAGACGGGCTTCGTCGATCGGCTGCTCGGCCGCTTGCTGAGCCGGTTGAAGCAGGCCGGGCTCTACGACCGGGCGCTGATCGTCGTCACGGCCGACCACGGCGTCAGCTTCCTGCCGGGCGAGCACCGCCGCGCGATCACGCCCGGCAACATCCAGGACATCGCCCCCGTGCCGCTGCTCGTGAAGGAGCCCCGCCAGCAGGGCGGCAGGATCGTCGACGCCGAAGCGCGCACGATCGACGTCCTGCCGACGATCGCGGACGTGCTCGACGCGCGCGTGACCTGGCGGACGGACGGGCGTTCGCTCCTCGCCCCCGGCCGTGGCAGCGGTCGGACGGTGGTGGTCTACAAACGAAAGGGGGGCAAGGTCGAAGCGCCAGCCCGCGAGGTGAGGCGGAGGATGGACGAAACGTTGCGCCGCAAGGTGAGCGTGTTCGGCTCCGGCCGCGACTCCCTGTACTCGATCGGCCCGAAGCGCGCGCTGCTCGGCCGCCGGGTCAGCGACCTGACGCCCGGGTCGGGAGCGGCTCGCGCGGTCATCGACGGCGACAGCCTCTTGCGTGCGTTCGACCCGCGCTCACCGCTCGTCCCGAGCCACGTCACCGGCCAACTCTCCGACACGAGCGCGGCGCTCGACCTCGCCGTCGCCGTAAACGGGCGGATCGTCGCGACCACGCGCAGCTTCCGCTCAGGCGGCCGATGGCGCTTTGCCGCCTTCGTTCCCGAGCGGGTGCTGCGGCCCGGACGAAACGACGTGGAGCTGTTCTCGGCGCGCTCGGGCGGAGGGCGGATCGAGCTCGAGCGGCTCCATGCCGGCGACGGCGGGGAGAGCTATCGGCTGGCCCAGGACGCGCGCTCGATCGAGCTTCCCCGTGGGGCGCGCGCGCGGGTCGTGCCGCGCGCCCTGCGGGGTCACGTCGAGGACTGGTACTTCGAGCGCCAGACCATTCGGGTCGGCGGCTGGGCCGCCGACGTCGCTCGCGCGCGCGTGCCCGAGCGCGTGCTCGTCTTCGCCAACGGGCGGTTCCTCTACGCGGGGACGCCCGGCGGCGAGCGCCGCGACCTGCGGGTGGCAAGCCTCCACCCGAGCCTGCGGCGCAGCGGCTTCGTGTTTGAGCTTCCGCGGCGGCTCGTCGGCGACGGCGGCGACGTCGAGCTCCGCTTCTTCGCGCTCAGCGGCGGGGTCGCGACCGAGCTCTCCTACGCCCGGCGCTTTCCGTGGCGCTCTGGATGAACGTCGCCGCGCGAATCGACCTCGGCGTCCGCGCTCGCGCGCGCAGCCGCGTTGGCGCGCTGCCGGCGGCCGTCCCGACTGCCGCGTTTCTCGTCGCGCTCGTCGCCGTGTCGGCCTTCGTCCGGACGCGGGTGCTCGACGGAGCGTTCTGGATCGATGAAGGGCTGTCCGTCGGAATCGCCGCGCACCCCGTCTCCGACCTGCCCGCGCTCCTCCGTCTCGACGGCTCGCCGCCGCTCTACTACGCACTCCTTCACTTCTGGATCGATGCGTTCGGAAGCAGCGAGACGGCGACACACGGCCTCTCGCTCCTGTTCGCGCTCCTGGCGGTGCCGGCCGCCTTCTGGGCCGCAACCGCGTCCTTCGGCCGGCGCGCCGGCTGGATCGGCGCGGCGCTCGCAGCGTTCATCCCGTTCCTGACCGTGTACGCGCAGGAAACGCGGATGTACAGCCTCGTCGCCCTGCTCAGCATTCTGGCGACCGGCACGTTCCTGCAGGCGTTCGTCGGCGGGCGGCGGAGGTACGTGCCCGCGCTCGCGTTCTTGCTCGCGCTGCTCTTGTTCACGCACAACTGGGCCCTTTTCTTCGGCGGGGGCCTCGCCGCCGCGATCGCCTTCACCGCCCTGCGTCCATCGAGCCGCCGCCGGCGGATCGTCGACGCGGCGTTCGTCTTCGGTACGGCTGGGCTCGCCTTCGTTCCGTGGCTGCCGGCGCTTCTCGATCAGGTCGCACACACCGGAGCGCCCTGGTCGCAGGCGCCCGGCGCCGGTGCGATCCTCGACGCGCCCGCTGCCGTCTTCAGCGGCGACGGCTCGGCGATGACCCTGCTGCTCGCGGGCGGAAGCGGCCTGGTGGCCATCTTTCGTGGTGCGCGGACGCCTGAGCGCACGGCCGTCGGCGCGACGATCGTCCTCGGCAGCGCGACACTGCTCCTTGCCTGGGTCGGATCTCAGATCTCGCCGGCGTGGGCGAACCGGTACCTGGCAGTCCTGATCGGGCCAATGCTCCTGCTCGCTGCGGTCGGACTCGCGCGTGCCGGGCGCCTGGGCGTCGTCGGCTTCGTCCTCATCCTCGTCTTCTGGGGCACCTATCGCGCCTCCGACAATAAGAGCAACGTCGACGAGGTGGCCGCGCAGGTTGCCGCCCAGGTTCGTCCAGGTGATCTCGTTGTCTCCACGCATCCCGAGCAGGTGCCGGTGCTCGCGTACTACCTGCCGAGCGGTCTCAGCTACGCGACGGCGCTTGGCCCCGTCCGGGATCCACTCGTGATGGACTGGCGCGATGCCGTCTCGCGGCTCGAGGCGGCAGCGCCGAAGGAAACGGCGGAGCGGATCGTCGACCGGCTCGCGGTCGGGCGCCGGCTCCTGCTCGTCCAGCCGATCCTGCGGTTTCCGCAGCTCACCCTGGAACGGGGTTGGGAAGCACCGTGGACGCGCCTCGTCCGTCGCCGCTCGCTCGCCTGGGGAGAGGTACTCAGGCGCGACCGCCGGCTCGTCCGGATCGCCATGACGAAGCCGACCGAAGAGACGTTCAAAGGCCTTCGAGGGACGCTTTACCGCAAGATACGCGCGTGAGCGGATGCGTAACAGCGTGAGCGCGGGGTACTGCGAGGCGGAATGACGAGCACGGCGCCCACGACAGACGAGCGCGAGACCATGCGCGATGACGCCCTCACGATCGTCATCGGCGCGGGGCCGGCCGGGCTCACGGCCGGCTACCGCCTTGCCCAGCAGGGCCGGCGTGTGCTCGTGCTCGAAGCGGAAGCCGAGGTCGGCGGCCTGGCGAAGACGTGCGAGCGAGACGGCTTCCGGTTTGACCTCGGCGGTCATCGATTCTTCACGAAGAACGCCGAGGTCGACCAGCTGTGGCATGAGGTGCTCGGCGAGGAGTTTCTGCTCCGTCCGCGCCTGTCGCGCATCTACTGGAACGGCAAGTTCCTCGACTACCCACTCTCGGGCATCGACGTCATCCGCAAGCTCGGCCTGGTCGAGCTTGCACGCGTCTCGGCGTCCTATCTCGCGGCGACGGTGCGGCCGAAGGGCAATGAGAAGAGCTTCGAGGACTGGGTCGCGAACCGCTTCGGGCGGCGGTTGTTCGAGCTCTTCTTCCGCTCTTACACCGAAAAGGTCTGGGGCGTACCGACCTCCGAGATCCGAGCCGAATGGGCGGCACAGCGCATCAAGGGGCTCTCGTTCGCCACCGCGGCCAGGAGCGCCTTTCTCGGCAACCGCGGCAACGCGGTCAAGAGCCTGATCACCGAGTTCAACTACCCGCGGTTCGGCCCGGGGCAGATGTGGGAGGCGATGCGCGCGCGGATCTGCACGCTCGGCGGCGAGGTGCGCGTGGGTGCGCCCGTCGAGGGGCTCGAGCTCGAGGACGGCCGGATCGTTGCCGTCGAGGTGGACGGAGAGATGATGCGGCCGGATCACGTGATCTCGTCGCTCCCGCTGCGGACGCTCGTCGGACTCGTCCGGCCGCGGGTGGATTCGAAGCTCGGAGCCGCCGCGCGCGGTCTTCGCTACCGCGACTTTCTCACGGTCGCCCTCGTCCTCGACGGCGAGGACGTCTTTCCCGACAACTGGATCTACATCCACGAGCCGGCCGTGCGCGTCGGCCGGATCCAGAACTACCGCTCCTGGAGCCCATGGATGGTTCCCGAGCCTTCGAAGGCCTGCCTCGGCCTCGAGTACTTCTGCTTCGAGGGCGACGAGCTCTGGAGCATGCCCGACGAGGATCTCGTCGCGCTGGCGACACGTGAGCTGCTCCAGCTCGGGCTCGTGAGCGCCGGGCAGGTCGAGCGCGGTTACGCGATCCGCGTGCCGAAGGCGTACCCGATCTACGACATCGACTACGCGGAGCGGGTCCAGGCGATCCGCGTCTGGCTCGGCACGATCTCGAACCTCCAGCAGGTCGGCAGGAACGGCCTCCACCGCTACAACAACTCCGACCACTCGATGCTGACCGCGCTGCGAGCCGTCGACAACCTCGTTGACGGCGCGGGCCACGACGTCTGGGCCGTCAACGCGGAGAGCGTCTATCACGAGACCGACACGGTCGACGAGCATCCCTACCGGCGGGCGCCCGAGACTCCCGCCACGAGGCAGACGCTCGCCGAAGACGAGGCGAGCCTGGGAGCAACCGCACGATCCGGCCTCGAGCTTGCCTACGCGGCGAGCCAGGGATCCGGCGAACCCCCTGGACGGTAGGTCGAAACTGGCTCGAGCGATGCCCCCACGCGTTTCTCGACCCGCGTGGCTTTGGCTCACGCTGCTCCTGGTCACAGCTCTGGCTGCCGGCTGCGACCTCGGCGGAGGCGGCGACGAGAACGCCAAGGCGGGCGGCACGGCGAGCAAGACGGCGGCGACCTTCCAGCAGTTCCGGTCGCGGCCCGACCTGCGGCCGCCGAAGATCGTCGTCGCGAAGGCTCCGCGCCAAACCGCGACCGGATTGATCTTCATCTCGCCGAAAAAGGAAGGCTCGCCGGGGGGGCCGCTGATTCTCGACGGCAAGGGGCGCGTCGTCTGGTTTCACTCGGTGCAGCCTCGGCAGTCCACGGATTTTCGCGTGCAGCGCTACCGGGGCCGGCTGGTGCTGACGTGGTGGGAAGGGACCCAGCCCGTGATCGGGGTTGGCAGCGGCAGCTTCGTGATCATGGACGAGTCGTATCGCCGGATCGCCCGGATCGAGGCCGGCAACGGCCTCGACGGCGATCTGCACGAGTTCCTGATCACGCCGCGGAACACGGCGCTGATTGCCGCCTATGAGCTCGTTCGCCGCGACCTCTCAGCCTTCGGCGGACCGAAGAGCGGGCACGTTTTCGACAGCGTCGTCCAGGAGCTCGAGATCCCGACGGCGCGAGTCCTGTTCGAGTGGCGGAGCCTCGACCACGTGCCTCTCGCCGAGTCGGCCCAGCGGGCGCCCGCGCGAACTGCCTCGGCGAAGGCCCCGTTCGACTACCTCCACGTCAACTCCGTCGAGGTCGACACCGACAGCAATCTGATCCTGTCGGCGCGCAATACCAACGCCGTCTACAAGATCGACCGTCGCACGGGGAAGGTCCTGTGGCGGCTCGGCGGCAGGAACAGCGACTTCGCGCTCGGACCGGGGGCGAAATTCGCCTGGCAGCATGACGCGCGCCGGCAGGCGGACGGCACGATCCGTCTCTTCGACAACAGCGCGAGTCCGAAGGTGGCGGAGCAGTCGCGCGCGATCGTCCTGCGGCTCGATCAGCGCGCGAAGGTCGCCTCGCTCGTCCGTGCCTACGCACATCCGGACAAACTGCTGTCCCCGCACCAGGGAAATGCGCAGCAGCTTGCGAACGGCGGCGTCTTCGTCGGCTGGGGCGGAAAGCCGAACTTCACCGAGTTCGACGCCGACGGGCGCGTCGTGTTCGACGCTCACCTCGCGGCCGGCGACTCCTATCGCGCGTACCGCTTAGCGTGGAGCGGACGGCCCGTCGACCGACCCGCAGTGGCGACGCGTGCCGCGACGGACGGCCGAATCACCCTCTACGCGAGCTGGAACGGAGCGACCGAGGTTGCCTCGTGGGAGGTGCTCGCGGGCCCTGACTCCGCGCATCTGAGCTCGCTTGCGACGGCGCCGAAGGCGGGCTTCGAGACGGCGGTCGCTGTTCGTACGCGCCAACCGTTCCTGTCTGTGCGCGCGCGCGACTCCGCGGGCCGGACCCTCGGGACGTCGCCCTCGGTCGAGGCCCCTGGAGGAAGCTGAGGGCTAAACGGCCCGGCTACGTCTCTGGCTTTCCCTCGCGGATCACCTCGCGCTTCGTCAGGTCGAGGATCTCCGCATAGAGCTCGCCGAGTCCTTCGGGCGAGAGCGGCCCGCGATTCGCCCGGGCCAGATAGCGAAGCATCCACTCCTCGCGGTCGGGATCGACGAACGGGATGCCGTGCGAATCCTTGTAGTCCTTCAGGCGCGCGACGAGCTTCAGACGGGCGTTGACGGCGTCGACGATCGACCGATCGAGGTCGGAGAGCTCGTAGCGGAGTTGGCGGATGACCGGGTCGGAAGCGGGATCACTCATCGCTGTGAGCAGGATACGAGCCGAAGACGCGCAGCCGCCGGGTGCGCGCCGCGACGTCTGCCAGAGCAGCGCGCACGGGGGCGTCGAGCGGGTGGCCGCTGAGCACGGAGTCGAAGCGGTAGCGCCACGGCGACTGCGGGATCGGCCGCGAGACGAGCTGGACGAGATCGATCCGGTGCCGTGTGAACGGCTCGATCGCGCGGTGGAGCGCCCCAGGTTGGTGGTCGGTGACGAAGAAGAACGACGTCCGCCAGCGTTCGCCGGTGCGGTCAAGTCGGATGTGGTTCGCGACCGACACAAAGCGCGTGTAGACCTCGTGATGGTCGCCGACGTCGTCGGCGATCACCGTGAGGCGATAAAGGCTCGCGGCGCGCTCGCTCGCGATCGCCGCCTCCGCGGGGTCTGCGTGCTTGGCCACCTGCGCCGCTGCGTCGGCGGTCGTCGCGGCGGCGACCGCGGTCGCCCACGGCATGGCGGCGAGAAGCTTCCGGCACTGGTCGAGCGCGGCCGGGTGCGACCGGACAACGTGGATCGCCTCCAGCCGAACCGGCGCGGGCCCAACGAGACAGTGGCGGATGGGCAACACCGCCTCGCCTGTGATCGAGAGGGCCGAGTCGTGAAGGAGATCGTGCGTCTCGGCGATCGGCCCAGACAGCGAGCTCTCGATCGGGAGGACGCCGAATTCGACCGTGCCTGCCGCCGTCGCCTCGGTGACGGCCGAAAAGCTCGGCAACGCGCGAAGCTCGGCTCCTGTGGGGAAGAGCCGGTCGCAGGCGGCGGCGCTGTGCGCGCCGTCACGGCCCGGGTACGCGACGAGAGGTACGGCAGCTGAGCGGATCGCGGTCAGAACGCTAGATTGAACCTATGGCTGTCGCCGCAGCGCCCGAGCTGTTGATCGTGATGAGCGCGCACGCCACGGCCGCGCAGGTCGAGCACGTCGTCGAGCGGCTGGCAGAGGCCGGCGCGCTCGCCCACGTGACTTCCGGCAAGGAGGCGACCGTGATCGGCGCCATCGGCGAGCGCGAGCTGCTCGCGGCGCTCCCACTCGAGGGGTTCGCGGGCGTCCACCAGGTGCTGCCGATCCTGAAGCCACACAAGCTCGTCTCGCGCGAGCTCAGCCCCGACCCGACCGTGATCGACGTGCGCGGCCACCGGCTCGGCGACGGGTACTTCGGCCTGATCGCCGGCCCTTGCACGGTCGAGAACCGCGAGCAGACGCTCGAGACGGCGAGGGCCGTCGCAGGGGCGGGCTCGACGATGCTGCGCGGCGGCGCGTTCAAGCCGCGCACCTCGCCCTACGCATTCCAGGGGCTCGGACAGGAGGCGCTCGAGATCCTCAAGGAGGCGCGCGAGGAGACGGGACTGCCGCTCGTGACCGAGTTGTTGGATCCGCGCCACGTCGAGGCGGTGGTCGAAGCGACGGACGTGATCCAGATCGGCGCGCGCAACATGCAGAACTACAGCTTGCTCGCCGAGGTCGGGACAGCCGCGAAACCCGTGCTCCTCAAACGAGGGCCGTCTGCGTCTGTCGAGGAGCTCCTGATGGCGGCCGAGTACATCCTCAAGGAGGGCAACGCCGACGTGATCCTGTGCGAGCGCGGCATCCGCACGTTCGAGCGCTCGACTCGGTACACCCTCGACATCGGCGCGATCCCGGTGCTGAAGCAGGAGACACACCTGCCGGTGATCGTCGACCCCTCGCACGCGGCCGGCCGGCGCGAGCTCGTGCTTCCGCTCGCGCGCGCGGCCGTCGCCGCAGGCGCCGACGGCATCATCGTCGAGGTGCACCCGGAGCCCGAGCACGCCCTCTGCGACGGGCCGCAGCTGATTCCCGCGGCTGAGTTCGGCGACTTCGCCGACGAGATCCGGGCGCTCGTCTCGCTAATGGGCCGGGTGATCGGCTGACGTGATCACGCGCCTGGCCGTGGTCGGAACGGGACTGATCGGCGCTTCCGTCGGGCTCGCAGCCAGGCAGGCTGGGATCGCCTCGGTCGCCGGCTACGACCCGGACGCCGACGCGCTGGCGACGGCGGTCGCGCGCGGCGCGGTCGACGAGCAGGCGGGCAGTCTCGAGGAGGCGCTCACAAACGCCGACCTCGCGCTCGTCGCTGCGCCCGTGACGGCGGTGCCGGCCCAGGTCGCCGCTGCCTTGCGGGCAAGCGGCGACCGCTGCACGGTCACCGACGTCGGCTCGACGAAGGGCGCCGTCTGCCGGGCCGCGGCCGGCGAGAGGCGCTTCATCGGCGGCCATCCCGTCTGCGGCTCCGAGGCGCGTGGGCCGGCCCATGCTAACCCGGACCTCTTCCGAGGGGCGACGTGGTTCCTCACGCCTGTCGCGACGACGGATCCGGAGCGCTACCGCTCGCTCCACGGCTTCGTGGCCGCGCTTGGGGCCCTGCCCGTCGCGGTCGATCCGGACGCGCACGACCGCCTCGTCGCGCTCACGAGCCACCTGCCGCACGCCCTCGCGAATCTGCTGCTCAACCAGGCCGGCGTCAGCCGCGTCGACGGCCACGAGCCGCTGGCTGCGGCGGGCGGCTCGCTTCGGGACATCACCCGCGTTGCGGGCGCGAACCCGCGGGTCTGGGTGGACATCTTCCTCGACAACGCCGAGCCGCTGGGCGCCGCGCTCGCCGAGCACCGCCGGCGCGTGGAGCAGCTCGAGGCCGCGCTTGCCGACGGCGACGCCGGCTGGCTCGCGCGCTGGATTGCAGAGGCTGCCGGGAACCGCCGCCGCTTGCTTGCCGAGGCCTATCCCGATCCGGGCGACCTCCAGCGTCTGCGGGTGCACGTCCCCGACCGCCCGGGCGTGCTCGCCGGCATCACTCAGGCGCTCGGCGCCGAGCGGATCAACATCGAGGATTTCGAGCTGCAGCACCTGTCACCCGAGCGCGGCGGCACCTTGACGCTGCTCGTCTCGGGGGTCGACGAGGCGAGCCGGGCGGCCGCGCTGCTCGACGCCCACGGCTACGGCGTCGTCGTCTCTCCGGTGCTCGACGAGTAACGGCCCTCAATTGCGGGCCGGCCGGCAGCGGTGTCAGGCCAGCGTGTTGACCGGTCAGTTCAGAGGCGTTGCCTGGGCCGCGCGCCGCTCGAGCTCGTCCTCGACGGCGGCTGGGTCGAGTCCGCGCGCAGCCAGCAGGACGTACGTGTGGAACCAGAGGTCGGCGAGCTCGGCCACGAGCCGCTCGTCGCTCTCGCACGCTCCCGCGAGCGCCGCTTCCACGCCCTCCTCGCCGACCTTGCGGGCGGCGGCGGCCGGTCCGTCCGCGAGCAGGCTCGCGACGTAGGAGCCATCCGGCCGCGTCAGCGCCCGCTCGGCCACGCGCCTCCAGAGCCACGGAGCGAAGCACGAGAGCGAGCCGGTGTGGCAGGCGGGCCCGGCCGGGCGGACGCGAAGCAGGATCGCGTCGCCGTCGCAGTCCTCGCGCAGCTCCTCGACCGCGAGGGTGTTTCCCGAGGTCGCTCCCTTGTGCCAGAGCCGGCCGCGGGAGCGGCTGAAGAAGTGAGCCTCGCCGCTCTCGCGCGTGAGCCGCAGCGCCTCTCCGTCCATCCAGGCGAGCATGAGCACGCGCCCCGACGCGGCGTCCTGGACGATCGCGGCCCGGAGTGCTTGATCCACCGGGTCAGGCCGCATCGCGGAGGGGCACGCCGATCTGCCGCAGCTCGGCCCGCAGGCTCGTCAGCCGCCCGGGGTTCTCGTGCACGATCGACGCGAGCAGGGCGGCCTGGGCGACGTCCAGCACGTCGGCCACGTGTCGCGCCGTCCCGGCCCCGCCGGAGGCAATCACGGGAATCGACACCGCGTCCGCGACCGCGCGGGTCAGATCGATGTCGTAGCCGTCGCGCGTCCCATCGGCGTCGATCGAGGTCAGGAGGATCTCGCCGGCGCCGCGAGCTTCAGCCTCGCGAGCCCAGGCAACCGCATCGCGCCGGGTCGGCGCCGTGCCCGCACGGGCGCGAACCCTGCCCCGAGTCGCGTCAATTGCGACAACAACGGCTTGCGAGCCGAGCTGCGAGGCGAGCTCGCCGATCAGGCCCGGGCGCTCGAGCGCCGCGCTGTTCACCGACACCCTGTCGGCCCCGGCGCGAAGCAGCGCATAGCCGTCGGCGGCCGACCGGACGCCCCCGCCGACGGTGAACGGGATCGCCACACGTTCGGCCACGCCGGAGACCAGCGCGAGCAGCGTCGACCGAGCGTCGAGCGTCGCCTTGATGTCGAGGAAGACAAGCTCGTCGGCGCCCGCAGCCGAGTACGCGGCCCCGAGTTCGATCGGGTCACCGACGTCGCGCAGCGCCTCGAAGCGCACGCCCTTGACCACTCGTCCGCCGGCGACGTCGAGGCAGGGGATCAGGCGCGGGAGAGGCATCGCGCGAGAAAGCGGCCCCCGGCCGCGCCGCTTCGCTCCGGGTGGAACTGGACGCCCAGGAAGCTTCCCGCCTCGGCTGCGACGACGACGCCTTCCGAGCGCGCGGACGCGGCCGGCGTCTCGGCAGCGTAGGAGTGGGCGAAATAGAAAGCCTCGCCGCCCGGCTCCACGAGCGCCCAGCCGATCCGGGGGACGCGGCCGGCGCGTAGCCGCAGCGCGCGACCAGGGAGGATGCCGAGACCGGCGACGCCTCCGTCCTCCTCGGATTCCTCGAGCGCGAGCTGAAGGCCGAGGCAGATTCCGAGCGTCGCCTTGCCGCGCTCAACCCGCTGGCGCAGGGCCTCGTCGAGTCCGCGCTCCCGTAGGCGGGCCATCGCGCTCCGCGCCGAGCCGACGCCGGGCAGGATCGCAAGATCCGCCTCGACGATCGTGTCGGGATCGGAGGTCGTGGACGTCTCGGCGCCGAGTCGAACGAGGGACGCCGTCACCGACCGCACGTTGCCGGCGCCGTAGTCGCACACGGCGACTCTCACAGCCGACCCTTTGTCGACGGGACGCCGGTGCCCTCGCGCCGAAGCGCCGTTCGCAGCGCGCGGCCGACGGCCTTGAACGCCGCTTCGGCGACGTGGTGGTCGTCGCGGCCGGTCGCCTCGACGTGAAGAGCGAGTCGACCGGCCTGGGCGAGGCTGCGCAGCATGTGCGCGGCAAGACCTGGATCGCGCTCGAGCCTGAGCTCCGCCCACGGCCGCCCGCCGAGGTCGATCGCCGCTCGCGCGAGCGCGTCGTCCATCGGCACGACGGCGTCGCCGTAGCGGGCGACCCCGCGGCGGTCGCCGAGCGCCCGGTCGAGCGCCTCGCCCAGCGCGAGCGCCGCGTCCTCCGCCGTATGGTGCGGCCCCGTCTCGAGATCGCCCACGCCTTCTAGGAGAAGGTCGAGCCCGCCGTGGAAGGCGAGCTGCTCGAGCAGGTGGTCGTAGAGGCCGGTGCCGTTAGCGACGCGGACGCGTCCCGCGCCGTCGAGGGCGAGTCGCACGCGAATCCGCGTCTCCGCGGTCGTGCGAAGGTGGCGGGTGCGGCGCTGGCCCGCGGGCGCGACCGGAGCCGGGCGGTCGAGCGTCCGGGCGAGCGCCTCGAGCAAGAGGTCGTCGTCGGCCTGGTCGCGGACGCTGAGGCGGATCGCGTCGTCGAAGACCCGAACGACGATGCCGGCGCGGAGCAGAGACTCACCGATCGCCTCCGGCTCGTCGATCGGGACGTAGAGGAAGTTCGCGCGCGACGGCAGCGGCTCAAGTCCGAGCGAGCGCAGCGCTCGAGCACAGCGCTCGCGCTCCTCGACCTGCCAGGCGACGTCCGGCGGGTCGGCGACGGCGGCGAGCGCGAGTGCGGCCGAGAGCGTCGCGACCGGAAGCGGGGCCTGGCGGCGGTTCAGCTCGCCGGCTGTTCCGGCGTCGGCGAGTGCGTAGCCGACCCGAGCGCCGGCGAGCGCGAACGCCTTCGAGAACGTCCGGATCACGACGACCTCGTCTTCGATCAGTGGAGCGGCGGTCTCGCCCGCGTACTCGAAGTACGCCTCGTCGACCACGAGCGGGCGAGCGCGCGGCAGGGGGCCGAGCTCTCCGGTCGGATTGTTCGGGCGGCAGCAGAACGTGACGGCGGGATCTGTTTCATCCACCTCGGCGCCGGCGAGGCCCGCCGCGACGCGGTAGAGCGGGTACGTCGGCTCCGCGGCGATCGCCACCCGGTCGCCGGGGCCGGCGAACGCTCGCGCACAAAGGAGGATCAGGTCGTCGGCGCCGGCGCCGAGGACGACGTTCTCCGGCTCGAGGCCGGCGTAGTCAGCGATCGCCGACACGAGGCCGGGATAACCTCCGTGCGCGTAGCCGTTGACCTCGGCGAGCGCGCCCGCGAGCGTGCCCGGCCGCGCCGAGGGGTGCGGTTGAGCCGGGACGTTGCCGTCGAAGCGGACGATCTGAACCGGATCGAGGCCGGTGCGCCGAGCCAGCTCCTCGGTCGAGGGCGCCCACCGGTAGGAAGCGAAGCGGTGGGGGAGAGTCCTCACCGGCGCATTGCCTCGGCGTGGGCCGGCATCCCCTCGACGGCCGCGAGCGCCTCGACCGTCGGCCGCAGGCGAGCGAGCCCCTCGGCGCTCAGGCGCTGGACTGTCACCGGCTTCAGGAACGTCTCGAGCCCGAGCCCACCGACCGCACGCGCCCAGCCGCCGGTCGGGAGCACGTGGTTGCCGCCGGTTGCGTAGTCGCCCGCCGCGACGGCCGACCAGCGGCCGACGAAGACGGCGCCCGCGTTCCGGACCCGAGGCGCGCATGCCTCGGCCTCCCCGCCCAGGAGGACGAGGTGCTCCGGCGCGAGCGCCTCGACCTGCTGAAGAGCGGCCTCGAGGTTGCCGTTCGCCTCGACGAGGCGGCAGACGGTGCCGGGCCCGTGCTCGGCCTGCGCCGCGAGCTCGAGCTCGGCAACCCGCAGGTCGGCCTCGTCGCTCGCGAGCACGACGATCTCGGACGGCCCGGCGGGTAGGTCGATCGCGACCTCTCTCGAGACGAGCAGCTTCGCCTCGTTCACGTACGCGTTCCCGGCCCCGACAATCTTGTCGACGCGCTCGATCGACGCCGTTCCATAGGCGAAGGCAGCAATCGCGGGAGGCCCGCCGAGCGCCCAGACCTCGTCGAGACCGAGCAGCTCCGCCGCCGCCGCGACGAGGCCCGCGCCGGCCGGCGGCGTCGCGACGACGATCCGGTCGACTCCTGCGCACTGGGCCGGAACCGCACACATGACGAGGGTCGAGACGAGGCCTCGCGGCACGTAGATTCCGACCGACCCGAGTGGAGTCCAGCGGCGCTCGAGGTCGATCCCCGGCGCGACCTCGAGCTTCACGTCGGCCGGGCGCTGCACCGCGTGCCAGCGCCGCACGGCATCGGCGAGCGCGAGCACAGCGTCCTCGGGCAGACCAACCTCCGGCTCGGCGTGCGCGGGCTCGGCGCCGTCGAGCCGGAGCGCCCACTCCCGCACCGCGCTGTCGCCACGCCGGCGGATGTCGTCCAGGATGATCGGGACGTCACTCAGATCCGGCAGGGTCACGCGAGCATCCGCTCGACCGGGACGAGCAGGATCGACGATCCGCCCGCAGCCTCGAGTCGAGGCAGGAGGCTCCACACCTCCTGCGCGGGGACGAGCGCGTGGACGGCCACCATGCCTGGCTCGGCGAGCGGCAGGATGCTCGGCGCGCGCGACCCCGGCACGAGCTCGCAGATCGCCTCGACCGCGCTCTCGGGCGCGTTCAGCATCAGGTAGCGCGTCTCCCGTGCCTCGACGACGCTGCGCAGGATCGTGGCGAGCCGGCGGGCGCGTTCGTCGCCCCGCGAGCGGCCGACGAGCACGGCCTCGGAGGAGAAGAGCACGCCGAGTGAACGCAGGCCGTTCGTGCGGAGCGTGCTACCGCTCGAGACAAGGTCGACGATCGCATCGGCGAGGCCGAGCCGAGGGGTCACCTCGACCGAGCCGCTGACCTCGACCAGCTCGACGTCGACACCCTGCTCGGAAAGCAGGCGGCGCGCGAGCCGTGGGTAGACGGTGGCGACGCGGAGCCCCTGCAGGTCCTGGAGGGCGCTCGGCGGGGATTCTGCCGGCACGGCCGCCTCGAGCGTGCAGGCGCCGAATCCGAGCCGGAGCAGCTCCTCGACGTCGGCGCCGCGCTCGCTCGCCAGGTCGGCTCCCGTGACGCCGCAGTCGACCACGCCGTCCTGCACGTACTCAGGGACGTCGGCGGCGCGGACGAGGAGGACGTCGACCGGCGCGTTCCGGCAGGGAAACGCCAGCGCCCGCTCTCCGGGTTGCTCGGGGCCGAGCCCGGCCTCGTCGAGCAGGGCGACGGTCGGCTCGCGGAGTCGACCCTTCGCCGGAATCGCGATCGTCAGGCGCTCGGCACGTTTTGTTGCCTCCGACGATCGAGCGCCAACCGGTAGCCGTTGTCGCCGTGTCGCAGCCAGTGCGCCACGCGCGTCACCGTCGTTGTCGATGCCCCCGTTCGAGCCGCCACCTCGTGGTAGGGCAGCCTCTCCTCGAGCAGCCTCGCGGCGTGCCAGCGGTGGGCCATCGCCTCGAGCTCGGACAGAGTGCAGAGATCGCGGAAGAAGCGCTCCGCCTCGTCGAGCGTCCGGAGGTCGATGATCGTCTCGAGGAGATCGGTTGTCTCGCTCGTTCGCCACCCGTGTGATTGCCCTTCCGTCATTGTCGCGATCTGATTACTGCGTATTAGCATACTACCATGACAGCAGAAGGACAAGACCCAAGCCGGCCTGGGCGCATCGATGTGATTCCCGCTGTCGACCTGCTCGGATCGGAGGCGGTGCGGCTCGAGCAGGGTGACTTCGGCCGCGTCCTCCTGCGAGAGGCCGATCCTCCGTCACTGGTCGCGCGCTTCGTCGGTGCCGGGGCTCGCCGCGTCCACCTCGTCGACCTCGACGGCGCGCGCTCGGGCCGGATTCGGCCCGAGCTCGTCCGCCGGCTCGTCGCGGCGGCGGCACCCGCCGCCGTTCAGGTTTCCGGCGGCGTCCGTTCACTCGCCGACGCCGAGCGATTGTGCGAAGCGGGCGCGGCCCGGATCGTGGTCGGAACGGCGGCGTTCGCCGAGCCGGGCGCGCTCGCGCGTTACGCGGCGACCCTCGGCAGCCGGCTCGTCGTCGCGATCGACGTCCGCGACGGGGTCGTCGCGGTTGCCGGCTGGAAGCGGACGACGAGCCTGACC
>Ga0136617_10001350_pt1 | contig 21625 bp, 21 predicted proteins | sample AntDrymUQ3222106_2_FD_129672 | JGI IMG/M metagenome (GOLD analysis project Ga0136617, IMG submission 129672) | Polar desert sand microbial communities from Dry Valleys, Antarctica - metaG UQ322 (21.06) | ecosystem: Environmental > Terrestrial > Soil > Desert | place: Antarctica: Dry Valley...
CTGCTGCTCTCACCGAGCCGGGGCCTGCTCGTGTACGCGCCCTACCTCCTGTTCGCCTTGGTGGCCCTCGGGCTCGCCTGGCGCCGGCCCGGTCCCGTGGCCTCGCGGTTGCGTGGCCTCTCGATCGTCTGGGTCGCGACGCTCGTGCTCTACGCGACGTACTCGGAGTGGTGGGGCGGACGCGTGTTCGGTCAGCGCTTCCTCGACGATCTGGCCCCGGTGCTCTTCGCGGCGCTCGCCTGGGGGATCGGTCAGGGAGTGCTCATCGCACGCGCCGCGCGGATCGCGTTCTGGATCGGCGCCGCCTGGTCGCTGCTGCTGTTCAACGCGGCGGCCCTCGTCTACAGCAACGAGCGCTGGGACATGCGCCCGCAGAACGTCAACTTCGCCCCCGAGCGGCTCTTCGACTGGAGCGATCCGCAGTGGCTGGCGGTGCTCGGCGACCTACCCGGTGGCGGCCTCCGTGCGGCGGTCGGTGCCGTGCTCAGCGCGCTCGTGGTCGGCGCGCTGCTGCGGTTCGAGCTCCGTTCGTCCGGCGTGCGCTAGCGTCAGCAGCGCGTGACCGCCTTCGTTGCGTTCTTCGGCCGCGCCGGAACGGGCGATCTCGAGCTGCGCCTCGATGCCGCGCGCATCGCGATCGCGGCGTCGGTGCTGCGTCGCGCGGGCGAGGCCGGTTTCGCGCCCCTGATCGCCGTGACGCGCGACGGCGAGGCGGTCGGCGCCTTCCGCGCCGCGGGTGCGGAGACCGTGGCGGAGCGGACCGAGCCGTTCCACCTGGGTGAGGAGCTCGCGGCACTCGTGCGGGCGCGGGGCCTCGAGCGCATCTGCGCCATCGGTGCGGGCGCGGGCGCGCTCCTCACGGTCGACGCCCTCCACCTGATGCGCGAGGAGCTCGAGGGTGATGAGGCGCTCGTCCTCTCGAACAACTACTACTCCGCTGACCTCGTCGCCTTCACACCCGCGAGCGCCCTGGACGCGATCGCGCTGCCGGCCACCGATAACCCCTTGCCGCGATTGCTCCACCAGCAGGCGGGGCTGCGCTCGCGGCAGCTGGCGCGCTCCGCCGCGACCCTCCTCGATGTCGACACGCCGGCTGACGCCACCGTGCTCGTCCGTCATCCCGCCTGCCCTGCCGATCTGCTCGGGATCCCGACGTGGGAGGACGAGCTCGGCCTGCGCATCGAGTCGCTCATGCAGCTCATCACGACCGCGGAGCGGGAGCTGCTCGTTGCGGGCCGCGTCGGCGCGCCGGTGTGGACCTACCTCGAGTCGCAGACCGCCTGCCGTGTCCGGATGCTCGCGGAGGAGCGGGGCATGCAGGCCGCCGGACGAGACCTCGACGGATCTGCCCGCACGGCACTTGGGTTCCTGTACCAGCACACCGGACCCGTCGGATTCTTCGAGCGCCTGGCCGAGCTCGGGGACGGGATGCTCTTCGACTCGCGCGTCCTGTTCGCGCATCTGGCCTGGCGGCCGGGTGCGCCCGAGCGCTTCGCGTCGGATCTCTTCGACGCGGACGGCGCCGGACCCGAGCTTCGTGCGTTCACGGCTGCCGCGCGCGACGCGCGCATCCCGCTCCTGCTCGGCGGGCACACCCTCGTGTCGGGGGTGCTCTGGACGATGGTCGAGGCCGCCTGGTCAGGACACCCGGAGCCCGTCGAGTGAGCCTGAAGCTCTTCGATCACCACATCCACAGCCAGCGGTCGGACGGGACGGTCAGCCTCGCGGACCGGGCGAAGACGGTCGCGGTGCGCCCCCACGGCGTCTCCGACCACTACCCCTGGCGGGAGAAGATGCGCGACGACGACGACGTGCTCCGCTACCTCGATGACGCCACGATGCTCGGACTGCGCGTGGGCCTCGAGTACGACCTCGGCGTGGCGCCGCCGCTGCTCGCGAGCACCCGCCGCTCGCTCCACTACCTCATCGGCGCCGTGCACCAGATCGAGGTCGAGGGCGTCCACATCGGTTACGACGTCGCCGGCCAGTACCTCAAGGGAAGGCTCGGCGGCCGGCCGTTCCCAGAGCGCGACCGCTGGTCAAGAGACGAGTCGCTCCGCCGCCGCGTGCTCGAGCGCACCCTCGAGGTCGTCCGCGACGGAGTGCTCGATGTCGGAATCGACATCCTGGGTCACCCCACCTTCACGCCGCTCCAGGCGCTCGGTGATCCCGAGACGTCCTACCCGATCGAGTGGCAGGAGCGCCTCATCGAGCTGTGCGTGGGCAACGATGTCGCGATCGAGATCAATGAGTCCTACGGGGTGCCCCACACGGAGTTTCTGGTCCGCGCGCGCCAGGCCGGAGCGCGGTTCTCCGTCGGCTCCGACACGCACTTCGCGCTCGGGCCGCTCGACCGGACCGAGCAAATGGTCACCGCGGCCGAGCTGCCCCACGCGCGTTTTCTCGATGGCAAGCGTGTCAGGAGCGCCGTGTAGCCGATTCGCGTCCCTCGGTCGCCGCGCCCGCGACACGGGCGAGCGAGTCGCGGATCGTTGCGAGCTCCCTCTCGCCCAGGTTGCTCGCGAAGTGACGCTCCACGCTCTGCCGGACCACCCGGCGGGCACGTTCGACGAGCTTCCGCCCCGCCGGGGTGACCTGGACGTGGAGGCTGCGGCGGTCCCCCGCGATCGCGGTGCGCTTCACGAGGCCCGCACTCTCCATTCGGTCCACCAGGCGGGTGAGCCCGCTCTGGCTTAGCAGGACGGCCGTGGCGAGCTCGTGCATGCGCAGTCGAGCGTCAGCGGCGACGCTGACCTGGAACAGCACGTCGTACCAGGCCAGCGAGATCCCGCAGTCTTTCTCGAGATCCCTGCTCACGAGCGGGATCAGCCGGGAGTGCGCCGTCAGCAGGGCAAGCCACGCCTCGAGGAAGAGCGGTGGGGCGCCCTCCGGCTTCCGCATCCGCGTCAGCCTACCCGTGCTGGGAATACTCTTGCATCCACAAGAGTTGTATGTACAATCATAGGAGATGGTCCGGCCGCGGCGGCGCGGAGGGCTGGGAGGTGTGCGGTGACCACAGCGACACAGAGGGCCCCGAAGATGCGGATGGTCGGCAGGCGACTCGCGGTCTGGGAGGTCGGGGCGATCGCGGCCACGCTCGCGACGGTAGGGACGGTGCTCATCTACGCGCTCGCTACGCTGCAGCAGGTCTCGTTCCGAATGCCCTTGCAACCCGGCGCCGAGCCAGCCCAGCTTCCGGTCGGCATGGTCATCGTGACGAGCCTCGCCGCCGCGGGCCTCGCAGCGATCACGTTCTCGTTCGCGCGACGCTTCCCGCGGCGCGGGCTGCGCGCATTCCAGATCGCCGGAGCCGCCTTCCTTCTGCTTTCCCTCAGCGCTCCCTTGGGTTTGCAGGGCGCCGACACGCCCACCAAGACTGCGCTCGTGCTGATGCACATCGTCGCCGGTGTCTCGATCCTCGCCGTGTTCGGGCGGCTCGGGGAGGCTCGCCAATGAGCGCCTTCACCGAGGCCGAGCTCGCCTACCTCGCCCTGGCCAAGCTTGGTCGTCTAGCGACGATCGGGCAGGGGCAGCCCCACGTCGTGCCGGTCGGCTTCCGTCACAACGCCGAGCTCGACACCATCGACATCGGTGGCCGCGACCTCGAACGGACGAAGAAGTTCCGTGACGTGATCGCGGATCCCCGTGTCGCGTTCGTCGTGGACGACGTCCTCCCGCCCTGGCGCCCGCGGTCGATCGAGATCCAGGGGCTGGCGCGGGGAATGGGCAGGGGCAAAGCGGCCCTCATCCGGATCGTGCCGGAGCGGATCATCTCGCGAGGACTCGACGGCTCGCCGCGCACGCACAGCCGCCGCGTGCCTGAGCGCGTCCTGGATCAGCCGCCTGTGGATCCGAAGAGGGCCCACGACACCATGTGACGACCGCCCCGTTGGGCCGTCACGCGGGTGGCGGCTCCTCGACTAGCAGCTCGTACACGAGCAGCGCCATCGCCACCAGGAGCACGAGGTGGACGGCGTTGCCACCGATGTTGAATGCCAGGCCGATGAACCAGAGTGTCACGGCCACGCAGACCACGATCCAGCGGATACGGTGGCCCGTGCGGAGCGACATCTGATGGCAGTATCCGCGATGCCACCTCCTCCTATACTCGATCAGCGCACGACGCCCACTTGGCGAGGGGAGGGGAGCCGTGTTCCGCGGTCTTTCCGTCTACACCGGCAACGCCCACCCGAAGTTCGCGGCGGACATCTGCCGTCACCTCGAGATCCCGCTTGGCCGGGCCGAGGTCACCAAGTTCGCGAATGACAACATCTTCGTGAAGATCCTCGAGAATGCTCGCGAGCACGATGTGTTCGTCGTGCAGTCGTTGGTCGCTGCACCGTCCGTGAGCGACGCGATCATGGAGCTGCTCATCATGCTCGACGCGTTCAAGCGCGCATCGGCTGGGCGGATCACCGCCGTCATGCCCTTCTACGCCTACGGCCGCAGCGATCAGAAGGACCAGCCGCGGGTGCCGATCACCGCGCGCCTGCTCGCCGACCTCATCGGCGTCGCGGGCGCGGATCGCTTCCTCGCCATGGACCTGCACAAGAGGCAGATCCAGGGCTTCTTCGGGGTCCCCGGGGACGAGCTCACAGCCCAGAACCTGCTCATCGATCACTTCGCGGGCCTCTTGGCGGTGCGGCCGAAGCCCACGGTGCTGGTGGTGCCGGACCTCGGCTACGCGAACGTGGGCCGCAAGGTCGCCGAGCGCCTCGATCTCCCGCTCGTCCTCATGCAGAAGGCGCACCGCGACAACACCGGCCGGAGCGAGATCACCGGCGTGATCGGTGACATCGACCACGAGCGCGCCATCATCCTGGACGACGAGATCGACACCGGCACGACCGTCCTGAACACCATCGAGATGCTTCAGCGGCACGGCGTGTCCGACATCTACGTGGCCTGCACGCACGCGACCCTGTCCGGCGACGCGGCGGAGCGCCTCTGCGGCTCCGGCATTACGGAGCTCGTGACCACGGATAGCGTGCCGCTCCGTCCGTCCGACGCCGGTCTGACGCAGATCCACGTCCTCCCGGTCGCCCCGCTCTTCGCCGAGGCGATCCGCCGGGTCCACGAGGGCGAGTCGGTCGGCGCCTTGTTCGATCCGCCGGGGTTGCAGCTGCCCTTGCAGGTCACCTAGCCAGGGGCGAGGCCATCCCGAAGCTGTTCGGTTTCTTCGACGCGAACGAGGCGGAGCTCCGCCGCCTGCGCAAGCACGTGGAGCGCGTCAACGCGCTGAAGGACGCGACCGCGGTGCGGAGCTCGGACGAGCTCTGCCACACCACCGAGCTCCTGCGGGAGCGCCTCGCCGCTGGCAACGCATTGGACGACGTGCTGCCAGAGGCTTTCGCCGCCGTGCGCGAGGCCGCGACGCGCGTGCTCGGCCAGACCCACTTCGACGTCCAGCTCATGGGCGCGCTCGCGCTGCACCGCGGACACGTCGCCGAGATGCGCACCGGCGAGGGCAAGACGCTCGTGGCCTCCGCTGCGCTGTACCTGAATGCCCTCGAAGGCAAGGGCGCTCACCTCGTCACGACGAACGACTACCTGGCGAAGACCGGCGCCGGCTGGATGGGGCCCATCTACCACGCGCTTGGCATGAGCGTCGCCTACATCGCTCATGAGCGGTCGGCGGTCTACGATCCGGCGGTCGAGCTCGAGGCGGTCGATCCGCGCCACCGGCACTGGCGCGACGTGCCGCGTCGCGAGGCGTACCTCGCGGACATCACCTACGGTCAGAACAGCGAGTTCGGCTTCGACTACCTCCGCGACAACATGGTGATGGACCTCGCCGAGCGCGTGCAGCGCGAGCTGCACTTCGGGATCGTCGATGAGGCCGATTCGATCCTGATCGACGAGGCACGTACGCCGCTCATCATCTCGTCGGCGGCCGAGGACGCGACCCAGCAGTACTACACGTTCGCGCGCGTTGCGGCGAAGCTCGCACCCGGGACCGACTACATCGTCGAAGAGAAGCACCACGCCGTCTCGCTCACCGAGGAGGGCATCGACAAGGCCGAGCGCCTGCTCGGCGTACGCGACCTGTACTCGGGGGACGCGACGGCGATCCACTTCCTCGACAACGCGGTCAAGGCGCGCGCCCTCTATCACCGGGACAAGGAGTACATCGTCAACGCGCAGCGTGAGGTCGTGATCATCGACGAGTTCACCGGCCGCCAGATGCCGGGCCGGCGCTGGAGCGATGGGCTGCACCAGGCGGTCGAGGCCAAGGAGGCCGTGCCGATCCAGCGCGAGACGCGCACGTTCGCGACGATCACGATCCAGAACTACTTCCGCATGTACACGAAGCTCGCCGGCATGACCGGTACCGCGGCGACCGAGGCCGAGGAGCTCTTCAAGGTCTACAAGCTCGAGGTCACGCAGATCCCGACCCATCGGCCGATGGTCCGCGCGGACCACCCTGACCTGGTCTACAAGACGGAGCAGGGGAAGTGGGCCGCCGTCGTCGCTGAGGTGAAGGAGCGCAACGCTCATCGACAGCCCGTGCTCATCGGCACCACCTCGGTCGAAAAGAGTGAGGCGCTCTCGCAGGAGCTCCGTCGCAACGGCATCCGGCACGAGATCCTGAACGCGAAGAACCACGAGCGTGAGGCGCTCATCATCGCGGACGCGGGACAGCAGGGCGCGGTCACGCTCTCTACGAACATGGCTGGCCGCGGCGTGGACATCCTTCTTGGCGACGGCGTGTCCGAGGCCGGCGGGCTCCACGTGATCGGTACGGAGCGGCACGAGGCGCGACGGATCGATAACCAGCTCCGCGGGCGCTCCGGCCGCCAGGGCGATCCCGGCTCATCGCGGTTCTTCAACTCGCTCGAGGACGAGCTCATCCGCATCTTCGCGTCCGAGCGCGTGGCCGGCCTCATGTCCCGGCTCGGCTTCGACGACACGCAGCCCATCGAGTCGGGCATGGTGACCGGGGCCATCACCCAGGCGCAGGTGAAGGTCGAGACGCGCAACTTCGACATCCGCAAGCGCGCGCTCGAGTTCGACGACGTGCTGAATAACCAGCGCAACCGGATCTATGAGGACCGCCGCACGATCCTCGAGCAGGGCGACGTGCGTGAAACGATCCTGGAGCACCTCCGCGAGGAGGTCGCGGCCCTCGCGGAGGCAACGACCGAAGGGTCGTCCGATCCGGAGGAGTGGGACCTCGCAAGTCTGTCCGCCGCGTTGAACGGCATCCTCGCCCGCGGCGGCGAGATCACACCGCAGCGGTTCGATGGCATCGACCGGCGTGACTCGCTTGTCGAGCGCGTCGACGAGCTCGTGGACGAGACGTACGAGAAACGGGAGGCGGAGCTGGGTCCCGACGTCATGCGGGCGGTGGAGCGCTGGGTGCTGCTACGCACGATCGACACGCACTGGATCGAGCACCTCACTGCGATGGAGGAGCTCCGCGAGGGGATCCATCTGCGCGGCTACGGCCAGCAGGACCCGCTGGTCGCCTACAAGAACGAGGCGCATCGCTTCTACGAGGAGATGCAGGCTCGGATCGGCACAGGGGTCGCGCAGACCATCCTGCGCGTGAGCGTGAAGACGGCGGAGCAGGCGAAGAACGAGGAGGCCGCGGCTGCCGACGGTGATGCCGCGCCCGGGGCGGGCTCCGGCGGCTCGGGGTCAGCCGGACACACCCCTTCGCCGCCGAGACCCGCCCCAGGCGCCAGCAGGACCGCTTCTGGTGCGGGGCCGCCCGGTCACAAGCTCGGCCGGAACGATCCGTGTTTCTGCGGGTCGGGCAAGAAGTACAAGAAATGTCACGGTCGCTGATCCGGTGATCGAGCTGCCCTTCGACCCGAACATCCATCTCGGCCCGCTCGCGGTGTCGTGGCACGGCATCTTCACCGCGGTCGGCATCTTCTTCGGTGTCGCGCTGCCGATCCGCCTGCTCCGCGGTCGCGTCTCGGAGGACGACGGCTACGCCATCGCGACGTGGGGGGTCGTGGGAGGCATCCTCGGCGCGCGCCTGCTCCACGTGCTCGACCGGCTCGACTACTACCTGCGCGAGCCGCTGCAGATTTTCGCGATCTGGACCGGCGGCATCGCGGTGTGGGGAGCGGTGATCGGCGGCGCGCTCTCGGGATACCTCATGGCCCTGCGACGGAGGGTGCCCATCGGGACCACGGCCGATGCGGCGGTGTCCGGCCTAGGCCTCGGTCTGGCCATCGGACGGATCGGCGACATCATCAACGGCGAGCACCACGCGACGGAGTGCGTGGCCGGGATCTGCGTCGGCTACACCCACCCCCAGACGCTCGGCCAGCCCGGGCCGGTGCACCTCGCCGTCGCGTACGAGATGATCTACCTCCTGGCGGGCGTGGCCCTCGTCCTCTGGCTCTTCTCGCAGCGCGGGCGGGCGCCGATGGGCACGGGACTCTGGCGGTCGCTCCCGCCGGGAACGATCTTCTGGCTCTGGGCGCTCCTTTACGGCCTTGGGCGTTTCGTCATCTCGTTCCTGCGCATCGCCGATCCGACGAGCATCCTCGGACTCCGCCAGGACCAGCTCGTCGGCCTCGCGACGATGCTCGTCTCGGCCCCACTCCTCGTCTACCTCCTCGCGCGCAAGCGCGCGAACTCGAGCGCGCCACCATCACCGGCGCCGGAGATCGCGGAGACGTGATCGAGATCCCGTTCGACCCGAGCGTTGCGCTCGGGCCGCTGCGGGTGAGCTGGCACTCGCTCTTCTCGACAGCCACACGCCGGCGACGCCGACGTACGTATCGCGCTGTTCCTCTTCTCGGACGTACGCTTCCCGAGCTTCCTGGCCCGTCGTCCGCGTTACGTCGGCTGGCTCTGGCTCACTGGGCAAGGTCCAGAACCCGGCCTGGACCGACACCGGCCAGGCGCGGCTCGGCTTCTGAGGCCCACGTCTGGTTCGGTAAGCCCTCCGTCATCGGAGCATCCTCTGAGAATGAACGCGCCGATCGTCCGTCCGCTCCTCCGCGGCTATGTGCATGCCGTCGCCGCGGTCCTCTCCGTGTTCGGCGGGGCGTACCTCGTCGTGCTGTCCAGCTCCGATCCGCCGCGCCTGCTCTCGATGCTCGTGTACGGCACGGGCCTCACGCTCCTGTTCGCCGTGAGCGCGGTGTTTCACCTGCACGCGTGGGGGCCGGTGCCCGCCGCCATCCTTCGCCGGCTCGACCACGCGAGCATCTTTGTACTCATCGCCTCGACGTACACGCCGATCGCCGTCAACCTACTGTCGGGGGCGTGGCGGCTCGGCGTCCTCGTGGTCATCTGGGCCCTCGCCGCCGCCGGAGCCGCGATCGCCGCCACCGGCGTGCAGCTCGCCCGCTGGCTGCGGGTTGCCGTGTACATCGCGATGGGCTGGATCGCGGGTGCCGCGATCGGGCACATCGAACCCGCGCTCCCGGCGGGTGCGACCGCCGCGCTCGTCACCGGCGGACTCCTCTACACCATCGGGGCCGTGCTCTACGCGCTCCGCTGGCCGGACCCCTGGCCACTGGTCTTCGGCTACCACGAGATCTTCCACGTGCTGACGATCGTGGCCGCGGCCGTCTTCTACACGCTCATCGTCGCGTATGTGGTGCCGGCGCCCCGCCCGTGACGGTCGGTATTCCTCGGCCCGATCAACGCTCTCCGGACGGGCTGTCATGACGGCGTCGTCATCCCGGGCGCGGCCAACGCCGCGATCGATAACTACTACTGTAGTGTAGTATTAACCGAGAGACGCGGCGTGGAGGACACGGCCATGAAGATCGCCATCACCGGCGCGAGCGGCTTCGTCGCAAGGAACCTCATCGCGCTGCTCCTGGAGGACACTGCTCCGCGCGAGATACGTGCCATCGTGCGGGATCCCCGGACCGCGCTACGCGAGCTCCCAGCCGCGGATCTCGACATCCACGCCGCCGACGTGACGCGCGCCGAGTCCCTCCGTGGCGCGTTCGACGGTTGCGAGATGGTCGTGCATACGGTCGCGATCCCGACCGAGCGCAAGGCGAAGTTCGCCGACGTCAACGTGTATGGAACGGAGCACGTGGTCGCCGAGGCGGAGCGAGCGGGCGTGCGCCGGCTCGTGCACCTGAGCGCCATCGGCGCCGATCCCGACAGCCCCTTCCCGTTCCTGCGGAGCAAGGGTCGGGGTGAGCGGGCGGTCACCGGGTCGAGCGTGGCATCCGTCGCGCTCCGCCCCTCGATCCTCTTCGGCCCCGGTGACGACTTTTTCCCGAAGCTCGGCTTCAGCCTTCGCTTTCCGGTCGTCCCGGTGCCTGGGAACGGCGCCGCGCGCTTCCAGCCCCTTCATGTCCAGGATCTCGCGCTCGTCCTGCGGGCCGCGCTGCGCGGGATGGGCTCGGGCGTGCACGAGATCGGCGGTCCCGATGTCGTCACATACGACGAGCTGCTCTCGGAGACGATGAGCGGCTACCGCACCCGCCGCCCGCGGCTGCATCTGCCCGTCCCGCTCATGAAGCCCGCCGCCGCTCTCTTCGGTCTGGTCTTGACGGACCCGCCGGTCACCGTGCCTCAACTCGACCTGCTGAAAGTGGACAACGTCCCAGCACGCAATGACATCGAGCGGGTGTTCGGTATCGCGCCACGCGCGTTCCGGGGCGGGCTCGCCTACCTGCTCGATCCGGCCTAGATCACTTCCGCCGAGTCGATCGAGCCCAGCGACTGATCGCTGCTCCGCCCGCCGAACGCCAGGAAATTTTCGCCTTTCCGCACCCAGGAAGGGGGTCGAGGGGGTTCTCAGCGGGCCTTCCGGCGGGTAGCATGACGTACGAAAACCGCTCCAGGATCACCTGTGGGGAGCGCTCCCTGACCGCCGGTATCGGCCTGATGCACGGTCATGTGGGCAAGAGAGGAAGACCCGCTTCGTGAAGGAATGGATCGTCTGCGAAGACAACTGCCTCAAGTGCAGCTACGGCGCCACACTCGACTGCGACGGTGACTGCCCACGCTGCCCCCGCAACACCTACTGCCCCTGCGTCACGTTCGTGAGCTTCGCGGCCGGAAAGCTGGCTCCCGTGGCCCAGCCCGTCGTCACGAGCTTCGAGCGTCCGCGCGCCAAGCGTTAGCGCACAACCACGTGAGCGTCGACGCGGCGACCCTGGTGAGCCTTCGCGAACGCATCGACCGTATGGCGGTGTTCCTTTGACCTTCCTGCCGTGGCCCGTGAGGTCAGCCGTCTAGAGGTGCTCGCGTCCGAGCCGGGCCTCTGGGAGGACCGCGCCCGGGCACAGGCGACGCTGAAGAAGCTCGAGCTCCTCCGGAAGCGCGCGTCGCGGTGGGAGGGCTTTCGTCGGCGCGCCGATGACCTCGTCGAGCTCGCGCCGCTCGCCGCGGCGGATGCGGCGATCGCACCGGACGTCGGGCGGGACCTCGCGGAGCTTGCCCGCGAAGTCGAGCGGGCCAGCATCGAGGCGCAGCTCTCCGGCCCGTACGACGAACGCGACGCCGTGCTCGCCATCTCCGCGGGCGCGGGCGGCACCGACGCGGCCGACTGGGCACAGATGCTCCTTCGGATGTACCTGCGCTGGGCCGAGCGCCGCGGGTTGCGCAGCGAGATCGTCGAGCAGACCCCGGGCGAAGAGGCGGGGCTCAAGAGCGTCACCGTCTCCATGGAGGGTGAGCACGCCTACGGCTACCTCAAGATGGAGCGCGGAACGCACCGCCTCGTGCGCATCTCGCCGTTCGACTTCCAAAAGCGGCGGCAGACCTCGTTCGCGCTGATCGATCCCACACCACAGGTGGAGGATGAGGGTGAGGTAGAGGTGCGCTCGGAGGATCTCCGCATCGACACCTACCGCGCGACGGGTGCTGGTGGGCAGAACGTGAACAAGACCGAGACCGCCGTGCGGATCAGTCACCTGCCGACCGGGATCGTGGCGGCGTCGCAGAACGAGCGCTCGCAGCTGCAGAACCGCGAGCTCGCCATGCGGATCCTGCGCGCGCGGATCCTGGAGCTGCGGATCCGGGAGCAGGAGGCGGAGCAGGCGAAGGAGCGTGGTGAGGTGCGCTCGGCCGACTGGGGCAGCCAGATCCGCTCGTACGTGCTGCACCCGTACACGCTCGTGAAGGACCACCGCACGGGGGTCGAGATCGGGGACGTCAACCGCGTGCTCGACGGGGACCTGGACGATCTCATCGAGGCCGCGCTCGCGCGCCCGGCGGATGCTGGCACCGGAGATGCGGAGGACTGAGGCCAGACCGAAATCGCGGGGAGGCACATATGGCCAAGATCGATCTCTCAGACCTCAAAGGGATCAAGCTCGACGAGATCCTCGGCGATCTGCGCGAGGAGGCAGGCAAGCGCGCATCGAGCCTGATGGGCGAAGGCCGCGATCAGGTGAAGAGCACGCGAAAGGCGCTCGCCGATCAGAACGATGGCGACATGTTCGGCGCGTTCGCGCTTGGGCTCGCCGTCGGCGCGCTCATCGGCGCGGCTGTCGCGCTGCTCCTGACCCCGGTGTCAGGCAGCGAAGCGCGTCGCAAGCTGACCGAGCAGGCTGACAAGGTCCGCGGCGGATCCGCTCCCGAGTGGGAGACCGACGGAGCCGGCAACGGCAAGACGGCCTACCAGTCCACGACGCCGACGTACGGAGCAGGCAGCAGCACGGTCCGTTAGGCGAGGAAGGGAAGGGCTTCGCCCGGGCCGGGGTTCGATCAGGAGCGACCCTCACGAGCAAGGCGCGGGATACCGGCGGTCGCGGCATCGGCATCGCCCGGCCGCCGGTATCCCGCTTGTGCAGCAGCGGCGTCGAGGTAGAGCGTCGCCACGTCCTCCGCGACCAGACGGACCGCGGAGTTCGACGTGAAGGTCTGCACCGCTTTCACGTAGCCGTGGCAGCGCTCGCAGACGTCGATCCGGTGTCCCCGCGTCTCGACACCGGACGATCCGTCCGCGCCCAGCTCCAGGCTGCCGAGATCGCGATGATCGTCGGTGCCGCAGTACGGGCAGAGCAGGACGAGCCACGACCAGCCCGACCCGCAGCGCACACACCGCAGCACGCGTCGCCGCTCCGTCCCGATGAGCTCCGCGAGCGCCGGCCATGCCCCGCAGCAGAGGCAGTACCCGCGCTCCCAGGTGTCGATGTCCGTGAGCGCCGCGGCCTGCGACGCTGCTTCCCACAGGACGGGCTGCAGCGCGAGCTGGACGAGCTCACCGAGCGTCGTGGCATCCACGCCCAGTGACGCGGCGGCCCGCTCGATGGACGGCGCGTCATTCTGCAGCGCCGGAAGCGCCAGGCTCACGAGATCGACCGGCGTCTCCGCCAGTCGCGCGGCCGTCGCCTGCGCCGGCGTCCCTTCAGCCGCGGTCTCGGAGAGGTTCTGCGCGACACGCCGAAGCTCCTCAGCGGCCTCGCCTTCGTCGAACGCGAGACTCCCGGCGGTGAGCAGCGGCTCGCCCGCAGCAACGGCGCGCTCGGCCTCGGCGGCCGTGAGCGCAAGGCTGACGTCGGGAGCGGGACGGGAGAGGAGCTGCGCGAGGCGCTCGTCGTGAAAGGCGGCGATCGGCCCAAGGCCGGAGCCTGGGTCAGCCTGACCAGCAGGCTGACCCGAGCCTTCGCCGGCGAGCTCTCGCCAGCGGGCCCGGGCCTCTTCGATCTCGAGCGGGGTAGGTACGGGCTAGGTGACGGCCGCGAGCGCCGAGAAGAGCAGCACGTAGCGGAAGGCGAGCACACCGAGGAGGACGCCTGCACCCACGATCGCGAGCCGCCCCAGGTCGTACCCCGCGACCGCGAGCGTGGTGCTCCCGGTGCGCTTCACGCGCACCGGGCCACCGCGCCAGTACGTCACCAGCGGGTACAGGATCGCCAGGCCGACCACGCCGATCCAGAAGGCCGGCGCCACCAGCAGATCGAGATCCGCGAGCAGGAGCGTCACCCGGCCCGCGACCGCGAGGTTCACGACGAAGAGGAGCAGGAGCACGCCGGCCACGGCCGCGAACCAGAAGAGCGCGTTCTGCACCGCCGCGGCGGTGCGGCGCGCCCCCGCGCGATCGGCGACGATCGCGGCGACTGCCATCCCGGAGAGCGCGCTGAACGCGACGTACAGCCCGCCCATGAGGAAGGTGTCGCCCCACACGTTCTGGCTGGTGACGTTGAGCAGCACCCCGCTGTACGCGCCGGTCGCGAGCGCGAAGATTGCGCCGACCGCGAGCCAGATCGGGTTGTGCGAGAGCGCCTCCACGAGCGACACGCCGCGGAAGACGCGACGGTGCCAGAGTGCGTCGAGGAACGCGACAGTCGCGAAGAGGCCGAAGACGATGATCACCCAGGTGCCCCAGTTCATCGGCGAGTTGCTGTTGAACATGAGCGGGAGCGGTCCGCGCTCGGGCGCCAGGGGGCTCCGCACGACGATGTTGAGGAATCGGAGCGGCTGCCCGAGATCGACGACCAGGATCAGCCCGACGAGGAGCATGAGCGGAAGGGGCACGAAGCCTGCCCGCGCCGCGACGTCCTGATCCTCGGTCGCCGAGACCTTGGACCGGTCGGTCGCGAGATTCGCGAGCGCGATGAAGAGGAAGGTGCCAGCAGCGACGCCGGCAACGAACATCTCGAGGACGAGCATCCAGTTGGCCCAGTGCGGCTCGATGACGTAGGGGTTCGGCACCGCGCCCTCCTAATCCGCGGTCACGGCGGCGTCGGTCATCCGGCGGCGCCGGAAGGCGGCGAGCCCCGTGACACCGAGCACCGCGGCCGAGATGAGCGAGACCCCCGCCGACGGAGCGAAGTTGCGCTGCGGCAGGCTCGGCGCGCTTGGCAGGCTGTAGACCTCGGGCTTGTCCATGAGCAGGTAGAAGACGTTCAGGCCCCCAACGACCTCCATGTCCTTCACCGCCGCGTTCTTGTTCGGCCCCGCCGTGATGGTGCCGCTGTTCCCGAGGTCCCAGCCGTAGATGTACGCGTCGGTCTGACCTCGGGCGTGCAGGGCGCGCACACGGTCCGCCGCCATGCGCTTGAGATCATCCACCTTGCCGTACGTGAGTGACGAGGTCGGGCAGGCCTTTGCGCAGGCCGTGCTCATGCCCTGTTCCAGCCGGTCCTGGCAGAGGATGCACTTGTTGACGCGCCCGGTGTTCTTGTTGAACTCGATGACGCCGAAGGGGCACGCGCCGACGCAGTAGCGGCAGCCGATGCAGACGTCCTGATGGATGTCCACCGATCCGAACTGCGTCCGGTAGAGCGCGCCGGTCGGGCAGACCTCCAGGCAGCCGGCCTGCTCACAGTGCTTGCAGGAGTCGCTCATCATCAGCCAGCGTGCGCCGGTGCGGTCGGAGGTGCTCCTGTCAGGGCCGATCTGCTCGATGAACTTCACGTGCCGCCAGTCGTACGCGTTCAGGTGTCCGGTGTTGTCGTACGAGTCGCCTGTGAAGGCGCGGTGCTCCACGACGGCTTTCTCGTCGGTCATCGGGATCGGGCCGGCGCCCGGCTCGATCTCGTTCCACTGCTTGCACGCGACCTGGCAGGCCTTGCAGCCCGTACAGACGGAGGTGTCGACGAACATGCCTCTGGCGTTCTCGGTCACGTCTACACCTTCCCCTTCTCGATCTTGCAGGTGAAGGCCTTGCCCTCGTGGATCGAGACGTTCGGATCGGCGACGAGCGCCGTCGTGTTGTTCGCGATGTCGCCCGTGGAGATGCCCATGTAGCCCCAGTGCCACGGCATGCCGACCTGGTGGACGACCTTGCCGTCCAGGTTGAACGGGCGCAGCCGCTTGGTGACGAGCGCCCTGGCGTGTGTCTTGCCGCGCGAGCTGCTCACCGTCACGTACTCACCGTTCGTGATGCCCTTCTCGGCCGCGAACTCCGGCGACATTTCGACGAAGAGCTCCGGCATGAGCTCCGCGAGCCACGGGAGCCACCGGCTCATCACGCCGGAGAGGTGATGCTCGGTGAGGCGGTACGTCGTGATGACGGTGGGGAACTCATTGCCCGCGAACTCGTTGTACTTGTTCCCCTCCACGTTCCAGATCTTCGTGATGGGGTTCTGGTCCTGCTTGTACAGGAGGTTCTTCACCGGCGACTCCCACGGCTCGTAGTGCGTGGGGAGCGGCCCGTCGGACGTGCCCGTCGGCGCGAAGAGCCAGGCCTTGCCGTCGGTCTTCAGGAGGAACGGCGCGGCGCCGGAGTGGAACGCGACCCCGATGCCGCGCGGGTTCGCGGCCGCGTCCGGAGCCTTCGTGAGCACGAAGTCGATGCCCTCGCCGGAGTCGTTCTTCCAGGTCCTCGCCGCGGCATCCCAGTAGGTGAACTTCTTGCGCGGCGACCAGGGGTTTCCCGCAGCGTCGGCCGAGGCACGGTTGTACAGCTGGTGGCGGTTTCCAGGCCATGCCCAGCCCCAGTTCGGGCTCACCCAGCCGTCGTTCTTGCCGGGTGTCATGCGGGCCCGGTTCACCATCTGGCCCTGGACCACCTGCAGCATGCCGGTGTAGATCCAGGCGCCGCAGGCGGTGTTCCCGTCGGCCGTGAGGCTGGCGAACGAGTTGAGCGGCGCCTTCGTCTTCCAGTCGAAGCCGTTGATCTCCGTGAAGATCTTGAAAGCGGACGGCTCGTCCTTGTGCTTCCACTCGGCGACGTCGGCCGGAGCCGGGTCGTAGTCGAGCGTCATGTGCCTGATCGCGAGGTCGCGCGGCGCGGTCGAGCTCGCGTAGCGGCGCTTCAGCCGCTTGCCGAGGTCGTACCAGAAGAAGAGGTCGCTGCGGGCGTCCCCAGGCGGGTCGGCGGCCTTGTCGTGCCACTGGACGGTCCGCTGCGTCTGGGTCATCGACCCGTCCTTCTCGGCGATGTGCGCCGCGGGCACGAAGAAGATCTCCGTCTTGATGTCCTTCGGGGAGACGCGCTTGCCGTCGACGTCGTTGTAGACGACGTCGCGCCAGAAGGCCGCCGTCTCCGTCTCGTAGGAGTCCAGCACGACCATCCAGTCGAGGTTGCGCATGGCCTTGCGCTGGAACGAGGAGTTGATGCTCGTCGCCGGGTTCTGGCCCGTGACGATCATCCCCTTGATCTTTCCCTCGGCCATCTCGACGAAGATCGGCAGGTGGCTGTGATCGGCCGTGATCTTCGGGAGCGTGTCGTACAGGTAATCGTTCTCGGGTGTGCCGGCGTCGCCGAACCACGCCCTGAGCTGGCTGATGACGTAGGCCGGGGTGTTCGACCAGAACGAGGTCGGCTGCGTCTCGGTGAGGATGTAGTCGCGCAGCGTGTCATGGTTTGCGTTCGCGTTCGGCGTGTTCAGGTATCCGGGGTGGATGTTGTAGAGCGTCGCGATGTCGGTGCAGCCCTGGATCGTGGCGTGGCCGCGGAGCGCCATGATCCCGCCGCCCGGCCGGCCGATGTTGCCAAGGAGCGCCTGCAGGATGCCCGCGGTGCGGATGAGCTGCACGCCCGTCGTGTGCTGTGTCCAGCCGACCGCGTAGACGAACGCCGTGGTCTTGTCCTTGCCGGAGTTCGCGGTGATCGTCTCGGCGACCTTCAGGAAGAGGTCCTTCGGCGTGCCGCAGATCTTCTCGACCATTTCCGGCGTATAGCGCGCGTAGTGCCGCTTCAGGATCTGGAAGACGCTGTTCTTGTCCTGCAGCGCCTTGTCCACCTTCGGTGTGCCCGGGAGCCGGTTCGCGATGAGCTCGGCGAAGTTCGCGCCCACGATCGTGCCGGCGCCGAGCTGCCCCGGGCGCGCGCCGACGCCGGGGAGCGGTGAGGGTGGACGCTCCTGGCCCTCGCGGACCTCGGACGTCTGGCCTGGTGGCGCTTCGGGTACCCGGACGGGCGCCTGGTCGGTCTGGTACTGCCAGGTCGTGCGCTCGTAGGCGCGAGTCTGCGGGTTGTACCCGGAGAAGAACCCGTCCTGGCCCGGGTCGTCAGTGTCCTTGAAGCCCTCGTTGATGAGCGTCGCGGCGTTCGTGAACTCCTTGACGTACTCCTCGAGGTACTTGTTGTTCGTGATGACGTAGTTGATCAGCGCGCCGAGGAACACGATGTCGGTGCCGGAGCGCATCGGGACGTAGTAGTCGCACATCGCGCTCGTGCGGGTGAATCGCGGGTCGACGTGGATGAGCGTGGCGCCGCGGGCCTTGGCCTTCATCGGCCACTTGAAGCCGACCGGGTGGCACTCGGCCATGTTCGAGCCCATGAACACCACCGCGTCGGAGTGCTGCAGGTCCATCTGGAAGGTGGTGCTGCCGCCGCGACCGAAGGAGACCCCCAGACCGGGGACCGTCGCGGAGTGTCATATCCGGGCCTGGTTCTCGATCCTGACGACTCCCATCATCCGCATCACCTTGCAGATGAGGTAGTTCTCCTCGTTGTCGTTCGTGGCGCCGCCCAGCGCCACGATGTTCGTGTTCTGGTTGATGAGCTTGCCGTTGGGCAGGCGCTCGACGAAGGCGGCGTCGCGGGTGGTCGCGACCAGCTCGGTGATGCGGTCCATAGCCTTCGCGCGGTCCCACTCGCCGTCCTTGTCCCACTCGGTCGCGTTCGGCTTGCGGTGCTTGACCGTCGTGATGCGCAGCGGGTTCACCGCCAGCTGGAACGTGGCCGAGCCCTTCGGGCAGAGGCTGCCGGTGGAGATCGGGCTGTCGGGGTTCCCCTCGATGTTCACGATCTCCGTGAGGCCGCTGCTCTCGCTGTGCTTCGTCTGGATCAGCGTTCCACATCCGACCGCGCAGTACGGGCAGATGCTCGCGGTGGTCTTCGTGCCCTCGAGCTTCCGCCGCGCGACACGCTCACTCGCGAACGCGAGATCGAAGCCGAGTCCACCGAGGCCGGCTGCGGCGACTCCGGCCGTTCCGACACCCGAGAGCTTCAGGAACTGTCGTCGAGTGCTCGTAGCGGTCACGTCCCATCCCTCCGATCGCGAGCCGAGAACGCGTTGACGAGAGGATACCTCGTTTTCGACGCGCGGATGGGCGTTTCCGCTGGGCGGAGCGGGGGGCGTCGGCCAGCCGGGACGGGGGTCTTCTAGTCGCGACCGCCAGCGCCCGCTTGGTCGCCACCGGAACGGGCGTGGACCTCGCGGGCGAGTGAGAGGAGCGAGTCCCGCGTGTTGAGGTCGGGATCGTCGAGCACCCGCTCGAACAATTCCCGCAGGATGCGGCCCACCTCGGGTCCCGGCTGGAGACCCAGCTCTGCCATCAGCTCGTGACCGTCGATCGCGAGATCGCGCGCCAAGAGGGCATTCGCGCGCTGGATCTCCTCCTGAACGCGGAGGTACAGCTGCTCCAGCGCATACATCTTGCCCGCACGAGCGCCGGAGCCGATGTTGTCCGCCCGGCGGAGCTCGAAGAGCGCGAGGATGTTCTCCAGGCCGACGTTCCGGATGAACCGCCGGACCGCGGACCCGGTCCAGACCTCCTGGTACCAGAACATATGGTGGCGGACGAGGTGGGCGACCTGCCCGACCGTCTCTTTCGGGAATTTCCAGCGCCGGAGGATCTTCCGCGAGAGATACTCGCCCACGAACTCGTGCTGGTGGAAGTGGCCGTCGGCCATCGTCTCGGCCTTGCCCACGTCGTGCAGCAGCGCGGCGAGCCGCAGCACCAGGTCGGGCCGCTCGATCGCGTCGAGCGCGAGCAGCGAGTGCTCGAAGACGTCCTGGGCGACAGCCTTGTCCTGCGGGATACGCCGGCAGAGCTCGAGCTCGGGGCAGATGACGGCCAGCAGCCCGAGCTCGCTCTGAAGGCGGAACCCGGCCGAGGGGCGCTGGGCGAGGAGCATCTTCGTGAGCTCCTGGTTGATGCGCTCGCCGGAGAGGTCCGTGGCGAGGCCGGCGTTGCGCGAGATCGCCGCAGCCGTCGCCGGCTCGATCAGCATCCCGAGCACCGCGGCGAACCGGACCGCACGCAGCATCCGGAGCGCGTCCTCGCGGAAGCGCTCGTCGGGGTCGCCGACGGCTCGGATGACGCGAGCGTCCAGGTCGGCCGTGCCCCCGTGAGGGTCCACCAGCTCACCGCGGCGCAGCTCGCCGCCGGCACCGGCTGCAGCTGCGCCCCGGAGGGGCGCCCAGGCCATCGCGTTCATCGTGAAGTCGCGGCGCGAGAGGTCGGCCAGCAGCGAATCCGTGAACTCCACGCTGTCCGGCCTGCGCGCGTCGCCGTACCCCGCCTCCAGGCGGTAGGTGGTGACCTCGATCTCGCGCTCTGGCGTGCGCACCACGACCGTGCCGAACCGGTTCGTGTAGAGCGACCGGCGGAAGAGCTCCTGGATCCGGTCGGGCTTCGCGTCGGTCGCGACGTCCCAGTCGTCCGGCTCGACACCACGGATGGCGTCGCGCACGCAGCCGCCCACGACGAACGCCTCGTGACCGGCGCTGTGGAGCCGCGCGAGAACGTCGTTCACGTCCGGGGGGATGCGGAGGTCCACGGCCGCCGAGTTTAGAGAGCGGCTCGGTCCGGCGAACGCCTTCCTCGCTCAGCCGCCGATCACGGCGCGGTCACGGTGAAGCGCGCTTTCGACTCGCTGCCGGCAGGCGTCCGCGCCGTGATGATCCACTCACCGGGGTCGACCGTGTAGGTGTGCGCGTAGACCGTTCGCCCGTTCGGCCGGACCACGTCCACGAACCGCAGCTCGATAGTCGTTCCGGTACGCACGTCCGTGCGCGAGAAGGTCGCGTACTCGCCGGCAAGCCCGACGAACGTGCAGCGGACGGTCGTGCCGACGGACGCGCGCGCCGGTGCGCACGTCGACACGCTGACCTCGGGATCCGGCGTCGGCGGCGCGAACGGGGGCTGCGTCACACGGCCGAGCGGGTCGGAGCCGGCCGGTGGCAACGGCACCGCTGCCGCGACCGGCTCACCGCTCGCGCGGCGCCCCACGACGAGCCACTCGGGCGAGGCGCCGCTGGGGATGCGGAAGTCCGAGCGTGCCTCGCCCGCCCGGTCGGCTGTGAGCGTCGTCGGCTGCAGCCCGATCCCGACCGGGGCGATCGCCATCTGAACTCGCTCGCCCGGCTCGAGGCCGAACATCACGACCGTGAAGGGCGCCTCGCGCGTCGGCTCCGGCGGCGAGAAGCGGATCCCGACGAACGCCGCGCGCACCGCGTCGGTCGATCCGTCGCCGTACTCGACGCAGATCCGCTGCGCCTGGCTCACGCGGCCGACGAAGACGTTCACCAGCTCCTCGCGCGTGCAGCGTTTGGTGGCCTCGCGGATCACGTAGGGGGTCGCGACGAGACCGGCGGCGGCGACGAGCAGCGCCGTACCGGCGATCGCCCGCGCGGAGAAGATCCTGGCGAACGCGTCGCCGTGCCCCGCTCGCAGCGCCCGACGGATCAGCAGCGCGCCCGAGGCGCCCGCGGCGAGCGCGGCCGCGAATGAGAGGAGCTCCGCCGCAGCCGTCACAACCGGAGCTAGGTCTCCCCGAGGTAGGCCTTGCGCACCATCTCGTTCTTCGCGAGCGCTGCGGCTGTGTCCGCGAGCACGATCGTCCCCGTCTGCATGACGTAGCCGCGATGCGCGACCGCGAGGGCGACCAGCGCGTTCTGCTCGACGAGGAGCACGGTGGTCCCCTGCGCGTTGATGTCGGTGATGATCTTGAAGATAAGCTCCACGAGGATGGGCGCGAGCCCCATCGACGGCTCGTCGAGCAGCAGGATGCGCGGCTTCGCCATGAGCGCCCGGCCGATCGCGAGCATCTGCTGCTCGC
>Ga0136617_10001351_pt1 | contig 21597 bp, 23 predicted proteins | sample AntDrymUQ3222106_2_FD_129672 | JGI IMG/M metagenome (GOLD analysis project Ga0136617, IMG submission 129672) | Polar desert sand microbial communities from Dry Valleys, Antarctica - metaG UQ322 (21.06) | ecosystem: Environmental > Terrestrial > Soil > Desert | place: Antarctica: Dry Valley...
GCGAGGGAAAGACGTGGACGGTTGACTGGTTAAGTTAGTTTTCGGGGTCGCGCGCGAAGCCGAGGACGCGAATGTTGTCCCGCCAAAAGCGCTTGAGGTGCGGTTTCGCTTCCTCGTGCACCGAGCCCGCGAGCCACAACTCCGCGTCCTTCAGGTCGAGTCGATGCCACGCTTCGAGCAAATGGTGAATTCCTTTCCGCTCGATCAGCGCGCCAGAGAAAATGGCGCGAAAGACCGGCGGACGCTGGCCCGGCCGAAACCGCTCCACATCCACGCCGCGTGGGAGGTAATAAAGTTTGTCTTCGGAAAATCCCTGGATGCGAAATGTGTCCGCCGCTTTCTCGGAAAGGACGACAAGCAGGTCAGCCAATTCGTACTCCTCCAGGAAACGTTCTCGATCGAGCAGGAGGTTGTCCTTCCAACTGCGCTTCGGCGCTATCAACACGGGTGGGCGCTCGATTTTTCCGCGGTCGCGATGCCAGGTGGGGATTTCGACCAACGAAGGAATGCCGCGGCTGCGGGCCACGCGGAGAGATTGCAGGCAATCGCCTGACCAGCTGTGGAAAAGATCATACCGGCCGGTGGCCAGTTGGCGCGCAGCGATCCAGTCCAGGTATTTCTTTTTCGCGCCGTAGTAGTAAGGACGGTCGAGGAAGGAAATCAGCCGCACCGGGTGCCAGCGCAAGGAATGAATGAGCGAAGCGGGAATTTCCTTTTGCCGATTATCGTAGGCGACCGCCTTCCCCAGAAAACCACCCCGGTGCGATGCACGCAAAGCCTCGAATGCATCCGTATCCAATCCAGAACCGCCGATGCGGGCGAAAATCGAGTAGAGCAGGTGGCGCGGCAATGGGCCCGCTTCCTTCTGCGCGAAGTGCGGCAACGGTGCATTTAGAATTTCACCCGGCATAGGCTAACAAGTATTGTAACGTTCGCAGGCAAGTAAAGCGGGACTGCCGTTAACCATGGACCCATCTCATCTGAAGATTGCCTTTGTGCGGCGCGGCTTTTCCAGCAGCGGCGGCGCGGAGTCCTACCTCAAGCGATTGGCGGAAGGCCTCCGCGAGGCCGGGCATGAGGCTCGCCTCGTCACGACCGGCGAGTGGCCGGAGCACGAATGGCCTTTCGGCCCAATCACGAGACTGCGGGGCAAATCGCCGACGCAGTTTGCTGACGCACTCGATGAAGCGCGGCCGGCCTTGGACTGCGACGTTTTGATGAGTCTCGACCGTGTCTGGCAGTGCGACGTCTTGCGCGCGGGTGATGGCGTTCATCGCTCCTGGCTGCGAAGGCGTGCCCGCGTGGAGAGTGCGCTTCGGAAACTGAAAGCGATCTTTAGCCGGAAGCATCGCGGCATCCTCTGCCTGGAGGAATCCCTTCTCGGCCACGGCGGCGCGCGCCGAGTGGTCGCCAACTCCCACATGGTGAAACAGGAGATCGTCAACCTTTACGGTTTTCCCGCGAGCGATATCGATGTCGTTCATAACGGTGTTCCGCTGGCCCTCTTCCGCTCTGCGGCCGAGAAACGGGAGAGCAGTCGAGCGGCCCTGGGCCTGGAGCGGGACGACCTCGCCGTGCTTTTTGCTGGCTCTGGCTGGGCGCGCAAAGGGCTGAGGTTTGCGATTGCCGCCGTGGAGGCTTGCGCCAATCCGAAGATGCGGCTCCTCGTGGCGGGGCGCGGAAATCAATCCAGGTATCGTTCGCGGGCGGTGCGCTTTCTAGGAGTCGTAAAGGACCCGGCGGCGCTTTACGCGGCGGCTGACATTTTTCTTCTGCCGACGATTTACGATCCGTTCTCTAACGCTTGTCTGGAAGCGATGGCCGCGGGGCTGCCGGTCATCACGACTCGCGCGAACGGTGTCTCCGAGGTGATGAAAGACGAAACGCACGGCACAATCATCGAGGAGCCCTCGGATGTGGATGCGATCTCGTCCGCCCTGAAGTTTTGGTCCGGCCCGCGGCGTCGGGCCGCTGCTCGATCGCACCTGTCCCAGCTCGCGAGCGAATTCGATATCTCAGTCAACGTCGCGCGGACGCTGGAGATTCTAGTTCAATCCGCCGCGAGCGCGGCGTCGACGTCTGGGAAGATCCGGAAGACCTGATCGAGCCGGGCGATCTCGAAGATCGGGCGCACGCTTTCCTGGAGAGAGGTGAGCGCGAACTTTCCGCCATAGGCGGCGACATTCTGCATCCCTTCGATTAGCACGGCCAGGCCGGAGCTATCGATGTAGGTCACTTGCGAGAGATCCACCACGATGTGTTTCGGCTTCGTCTCGATGATCGCGTGCAAGGAGGCCGCGATGCGGGGCGAAACATGTAGATCGATTTCGCCCTGAAGCGGCAGGACGTTGGGGCGATGAGTTTCTGGCATGGGCGTGGCGGGTTCGTGGAAGATGTCACTCTCCGACGGATCGTCAATTCGTCACCAGCGGAGCGTGGCGATGACGTCGTCGACTTTCGAGAGGTCGTCGAAGAGAAAATCAGGTTTGTGCTCCGCCAGTTTTTCGCGCGACGAAGAGCCTGTGGCGACGGCGATGGTGCGCGCGCCAAAGATCCTTCCGCAGGCAATGTCATGACCGGTGTCGCCGATTACGTCGATCTGCGCCGCTTCGAAGTCTTGGGAATGTCGCTCCCTGGCGCGGGCGCGCGCGAAAGCGCCCAGCTCGTTGCGGTCGTGGTGATCATCCGCGAACGCGCCGAATTCGAAATAATCCCAGAGTCCGTAGCGCTTCAGCTTTAACTCCGCGCCTTGTTTGAGGTTGCCGGTGAGCAAGGCGAGGACGCGGTCCGGCTTGGGATGCAATCGCCGCAGAATCTCCGCGATCCCCGGCAGGACGCGCCCGTTCAACTGCGGAAGTAATGTGGTCAGGTGCGCGATGTATTCGTCGAGGAACGCAGCTGTCTCGATGGCATTCGGCTCGACTCCGTATTTTTGCAAAATGCTCTGCGCGATTCCGGCATCTGTTCGTCCTGCAATCTCAATGTCGTGCAGGTCGTCCTCGGCTCCATAGCGCTCGGCCACCACTCGCTTTAGCGCCTTGTCGCCCGCGCCGCCGGTCGTGATGAGAGTGGCATCGATATCCCAGAGGAGAAGGCGTTTTGACATTGGAGATTTTCAATGAAGCGACCGCGGAGACGGCGACGCTATAGTCGAAAATCGAAAATCCAAATCCGAAAATGCAGACCGCCGCGACAGGGGATCACGGACTGGGCGGACGCATCTGTGCCAGGGCGAGCATGCTCGCGATGAAGGCGAGGATCGCGATGGCGGCGGCGGCGAAAAGCGGGATCCGAGCCGGATCCCTGTCGCTTTCCCTCTTCGGAAATGGAGAAGCATTCGCGAAGTCGGCAGGACGCGCGCTGACTTCCGCCGGCCGCGCCTCCACCGCTTCGAGAGCGGGGAGCGGTTGGGCGTCGCTGGGCAATTCGCACTCGAAACACGCTTCCACTTTCCCGAAACGAATGCGATCGCCGAGGCGCAGAGCCACGCTCGTGATGATTTCGCCATTCACGCGCGTGCCGTTGGTCGACTCCAAATCCCGCAGGTGAAAGGTGTCGCCGACCTGCTGCAGCTGTGCGTGCCGGCCCGAAACCGATGGGTCGTCAATCTGGATCAAACTCTCCGGGGAACGGCCGATCGTGACGAGATCTTCCGTCAATTCGTGCGGCACGGGCGGGGAGCCCGACGGTGACAGAATGAGCTTCGACATCGCTCCTTAAATAGCAGCCGCCGATTGGCATGGCAACCTGCCCAGCTCGCGGAGCCAGCCTCAATTGACCTCTCTCTGGCGCGCCCGCATAGTGCCGCTCCATGTCGATCGAGCTCACGCGCAACTTCTGCATCATCGCGCATATCGATCACGGGAAGACGACATTATCGGATCGTTTGCTCGAGCGGACGGGGACGATTCACGAGCGGGACCGGCAGGATCAGCTGCTGGATTCGATGGATCTGGAGCGCGAGCGGGGGATCACGATCAAGGCGCATCCGGTCGCGATGCGTTACACCGCGAAGAACGGAAAGGAGTACCGGCTCAATCTCTCCGATACGCCCGGGCACGTCGATTTCGCCTACGAAGTCTCGCGCTCGCTGGCCGCGTGTGAAGGGGCGCTGTTGATCGTGGATGCGGCGCAGGGCGTGGAAGCACAGACCGTCGCGAATGTGCACCTCGCCCACAAGCAAGGGCTCACCATTGTGCCGGTGATCAACAAGATCGATTTGCCAAATGCTGATATCCCGGCAGTCCACCGTCAGATCGAGGAGATCCTCCAGATTCCAGCGGAGGAAGCGATCGATTGCAGCGCGAAGATGGGCATTGGGATAGAAGAAATCCTCGAAGCCGTGGTGCATCGGATTCCGCCGCCCGCCCTGCCGAAGGACGACACGCTCCGTGCGCTCGTTTTCGATTCGGTCTTTGATGTCTACCGCGGGGTCGTGGCTTACGTCCGCGTCATGTCAGGCAGCATGGTCGTGGACCAGCAAGTCCGAATGATGAATAACGACTCGCGCCACGAGATCAAGGAGGTGGGGGTCTTCACGCCGAAGATGTTTCCGCAGGCCAAACTGAACGCGGGCGATGTCGGTTATTTTATCGCGAACATCAAGACGACCGCCGACATCAAGATCGGAGACACGATTACGGACCTGCGGAATCCGGCGAAGGAACCGCTCCCCGGATTCCAGGAAATCCATCCGATGGTCTTCAGCGGGATTTACCCGATCAACACCGCCGACTTTGAGCACCTCAAAAACGCGATCAGCAAGCTACGCCTGAACGACTCTGCCTTCATCTACCAGCCGGAAAGCTCGGTCGCGCTCGGCTTCGGGTTTCGGTGCGGTTTTCTCGGCCTTCTGCACATGGAGATCATCCAGGAACGGCTTCGGCGGGAGTACGACATGGATATCATCGCCACGTCACCGAGCGTGGTTTACGAGATCCTGACGACGCGCGGGGAAACGCTTCTGGTCGATAATCCGGCGCACCTGCCCGACCCGAGCATCATCGACGAGATCCGTGAGCCGATCGTGAAAGCTTATGTGCTTTGCCCGAACGAAAGCATCGGAGACATCCTGCAATTGATCATGGAGAAGCGCGGCACGATGGATCACACCGAGACGCTCGATACGCGCCGCGTCATGCTCCACTGCGAGCTGCCGTTGAACGAAATCCTGGTCGATTTCAACGATAAGATCAAAAGCATCACCCGCGGCTATGGCTCAATGGATTACGAGCATGCCGGTTATCGCGCGGCCAAATTGGTCAAGCTGGATTTGCTGGTCAACGGCGAACCGGTGGACGCGTTCTCGATGATCGTGCATCGCGAGCGGGCAGAAGCGCGCGGCCGGCAGCTGGCCGCGAAGTTGAAAGAGGTGATACCAAGTCAGCTCTACCAGGTTGCCATCCAAGCCGCGATCGGCGGCAAGATCATCGCGCGCGAAAGCGTCTCAGCGTTGCGCAAAGACGTGACCGCGAAGTGTTACGGCGGCGACATCACGCGGAAGCGCAAGCTCCTCGAAAAGCAGAAGGAAGGGAAGAAACGGATGAAGAGCATCGGGAAGATCAACATCCCGCAGGAGGCGTTTATCCAGGTGTTGAAGACGCAGGGATGAGACAAAGCATTCCGTGTGGGCGTCATCGCAGTAGCGCACGCGCTATCCTCCGCTAGTCTCTCGCCGCATGTTCACTCCGCGTTACGTCAAGCACAGCAAGCTCCTCCTGCGGCATGCGCAGAAATATCTGCGTTACAAAAGAGACGTCCTCAAGGACGCCGAGCGAGCGGAGATTACGTCGGGCATCGAGGGCCTCGACGCGGCTCTGCGTGAGAAAAAGGGGGATCGCATCAAATCCGAGGCGGAAGCGCTCGACGCCAAGCTGCACAAGCTGACGCCCGTGACCTGGGAAGCGCACTGGCGGGAGAACGTCGAAGTGATCCTGGTGGCGATCATCGTTGCCGTCGGCATCCGGTCCTACTTCCTTCAGCCTTTCAAAATCCCCACCGGCTCGATGCAGCCGACACTTAATGGCATCATCGGGCATCCTCGCAACGAACCCGCGCCCAATATCGTTCGCCAAGCCGCGGAGTATTTCATTCTCGGTCGAAATTACATCGACGTCGTCTCGAAGGAAGACGACCGCGTTTCGCAAATCGTCCCGAAGAAGTTTGCTTTCTTCTTTACCTTTTCGCGCATCATCTGTGAGCGGCAGAATTTCCTCGTCTACGCTCCGCCGGACACGTTGCGGCAGGATTTTCAAGTTACGCCGGGACGGTCGTATCGGCGCGGCGAGGTCATCGCGCGGGGCGCGATCGATACCGGCGATCAGGTCTTCGTCGATAAATTCAGTTACAATTTTGTGAAACCGCATCGCGGTGATGTTTTCGTCTTCAGGACAGACGGCATTCCCTTGATCCCGGCGGATCCTCTAACGGGCGCGCCTTATTACATCAAACGACTGACTGGCTTGCCCGGCGATCAGCTGCGGATTGATCCGCCTTCGCTCTACATTAACGCGAAGCGGCCGGAGGGCCTTGGTTTTACCCGTGTCATGGGAGCGAAGGATGGCTATCGCGGTTATGCCTCCGGGCCAGGAAACCGAATGGGCGCACAGGCGGACGGCCTGGAAAACCTGGCTGATCCCCAGAAGACATTTACGCTGCCGGCGGAACGCTTCTTCGCGATGGGCGACAACAGCTACAACAGTTACGACAGCCGCTACTGGGGCCCGGTCCCAGAGCAGAACCTGGTGGGGCGCGGGTTGTTCGTCTACTGGCCGTTCACCCGGCACTGGGGCCTGATTCGTTAGCGATGCTATCGAGCGTTCCGCGCGTATATCCGCTGCTCGGCTTGTGCGGCGGCTATGTGCTCGTGCTGCTCTTCAATCCGATCCGTCTCGCGTTGCGCGATGGTTTTCGGTGTATCCTCCGCTTCAAGCGCATCTGGCTGACCTTTGTCCTGCTCGGCTTCGCCTATTCGGTATTTCAATTCGCCACTTTCACGCCGCTGCAGCGCGCGTCCGATTTGGACCTCGGCCAGATGGCGGCGATGGGCGACTGGCATTGGCCGCGTTTCCTGGAAATCTGGCGGGAGACACCGCTTCCGGCGCTCGAAGGCGTGGCCGGTATTTTCGATAACGCCACCACTACCTATCCGCTCTCCGTCATCGCCGCCGTCCTTTTGCTTTGCAATTGGCGGGGCCTGCATGGCGCTCTGCTCCTGGCGCTGCGGAAGCGATTCCAGCTTTGGAGCTACCTGATTTATTTTGTCGTCCTCCTGAGCGCGCTCGCATCGCTTTTCAAACCGATTGTCTTCTGGCGTCTGCCCGTTTGGAGCACTGTTCTTCCTGCTGCCGGTTTGCTCAAAATTTCTGCTTCGGTCGATGCGGTCGCTTTCATCTTCGAATACCTCTTTGGCGTTTACATCCAGGTCTACCTTGTCACGGTCTGCCTCGCCTGGATCAAAGGCCTTAGCTTCACGGAAGAAGCGCTCTTTCAATTCGCGGTCCGCCGCTTCAGCTACGTCTTGAAATGGGCGGGGATCGTCGTCCTGGTCAGCACGTTGATCGTCCGGTTGCCGCTGGTGCTGGCCTACTTCACTGAGGTCCCCGACGTTCTCGACTACCTGCCGCTCGAGCGCTACGTGATGTGCGGCCTGATTATTCTATTTTGTTCAGTGCAGGTCTCGCTCGTCCTGCACAACGAAAGCCTGCGCGCAGCGTTTCGCGCTCACTGGCAGTTCATTCGGCGAAACGCGAGCCGCCTGGCTTGGTTCCTACTCATCTGCGCGGTGCATTTTTTCTTTCTCACCAGCTGCGACGCCATCGTCCGCGATGCGGTCGCCGATCGCGCAGTCGGCGTTATCATTTGGAAACTGTTCTACGTGTGCGCACGGGGTCTTGTCACGGGCTGGCTGCTCGCCTCCTGGGTTTGTCTCTTCCGCCAGTGCGAGACTGGACGGGTCAATCAGGAGAGCTGGATCCGGTATTGAGGTTTGCGCGGGGCAGGCAAGTGGACGCGACCAAAATTACCCGGCAGAGCAAATCAAATCTGGCCCTGGCTTTTGTCTCGTTAGGCCGGGAGCGGCGCAGGGATATCACGACCTTCTACGCATTCTGCCGGGTCATCGATGACATCGCCGATTCGTCCGACCTCAGCGTGGCCGACAAAGCGGCAGGTTTGGCCGCATGGCGAGGTTGGCTTTCGCTTGCGGGAAGAGACGAAGACGCGCTCGCGCGCGAAGTGCGGGCGTTAATCGCAAAGTACCGCCTCACTCCCGCCATGCTCGAGGAAATCATTGCCGGAGTAGAAATGGACCTCACGATTTCCCGCTACCAGACATTCGACGAGATGCGCGTTTATTGTTATCGCGTCGCCAGCGCGGTCGGACTGGTGAGCATCGAGATCTTTGGATATCGCAATCCGCGCTGCAAAGATTACGCGGTCGAACTGGGGCTCGCGCTGCAAACGACGAACATCATCCGCGATGTAGGGAAGGATCTGCAGAGCGACAGAATTTACCTGCCCCAGGAGGAGCTGGCGCGCGCCGGCTACTCCGAGTCAGATCTCCGCGCGCACCTCCATGACGAACGCTTTGTTGCGCTGATGGAGTTTCAGGCCCAGCGCTCGCATTCGTTTTACGCGAACGCGGCCGAGCTGCTGCCGGCGGAAGATCGCCGCTCGATGGTGGCGGCGGAGATCATGGCTGCAGTCTACCGGAACTTGCTGCGGCAGATCGAGCGCGATCAGTTTCGCGTTTTCGAAAAAGTGCATCGCCTCAATCGCCTCCAGAAAACAGCCCATGTAGTGGGGCAACTATTCAAGTGCTGGTGAATACGACGGGTGCTCTTCCGTCCACTGCTAGGGAAGTTGATCCGCAGCCAACCAACATCGGTATGGAAGCCGATTCAATTTCGACAGACTGAACTTATGAAGACAAAATCTTTTGCAGCGATAGCGGTGGTCGTCCTTGGCGCCCTGTCTTTCAATTCTTGTGAAACCGCGACCGGGACCGGCGCAATCGTAGGGGCCGGCACCGGCGCGCTCATCGGGAGTGGTGGGCCTGGCGGTTCGCGGAGTGGTGCTCTCGCGGGCGCTGCAATCGGGGCCGGGGCCGGGGCTTTGATCGGCGCGGCCATCGATGCCGACGAACGCGGCTATTATGAAGGGCGCGAGACCAGCTACTATCCGTACGGCCGGCGAGTCGGACAGGGCCTCGTTCGCAGCCCTTATCCTCCCAACGCTTTGGTCGACGTGCGTGGAATTCCGCGGGATGCACTCGTGCGCGATCCGGCCACCGGTCGCCCCTTTCGGAAGCCGTAAGGCTTCTCGTCGGAAGAAAATAATGCGACCCCCGGAGACCGCCGCTACAGGGGCGTTTTCTTTTGCAGCGCGTCGACCAGGGCCTGCGCTTCTTCCGTCATCTTGACCAGCTCCGGCCACGGCCGGTGATAATTTTCACCGGGCAATTTGCGCGTGGCGTCGAACCCCATGTGCGACCCGATGTTCTGCATGCTGGGCGCGTGATCGAGTGAATCGCTCGGGTTCCGGATGATCGTGCTGTCACGCCCCGGATCGGTGTTCGCGCATAAGCGGAAGAGCACTTCACTCGTGTTGTGCACATCGCAGTCTTCATCCACGACGATGATGTATTTGCTAAACATCATCTGGCCCATGCCCCAGAGGCCATGCATCACCTTGAAAGCCTGATACGGATACTGCTTGCGAATGCTGACGAAGACTAGGTTATGGAACACTCCTTCCGGCGGCAGTGTCATGTCGACCAGCTCCGGAAAGTTCATCTTAAACACGGGCAGGAAAACGCGCACGCTCGCGTCGCCCATGTAAAAATCCTCCATCGGCGGAATGCCGACAATGGTCGACGGGTAAACGGCATCACGTCGATGCGTGAGAGCGGTGAGGTGGAAAACCGGATAATCCTCAATCGCGGTATAGAATCCGGTGTGATCGCCGAAAGGCCCTTCCGGCCGGGTCTCTCCCGGCTGCACATAACCTTCGAGGACGAAATCGACATCGGCGGGGACTTCGAGATCGATCGTCTTGCAAGGCACGAGCTCGACTGATTTCTTCCGAATGAATCCCGCGAAAAGAATTTCATCCAATCCGTCCGGCAACGGTGCCGTGGCCGCGAAAGTATAGGCGGGATCTCCGCCCAGACAGACAGCCACGGGCATGCGCTCACCGCGCTCGTAGTAGCGCTTCCCGTGGCGCGCCCCGACTTTGTGCACCTGCCAATGCATTCCCGCAGTGCGTTCGTCGTAGACCTGCATCCGATACATGCCGAGATTGCGCGCGCCGGAATCAGGGTCGCGCGTGTGAACGTTTGGCAGGGTGATGAAGCGGCCGCCGTCCTTCGGCCAGCACTTTAGAATCGGGAGATCGGCGAGAGAAAGCGCGTTCGACGCTGGCTGGTTATCGAAGCGGTGCACCACTTCCTGGCAGACTCCTTCCTTCGAGTGCTTCGGTCGCGCGTGAAGAAGATTGACCCCCTGTTTGAGGAGGCTCCAGCCTTCGCGCAGATCCGTCGGCGGTTTCGCTTTCAGGATAAGTTGAATCTCCTGCGCGAGGTCTTCGATGTTGTCCAACTTTAGAGCGAGCGCCATTCGCCGGGTGGATCCCATCGTGTTAATCGCGAGCGGAAATTGCGACTCGCGCCCATCGATCATCGGTCGCTCGAAGAGCAAGGCCTGGCCGCCGCCGGGTGACTTCATCTCACGGTTGGCCCACTCCGCGATGAGCAAATCGGTATCGACCGGTGCTGAAATGCGCTTGAGCTCGCCAGCTTTGTCGAGCGCAGCAACGAACTGACCGAAGGAAGAGTAAGCCATCTAAATCTCGCCGCGGCTGCGACCGCGCCTCTCCGCTGCGCGCTTAATAGAAACGTGGAGCCGGCAGAAATTGATATGCGATGACGCGTCCGTTCTGGAAGGAAATCGTTCGCTCCGGATAGCTGATGACCGACGTTCGGTTATAGAAAAAGGGATCGTAGAACGGATCGTAAAAGAACCCCCCGCGGCGCCCATAGCGGCGACCAGAATAGCCCAAGCCGCGTCCGTAACCAAAACCGCCTCCGTACCCGTAGCCATAACCAAAGCCGGCATACGGTCCGTATAGAAAGGGACTCGGATAATAGTCTCCGGCCGTGGTGTTGAAGTAGATCCACGTTTCGACCGCGCGACCGCGGTTACGGCCCTCCGCTCGCTGGTTCGGCGCACCCCAGGCGATATAGACGGCATCTTGCGACATACCCTCGCGGATCTTGCCTTGCGTCACGAGCGCCCGATCCGTGACCGACATGGCGTTGTAACTCTCCTGCCGTTCCGCGATCCGCGTTTCGGTCGTGGAGCAGCCGGCGAGGAACAAAGCCGTGGTGGCGATCACACCGGCCGTCAGCGCCCGTAGTGATTTTCGACGCTTCATGTTGAAAAAAGTATCAGGCGCGTCTTGGGGCGTCAACTGACGCGCCTTGCTTCGACCGGCGGGCGTCGGTAACTTTGCGCCTACATGGAGGATCGTTATGGCCACCGCATTTCGTACCTGCGGGTCTCGATCACGGACCGTTGCAACGAGCGTTGCACGTACTGCATGCCGCAGGAATTGCAGGAATGGCTGCCGCGTGAAGGCATCCTAAGTTTCGAAGAGACGCTGCGCTTGATCCGAATTGCCGCGCGGCTCGGAGTAAAAAAAGTGCGGGTGACGGGCGGCGAACCGTTGACGCGACGCGATGTCCTCGTGTTCTGTCAGCAACTCGCGACCGTTCCCGGTATCGATGATATTGGCTTCTCCACGAATGGAACATTGCTCGCGCGGGAAGTGAAACCGGGCGTGCCGATGGCGCTGGCCTTGCGCGAGGCCGGCGTACGGACCGTGAACGTCTCGCTCGATACGCTCGAGCGCGAAGTTTATCAGGCGATGACCGGGCGGGATTTCCTGCCGCAAGCTCTCGCGGGCATCGACGCGGCGATTGCTGCGGGCTTCGAGCAGATCAAGCTCAACTGCGTCCTTATGCGCGGCCGCAATGAAGATCAATTGGCGCCGTTAGTCGAGTATGCGGCCGAGCGCGGACTCTTGCTGCGCTTCATCGAGTTGATGCCAGTGAGCACGAGCGAAGTTTTGGAAGACGCCAACTTTCTCCCGATTCGTGAAGCGCAGCGCCGACTCGAAGCGCAGTACGGATCGCTCGTGCCGGAGCCGGGCTTCCGCACCAACGGACCGGCGAGTTATTATCAAATCGCTGGCCGCGGTCAGCGCGTCGGTTTCATCGGCGCGATGACGAACCTGCATTTTTGCGAGAGCTGCAATAAATTGCGACTGACCTGTGACGGAAGGCTGCGGCCCTGCCTGGGGAGTTACCTCGAGTTCGATATCATGCAGGTGATGCGCGCCGGTGCGAGCGACGCGGAGCTGGAGCGCTTCTTCCTCGATGTGGTGGAACGCAAACCACAGCAGCACGATTTCCGCAATGACTATCAGCCCGGTCGCAAGATGGTCGCGATCGGTGGTTGAGATGGCGCGTCTCTCGCACGTCGCGGAAGACGGCAGCGCGCGGATGGTTGATGTCTCCGCCAAGCCAGTCAGCGCACGCGAAGCGATTGCCGCGGGTCGGATTTCGCTTCAGCCGGAAACCCTCGCTTTGATTTCAGAGAACAGGATTGCGAAGGGAAACGTGTTTGCCACCGCGCGCATCGCGGGTGTTCAGGCGGCCAAGCAAACGTCGCAACTGATTCCGCTCTGCCACAATCTGAACCTGAGTCACGTCGACCTTCAACTCACGTCGGACGAAAGTGGGATCGAAGTGAAGTGCACCGCGCGAACGGCAGCGCAGACAGGCGTGGAAATGGAAGCGCTGACGGGTGTTTCGATCGCTCTGCTTACAATCTACGACATGTGCAAGGCGGTAGATAAAGCGATGCAGGTTTCCGATATCCGTTTGCTCGAGAAGACGCAGCGCGATGTTTAGCGTTATATCGCCAGTTTCCGTTGTAGCCACGTGCCCTGTGGGCCGTGCGACACAAAGCCCTGAAGACAGCCTGCCCCCGCACGCCCCGCAGGGGCGTGGCTACAAGCGCTCTCATTAACATCGTGGCAATCACCGTCGGCATCATCACGATCTCGGACCGCGCTTCTGCGGGCGATTATGCAGACCTTGGCGGTCCTGCCCTCAAGTTAGCCGCGGAGAAACGGGGTTGGGATGTGCGAAGCGAAGCAATCATCCCGGACGAGCTAAACCGTATCCAGGAAACCATTCGCGCTTTCAGCGCCCAAAGTTGCGGCCTGATTTTGACCACCGGCGGCACGGGTATCACAATGCGCGATGCCACGCCGGAAGCGGTTCGCGGGATCATGCGCGTGGAACTTCCCGGTTTCGGCGAAGCGATGCGGATGGAATCGAGGAAGATCACACCGAATGGGATCCTTTCGCGGAGTTTGGCGGCAGTCGTGGATCAATCGCTTGTCATCGCTCTACCGGGAAAACCCAGCGGCGCAGTGGAATGCCTTGGGTTTGTGGCCGGAGCTATTCCTCACGCTGTCGCGCTCGCTCAACGTGTCCCGACTTCCTGCTGAAGTCCCTACATCGTCACGACCGTGACTTCCGGGCGGCAGTTGAAGCGCCAGGGCACGTGGTAGGTCCCGATTCCGGCATTGACGTAAAGCGGACCTCCCGCGGTCTCGAAATAACCGAGGTCATAACGTCCCACGCCCCACGGAAGATAGACGGGGCCGTAAAAGGGCAGGCGCACCTGGCCACCGTGTGAGTGCCCGGCGAGGATTAAATTGAAACGCGCTCCGTTTAGCCGATCCGCCATCTCGGGATAGTGCAAGAGAAGCAGACGTCGGCCCGCTTGCGGCGACTGAAAGGCGTGGATGCCGATGAGTGCCATCCCGATTATCTCCAGGTCGTATTGCGGAAGAACGATGCTGCGATCGACCAACCACGCGCCGCCCGTTGCCGCGAAAGCTCGTTCGTAATCGGCGAAAGGAGCGCGGCACCAATAATCGTGATTGCCGGGCGAACCGTAGACCGGCGCCTTGATCTGTTTAATGAATTCGAGCGCCGCCGGTGCAAAGCTCTTGTTTTCGACTAGGTCGCCCGTGAAAACGACAAATGCCGGATTGGTCTGATTGATTGTGCGGACGAGCTCCGATGCATAACGCGCGTCGCCTTTGAAATGGAAATCCGTGAAGTGGATGAAGCGGAGCGTTCCGCTGTCGCTCAGCGCAAGCTTCGTCACTCGCAGGGCGGTCGGTTCGAACAAGACCGCGTCGGCGCAAACCGCCGCAGGCACGGCGAGAGTACCAAGCGCCAGAAACTTGCGCCGTGTCATCATGCTCATGTCGTGTGATTCGTCATGAGCACGATACGTTCTCGCCCGCGCGATTAATCCGGCCAAATGAGCAGCCGCATCAACCGCGCGCCGCTCTCGGTTAGACGCGCGTCCTCGCCGGAACCGCCGATCACGCCGCGGGTCATATTCGCGTAGTCGCCGCCGCGCCTCTTCACATACGAGACCGAAGGAGCGGTGACTGAATTCTCTGCCGGCGTGACTTTGAGCGGAACGCCGGCGCGATTGAAAGAGACTTCCCAGGACAGCGCATTGTCTGTGGCAGCGTCGCGAACGAGCCACGGATACCGTTTGGGGAGATCGAATTTTTCTGAAGCGGGAAGGATCACTTTGTATGCGGTGTCTTCGGCGCTCAGAAACTTTGGAAGGCTCAGCAAAGGCTGTTTCCGCTGCGCCAAGTAAAGACGCGCGACGTCCACTCCGGTAAGATTAATCCCGTTGTAGATCCCGTGCCGATTCGGATCGCTCTTGATGAAATAGTCGTGCCACGACTCAAAGCGCCGGCTGAGAAGAAGGTTCAGTTCCAAATGCACGTGCGCGCGGGATTGATCGAGGCCCGCACCGGTGTATCCCATCACTCCGAGCTGCGCCCCCTGCGCCACCCTCTCGCCCGCCTGCACCACAACGGAAGCAAGATGGCCGTAAAGACTGTAGTAGCTCGCTCCATCCCAGCGATGTTCGACGACGACATACTTGCCGTAGTTTGAATAGCTCGGCACAAGATTGACGTGAACAACCGTGCCGTCCGCGATCGCCCGGACCTCGTCCAAAGGCTCCCCGCGCGCGTCGCGCCGCGTCGGCCGAATATCGATTCCCTCATGAAATCGCGTGTAGATCATACCGCTCGCAGTCTGGAGCGGGTTGCGGACGAAGCCATACTGACCGCCCTGCCACGGCGTCGACTTCTCCCCTTTGTAGTTGCGCTCGATGTGCTGATAAAATTCCGCACCGCCGCCGCGGAAGAGCGCGTCGTTATCCGTTGGCAGCGCCAGATTCGTCCCCCCGGCAGATTCCTGCGCCCCGCTCGAAAGGACAGAACTAAGCAGTATTAGAAGAAAGAGCGCTCGCATCACGCTCACTTCTTGCGCTGCCCGATGACGCGCCATTCCTTCGCCATCAATTGGACATCCGATTGCGTCAGACCCGACGCAACGTAGAGCTGGCCATCGGAGACGCGGCGATCAATCTGCAGCTCGGAGACAGGTCGCCCGTTCACGAAGATGTATAAAAACCTGCCGCGGCGTTCCACGCTGAGCGTATCAAGCGCGAGCTTGCCGTGGTCGTTGAGCTTGAAGAGGACTCCGTAGCTGCCATCGGAGGCTTGGTACGGATGGAACGCGACCACGTCGTTCTCCGAGATGGTCGCCGCTTTCTCAATTACAACCTTTTTGCCTGTGGCGGGGGAGCGCATTTGCGAGGCGAACACCTCACTATCCCTTTCATTCGCCTCGAGATGGACCCGCAATGTGCAGCGTGGCTTGCGGGCCTCGGAGAGCGCGGGCAAGAGGAGCGCGAACAATGCGCAGGCCGCGATCAGCTTCATGGCGATTGATAAAGGGTTTGACAGGATTTGCAACGTCTGGTGATTACCCGCTCATGAAGCGCGCCATGGTGCCGTGGGTGGCCATTCTGGCGTTGAGCGCGAGCGCTTTTGCACAGGAAGCAGGCCCTGCTGCCCGCCCGGAGAAACGCAGTTGGCTGGGGCGACTCAATCCTTTCCGTTCCGAGCGGTTGCCGGAATACAACGACCCGCTTTTGCGTGGCCTGACCCTGACCCTCGAATTATCTCCGCAGCCGATCAGGCTCTCGGAAGTGCGCCAGATGAGCGTGAAGGTGACCCTGATCAACAAATCGAAGCGCCCGGTCACCCTGGAATTTCCAAACGCGCAGCGCTTTGAGATTTACCTCAGGAATTCCTCCGAGAAGGTTTTAAGCACCTGGACCGATAACCATGCCTTTGCGGAAATGGTCGGAACCGTTCTCATTAACCCTCAGGAGCACATTGAGTATGCGGAGACGATCGCGACGCGCGAACTGACGCCCAACAAAGTCTTCATTGCCGAGGTTTTTTTCCCGAAGTATCCGGAGCTGCGCGTGCGACAAAAGTTTCTGACCGCTCCGTAGCTCCGTCTCGCGTGCTTTTTTCCGACTACCACACGCATCCGCAGGGGCATCGGGTGCAACCTTACACGCGCGCGCTGCTCCAGCCGTGGGTGGATTCTGCGCGGCAGCGCGGCTTGAGCGAAATAGCCTTCACCGATCATGATCGGTATCGGAACGGAATCGACTTCGAGGAAATCGATCGCCTACGGGAAGCGAACCCGGACATAAAAATTCGAGCCGGGATCGAATTGGATAACGACCCAGTGCACTCGACCGGCGGCCGGAAATGGGTCGAAGAGCATTGGGACCAATTGGACTTCGTTCTCGGGTCGGTTCATTTTTTAGACCGGCCGAACGAGATGTTCGACAGCGTGCCGGCTGGTGCGGAACAGTTCGCGGGACGCGACATCGACCGCCTTTACGAGAATTACTTTGGACGCGTACGCGAGATGGCGGCGAGTGGACTCGTCGATTGCCTGGCCCACATCGATCTGATCAAGATTCACGGTCATCGACCGGACGCCGATATCCGAATTCTCGCCGCGGAGACGCTCGCTTTCATCAAGTCGAAAGGGCTGGCGATTGAACTTTCCACCGCAGGTTGGCGCAAACCGGTGAACGAGCTTTATCCCTCCGATCCGATCATCGGATTGGCGATCGCCCGGGGCATCCCATTCACCACCGCGTCGGATGCGCATTCGCATGTGCAGCTGGGCGAGAATTACGAGCGGCTCGCCGAGAAGATGAGAGCCGCTGCGATCAAGGAAATCTGCACTTTCGAGCGGCACGAACAGCAGTCGCGGCTGCTTTGACCTTTAGGCTGCCGGCAGCCGCCGTTCAGCATCGCTTTTCGCTGGGCGAAATGCTATTCCCGCCTTCGCGTGACGCCCGGAACTGAATTTCCATCATCCTCCGCGCCACAGCTCTTTCCCGCGACGATGTGGAGCGCGGTCATCGAAGCGCGTAACGGGGATACTCCGCTCGCCCTGCAGGCGCTCGAACAACTGGCGCGGGCCTATTGGCGGCCGCTCTATGTTTTCCTGCGGCAGCGCGGACGCGACCACGAGAACGCGACCGACGATGTGCAGGGATTTTTTGCGCACTTGTTAGGCCGCGATTTTCTGCGCTTCGTGCAACCGCGCGAGGGACGCTTTCGCACCTTCCTGCTCGCGTCGTTTACCCGTTGGCTGGACGATCAACGCGATCGCGCCAACGCAGCCAAGCGCGGTGGGGGTCAATCGCTCCTTCCGCTGCAGGAATTCGATTCCGTCTGCGGCCTTGCGGCGTCCGACCAGGAAGCGCCGGAGGAAGCATTCGACCGCCGGTGGGCGCGCGAAGTTTTCGATACTGCTCTGGCCCGTCTGGCGGAAGCGTGGGCGGAACGGACCGAGCTTTTCCTGGCCTTGCGCTCGTCACTTACGGGGAGCGCCAATGCTGAAGAGTATGCCGGCATCGGGTCTCGGCTTGGCCTGAGCGAGGGTGCCGTCAAGAAAGCCGCCTTCGATCTGCGGGCCAAGTTTGTCCGCATCATCCGGGAGGAAGTGCGCCGTACGGTGCGGGACGACGACGCGGTTGACGACGAATTGCGTTACCTGATCCGACTGTTGCGTCAATGATGCGCTTGCGTTTTGGAGTGCGCCAGTGCTCTGGCGCTCTTGGTTTAGCGCGCGGCTACGCCAAAAGCGGCGGAGCACCGCCGCACTCCAAAACGCAAGCGCCTGAGTAACCTTCGCGGGAAAGCTCCGTTGATCTCGCCTGCAAGCTTATGCCTCTGACCGCGACCTCACTTTGCCCGGCGTGTGGCGCTGCGCTGGCCGGCGGCGCGTGCGTGGCGTGCGCGCTCGAACAGGCGCTTATCGGCCCGGCAGAGTTCGATACGCTGCACTCCTGCGCCCCGCCGAAGGGGGCCGCCGAACCGGCGTTCTCCGCCTTTGCAGCACTCGTTCTCCCATGCCGCTTCGCCGGTTATCAGCTCAAGCGCGAGCTGGCCTCAGGTGGGATGGGTGTTGTCTATGAAGCGGAGCAGCTCGCCTCCAAGCGCATCGTGGCGCTGAAGATGATGCGCTCCTTCGTCTTCGCGCACGAGGAGGATGTCGCTCGCTTTCGCACTGAAGCGGAGGCCGTCGCGCGTCTCGATCATCCGCACATCGTCCCCATCTACGAGATCGGCGAAACCGACGCGCAGCCGTTCTTCACCATGAAACTGATGAGCGGCGGAAGCCTGGCCGAGCGCCTGAAGCGCGGTCGCGTCGCCAACCGGGAAGTAGTACGGATGATGGCGCAAGTCGCGCGTGCCGTGCATCACGCGCATCAGCGCGGCGTGCTGCATCGCGACCTCAAGCCGGGCAACATCCTCTTTGACGCCGAGGGCAACGCCGGACTGACCGATTTTGGTTTGGCCAAACTCATTCAGGCGGAGACGGCCGTGACGTTGTCGAGCTCGATGCTCGGCACGCCGCAATACATGTCGCCGGAACAAGCCGCCGGGCATGCGATCTCACCACGGCAAGCGACGTCTGGTCGTTAGGCGCGATTCTTTACCAACTCGTCACCGGCATGCTTCCATTCGAAGCGCTCGGCACGCCGGAGACTTTGCGCCGCATCGCTCAGGAGGAACCATCGCGGCCGAGGAGCGTCAGCCGCGCGGTGGATAAGGACCTGGAGACGCTTTGTCTCCGGTGTCTCGAAAAAGACCCGGCGCGTCGGCTAACGAGCGCGGGTGATTTAGCCGACGAGCTGGAGCGCTGGGAGCGCGGCGAGCCGATTCGTCTTCGCCCGGTGACGCAGTCCGAGCGGATTTACCGCTGGATGCGGCGGCGGCCGCGCATCGCCGCCCTCCTCGGCCTGACCTTGCTCCTGTTTCTGCTCGCGGCCATCGGCATCCCGCTGCAGTGGCGTGCCGCGGTTTTAGCGCGCGATGAATCCATCCGTCACGAGCGCGAAGCGCGCGCGGAAGCCTACTTTGCCACCGTCGCCAACGCGCTGGAAGCGCACCGTTCCAGCGACCTGGGACGCGCGCGTCGCCTGCTCGCCGGGCTCGCGCCTCGCCCGGGCCAGGAAGATCTGCGCGGGTTCGAGTGGCGCCTGCTCAACGGCTTCTGCGTCGGCGATTCGATCGGCGCGTGGAAGTTTGTCGATGCGCCGCAAGCGCTGGCCTGGGTGGCGGCGCGGCGGCAGGTGGCGATCGTCGATGCCGGGCGGCGGCTTCATTTCTTCGACCCGGCGACAGGGCGGATTGAGGCAGGTCCACGGCTGCCGGATCCGCGACCGCAGCATCCGGAAGCGCTCGATCACGGTTTTCACTCGCTCACCTTTGCGCCGGATGGACGTCATTTCGCCTGCAGTGATGGAGACGTTCTCGTCGTCTGCGAAGCGGAGACGGCGAGGCTCGTGCATTCCGCCAGCGCTCGCCACATCGGCTCGGTTTGGCTGGATGAGAATCGCCTGCTCTACGGAGGGAATGTGGCCTGGGCCGCCTCACCGCGGGCGGAACCGACCTGCGTTTTTGATCTGCGCGATCGCAGCCCGCGTCCGCTGCCGACAGGCATCTTCGCCCCCTTTGCTCTCGCCGCGGACCGGAGCCAACTCGCCGTCACGGTGGCCACTGACGACCGCTTCCGTGTCGAGCTGCGTCCGCGAATCGAAGATGCGCCCAGCGCGACGTGGACGTTCGGGCCGGATGAGGACCCGGCGTTGATCGCATTTGCCAGCGACGGCGCTCTCGCAATTGCGGCCGGTAATTCCAGCAAGATTGCACGGCGCGTTCAGGTGTTCGCGCCGGGGCAAACGCAGGCGCCCGCCCAGCAGGATTTCCCGCGCATGGTGACAGCCATGGCGTTTGCGCCCAGGGGTCCGACCCTCGCGGTCGCGACGGAGGACGCAGCCATTCGCCTTCTCGCCAGTTCGCCAGACACGGCGAGATCCGAAGCAAGACCGCTCGTCGGGCATGATGAACGCGTCGCGGACCTGGCATTTGTTCCGGAAGACGGGACGATCGTCTCCGCGAGTAATGACCAGATGCTGCGTCGCTGGCAGCTGAGCGCCGGCTCGCGCAGAGCACGCACCGACCTCGCGACCGAATACTCCTGGCTGCATCCGACCGCGGCGCGGGATGGCCGGCGCGTCGCCTACGTGAACCATGACAATCGCGCGACGAGTTGGGAGCCTGCCTCCGGCCGACAGTCGATTTTCCCGGAGGGGCACCATCCGTTAGGCATCCTCCCGGATGATCGCGTCCTGACCCGGCACGGCGCGAGCGGCGAAGTGGTGCTGTGGCAGCTTCAGGACGCGGAGCCGCGCGAGCTGTGGCGCGCGCCGGGCATTCCGTCGCATCCCAGCTACGAACAAATGATTCGCGGGCTGGTCTCGGCCGACGCGAGGCTGGCGGCGGCTCTCATTCCCGGCAAGCTCCTCGTGGTCGATCTCGTGGCGCGAAAAGTCAGCGGCACGCCGGATCAACGGATGCTATTCGGGGCGAGCGGGGTCAATTGTCTCGATCTTTCGCCGGACGGAAAGCTGCTGGCCGTGACGGGATTTTACGGGCGGCGCGTCCGACTTTACCAAACTGGCGACATCAACGGCGGTTATGAGTCGTTAGGCGGGGCGCCCGATTACGATACCGCGGCGGCGTTTCATCCGGACGGCCGCCGGCTCTTTGTCGGGAATGAAGATGGCTACGTGCGCGTCTTCGATCTGGCGTCGCGCGAGGAATTGCCGGCGGAAAGCTGGCACGCGCACGCCGGCGGTGTCACGGCGATCGCGCTCTCGCGGGCCGGCACCATCGTAGCCACTTCAGGAGACACAACTCTTTCCCTCTGGGACGCGCTGCCGGTGAGCGGCCCGCGGCGCCAGCGATTACGCATTCCCATCGAGACGCCGCGCAACTGGATGCAGTTCACGGACGGCGATGCGGCACTCCTGCACAGCGCACCCGAGCGCGCGCTGGAAGTCTGGGCAGCGCAGCCGCCGTAGGAGCGGCGCAGGGCTCTGGGGAGCGCACGCTTGTAGCGTGCTGGCGAAGGCATTCTGCCGAGCGAACTTTCTTAGCCCAGGGATGCATTAGTTGGCGCGCCGATCAGAAAAGTTCGTGATCGCAGAATGCGATCACCAGCACGCTACAAGCGTGCGCTCCCCAGAA
>Ga0136617_10001352_pt1 | contig 21590 bp, 19 predicted proteins | sample AntDrymUQ3222106_2_FD_129672 | JGI IMG/M metagenome (GOLD analysis project Ga0136617, IMG submission 129672) | Polar desert sand microbial communities from Dry Valleys, Antarctica - metaG UQ322 (21.06) | ecosystem: Environmental > Terrestrial > Soil > Desert | place: Antarctica: Dry Valley...
AAGAATTCGCTTATTAAACAATATCAAGCACTGCTTAACACCGAAGGAATTAACCTGCAGTTTTCAGAAGACGCAATATCAACCATTGCCGAAATGACTGAAAACATCAATAAAAACACCGAAAACATTGGTGCCAGAAGACTGCACACGCTTTTAGAAAAACTTCTCGAGGATATTAGTTTCGAAGGCAGTGAACTTGAAGATAAAAATCAAATTCTAGACTCCGATTATGTGCGGGGCAGACTGGATAATTTGGTTAAAGACCCAAACCTTAGACAATATATTTTATAATTTAAGCGTCAATTAAACGATATGCTTAATAAAAAAAGATTAAACAGTCGATATTTAATAAAAGCACAATTAGCGTTTATAATGCTTACTGTGCTTTTCGGCTTAAGTTGTGGAAAAAGGTCGGTTCCGCTTCCCCCAGTGGAAAGAGTTCAGCAGAGAGCCGAATTGTCAGGTAGTCAGCGTGGAAATTTTGTAATACTAACCTGGGTTATGCCCGCTCGAAATGTAGCTAGCGGCAATACTTTAAACATCGACCATGTAGATATTTATCGCTTGATAGAGCCGCTCAATACACCTTTATCCCTCACAGAGGAAAATTTTGCTTCTCGCAGTACATTGATTGCTTCGGTTTCGATTTCTGAATTTGATTTCGCACGTAAGATATTAAATTACTCGGACACTTTAGAATTTGCCGGTCAGGATGCCCGACTGCGTTACGCCATCAGGTTTGTTAATGATTCCGGGCAAAAGGCGGCTTTTTCTAATTTTCACTTGATTGAGCCGACTTCCAAAGTGGCTGATAAACCCGTCAATCTAAATGCTGAAGTTTTAGAAGCAGCCGTCAAGTTGAATTGGAAAGCTCCGGAAATGAATGTTGACGGTTCAAAGCCAGCAAATATCTTGGGTTATAATGTTTACGTTTCAAACGACGGAAATGAGGCGAAGTTAAAAAACTCCAATCCGATTAGCGACAATGAATTTCTCGACAAATCTTTTCAGTTTGGAACCACCTATAGATATTTTGTGCGAGCGGTTTCGCTTGGCAGTAGTGGGGAACCGATTGAAAGTGTCGGTTCTAATACAATCGAAGTTTCGCCGAAAGATATTTTTGCTCCGAGTCCGCCTACTGCATTGACAATCGCCGCCGCTCCGAATAATTTGTCGATTTTCTTTGCCGTTAATCCTGAAAGAGACATAGCCGGTTATAACATTTACCGTACGACAAATATTGATCAGAAGAAATCGGATTGGATACTTTTGACAACCGAACCGCTTAGAATCAATACTTTCCAAGATACTAAAGTCGAATCCGGTAAAACTTATCATTATTATCTAACAGCCGTCGATACGAATGGAAATGTAAGTGAACCTTCTGAAGTTGTTTCCGAAACTGCGCCATAAATTATGAAAATTTGCCGTTTTAATTCAGAAAATCAAACGAGTTGGGGAGTGCTGGAGGATGATTTAATTTATCCTCTAGAAAACTTAAATTTTGATGATAATTTTCCCGATCATATAAATCCAAACAATATTATAAAAAAGAATATTGTAAAATTTTTACCGCCGGTTTTACCATCAAAAATTGTCTGTGTTGGTCGCAATTACGCTGAACATGCCGCTGAACTTAGTAATTCAGTTCCTAAGGAACCGTTACTTTTTTTAAAAGCACCTTCCAGTTTGATTACCGACGGAGATTCTATAGTACTTCCCAACCAATCCAATCAAGTCGAACACGAAGGAGAATTGGCAATAATTATAGGTCGTATTTGTAAAAATTTGACTGAAAATGGAAATCCTTTCGATTATATTTTCGGATACACTTGTCTGAATGACGTAACCGCTAGAGATTTACAGCGAAACGATGCTCAATTCACCCGCGCTAAATCATTCGATACTTTTTGCCCAATTGGCTTATCCATCGAAACAGAGCTGGATGTGTCGGACATTCGCATCACCACGAAAGTTAACGGCGTAATCAAACAAGACGGTCGAACTTCACAGATGGTTTTCTCAGTTCCCTTTCTGGTAAGATATATTTCAAATCAAATGACGTTAAATGCAGGTGATATAATCGCCACTGGAACTCCTTCAGGCGTATCAAAACTTGAGAGGGGAGATTCTTGTGAAGTCGAAATTGAAGGAATAGAAATTTTGCGAAATCCTGTAAAGTCATAATTTGTCAAATATTTGAAAGTGCTATAGTCGGTGTTAGCAACCTCCAATAAATATTTAAGAGAAGTTGTAAAAATATAGGAGAACATAATGAAATTTTTTATTGATACGGCAAACTTAAAAGAAATAAAAGAAGCCAATGAATTAGGTTTGATAGACGGTGTAACAACTAATCCCTCACTTGTAGTTAAGGAAGGAAAAGTTGACTTCAAAAAACATCTCGCCAAAATTTGCGAAATGGTTGATGGCGATGTTTCCGCCGAAGTAACTTCACTGGATGTCGACGGAATGTTAAAAGAAGGTCGGGAATTTGCAAAAATTGCGCCGAATATAGTTGTAAAATGTCCCTTAACTTTAGAAGGATTGAAGGCTACGCGAATCTTTCGGGCAGAAGGAACCAAGGTCAACGTTACGCTTTGCTTTTCAGCCGCTCAAGCTCTCTTGGCGGCTAAGGCAGGCGCATCATATATCAGTCCTTTTGTCGGAAGACTCGACGATATCGGACAAAATGGTATGTCTCTGATTGCGGATATTGTTCAAATTTATGACAATTATAACTTCGATACCCAAGTATTAGTAGCAAGCGTCAGACATCCGATACACATCGTAGAATCTGCTTTGCTCGGTGCACACGTTGCAACAATTCCTTTTAAGGTCATTCAACAACTTGTCAAGCATCCACTAACCGATAAAGGTTTGGAAAGTTTTCTGTCGGATTGGAAAACAATTGCGAGTTAAAAATAAAATTTTAGTTATTTATAAAAGAGTGTTCCCGGACACTCTTTTATACTTTAAAGGCTCAAAAATTGTTTTGGTATTACATATTTTTTCAACTTCGAAGAATTTATAGTTGAAGCAATTTAGTTAAAATAAGACAATGTATTTTATTATTAGCTAGTTATTGTTTTATTATTAGTTAACTACTAATTTGCTAACTAACAGAATTTACTTTGCTTACTATTGAAATGTAATGAATCTTGAAGCATCATCAATTTACTCCTTTACGCAGCTTTCGAACAATTTCCGATATAATTTGGATTTGAAAATGAATCAATTGAATCTTCATGGCGGACAAGTTTTCATTTTGATTTCGCTTTGGAATGCTGACCGGCAAAGTCAGATTGATTTGGCAACAAATCTTAAACTATCCGCACCAACTGTAAATAAAATGGTCAAAAGTCTAATCGAAACCGGTTTTGTTGAATGTAATAAATGCAGGAATGACGGTAGGTTGATGCGGGTCCATTTGACTCAGAAAGGGATTGAACATCAAAAGCCGGTTGAAGAAAAGTTCATCGAATTTGAAACGGAGTTTTTTTCTAATCTAACTGAAACCGAGAAGCTGATTCTTATCCAAATTTTTGGGAAGATAAACGATAATCTCAACCAAAGGAAATCATTTAGTAAAAGTACTTAGAGTTCAATAAATATATGCATTTCGCCGTGTCTGCCAAAAATGTATTGAAATTTTTCGGTAAATTTCGGGCGGTTGATGATATTACCTTCAACATCAAACAGGGTGAAACTTTTGCCATATTGGGTGAAAATGGTGCAGGTAAATCTACGACGATGCGAATGATTGCCTGTCGTTCTCCGTTGAATTCAGGAAATCTATTGATTGAAGGCTTAAATGTAAGGGATGAAGGTCGAAGAATTCGCTCGCTGATTGGTGTCGTTTCACAAGAAAACAATCTCGACCCGGATTTGAATGTTCGAGAAAATCTTATTGTTTATTCCAGATATTTTCGTATTCCAAAAGAAACGGCACAGAAGAGATGTGACGAGTTGCTAGATTTTATTAGTTTAACCGATAAAGCAGGAGCAAAAGTCGAGCATCTTTCCGGCGGGATGAAAAGGCGTTTGACAATTGCTCGCGCTCTGCTTCACCGACCAAAGATTTTATTACTGGATGAACCGACCACCGGGCTTGACCCAAACGTGCGACAGGAAATTTGGGAAAAGCTGGAAGAGCTTCGCCGAACAGAAAATTTAACAATCGTGCTTTCGACGCATTACATGGATGAAGCTGAGAAACTTGCACATCGTTTGATATTAATGTCGCACGGTAAAATAATTGCCGAAGGTGTACCGCGTCAAATTATTGAAGAAAAAGTCAAAACATTTGCTTTGGAAGTTCGGGAAGCCGGTTCGCTCGAATTACAAAAAGTTGACAAGCGCATACTTGCACAAAGACGTGGATTGTCACATCTTTATTTTGCGGAAACCCCTGATCAATTAATGCCTTTGATGAATTATTACGGCAACCGCCAAATACTTTTGCGTCCTTCAAATTTGGAAGATGTATTTTTACAACTTGTTGAAACGAAGTTTCGGACTGATTTTACCACTGCTGGATAAAACATTTTTATTACTACCTAAATTTGAAGCAATGCAGAACTTGAAACAATTAGTAACTATAAACTCACGAAAGTTTGACGGAACGATTCATAGAACTTGGAAAGCGAATTTAATCGAGCAAAAAAAATCTTTTTTAAGTTTTGTCGGAGAATTTGAAAAGGAGGTAAAACATCCACATTTAGGGCTTATCAGACGCGGAACCATTAGTTACGAATTTTATTGGCTCGACGGTTGGTTTAATGTTTTCCGGTTTCACGAAATCGATGGAAGTTTGCGAAATTTCTACTGCAACTTAAATATGCCGCCGAAGTTTGAAAATAATATCCTGGATTACATTGATTTAGACGTTGATGTCTTAGTTTGGAAAGATTTTTCAATTGAAATTTTGGACGTGGATGAGTTTGAAGAAAACAGCAAAAAATATAATTATTCGGTTGAATTAAAAAATAAGATAAACGAAAGTCTTAAAAAAATCCTCGGACTTATCGAAAACCATGACTTCCCTTTTGATATAAAAATTTAGTTTTGAGTTTAGCACTATCTAAAATTGATTTGACCGATACGGCGGCTGTTTGGCGAAGAAACTCTCGCGTCTATTTGCGTCTTTGGAAAACTGAATTGATCGCGCCTGTAATTGAGCCGATCTTTACGTTTTTCGCTTTTGGTTTTGGTGTCGGAGCATTGGTTACTTCAAGTATCAGCGGTGTCAGTTATCTGTCGTTTGTCGGCGCGGGCGTTCTAGCCTTTACGGTTCTGATGCGGACGGTTTTTGAATTGACTTATGGCGCATATTTCAGAATGGTCTATCAATCAACTTACGACGCGATTCTTGCGACACCCGTTAATGCTGAATCACTTGCCTTCGGTGAAATTCTTTGGGCGGTTACAAAGGGTGTAATTGATTGCCTTTTTATCATTCCGCTTTTGATTATTTTTGGATCGGCAACTTCTTACCTGACACCACTAGCTGTTTTTCCACTTATACTCGGCTGCATTTATCTCGGCAGTTTAGCTTTAGGGTTGACGGCGCGTATTTTTGAAATTGACCATTTTAATGTTTTCTTCGCACTGTTTTTCTCTACAATTTTTTTATGCGGAGCGTGGTTTCCGATTGAACTTCTGCCCCAATGGCTGCAAATATTTGCATACATTTTGCCGACAACCTCGGTGATTGATTTAACCCGCGCTTGTTTGAACGGAGATTTCGGTTTTCGCCACATTTACGAAACAATTTATCTCGTTTCCGTCTCTTTTTTTCTCCTTGAATGGGCATTGCGAAGCATTAGACAGCGAATGGTAGTTTAAATTTTAGAAAAATCGTGCTAAATTGTTTCGATATAAAAGCAAAAACTAAGAAAAATTCACAATAATTTTCGTTCTGGCTTTTTAACTTGTCTACGTTGCGGTGACATTAGCTCGAAAACAACCGGTTTAATAAAATTTCCGGTGGTTTTTATTAAACGGGAAAAACGATTAAAAATATATCCGGGATGTTAAGCCAAATTTCAAAAAGTTATGGATTTGAACCTTTGAATTAAATATTTCTCCGAAACTTTTTCGAGTAGTTGCGAATTAAGATTTAAGGATATAGAACATAAGTTTTCGGCAGGATTTGACTTTCTGATTTATGCTGAACAAAACCTTTCGACTCTCCGGCAAACAAAAATTAATTGGCGTGAAAATGGTTGCAGGTGAAAATGTGGCTCGCCAGAACGGAAGATGATTTGAGACTTATAAAGCGTCAATAGAGTGTTGTGTTGTGTGCAAATATCATCACCCGGAAACTTCGTAAAAATCGTTATCAAGAATTAAATTGTGACAGATTTATGTTTTTTCGTTTGAATGCGACATCGTTGCCTTTTACAAAATTTGTGTACTGAAATACTTTTGGTTTTACTTTTCTTTGGTTTTACTTTTCTAGGAGGAATATGAAAATTTTATCTTTTTTCAATAGTTTGATTTTAATTTTAGCGGTTTTTTCCGTGACGGCGTTGGCGCAGACGACGATGACCTTTCACAATACTGCGCCAATTACCATTAACGATGCGACAAGCACTATGGGCGGCATCGCTTCACCGTATCCGTCAAATATCAATGTCTCCGGTTTCTCCGGCAACGTCACTGATATCAACGTCAGATTGAACGGATTGTCACACACTTATCTCAGCGACATCGCTATACTGCTCGTCGCACCCGACACAAACAGAAGATTTATCCTCCTATCTGATTGCGGCGATAATCTTGTCGTTACAGGGATCACCGTAACTTTTGATGACCAAGCCTCCGGGCTGCTTCCGTGCAATATCGGTTTCTCAAGCGGTTCATATCAACCGACGAGTCGCCCGTTTGAAAACGATGATGGTACCTTTGACCCCTCCGACCCTTTTGCGCTGCCTGCACCACAACCGGCAAGCAGCTACAGTCAACCTGCGCCGACGGGCAGTGCGACTTTAAACAACACATTTGGCGGAACAAATCCAAATGGAGTTTGGAGTTTATACATCGTTGATTACGTTCAGGGTGATAGAGGTTCAATTTCGGAAGGATATTCACTGATCATTACAACGTCCGGCGGCGGCACACCGACACCGACAGCAACACCGACACCGACAGCAACTCCAACACCGACAGCAACTCCAACACCGACAGCGACTCCGACGCCAACACCAACCCCAACGCCGACACCGACAGCAACACCGACAGCAACACCGACAGCAACACCGACACCAACTCGGACACCGACGCCGACGCCAACTCCGACGCCAACTGCAACACCAACTGCAACCCCGACCGCAACTCCGACCGCTACCCCCACTCCAGCGGAGACACCAACGCCAACGACAACACCGATGACCTTTACTAATTTCGAACCGATTACCATTAACGATGCATCTGGTACTATCGGCATCGCTTCACCGTATCCGTCAAATATCAATGTCTCCGGTCTCTCCGGCAACGTCACTGATATCAACGTCAGATTGAACGGATTGTCACACACTTATCTCAGCGACATCGCTATACTGCTCGTCGCACCCGATACAAACAGAAGATTTATCCTCCTATCTGATTGCGGCGATAACGTGCGCGTTAACAACATCACCGTAACTTTTGATGACCAAGCCTCCGGGCTGGTTCCATGCGATGCCGGCACCGCAAGTATCGCGAGCGGTTCATATCAACCGACGAGCCGACCTTCTGTTGACGGCGGCATCAGCGACCCCTCCGACCCTTTTGCGCCGCCTGCACCACAACCGGCAAGCAGCTACAGTCAACCTGCCCCGACGGGCAGTGCGACCTTAAACAACACATTTGGCGGAACAAATCCAAATGGAGTTTGGAGTTTATACATCGTTGATTCATTTTCTGGAGATTCAGGTTCAATTTCGGAAGGATATTCACTACTTATTACAACATCCGGCGGCGGTATACCAACACCGACTCCGACGGCAACTCCGACAGCAACTCCGACTCCGACGGCAACTCCGACAGCAACTCCAACTCCGACACCGACACCGACGCCGACACCAACTCGGACACCGACACCAACTCCAACACCAACACCGACGCCGACGCCAACACCGACGCCGACGCCGACACCAACTCCGACACCGACTCCGACTCCAACGCCAACGCCGACGCCGACACCAACACCAACACCGACGCCGACGCCGACACCAACTCCAACTCCAACACCGACACCAACTCCAACTCCAACACCGACGGCAACTCCAACACCGACGGCAACTCCGACTCCAACGCCAACGGATACGCCAACCCCAACCCCAACTCCGACACCGACGGCGACTCCGACTCCAACACCGACTCCGACTCCAACACCGACACCCACACCGCCGGACATTACGGGTGCATCATTTATCGGTATCAACACAGCAAATCAATTGGTTGGTTTCAATCTCGGCTCTCAATCAATGGCGGCTCAATTGGCAATCACCGGATTACAAGCGGGTGAAAACATCCTGGGCATTGATTTCCGTCCCGCCACCGGTCAGCTTTTTGCTCTCGGCAGTTCCAGCCGTCTGTATACCATCAATCTGGCGACTGGTGCCGCCACCCAGGTCGGCTCTGCCGGTGCCTTCACTTTGAACGGCACGAACTTCGGCTTTGACTTTAACCCGGCGGTCGATCGCATCAGAGTAGTCAGCGACACGGGACAGAATCTGCGGCTCAACCCCAATGACGGAACCTTAGCCGGAACCGACACGGTGCTGAGTCCGGCGACGACCGGCATTACCGCTTCGGCATACACCAACAATTTTGCCGGAACAGCGACCACGACGCTTTACGTCATAGACACCACTAGCGACACGCTCTTTATCCAGGGCGGCATCAACGGCACACCGTCGCCGAATGGCGGAGTGCTGACAGCGGTCGGACCACTCGGAGTCGATGCGACAGCGGTCAACGGTTTCGACATTGGAAGCAACGGCATTGCTTACGCTGCTTTAACCGGCGCGGTTGGCACCGGCACCTCAAGCCTATATACAATTAACTTGGCTACTGGTGCTGCAACGGTGATTCCCGGACTAATTGGAAACGGACTTCCCCTTCGCGGGTTAGCTGTCGCTCCCGGCAGCCCGGCAAGCGGAGTGGGCAGAGGCACGGCACTGGATTTTGATGGCGACCGTCGTGCGGATTATTCAGTGTTCCGACCTGGCAGCAACACCTGGTTTGTTCGCCGAAGCTCAAACAGCAGCTTTTTCGGTGTGCAGTTCGGTTTGATTGATGACAGAAAGACACCGGGCGATTTCGATGGTGACGGGCGTGCCGACATTGCCGTCTGGCGACCGAGCAATGGAGTTTTCTATGTTCTCAGAAGTGCGGACAATTCATTCCAGGCAGTTCAATTCGGTTTAGAGGGAGACGAGCCGGTCGCGCGTGACTACAACGGCGACGGTCGCACCGATTACGCCGTCGTCCGCCGAATCAACGGAGTGTTGATTTGGTATGTATTAACCAGTGAAACTTTCACTTTCACCGCAGCCCAATTCGGCTTGGCTTCCGATAAAATAGCACCGGGCGATTATGACGGAGACGGTCGGTTTGATTTAGCTGTCTATCGCGGAAGTGGAACAGACAGAAGCGGTCAGGCAACTTTCTTTGTCCAACGCAGCCGCGACGGTTTTCTTTCCGTCGAGTTCGGCTTGGGAAGCGATTTGGTCGTACCGGGCGATTATGACGGCGACGGTCGAACCGATTTTGCCCTTGTCCGCACGAGTACAACTTATACCTGGTATATCCTGACGAGTTCGAGTTTCAGTTTCCGATCCGTGCAGTTCGGGACGAAACCGTTCCTGACGACGCAAGCCGATTATGACGGTGACGGACGAACGGACATCTCGGTCTGGAATCCGCTGAACGGAGTCTTCTTCACCTTGCGAAGCACGGACGGCGGAATAGCCCAGGTGAGCTTCGGGCAAAATGGAGATTTCCCCATAGCCAACCACGACTCGCACTAAGTAGAGAGAAGATTACCGCGCCGGATTGCAAAAGAGATTCGGCGCGGTAATTAGTTTTCTTTGTGATAGAAGAACAATCTAAAATCACTTAAAAGATAAAGGAGAAAGTTAATGAAAAAAAAAGCATTTCTGTTTTTCGTTTTCTTGTTCGTTTTTTCAATCCGAATTTTTGCCCAGAATAATCAACCTCCCCCGCAGACAGAACCGCTTCAACCTCTAAATTCGGTTGATAATATATCCGCCGAACTCGTCAAGGTATCCAAATCGCTACAGGTTTTCAATAAAAATTTCAAGGCTTTTCTCGAGCGTTTGCCGCAGGGAATAAAATTTAGCGAAAAGCAGCAAAATTTTCTGCTGGCATTTGAAATTCTCAACCGAGCCGAAGAACGGGTCGGAATTTTACAAAAGTTCCAAATCGAATTAACCGAAAAACAGGCGAATGTAAGAACTCGTTTGGCGCAAGTCGAGCAGGATATGACTCCCGAGGGCATCGAACGCATTGTCGTTTTACTCGGCACGACCAGAACGGATGAACATCGGGAAAGCCGCCGAAGAACCTTGGAAGCCGAAAGAACCAGTTTGCGGCAATTATCTTCGCAGATAAATCAAAATCTTTCCGATGCGAGTAATGAATTGCGTCAGGCAGCATCGTTTGTCAAAAGACTCCGGGATAGAATTCTCCCGCAGATTGAACAGGAAATTTTGAATTTTTAGATTTTCTTTTTTTACAAACGCCCGGTTTTGCAAAAGTTTGCAAACTCGCTAAACTATCTTCCAATGAAAACCAAGACAAAAACTATGAATAAGCTCGAGTTTCTGAAAGAGAAATCGCGTTTGGCTGAGGAAGGCGGCGGCGCGGCGCGACTCGAAAAACAACGCTTGAGCGGAAAAATGACAGCGCGGGAACGTATCGAGTTTTTTTTGGATGAAGGTTCATTTGAAGAGTTCGATAAATTTGTCGTTCACCGCTCGACCGATTTCGGTTTGGAAACGCAAAAGTTTTTGGGCGACGGCGTAATCACCGGACACGGTCTGGTTGACGGGCGCGAGGTCTTTGTTTTTGCTCAGGATTTTACAGTGTTTGGCGGCTCATTGTCGGAAACCCACGCGCAAAAAATCTGCAAAGTGATGGATCTTGCGATGAAGACCGGCGCGCCGATTATTGGTTTGAATGATTCGGGCGGCGCGCGAATTCAGGAAGGCGTTGTTTCCCTTGGCGGTTACGCCGATATTTTTCTGCGAAACACTCTGGCAAGCGGCGTTGTTCCGCAAATCAGTTGTATTTTAGGACCGTGCGCGGGCGGAGCGGTTTATTCTCCGGCAATTACGGACTTTAACATAATGGTTAAAGACACCTCGTATATGTTCATCACCGGACCGGACGTGATAAAAACCGTCACGCACGAAGAAGTAACCAAAGACGAACTCGGCGGCGCGATGACTCATAATTCAAAATCCGGCGTGGCGCATTTCGCGGCTGATTCGGATGAACATTGTCTGCGCCTGACCAGAGAACTTTTATCTTTCGTGCCTTCCAACAATATGGAAAATCCGCCGTTCGTGCCTACCAACGATGCTTCGAGCCGGACGGACTCAAAACTAAATTCAATGGTTCCCGAAGTCTCGACACAGCCTTATGACATCCGGGATATTATTCATTCGGTCGCCGACGACAATTATTTTTTTGAAGTGCAGGAACACTACGCGCCGAATATTGTCATCGGTTTTACCAGGCTCGGCGGATATTCGGTTGGAATCGTTGCAAATCAACCGGCATTTTGGCTGGCGTTTTAGATATTGACGCATCGGTCAAAGCGGCGCGGTTTGTTCGATTTTGCGATTGTTTCAACATTCCTTTGATTACTTTTGAAGACGTTCCCGGATTTCTGCCGGGTATTAATCAAGAGCATCTTGGAATTATTCGCCACGGCGCAAAACTGCTTTACGCATTTGCCGAAGCGACCGTTCCAAAAATTACGGTTATCACGCGCAAGGCATACGGCGGCGCATATTGCGTGATGGCTTCAAAACATATTCGCACCGACATCAATTTTGCCTATCCGACCGCGGAGATTGCCGTGATGGGCGCGGAAGGCGCGGTCGGTGTTCTGTATCGAAAGGAAATTTCCGAAGCACAAAATGGTGTCGAGTATCAGAAAAATAAAGTCGCCGAATTTCAAGAAAAGTTCGCCAATCCATATATTGCCGCTGAAAAAGGTTTTATTGATGAAATCATCGAACCGGCTTGCACCAGACCGAAATTAATTCGCGCATTATCGCTGCTGCAAAACAAACGGGACACTAACCCGCCGAAAAAACACGGCAACATTCCTCTCTAGAACTTACTTTTTTTACCAACAAAAATCTCAATGTCAGAAGCGTTCAAAAATCGTCCGACGTGGACTGAAATTAATCTGGAAAATCTGGCATTTAACTTTCAATCGGTTAAGAAATTCGTCGGTCCCGCAGTTGAATATATGGCTGTGGTCAAAGCCGATGCCTACGGTCACGGCGCGGCAACCTGCGCTAAAAAATTTGAAAGCGAAGGCATTGATTGGTTAGGAGTCGCATTACCGGAAGAAGGTTTGGAGTTGAGAGAAAGCGGCATTCAAACACCGATTTTATGTCTCGGAAGTTTTTGGAACGGTCAGGAATCGCTTCTCCTCGAAAATAATATCACGCCCGTCATATACCGAAAGGAAACGGCGGAGAGCTTTGATCGTGCTGCCGCTGAAAAAAAATCGAGAGCAAAAATCCATATCAAAATTGATACGGGAATGGGCAGAATCGGCTTGCGCTTTGACGAAGTTAAAGAATTTGTCGAGCGATTGAAAGCGTTGAAAAATTTATCGGTTGAAGGCTTGATGACCCATCTGGCGGCGGCTGACAATTTATCGGAAAACGATTTCACCAACATTCAGATAAGGCGATTTGACGATGCAGTAAAAATTTTTGAAGAAAACGGTTTTCGTCCGAAATACAAAGATTTAGCAAACTCGCCCGGCGCAATCGCCCACGAAAATTCGCGTGGGAATATGGTTAGGTTCGGCGGTGTTTTATACGGTTTGGGCGACGACGTTTTGCCGAAGGAAATCGTCAAGCCCGATTTAAAACCCGTGATGTCGCTGCACACGCGGATTGCCCACCTAAAAAATGTTCCGAAAGGCGAGACAATCGGTTACAGCAGAACTTTTTTGACCGAACGAGACTCGATTATCGCAACCATTCCAATCGGCTACGAGGACGGCTATCGTCGTTCTCTCTCAAATTGCGGGCGCGTTATTATCGGCGGTTTTTACGCGCCGGTTGTCGGAAGAATTTCGATGGATTGGACAATCCTGGACGTAACCGAAATTCCCGGTGTTAAAATAAATGACCCGGTTATTTTAATCGGCGAACAAAACGAACTAAAAATTGCTGCCGAAGAATTAGCCGAAAAAACCGGCACGATTTCTTACGAGATAACTTGCGGAATCAACCGGCGCGTAACCCGAAAATATGTTGGAAGCTAAAAAAAGCGTGTGGTTCGAGCAGGTTTTCGCTGTCTACAACAGCAATTTAATCAAACGCCGTTTTAATTCGCTTCAGATTTCGGGACTTGATTTTCTAACTGCCAGAGACAAAAATTTCCCGCTCTTAATTTATGCAAATCATTCGAGCTGGTGGGACGGACTCGTCGCTTTTCAGATTTCCCGCGAGGCAAAACTTGATTCCTTTTGGTTGATGGAAGAAAAGCAGCTGCTAAAATTATCGCTTTTTCGCAAACTCGGCGCGTTCTCGGTGGTGCGGGAAAAGCCGCGCGAAGCAATAAAAAGCATCAACTATGCTGCCGAAATCCTGCAAAAAAAGACGAATCGAACCGTTTGGATTTTCCCGCAAGGCGAGATTTTACCAAACGACGCTCGCCCGCTTCAATTCTATAACGGTGTGGCTAAAATTATCGAAAAAGCCGGAAATTGCTGCGCCGTTCCGGTTGCTCTGCGCTTTGAATTTGCAGGCGAATTCAAGCCTGATATTTTTGTAAAAATAGGCAAGCCCGAATTTTTTGAAGGTGAGCAAAATTTTGCTGCAAAAGAAATGACAGCCTTTTTTGAAAAAGAATTAACCGAAACTCTAGACGATTTAAAAACGCAGATTTTGACAAAGAAAATAGACAGCTACCAAAAAATTTTATAAGTAATCAGACTGAATTATTTCATAAGAATTTTGTCCACAGATGAACACAGATAAGAAAAAAAATGAAAACTTAAAATCAAAGGCGAGATTTTTTTGTCCTTAGATTCATCTGTGTTCATCTGTGGACAAAATATGCTTTAACTGTTTTCAAATCCAAAATCCAAAATCTAAAATCCAAAATCGAAATGTCTTTACCGATTACAACCTCAATTGAATTGCCGATTTTGCAGGAACTGGTCGTCGTCGGCGGCTCGGATTACCTGCGTTTTTTGTATCAACGGCTGATTGCATATTTCCCACAGCTTTCTGAACGGGAAATTTTTGAGATAAAAAACGAGTCGAACCCGAAATGGCGAAGTGCCGTGCAAAAGGCGGGCAAAATTCTCGATGAAAACGGGTGCATTTCTCGCCGGCAAGGTCTCTGGACGATTACAAATAAAGGAATCGAAGCGGTCAAAGCCGAAACTTTGGAATTTACTCCGACGAAATTAGAAGAGAAACAAATCTCCCACTCAGACATTCAGAAAATGCTGACCGAAATCGGATTTGCTTTGGGATATTACGCGGAAACCGAGTTTGAATTTTACGATGTCGTCTGGCGTGAAAACGAAAAAACACAACGTCTCTCGCACGTTTTTGAAGTTCAAAGCAAAGGCAATATTGACTCGGCATTTGCAAAACTCAAACGCGCTTACGCAGATCAACGCTCCAAACCTTATCTCATTATTTTTTCGGAAAGAGACTTAAACCGCGCCGGAAAATCCTTGAGCCGCGAGTTTCAAGACATCGCATCGGAAGTTCGCATTTTGACATTCGTGCAAATCGAGACGGTTCACCGAAACCTTCAAAACATTGCTGAAATAATCCGCGAGTTTCTGCTAAAATAAATCAGTTTGCCACAGAGAACACAGAGCGTATGGAGAAATGTTTTTTCTCTTTCTCTAAATCCTCTGTGTTCTCTGTGGTTAAATTTTATGGAAAATGAAACTCCGATTCGGCGGCAATATCTCGAAATAAAAGCCAAGCATCAAGATTCGATTTTGCTTTTTCGATTGGGCGATTTCTACGAAGCCTTTGACGAAGACGCGAAAATTTTGGCGCGTGAACTCGATATTGTCCTGACTTCGCGTGCGATGGGCAAAGACACGCGCGTTCCGCTCGCCGGTGTTCCGCATTTTGTTATCGAAAAACATCTGGCTACTTTGATTTCACGCGGTCATCGCGTAGCGATTTGTGAACAGACCAGTTCGGTTGCGCTCAAAGGCAGAGACGGGAAAAAATTGATTCAGCGCGAAGTCGTCCGCGTCGTAACCGCCGGAACGGTTATCGAACCGCTTTTGCTCAACAGCAAAACGAATAATTATCTCGTTTCATTTGTCAGCGACGGAAACCGCGCCGGAATCGCCTATGCCGATATAACGACGGGCGATTTTGCCGTTACCGAAATTGATAATAAAAACGCGATTGCCGAATTGCAAAGACTCGCGCCGGCTGAAATTTTGATTGGCGAAACCGAGGATGAATTCAGCAACCGCGATTTGCCGCAGTTTGTCACAAAATGCAGCGCGGAGTTTTTCGCGTTTAAAAATGCCAGAAAGACGCTCTTTAAACATTTTGATACGAACACCTTAAAACCATTCGGACTCGATGAATCGCCGCTCGCAATTTCGGCGGCGGGCGCGCTCCTCGCTTATCTGCGAGTGAATAACAACGGCTCGGCGGAGCAATTAACGAGGTTAAAGAGTTACGATTCGCGCTCGTTTATGCTGCTCGATGAGAGAACTTTTCGAAGTCTGGAAATTTTTGAAAGCAGTTCGGGCGAGAGTCTTTTATCAATTATTGACCGCACCGCGACGGCAATGGGCGGAAGACTTCTGCGGCGTTGGCTGCGTCAGCCGCTGCTCGATTGCGCTGAAATTTATCGTCGTCAGGAACATCTCGCCTGGTTTAAGGAAAATGTTGAAAGCCGAAACAATCTGCGTGATGTTTTGTCGGAAATAAAAGATTTGGAGCGTCTTTCGAGCCGTGCTAAAGCCAATTTTCTGTCGGCTTATGAACTTCGCGTTTTTGGGAAAAGTCTCGAATTGATTCCCGAAATCAAGAAAACTTTACGGTTGGATACGATTCGCTTCGGTCAACTGCTCGCGCATTTGCCCGAATGCGCGGAAACGGCAAAACTTATCGACTCCGGGATCGCCGAAGAACTTCCCGTCCGTTATGCCGACCAGGTCGGAATTATTCGGGAAGGTTTTTCCGAAGAACTCGACAAACTTCGCCAAATCTTAAAAGACGGCAAAGGATTTTTTGCCGAACTCGAAAAACGCGAGCGGGCGAGAACCGGAATCAGAAGTCTGCGCGTCGGATTCAATAAAGTTTTCGGTTATTATATCGAAGTTACCAAACCGAATCTGCATCTTGTTCCGTCTGACTACACGCGCAAACAAACGCTTTTGCCCGCCGAAAGATACGTTACGCTTGAACTCAAAGAACACGAATCGCTGGTTTTACACGCGCAGGAACGGATTGCCGAACTCGAAAACAATCTTTTCCGGCAGATTTGCACCGAAGTCGGAAAACATCGCCCCGAAATTCTTCTGGCGGCAAACACCGTCGCTTATCTTGACGCGATTTGTTCGTTGTCCGATGTCGCCGACGAGTTTAATTATTCGCGCCCGACGGTCAACGAAACTTCCCTTTTGCGCGTAAAAAACGGTCGGCACGCCGTCGTTGAAAAAATTCTCAAAGCCGAAGCCGTTGATTTTATCCCGAACGATTCAGCTCTCGGCGGCAACGGCGCACCGCAGATCGCTTTGATAACCGGACCGAATGCTTCGGGCAAATCCACATATCTGCGGCAAGTCGCCGTCATTGTTCTGCTCGCTCAAATCGGCAGTTTCGTTCCGGCTGATGAAGCGGTTGTCGGAATCTGCGACCGGATTTTTACGCGCATCGGACTGTACGACAAAATCGGCAGCGGCGAATCTACCTTTATGACCGAGATGATTGAAACCGCCGAAATTCTGCATCACGCTTCACCGCAGAGTTTGATTTTATTGGACGAACTCGGTCGCGGAACATCAACTTACGACGGTTTGGCGGTCGCCCGCGCGGTTCTCGAATACGTTCACAATCATCCAAAATTAAAAACGCGCACGCTTTTCGCCACGCATTATCACGAACTAGCCGAACTCGAAGCGGTTTTACCGAAACTTGAAAACCTTTTCTTTTTAATCGAAGAGAAAAAAGATAAACTAATTTTCAAATATAAAATCTCAAAAGGCACGGCGCTAAAAAGTTACGGCGTTTATGCCGCAAAACTCGCCGGTTTGCCGAAGCCGGTGGTGCATCGGGCTGATGAGCTTTTGAGGGAATATGAAGTTAAAAATTCAGTTTCTCAAAATCTGCAAAATGAAAGTATAAATTTATCCGAGATTGAGAAAAGATTAGCGGAAATAGATACGGATAATCTTTCGCCTGTCGAAGCCTTAATGAAAATTTACGAATTAAAAAACCTGGCAGCAAAAAAAGAGAGTATGGAATTTCATCTCAAGTTGAAAAAAGCAGTTTGAGTCAGAGAAGTTAGACTTGGTGTCAAATCATTAAATTCGGGAAAGCAAGGAAATTTATCAAATGATTATATCGAGTTTTAAGTTGAACGATTTGCGCGAGCTTAGCGTCAAGGATTTTTTCAAACGGCTTTATGACAAGTCGTGGGTTGAAGAAGATTTGTTGAGCAGTGCCGCGCAGGTCGCATTTTATTTTGCGTTCGCGCTGTTTCCGCTGCTTCTTTTTCTTGTAACTTTATTTGGTTTTGTACTGGAATCCGCCGCCGATTTGAGAGCCGAAATGTTTTTTTATCTGCGCCAGGTGATGCCCGGTTCGGCATCGGATTTGGTGCAGAAAACAATTGATGAAGTGACGGCAAACAGTTCGGGCGGAAAGTTGACTTTCGGTATTGCGGTCGCTTTGTATTCGGCTTCGGCAGGCATCGACAGCATCCGAATCGCGCTCAACGGAGTTTATAATTTAACGGAAACACGCGCCTTTTGGAAGACAAAACTTCTGACGTTATTGATGACTTTCATTTTAGCGGTATTGATTACCGTCGCGCTCGGCATCATTTTCTACGGCGAGAAATTCCTGACCCTGATTCTCGATTGGATAAACCTGCCTATTCGGTCGCCGTTTTTTTTGGGAGTTTTGCAATGGACAACGGTTTTAGTCGTTTTAATTTCAACGTTCGCTCTGCTTTACAATTACCTTCCCAAACATAAAAAAAACGCCTGGGTTTGGATTACGCCCGGCGCAATCGTCGGCATTGTTCTCTGGCTCGCCCTGTCATACGCTTTTCGTCTTTACCTCGACTATTTCAACACTTATGACAAAACCTACGGCTCGCTCGGCGCGGTTATTATTTTGATGCTCTGGCTTTATTTGACGGCTCTCGTCATTTTAATCGGCGGCTCGATAAATGCTGTACTGCAGGAATTTACCGACCCGGCAACCGCCGCCGCCGGTGAAATGAAAACCGCCGCCAAAGAAATTGTCGAGAATCCAAATTCGGAATCCTTAATAAGGGAGAAATTGGAAACGCTGGTAAAGGCGGACTCAACCGTTTTAATTGACGAAAAAACTGATGATAAAACCGAAGATAAACCTGCCGAATCTGAAAACCTTCCAACCGAAACCAATCGCGTCGAACCGCAGGTTACAGAATATGATGCGGCGGAAGTTGAAAAAATCGGTAAAAAGCCGGTTGTTAATTTGGCAGTCGGAACGGTTTTCGGATTTTTGATGGGTTTGTTTTATTTCAAAAAGAAACGTTGATTTATTTTTAGAAATCATCAAAACCAACCAATGATTCTCCGTTTCGCGCAAATCGCTTTTCTGGTTCTCGTCTTCGCGCTCGGCTTTATGCAGCCGTTTCTTTTTTTGTTCGGGCAGCGAATCGTCTTTACGGATTTTATTTTTCTAATTGTTTTCGGATTGTGGCTTGCCGCGCTGCTTTTCAAACAAACGGTATTTCGCCGAAGCTGGTTTTATTTACCTCTGGCAATATATCTTTTCGCCTTCGTCTGTTCGACCGTTTTTTCGATTGATCCAAAACTCAGCCAGGTAAAACTTTTAGGCGAGATTTATTTAATCGGTTTGGCTGTTTTGAGTTTTAATCTTATAGACACGGTTGAAAAATTCAAGAAAGTTTTTCAAGTCTGGTTGACTGCTACCGCAATTGCCGGTTTAGCGAGTTTGTTGACGCTAATTTTGTTTTACGTTGACCGTGATAATTACCTGCTTTTTTTTACTTTATCGCACTACGGAACGCTTCCGCCCGGCAATTATCCGCGAATCAAAAGCACTTTCCTAAATCCGAATTTGTTTTGCCACTATTTGAGTATAAGTTTTCCGATACTTTTGGCTTCGATAAAATTAAAATGGATAAATTCGATTCTGAGTTTGATTTTGCTCGTTTTATTCTCAATTGCCGGCGTTTTTACTTTATCGCCGGGTTTAGGCGGAATTCTTTTGAGCATCGGTTTATGGTTTTGGTTGAGTTTCAAAGAAAGTAACAAACTTAACTTTGCCCGTTTGAGTTTAACCGGCGGAATTCTATTTGCCATACTCTTTTTTTTATTAACTCTAACAAATCCGATTCCGACGGAAACGTCACCTTTTTATCTAAAAATACCGTTCATCGAAAAAAGAGTCGATCCGTCCGGGCGAGTGCTTGTCTGGCAATCTTCGCTGCAAACCTGGAAAGAAAATCCGATTGTCGGAAAAGGTGTCGGCTTGGATGTCGCAAACGTCAAATACTTAAGCCCGTCCGGCGGATTGCAAACTTTGGGGGACGCGCATCAAATGTGGCTCAACGTCGCGGGACAAACGGGAGTCATCGGGTTTTTAGCCCTTTGCTGGTTATGTGTTTTTTTAATTCGCCGCGCAAATGTTTTTAGTTTTGCCAATTCTAAATTGGTATTGCAAACCGCTCTGGGAATTGCTTTCATCAGCGCATTTTTGTATCAAGGCTTGACCGGCTCATATGAAGATGCGCGGCACGTTTGGATTTTGATTGGTCTTCTCACGAGCATCAGTGAAAATGATTTTCCCAAAATTCCTGAAAACGATTAAACTTTACTAAATGTTGCTTTCCATAATCATTCCGGTTTATAACGAAAAATCTACGGTCGAAGAAGTTATCAATAAGGTTTTGGGGATTAATCTGCCTTGTGAAAAAGAGATAATCGTCGTTGATGACGGCTCGAACGACGGAACAGCCGAGGTTTTACGACTGCAGGAAACCAAAATCACCAGGCTTTATTCTAATCCGGTCAACGTCGGTAAAGGAGCGGCGGTCAGAATCGGTTTGAGTTTTGTCCAGGGTGACATTATTTTGATTCAAGATGCCGATTTAGAACTTGACCCGAACGAATATGCACAGCTTTTACAGCCGATTTTCGAGCGAAAAACTTCCGTTGTTTACGGTTCGCGTTTTTTGGAACGCCGCCCGAAAATTTCTCCGCTGAGACGTTTTGCAAATTTTTTTTTAACCGAACTGACAAATGTGTTATACGGCTCAAAACTAACGGATATGGGAACGGCGTACAAAGTTTTTACTTCCGAAGTAGCGAAGAAATTAAATTTGCAGGCGAATAAGTTTGAAATTGACCCGGAAATAACAGCACAGATTTGCCGGCTCGGTTACAAGATAATTGAAATTCCGATTTCTTATAACCCGCGCACCGTTTTGGAAGGAAAGAAAATCAGAGCGAAGGATGGAGTTAAAGCAGTTTGGACTTTATTCCATTGGCGTTTTGAAAAATTAAAAAAATGATTTCAGTTGATTGCTTTGAGCAGCGCGATCCGCATTTCTCCGGCGGTTGACCATCTAAGGCTGACTTCTTTGGCGATTGACTTTTCAATCACTGCGGCAATTCCAAAAGGAATATCGGGCATTCTTTGTGAAATCGGCATAAACGGCTTTTCAAAAATCGCTTTCAACATCTCGGATATTCCGGCTTCCGAATTTATGTCAAAGGCGTGCGCTCCGGTCAGCAGGCTGTAGGCGGTCATTCCAGCCGCGTAAATATCCGATGGCGGGCGAACATCTTTATAATCCCTGATTTGTTCGGGCGGCATATAAGCAATTGTTCCGGCTACGTCGCCAATCATCGTTACGCCGCTCATTCCCGCTTCTCTAAAACTTTTTGCCAAACCGAAATCCGTCAGTTTTGAATCATAATAGGGAAAACTGCCTTCAACCAGAATGTTTTGTTCCTTAATATCGCGGTGAACAAATCCTAAAGAATGTGCATAATCCAGCGCGGAAAGAATTTGCTCGATAATAATTACGACTTCACGATAACCGAGTTTTCCGCCGTTTTGTTTTGATAATTTTGA
>Ga0136617_10001353_pt1 | contig 21590 bp, 20 predicted proteins | sample AntDrymUQ3222106_2_FD_129672 | JGI IMG/M metagenome (GOLD analysis project Ga0136617, IMG submission 129672) | Polar desert sand microbial communities from Dry Valleys, Antarctica - metaG UQ322 (21.06) | ecosystem: Environmental > Terrestrial > Soil > Desert | place: Antarctica: Dry Valley...
CCTCGAGCACCACGGCGTTCGCACCGACCTTCGCCCGCGCGCCGACCGTCACCGGTCCGAGCACCTTCGCCCCCGAACCAATGCTCACCTGCGGGCCGATCGTCGGGCCCACGAACTGGCCGGCCACCAGCCCGATCGTCACGAACGGGAAGACCGTCGTGCCCGAGCCGACCTCGACTATGCCGTCGATGACGATCTGACCGTGAGCGAGGTGGACGCCGGGTTGAATGACCACCGGGTCGCCGATGTGGATCTGGGCGGAGACCATGGCCAGCCGATGACAGATCCGCGGCAGGATCGGCACGCCAAGGGCTTGGAGACGGGCCTTCAGGCGGTAGAGCGACTGGCCAAGGAAGGAATCGCTCTCCCACATCAGCCTCAGGGCCTCGAGCGCGACCCGCGGGCCGGACGCGGAATCGAGCCGGCGCCCTCGTTGCGCGGAGTGGATCCGTGCGTCGGCGAGCAGGGCGCGCCGCAGATGGGGGTGGCGCGCGCGGATCTGACGGCGGAACGCACGGTCGGCCTGCACAGGGCGCGCCCTCACCCGACGTCGGCGCGAGCGGCTTCGATGCGGAGCGCCACCGTCTCGGCCCACGCGCCGAGCCGGTCGCGCACCGCCTCGGCCGCCGCGAGGTGGTCGTACTCGACCCGTCGGTGCTCGACCTCATCCGCCTGAGGGCGCAGGAGCGCGTAAGCGGCTCGCGGATCGCCATCGAACGGCATCCCGACGCTCCCAGGGTTGACGAGCTCGCGCTCGCGACCCTGACAAGACGACGCGCGAGCGAACGCGAGGTGCGTGTGGCCGAACACGAGCCTCGGCTCCCCGACACCCGCGAGCAGCTCCTCCTCGTCGTCAGCGGGCTCGGGGAAGAAGCTGCGCACGTCGGAGATCGGCGATCCGTGACAGAAGCGCGTCTCGTCGATCACCGCCTGTTCGGGGAGCTCGGCGAGTCCGGCCACCCGCTCCGCCCCGAGCGTCTCGGCGCAGACCTGAATCGCTTCCCGCACGAGCCCGACGTCCGGCGCCTCCGCGGGCGCGGCCGTCCAGCGTTCTCCGTTGCCACGGATCCAATCCGCATCCGGCAGCGCTTCCAGGCGCTCGAGGGTCTCGACGGGCCAGGCGCCGAAGAGGGTGTAGTCGCCGCCGAGCAGGTAGCGATCAGCGCCCGCACGGTCGGCGTCAGCCAGCACGGCCTCCAGGGCGGGCAGGTTGCCGTGGATGTCGTAGAGGAGGGCGAGCACGCGGCGGGGCCCGGCTGGTATCGGACGGCGGAGGATATAGCTCGGCGAGGTGGGCTATCCGTCGGTCGTGCGCGCGTGCTCAGTCGCGGATGGGTAAGGGGCACGCGATGAAGATCAGCGACCGCGGTCGGGATTTCGGCGCACTTCGTGTGCTGTTCCTCCAGGACGACGATGCTTACGCGGGCGCCGACATGCCGACCGTGCGCCTCGCGGCGGCCGTGCTGCTCGGTCTGCACGGGCTTCTGGCGCTGGCCTTCCTGCTGCTCGGACCCCCGTTGGGCGGGATTGGCTGGGTCATCGGTGGAGGTGTCGTGATCGGCAGCGCAGCCGGCACGTTCTGGCTCTCGAACGAGCGATGGGACGCGACCTTCAACCAGCTTCTCGCGCTGTCGTACGTCGGACTTGCGGCGCCCGTGGCTCTCCAGGCGGTGACGGGACAGTTCGAGCCCTACCAGCTCCTCTTCCTGGTCTGGGTGGGGTGCGGCGCGGTGCAGCCCGCGCGCCGGGCGGTGCTCTTCCTGGGTGGGCTCGCAACAGCGGCCCTCGTGCCGGTGCTCACCCAGAGCGTCTCCGGGGAGGTCCGCGAGGCCATCGCCTGGTCGGTGCTCTTCTCCGCCGTGGGTCTCGTCCTGACCGCGTACGTCAGTTATGTGCGAACTCAGCGCATCGAGCTGCGCAGCGGCGAGAGCGACGCCCGCGCCGTCGCCCGCGCGGCGACGCAGCGAGTGCGAGACCTGCAGTGGGTCACCGACGCGACGCTGAGCCACCTGCCGCTCGAGGAACTGCTCGGCGAGCTGCTCCGGCGGATCGCGGGGGCGCTCGAGGTCGACGGTGGTGCGGTGCTCCTCAGCGAGCACTCAGGGGGGTTCACCGAGGCAGCCTCGCGCGGAGTGGTGGAGACAGATGGCCCCCGCCCGGGCCAGATCACCGGCGCCTTCCCGGAGCGCATCGCGACCGACCGAAGCGCGCTCGCGGTCGAGCGGGTTGAGGGCGGAGAGCCGTTCGAGACGCACCTGAAGCAGGCCGGAGTCGAGTCCTTGCTCGGTGTACCCCTGCTCGTCGGAGACCAGATCCTGGGAGTGCTCTACGTGGCGACGCGGTCGCGCCGTCGCTTCACCGACGGCGACGCGAGCTTCTTGCAGCTCGTCGGGGACCGTGTTGCTCTGGCCGTGGAGCGGACCCGGATGTTCGAGGACGAGCGCCATATAGCCGGAACCCTTCAGCGCAGCCTGCTCGGAGACGTGCTGCCGGTCATTCCCGATGCGGCGATGGCCGTTCGCTACGTCCCCGGTGGTGCCGGGATGGAGGTCGGCGGCGACTGGTACGACGTGATCGACCTGCGCGACGGCAAGGTCGGGCTCGTGATCGGCGACGTCGTCGGACGCGGACTACGCGCCGCATCGCTCATGGGCAAGCTCAGAACGGCGCTCCAGGCGTACGCGCTGGAAGGTCATGCCCCGGCGGCGGTGCTCGAGCGCCTGCACCACCTGCTCGAGGGGCAGGCAAAGGACGCGATCGCCACGGTCCTCTATCTCGTCCTCGATGCCGACAAGCGAACGGTGGACATCGCAAACGCCGGCCATCTCCCGCCGCTCGTCCGCGACGAGGACAACACGGCGCACTACCTGCCGGTCGCGCAGTCGCCCCCTCTGGCAGCAGTGCCGTACGCCCGCTACGAGGAGCGACAGGCCAAGATCGCGCCGGCTTCCACGGTGATCCTGTTCACCGACGGTCTCGTCGAGCGGCGCGGCGAGAGCCTCCAGGTCGGCCTCGATAACCTGTGCCGCGCCGTCGAGGCCGGGCCGGCCGAGCCCGAGGCGCTGTGCGAGGCCGCCGTCGCCCGCCTCGAGGATGCGGGTGCGCTCGAAGACGATGTCGCGCTGCTCGCCTACAAGCTCGAGCCCTTCCCCGAGGGGGGCTTCAGCCTCGACTTCCCCGCCGAGCCGGAGGTCCTGGCGATGGTGCGCAGAGTCATCGAGCGTTGGCTGGGGCAGGCCCCCGCGAGCGCGAGCGACATCTACGCGATCAAGGCAGCCACCATCGAGGCCTGCGCCAACGCCATCGAGCATGCCTACCGACCCGGCGACGCCGCCTTTCGAGTCGAGACGGCTCGCTCGGGCGCCGATGTCTCCGTGACGGTCACCGACTTCGGTGAGTGGCGCGAGCCCCGCGGCGACGGGCGTGGACGCGGGCTCGGGCTCATGGAGGCGCTCATGGACTCGACCGACGTCGCCCGAACTGTGGAGGGCTCGAAGGTCGCGCTTCGGCGGCGCGTCGGGGAGCGACAGGCCCTATGAGACCGCTTGCCCAACTGACGCTGGACGAGCACCGCGAGACGATGATTGCCAGGCTCGAGGGCGAGATCGACCTGTCGAACGCGGAGGCGCTGCGACACCAGATAGTCGAGGCCGTACCGAATCATGCGCTTGGGCTTATCGTCGATCTCACCGGCGTCTCGTATCTGGACAGCTCGGGGGTCAGGCTCCTCTTCGATACGGCCCGCCGCCTCGAGCGCCGCCAGCAACGCCTGGCGACGATCGTCCCCGCAGCATCACCGGTCCGTGAGCTGCTGGTCCTCGTCGGCGGCACGGGGCGCCTTGGGCTTCACGAGTCGTTGGACGCGGCGCTCGCTGGGGTTCACGCTGACGAGGGGCCCGAGGGTTAGCGCCTCGCGGGCCTGGCGACCCACGCCGGCGGGGCATCCGAAGCGCCCCAGGCGGTGCCGAGTGGGCCGTGCTGGGCTCGAACCAGCGACCCCCAGCTTGTCGAGCTGGTGCTCTCCCAACTGAGCTAACGGCCCGGGCGCGCGACGATAGCAACGGCCTCCCGTTCACGCGAGCGCCGGACCCAGCCTCACGGGCCCCTGTCCGGCCTCCGCTCGAGACGCTTACCATGCCCGGCGCATGAGGACCGGCGAGAGCGTTCAAGGGTCGCGGCGGGCGAAGGCCCGCGCGCTCTCGCTGCGGCTCCAGCGCTCCAACCTCGGCCGGCGCGCGCAATGGCTTCGACTCGCGGCTGCCGATGCCCGCGACGGGGCGATGAACCGCCGCGACCCGCTCGAGCCGCCGCGCCGCCTTCGTCTCGGCGCGGGCCCCGGCGACTTCGCCGAGCAGGGCGAGCGTTGGCTGGGGATCCTGACGGAGACGGGTGGCCTGGAACCCGACGGCCGCGTGCTCGACATCGGCTGCGGACCGGGGCGCCTTGCCGCCGGGCTGACCGGTCATCTCGACCACGGCTCTTACGAGGGTTTTGACGTCATCCCGAAGGCGGTGCGCTGGTGCCAGCAAGCGATAACTCCGCGTCATCCCCAGTTCCGCTTCCAGGTCGCGGACGTTCACAACAGGCGCTACCACCCCGCCGGCTCGCAGCGTGCCGTCGAATACGCGTTCCCGTTCCCGGACGCCGACTTCGACGTGGCTTTCGCCGCGTCGGTGTTCACTCACATGGTCCCTGCCGAGACCGAACGCTACCTGTGCGAGGCGGGGCGCGTCCTGCGTCCGGGGGGCCGCTTTCTGGCGACGTTCTTCCTGCTCAACGAGGAATCCGAGCGCTTCCTGACCATCACGTCGGAGCTGTCCCACGAGACCGCCGACGAGCAGGGCCGGCGCTATCGCTCGAGCCGCGCCGAGATCCCCGAGCACCGCGTGGCGACATCCGAGGCCGACGTCGGGGAGATGTACGCAGGCGCCGGCCTCGAGATCGAGGAGGTCCGCTACGGGCGCTGGGCCGGGCGGCCGGCGCGCCGCCTGCGGCAGGATCTCATCGTGGCCACCAAGGCCTGACCGCCGGCGTTCGGTAGGCAAGGGCCGCGTCTGTCCCGGCCTGTGCAAAGCCCCTCAAGGCGACGACCGGAATCGAACCGGTGTAAACGGCTTTGCAGGCCGCTGCGTAACCACTCCGCCACGTCGCCGCGCGATCGGCAAGGCTAGCGGGAGAGCCGTCCGACCCGGTCATGGTTTGGACCCCGAGACCACCGGAGACCTCGTAGTCATGGCCAAATGGGCGACCTCCGACATCCGCGACCAGAGCGGTTGCCTCGCGGTGGTGACCGGGGCCAACAGCGGCATCGGCTTCGTGGCCGCTCGGGAACTCGCCCGGGCTGGTGCCCACGTCGTCATGGCCGTGCGCGACACCACGCGCGGCGAGCAGGCGGCCGGCAAGGTCCGCTCGGCAGCCCCCGCGGCCGCAGTCGAGGTCATGGAGCTCGATCTGGCGGACCTCTCCTCGGTTCGCTCCTTCGCCGCGGCCTTCGGCGAAGGCCACGACGGGCCCGACCTGCTCGTCAACAACGCAGGCGTGATGGCCCTCCCCCACCGCACGACGGCCGACGGCTTCGAGATGCAGTTCGGCACGAACCATCTCGGCCATTTCGCCCTCACGGGGCTGCTGCTCGCTGGCCTCAGCCGCCGGCCCGACCCCCGCGTGGTCACGATCTCGAGCGGCGCGCACAAGATGGGCAAGATCGACTTCGACGACCTCCAGGGCGAGCGCGGCTACAAGAAGTGGAAGGCCTACGGCCAGTCCAAGCTCGCGAACCTCCTCTTCGCCTTTGAGCTCGGGCGCCGGGCCAGCGGCGTCGGTCTGCCGCTGACGAGCGTCGCGGCCCACCCCGGCTACGCGGCCACCAACCTCCAGGCCACCGGGCCCAAGATGGCGGGGCGCGGCCTCGAGGAACGGATGATGGGGCTCGTCAACCGGGTGATCGCCCAGGACGAGGAGCACGGAGCCCTGCCCACGCTCTACGCCGCAACCGAGCCGGACCTGCCGAGCGGCTCGTACATCGGTCCCGACGGGCCGCTTGAGATGCGCGGCCGTCCGCGCCTCGTCGGAGCGACCGACCGGGCGTGGGACGAGCAGACCGCGCGCCGCCTGTGGGAGACCTCCGAAGAGCTCACCGGCGTGCACTACGACTTCGGCGCCGTCGCTGCAGGCGCCTAGACCCGCCGGGCGGACCACGGCACCGGCGTGGCGAGCACCCAGCCAGACGCCGAGTCGGCGATCCGCGACCTGCTCGAGCGGCGCGATCCCGGCAAGACGATCTGCCCGTCCGAGGCGGCGCGAGCCCTCGGCGGCGACCGGGGCTTCCGCCCGCTCATGCCGCTCGTCCGCTCCGCTGCTCGCGCGATGGTCGACCGCGGCGAGCTCGAGGTCACCCAGGGCGGACGAGTCGCCGACCCGGCTACCGCTCGAGGACCGATCCGGCTGAGGCTCGTTGACCCCAGCTGAGCAGCACCGACACGTCGACGGGGAATCGTCCCCTGCCGCGGCGATTCTACATAAGTACATACTTCTTGTTATACTTCAGGGCCGTAAGCAAACAAGGAGTGGACATGGTCAGCGAAACGACCACCACGCAGGACAAGCAGGTGACGGTGGAGGTCCCGGAAGACCGGGTCCCGGAGTTCTATGCCCTCTACGCCCGCTTTCTCGCCGGTCGAAGTCGACGCGGACGCGGACCCGGCCGCGGAAGGCACGGTCACGGATGCGGCGCCCGCCGCGGGGAGCAGCGCGAGGAGCGCACATCCGCCGAGGCTCAAGAGGTCTGATGGCGGACAAGCCGGTCACCGTCGGGGTTCCCGCTGACCGCGTCCCGGAGTTCTACGCCTGGTTCGCCGCCTTTCTGGCGGCCGAGCCGGGCAGCGGACCCCCTTGGGGGACCAGACGCGGACGAGGACGGTTCGGTGGCGGCCCGCATCGCCACGGAGTCGAGCCTTGGTCGGCGGGCGACGCCGACCAGGCCGCTTGGCTCTACGGCAAGCTCGCCCCCCCGGCTCGAGCGCTCTTCGACCTGTTGATCGACGAGCCCGGGCGTCGGTTCGCGGGCAACGAGCTCGCCGCCCGCCTGCGGCTTGAGAAGGGCGCGCACGGCGTGGCCGGGATCCTGGCCTGGCCAGGGCGCTACTCCCGCAAGCTCGGGCGGGGGTTCCCCATCGCAACCGAAGGGCGTGACGACGGAGGCACGGACTACTACATGGAGTCCGATATCGCGGAGTTGTTCACGGCCGCGCGCGACGCCTCGAGCTGAGCGATTACAGGGCTATAATCCGCGAGCCGCGCGGATGTAGCTCAGTTGGCTAGAGCGTCTGCTTGCCATGCAGAAGGTCGTGGGTTCGAGTCCCATCATCCGCTCTCCGTCGTGCCGCGCCGGGCGCCGAGGTCCGGGCCCGGCGGCTCTCAATCAGCCAGCCGGCGCCTCGTCCAGCGCCTCGTTGACGAGTTCGTCGGCACGCTGGTTGTGCTCGCGGCGGACGTCGCGGACCGCCCAGCGCTCGAAGCGAGCCAGCGCGGCCATCGCCTCGAGGTAGAGCGGCCGCAGCCCGGCGTGCTTGACCTTGTACTGGCCGCCCACCTGGCGGGCCACGAGCTGAGAGTCGTTCACGACCTCGACCTCGATCGCGCCGAGCTCCTCGGCCAGCCTGAGGCCGAGCAGGAGTGCTCGGTACTCGGCGACGTTGTTCGTCGTGTTGCCGATCAGCTCGCTGGCCTCGCGCAGGACCTCGCCGTGGGGGTCGGCGGCCACCGCAGCCACGGCGGCCGGACCGGGGTTGCCGCGGGCACCCCCGTCGACGTGAACCACGACCTTCTCGGCCTTCACGGCCATGACCCCTTCAGCCCCGACGTGCGGAGGCTAGGTGTGGCGCGGGGCGACGAGCGGACCGCCGTCGGAGCGAGCGATCAGGAGACGGCCTCGACGGCGAGCGCCAGCCTTCCCTCGGCGTCCGCGCCGATGTCCCAGGTCTGCGCCGGCTCGTTCAGGTCCCCGAGCTCGTTGCCGCGATCGACCAGCTCGACCGCCGGATCAGTGTCGTCGAGATCGACCCGGAACCGGTACCAGGAGATCTCCCAGGCCACGATGATCCCGACCTCGCGGGCCTCGGGGCCATCCACCAGCGGAGCGGCGCTGACCCACGGCTCGCCGAGCGTGCGCCCCACGCCGGCCATGGTCCGGCGGTGCTCCGAGTTGTTGAACATTTCGAGCGCCAGTTCGATCTTGGGCCAGCGACCGGAGGGCACGGCCTGCACGTGCCGCGGCTCGCGGCGGCGCCCGGCGATCAGGTCCCGCAGGCCGGCGGGTTGTGGCGCACGCGAGGGCCGGCGAGCGACTGCGGCCGCGTCGTCCTGGGTCGCATCCTCCTCCAGCTGCTCTGCCTGCTCAGCCCTCATGCGGCGAGCCAGACGACGCTCTTCGGCTCGGGCGGCGGCACGCCGCCGGCGCTCCTCGAGGGCGACGTGGCTGACCTCGGCGCCAGCTGTCGGCTCGGCTCCGGCGACGGGTGAGGCGGCGGACTCCGCCAGGACGGGGCTCGGGTCGCTCTCCGGCGGAGGCTCGTGGGGGAGCGCGGTGCCGTCGTCTTCACCCTCGGGAGGCGGTGTTCCCCAGATGCCCTGATCCTCCGCCCATGTGACGGCGCGCGACCACAGCGAGCGCCGCGGGTTGAGGCGCTCGCGTTCGGGCGCCAGGCGCTCGAGCTCGGTCTCGCGCATCCAACCCGAGCGCAGAGCGCGCAAGCTGCACAGCTCGCAGACGCGCTGGCGGTCGCCGCTACCGACGAAGGTTTCGATGCGTTCCCCCTTGAGGATCGTGCGCTGGCACAGATCGCAAGAGATGAGGTCATGCACCGGCCGAAGCTCCTTGCGCATGCCGCGGCATGGTAGCGGCCGCTGCGGCGGCAAACCAGGCAATCTGGCCGAGACGCCTCGCAATGATCGCGGACTATGCGCGAACCGTCTCGCCGACGCTCGCCGCGGCGGCCACCACCTTTTCCGCCAGATGGCCCGGAACCTGCTCGTAGCGCGAGAAATGCATCGAGTAGTCGCCGCGACCGCCGGTGATCGCCCGCAGGTCGGGCGCGTAGGAGAGCATCTCCGCCATCGGCACCTCGGCCTGGATCTCGGTCATCGGGCCCTTCGGCTCCATCCCCAGGGGGTGCCCACGGCGGGAGCTGAGATCGCCGATCACGTCGCCCACGCAGTCCTCGGGCACCGACACCGCGGCGGTGACGATCGGCTCGAGCAGGGCGGGGTCCGCCTTCTCCATGGCCCGCTTGAAGGCCATGGACCCAGCGATCTTGAAGGCCATCTCCGAGGAGTCGACCGTGTGGTACGAGCCGTCGAAGAGGCGCACGCGCAGGTCCTTGACCGGATAGCCGGCCACGGTCCCGTGGGTCATCGCCTCCTCAACGCCCTTACGCACCGCGGGGACGAAGCCGGACGGGATCACGCCCCCCTTTATGGCGTTGACGAACTCGAACCCCTTCCCCTCCTCGAGCGGCTCGATCTCGATGTGACAGTCGCCGAACTGGCCGCGTCCGCCCGTCTGCTTCTTGTAGCGGCCCTGGGCCCTGGCCGAGGACCGGATCGTCTCCTCGTAGGGCACGCGCGGCGGGTGTAGCTCGACCTCGGCCCCGAAGCGCTCGCGCATTCGCTCCACGATCACCTCGACGTGAACCTGCGAGAGCCCGGCCACGATCTGCTCGCCAGTCTGGGCGTCGCGATGGAAGTCGATCGTCGGGTCCTCCTCCTGGAGGCGGCGCAGCGCCGTGCCGACCTTCTCCTCGTCGCCCTTCGCCTTGGCCTCGATGGCGAAGGCCATCACCGGCGCGGGCAGGTCGGGCAGGTGCAGCGCGTACGTGCTGTCGGCCTCCGCGAGGACGTCGCCCGCGTGGGTCTCCTTGAGCTTCGCCACCGCGCCGATGTCGCCGGGGCCAAGGTCGGTGGCGTGCTCGCGCACGGCGCCCTGGGGCACCAGCAGCTGGCCGATCCGCTCCTTGTGGTGCGAGCGCGGGTTGACCAGCTGCGAGTCCGAGCGCACGACGCCCTGGAGCACGCGGAAGAGGTTGATGCGCCCGGCGTAGGGGTCGGCCAGTGTCTTCCACACGAAGGCGACCGCCTCGCGGTCCTCCTCGGGCGCGAGCGTCGCGCCGTCCTCGAGCGTGACCCCGCCGACCCACTCCGGCGAGGGCAGGTCCTCGACGATGGCGTCGAGCAGGCGGTTGGTGGCCAGGTTGCGCGTGGCCACCCCGCAGGTGACCGGGAAGAGCCGGCCCTCCGTGACGCCGGACTTGAGCGCGCCCACTACCTCCTCATGCGAGATCTCGACGCCCTCGAGGTAGCGCTCCATGAGCTCGTCGGAGACCTCGCAGACCTCGTCCATGAGCTTCTCGCGGTACTCCTCGGCGCGCGGGCGCAGCTCGTGGGGGATCTCGGTCCGCGTGCAGTTCTCGCGCCCGTCGCCCTCGTAGGTATAGGCGCACATGTCGATCAGGTCGACGACGCCACTCAGGTCGTGCTCGGACCCGATGGGGATCTCGGTAGCCACGACGTGCGGCCCGAAGGCGGCCTTGAGCGAGTCGAGCGCCCGGAAGAAGTCGGCGCGCTCGCGATCGAGCATGCTCACGAACAGCAGCCGGGCGAGGCCGAGCTCGTCGGCGCGCGACCACAGCCGCTCGGTGGCGACCTCTACGCCCATGACCCCGTCGATCACGAACACCGCGCTCTCGCACACGCTCATGGCGGCCAGGGTGTCGGCGACGAAGCTCGACTCTCCGGGGGTGTCGATCAGGTTGATCTTGCGGTCCTGCCAGCGAAACGACGACAGGCTCGCGGCGATCGACATCGAGCGCGCCTTCTCGTCGGCGGCCGAGTCGGAAACGGTCGTGCCCTCGGCGACCGAGCCGAGTCGCTTGATCGCGCCGGCCTGGTACAGCAGGGCCTCGTTGGCCGAGGTCTTGCCGCTGCCCCGGTGGCCGACCAGAGCCACGTTGCGGATCCGACCGGCCCCCTCGTGCATGCCTGCTCCTCTCCTCGCCTCTCCCCTCGACGGAAAATACCGCGGGGGGCAAGGGCGCCGAGAGCCGGCCTAGACGACCTCGCCGAGGGCCTCGTCGCCCAGCCGCGACTTGAGCCTGAGAATGGCCTTGGTGTGCAGCTGCGAGACGCGTGACTCGGTCACCCCGAGCACCTCGCCGATCTCGCGCAGCGTCAGGTTCTCGTAGTAGTACAGAGCGACGACGAGCTTCTCGCGCTCGGGCAGCCGGGCGATCTCGTCGGAGACGCGGTCTCGCATCTCTGAGGTGTCGAGCACGCGCGCAGGATCGGGCGCGTTCGGGTCCTGGATCGTGTCGAGCAGGGAGACCTGGTCACCGGAGGAGTCGGACAGCGTCCACAGCTCGTCGAGGGCGATCACCGAAGAGTTCGAGATCTGGGTCAGCGCGTCCTGGAAGTCGTCCACCGACATCTCGAGCGCATCGGCCATCTCGATGTCGGTCGGGGCGCGGCGGAGGGTGTGCTCGAGCTGAGCGTTCACGCGTTCGATCTCACGGGCGCGCGCACGCACCGAGCGCGGTACCCAGTCGAGCGAGCGCAGCTCGTCGATGATCGAGCCCTTGATGCGGGTGATGGCGAAGGTCTCGAACTTGATCTCGCGCTCGAGGTCGAAGCGCTCAACGGCGGCGATCAGGCCGATCAGGCCGTAGGAGATGAGATCCGCTTCCTCGACGTGCGCCGGAAGGCTCGCGGCCATCCGCCCGGCCACGTACTTGACCAGCGGCGAGTAGGCGAGCACGAGGCGCTCGCGGGCGTGCTCATCGGAGTCGTGCTTGTAGCGGCGCCAGAGCTCCTTGAGCTCGATCGCCTTGACGTTGGTCTCCATGGCCGTGTCTACATTCCCCGCGGGCCGGCGGTTGTATCGGGCACATTCATTTCAGGCACGTGGATGCGCTGTAGCGTATGCGGTTCTCAAGCGGCGCGAGTCGACGCGGGTGTAGACCTGCGTCGTGGAGATGCTGGCGTGTCCCAGGAGCTCCTGGATCGAGCGCAGGTCGGCGCCGCCCTCGAGCAGGTGCGTGGCAAAGGAGTGGCGCAGGGTGTGGGGCGAGACCCCGCCGGCCAGGGCGGCACGACGGGTCCAGATCGCCAGTCGGCGCCGGACGTCGGACGTGGAGAGGCGACGGCCGCGGCGAGACACGAACAGCGCGGTCTCGGCCCTGTGCCGGGGCTCCGCGCGGCGCTCGCTCGCCTCCTCCTCCTCCTGGCCCTCGGCGGCAAGCAGTGCGGGCCGGCCGCGGGCGAGGTAGCGCTCGAGCGCGCGCCAGCCCGGCTCGCCGAGCGGGACGACCCGCGAGCGTCCGCCCTTGCCCTCGACGCGGACATGCTCGGAGTCGGCGTCGAGGCTCGTGAGCTCGAGGTCAACCATCTCCTGTGCACGCAGCCCGCCACCGTAGGCGAGCTCGAGCAGCGCGCGGTCGCGCAGCTCGAGCGGCGTCGTCGCCGGGATGCGGTCGAGCAGACCGGCGGCCTCGGTGGCCTTGAGCACGCGGGGCAGGTAGCTCTCGCGCTTGGGGCTCGAGACGAGATCAGCGGGGTTGGCCTCGATCTCTCCCCGCTCGAGCAGGTGGCGATAGAAGGTCCGCGCGGCCGCGAGCCGCCGGGCCACTGTGGCCTTCGAGTCCCCGCCCTCGGAGAGCGACTGGGCGAAGCGGCGCAGCTCGCGCGCGCCGAGCTCGGCCGGGCCGAGCCCGCGGCTCTCGCCGGCGAAGGCGGCGAGGCGCTGGATGTCCGACCCGTAGGCGCGGCGGGTCCGCTCGCTGAGGGCGCGGGCGCGCAAGGCCCGATCGAATCCGGCCAGCGCCTCCCGCCATCTAGGCTGGGTCTCGGTGGGGTTGTTCTTCGTCAACACGAGCGACGGGCGGGTGGCCACCAAGGCTCAGCTCGGGGAAGCGGGACTGGCCGACGACCGCGGCCATCCCGACCGCCCGTGGCACCGGATCCAGGGACCTCGTGACGCCTCGACCATGTGGTACGCGGTGCTTCGCCGGCGGATGCGCGGAGTCTTCATCGCAACGCTCTGCTTTCGACACGCCCCGCACTACGCCTCCCTCCGCGACGCGGGCTGGGAGGAGGTTCCGCCCGAGCGGATCGGCGTCCGTGGCTCTCCGGCCGGGAAGAGCGCTCAGGAGATGTAGACCGCCGCGCCGACCTCGACCCGGTCGTAGAGATCCTTGACCGCGGGCACCGCCATGCGGATGCAGCCGTGCGAGGCGTTCGTGCCGAGGCTCGAGACCTCGTCGGTGCCGTGTATGCCCGCGCCGTCGTAGATCCCCATCCACCGGGCCTTGAGCGGGTTGTCGGCGCGACCGCCGGGGATCGTCTTGCCGGCGAGCTTGCCCGCCCATTCGCGCTCGGGGACCTGCCAGGTCGGATCCACGGCCTTGTCCTGGATCTCGTGCAGCCCGGCCGGCGTCTCGAGACCGGCCATGCCGACTGCGATCGGGTAGCTCTTGACGAGCCTGAGGTTGCGGTAGTAGCGCAGCCTGAATCCCGAGCGGTCGACGGTGATGACCTTGGGGTAGCGCCGGCGCAGCTCTGATCGCGATGTCGAGGTCCGCTCGACCTTGGCCCGGGGCCGCACGACGCGTCCTCCGGGGAGGGTTAGCTCCCGGGCGATCTGGCGGCGCAGGCGCTTCGCGCTGATGCGGCGACCGCTCTGCCCGCGCTCGATGGAGACACCGCTGCCCGACCAGGCGACAGACGGCTCCCGGGCCGGACGGTCGAACTCGCGCTTGACCTTTCGTGCCAGGCGGGCGACCGCACGACGCGAGTAGGACACCCGGGGATCGAGATCGGCGCGCACCTCCCCGCCGGAGAGCTCACGCGCGGTACGGGTGATCAGGTTGCCGTCGCGGCTACGGGCGACGGCCTCGGCGACCATCCCGTCGATGTCGGTATCGAGCCGGGCGCGCCGCGGCGTCAGCTTGAACGTCCGGCCCTCGTAGCGGACCTTGACCGAACGCCGCAGCGGGCGCTCGATCGCCTCCTCGAGCGCGACTTGAGCCGCGCCGGCCCGCATCCCGCCGAGGTCAACGCCGCCGGCGGTGACCCCGCGGGCGATCGTGTCCTCGCGGGCCGAGTCGTAGGCGTAGACCGCTGTCGCGCCGCCCAGGAGGACGACGAGGATGACCACGACCGCGATGAGGGAGCGATGATTCACGGCGGTCCGAGACGGATTCTAGGGCGCGGTGCGGCGATGCACGCCAGGTGTCAGTCGAGGAGGCCGCCGCGCCAGCCGCACAGCGCGGGCTACTCGGAGGCGGAGCCGGCGGTCACCCGCCGCCCGCCCGCCCGAGGGCCTCTTCGATGGCGCTGAGGACCTCCGGCCGGGCGAGGGTCGCGTGCTCGTGCTCGCGCAGCGTGGTCAAGCCCTCGGGCTCGAGCGACTCGAGCAGCGCGGCGATCTCGTCGGCCGCGAGGTCGTCGTAGCCGGCCACGGGCGCCGGGCCCGCAACCTCGGTCTCAGGGTCCTCGGCGAGCGCCGCCGCCGCGAGCACGGTGGCGTCGCCGTTCGTGGCCCCCCGCCACCGCGGATGCGTGCGCACGTTGGGGCTGCGGCGCAGGAACTCCTCGACCTCGCGCTCGTAGCGGTAGGGCTCGGCGGCCCCGCGCATGATCGGCGCAAGGCGCATGTGCTCCCCCAGCCCGATCGCCGTCTCGCGCGTCGTGTAGCGATACTCGAAGCCCGTGGCCTTGAGGCGGCGGTTGTCGAGGCCGCGGCCGAAGCGCAGCTGCTCGAGCATCTCGGGGCTGACCTCGATGCCGAGGCGGCGCAGGGCCGTCGCCGCCAGGCCCGTCCCCCACGGCGGCAGGACCGGGGCCAACCGCTTCCCGAGCAGGTCGATCACCTCGGTCAGAGCGAGCACGCCGTCGGCGGCCACGTTGAACACGCCCGGGAGGTCGTCGAGCAGAATGTGAGCGAGGGCGGCGACCACGTCGTCCTCGTGCACGAACTGGTAGCGCGGATCGAAGCCCAGGATCATCGGCACCGCCGGCAGCTCGAACAGCGCCCGGTGCGAGGTGATGACGTCCGGTCCCAGGACGTTGGCGAACCGCAGCATCGAGACCGAGACCTCAGGGTTCTTCTCGGCGAAGTCGACCACGGTGGCCTCGGCCTCGACGATGTCCTTCTCGAGCGGGGTGCGGGGCGGGTGCGGGCGCTCCATGGCCTCGGTGAAGAACGCGGGGTCGTCCTGCGAGGAGCCGTAATAGTGCGCCGAGGACTTGAACACCAGCCGTCGCACGCTCGAGTCCGGGCCTCCGCAGGCGGCGAGGATGTTCATCGTCCCGATGACGTTGTTCTCGTGGGTGCGCCCAGCCGACGCGACGACCGAGTCGACGATCAGCCGGGTGTCGACCACGGTGTCGATCTCCGCCGCCTCGACGATCCTCCGCAGCAGCGAGTGCTGAGTGCCGACGCGGACGAACTCGGTGCGCTCGAGCTCGCGGGTCGGGTCCTCCGAGTCGACCCCGATGATCGTCTCGATCTCCTCGCTGGCCTCGAGGGCCTGAGCCAGGCGGCCGCCCCAGTAGCTCGAGAGGCCGGTGACGAGGACGCGCTTCGAGGGCATCGGGCGCGCTAGCCCAGCCAGACCGAGTCGCGCGCGCCGACCATCTCGAACAGCGCCTCCTGGACGCGCGCGCGGATCTCCTCGGTCGCGGTCTGGATCGCTCCCCGGTCGCCGGGCGCCGCGTCGATGTGCACGGGCTCGAGGAAGCGGATCCGGAACTTGGCGGGCAGGTAGCCGAAGACCGGCAGCGGACCGATGTGCGGGAAGTTGGGCGCGACCGGGAGCGGGATCGGTCCGCTCAGGCGCTTGAGTGCGTCGAGGCGAGCGAAGATCGGCGCCGCCTCCTCGGCGCCGACGACGCAGACCGGGACGATCGGCACGCCCGCGTGCAGCGCCCAGTCGACGAACTCGCCGTGCCCGAATCGGCGCAGCCGGTAGCGGTCCTTGAACAGCTTGCGCGGCCCCCTGCGGCCCTCCGGGAAGGTGAGCACGAGCGCCTCTTCGTCGTGGAGCAGGCGGTCAAGATTGGCCGGGTGCGCAGCCACGCAGCCCACCTTGGGCAGGAGCATCGAGAGCCCGGGGTAGGCCTTGAACGACGGGTCCACAGCGACACTGAGCGAGCGCGCGCGTGGGTGCTCCTCGCGCACCGCCTTGGCCACCATCGCCGCGTCGGGAGGCACCGCGCCGGCGTGGTTCGAGACGAGCAGGGCTCCCCCGGCGGCGGGGACGTGTTCGATGCCGTCGACCTCACAGCGAAACCACAGGTGGTAGAGGAAGTCGGCGAGGGTGCGATCGACGAGACGCTCGACCCGCTCGGAGCGCCCCCAGTCGGTGAGGCGACGCTCGGGCTCGACGCCGGGGAGATGACGGCGGAGGTCCCGGAGGGCGACCGACGCGCCCTCGGCGCCGGCACCGGCCCCGTCCGGATCGGCCGCATGCCCGTTGCCCGCCAGTACGTCGGCGCGGGCGCGGGCATCCCCCGCGCGGCGTCGCGGACGACTGGTCGCGCGACCCGGTCGCGCGACGCTGTCGAGCCTCGGATGCTCTCCCCTGGCCACCGGCCGATTGTGTCACGCGCGGGGTGTCGCCGCCGCCCGCGCGAGGGCGCTCGGGGTCCGGTACGGTGGCGGCTGCGATGTCGGCTCTCAGCCCCAGGAACGGCCTTCGCCAGGCTCGGCGCGCGGTCTCGTGGATCTATCCCTCGAGCGCTCGGCCGGCGGCGCCCTGGGAGGCCCATCGCGCGCCTGCGGACTACGGCGTGCCCGCTTCCCCCGACTGGCGCGAGACGCACTGGGGCCCGCTGGTCAAGACCATCGACATCGGCGGAGCCGAGCTCACCTACGCCGATCTCGGCGAGGGGGACGGTTCGCCGATCCTCTTCGTTCACGGCCTCGGAGGCAACTGGCAGAACTGGCTCGAGTGCCTGCCGCGAGCCGCGCAGGAGCGCCGCGCGATCGCCGTCGACCTGCCCGGCTTCGGCAACTCGCCGATGCCCGACGAGGACATCTCGATCTCTCTCTACGCCCGCACGATCGACCACCTGCTCGAGGCGCTCGGGATCGACTCCGTGGTCTACGTGGGGAACTCGATGGGCGGGTTCATCGGCGCGGAGCTGGCCATTCACCATCCGGCTCGCGTGGAGCGGCTCGTGCTCGGGTCGGCGGCGGGCATCTCGAGCACGACCCGGGCCCGGCGGCCGACGGTGACCATGTTCCGGGTCTCCGGGATCATGAGCTCGGCAGCGCTCGCACGCAGCCGCGACGTCGTGGCGCGGCCGCGTCTGCGCCACGCCGCCCTCTCCGCGGTCATGCGCCACCCCTCGCACATGCGTCACGACATCCTGCTGGAGATCATGCCCGGCTCGAACGCCCCGGGGTTCATGCCGGCCCTCAACGCCCTGCTCGCCTACGACTTCACCAACCGCCTCGGGGAGATCCGCTGCCCCACGCTCCTCATCTGGGGTCGGGAGGACATGCTCGTGCCGGTGGCCGACGCCGACGAGTACGAGCGCCTGATCGAGGGGTCGCGAAAGGTCATCTTCGACGAGACCGGCCACGTGCCGATGCTCGAGCGCCCACAGGCGTTCAACGACTGCCTGATGGAGTTCGTTGGCGAGGGCCCGCAGGCCGCGGCCCACGAGAGGCCAGCCCAGCGATCGCCCGAGGTCGCCTCGGCCTGAGCGACCCCCGGCCGCGCTCGCTCGGCCCGTGAGCGTGACTTCGCCGGCTCAGCACGCGCGTCCGGCGCTCTGCGCGCCGGGCACGCTCAGCCCGTGAGCGCGCCCTCCGAGGCCGAGCCGACCTGACGCGCGTACTTGGCCAGCACGCCTGTGCGATAGGCCGGCGGCGGCGATTCGTAGGCGGCGATCCGCTCGCGGATCTCCTCGTCTGGAAGCTCCAGGTTGAGCTCGCGGGCGGCCACGTCGAAGACGATCATGTCGCCGTCGTGCACGGCGGCGATCGGGCCGCCGCGCGGTGCCTCGGGCGCGACGTGCCCGGCCATAAAGCCGTGCGTGGCCCCCGAGAAGCGTCCGTCGGTGAGCAGAGCAACCGAATCGCCGAGGCCCTCGCCGACGAGCGCCGCAGTGACCTGGAGCATCTCGCGCATCCCCGGACCGCCGGCAGGGCCCTCGTTGCGGATCACGACCACCTCGCCCTCCTCGATCGAGCGGGCCTTGACCGCGGCGAAGGCGTCCTCCTCGCGCTCGAACACGCGTGCCGGGCCACGATGCTCGAGGCGATCGTGGCCGGCAAGCTTCACCACACAGCCCTCCGGGGCGAGGTTGCCGCGCAGGATGGCGAAGCCGCCGTTGGGCTTGAGCGGGTCTTCGAGGGCGTGGATCACCTGTTGACCCTCGGTCTCGCCGGCCCGCTCGGCCATGTCGCCGATGGTGTGGCCGGTGACCGTCGGGGCGTCGGCGTGCAGCAGGCCGGCCTCCGCGAGGCGCTTGACCACGAGCGGGACGCCGCCGGCGTGATAGAGGTCGGTGGCGACGTAACGCCCGCCGGGCTTCAGGTCCGCGAGCAGGGGCGTACTCCAGGCGATTCGGTCGAAGTCGTCGATCGTCAGTTCGACGCCGGCCTCCCGGGCCACCGCGAGCAGATGCAGTACGACGTTGGTCGACCCTCCGCTCATCGCCGCGCCGGCGATCGCGTTCTCGAGCGAGGCCCTGGTGATGACGGCGCTCGGGCGCAGGTCGCGCTCGAGCAGATCCAGCGCCAGGCGCCCGCAATCCTCGGCCACGGCGCCCTTCCTGCCGTCCTCGGCCGGGACCATCGAGCTGCCCATCGGCGAGATCCCGAGGATCTCGAAGGCCATGCCCATGGTGTTGGCGGTGTACTGGCCGCCGCAGGCTCCGGCGCCGGGCGAGGCGTGGTTCTCGAGATCGGTCAGCTCCTCCTCGGACATGTTGCCGGCGGCGTGCGCGCCGATCCCCTCGAAGACGTCCTGGATGGTCACGTCACGGCCCTTGAAGCGTCCCGGCGCGATCGTGCCGCCGTAGAGCATCACGCTCGGCACGTCGATGCGGGCGAGGCCCATGACGCAGCCCGGGATCGTCTTGTCGCAGCCCGACAGCGCCACCATGGCGTCGAAGCCGTTCCCGCGCGCGACGAGCTCGATCGAGTCGGCGATCACCTCGCGGCTGACCAGCGAGGTCTTCATGCCCTCGGTGCCCATGGTGATGCCGTCGGAGATGGCGACGGTGTTGAACTCCATCGGCGTGCCGCCGGCGGCGCGGACGCCGTCCTTGACCCGCTCGGCGAGGCGGCGCAGGTGGAAGTTGCACGGCATCGTCTCCGTCCAGGTGTTGGCGATGCCGACGATCGGCCGCGCGAGTGCCTCGTCGTCGTAGCCGATGCCCTTGAAATAGGCGCGGGCGGCGGCGCGCTCGGGACCCTCGAGCAGCGCGCGGCTCGGGCGTATCGCCCGATCCGTCCCGTTGGTGGTACTCACTGCGAAGAGGAGTCCGCGGAGGGGCGCCGGCGTTCCCACTCGCCGAGCCGCCACAGGTCGCGGCGCACCCGGCCCGGGTCGAGCTGGCGGCCCGGCAGGTGCATGTTCGCGTCGCGCAGCAGCCGCGCCTCGTCGCCGGTCAGGGCCATCCACTTGGCCAGCACGTCGTCGGAGTCGGGTAGACGGGACCCGGTGACGGCATCGCTCAGGTCGGGGAACTCGACGCAGTACTCCGAGAGCAGTCGGTGGGTCTCCGGCTCGTAGGCCAGGACGGGCTTGTGCGGATAGAGCAGGTACGCGTAGGCCGACGATCTGGCGGAGTCCGCGGGGGCCGGAGACGGGGGCTCGGCCGGGCGCCGGCCCCGGCGAGCGCCGTGCCCAGGACGGGTGGGCGTCTGAATCTCCTCGATGTCGAATGGGCGAGGGTCCTCCTCGGCGGCGCGGTCGGCCAGCGCTTCGGCGGTCCCGTCCTCGAGTGGCTCGACGGGCCGGGTCATCGGTCGCCCCTGGACGCGGATGAAGCCGAGATCGCGGTACATCGACCACTCCTCGTCGTTCACGCACGAACGCAACAGCTCACGCGCGCGCTGCTCAGCGCGGCGCTCTCGCCCGGGGTCGGTAAGGGTGAGGCGCTCCTGGGGCCGGCCGGCGCGAGCCGGCGGCGCACCGCGCCGGGCGCGCATGGATTCGAGTGCGGCGGGAACGACGAGCGCGCCCGCCAGCAGCACGAGGGCGAGCACGACGAGCAGCATCTAACGAGCCGCCACGGCGGCTGCCCGGCGGAACGGCGGCGGCTGAGCGGCAGCGCCGCGAAGAGAACTGTCGACCACGGCTGAGGGCGTTTCAGCCGCCCGCTGCGCGGGGGAAGAAGATCACGCGCTCGGCCTCGGGCGGTATCTGCCCGTAGTCCTGCACCATGCGCGCATCGCGACGACCGGTCTCCGGGTCCTCGACGGGAACCGCCGCCCACATCCCCCCGTCGAGCTCTCGGCGGAACGCCTCGACGAGCCGCTCCTCATCCTCCCGCAAGCTCGGATCGCCCTCCGTGAGAAGGACCTCGCCGTGACCGGGCTTCATGCGTAGGAACTTGATGGTGTCTCCGTCGTGACCTTGGAACGGTTGGGGCGAGCGATTATGTCAGAGCCTAGCTCCGGTCAATCGGCAACGACGAAGCTCGAGTGACCGACCCCGAGTCCGAGCGCATTCACCGGCCCGGCGCCCCGTCCCAGCGCGCGCAAACCGTCTCGAACCGCTTCGGCGGCGATCACCTTGGCGCGGCGCGCCGCCTCGAGTGGGCTCAGCCCGAGGGCGAGGTGCGCAGCGAGCGCGGAGGAATGGGTGCAGCCGGAGCCGTGGGACGCTCCGCGGGGGTGCAGAGGCCCAGGGATCAGCTTCAGGGTCTCACTATCGAAGAAGATGTCCGTCGCCTCCGCCGCGTGTCCGCCGGTCACGACGACCGCGCCGGGCCCGAGCCGCTGGACCGCTCGCGCGAGCTCGGCGAGCTCGGGGGCCGTTGCCTCCTCGGGCCGCACCGCGCTGGCCACGAGCACTCCCGCTTCCATCACGTTCGGGGTCACGACCGCCGCGCGAGGAAGGAGTCGATCGCGCAGCGCCGCCACCGCGTCCTCGTCCAGCAGGGTGGCCCCGCTCTCGGCGACCATCACCGGGTCGAGCACGACCGGCGCCCCGCCGACCAGATCCAGGGCGCGGCCCACCGCGTCGATCGTCTCGACCGTCCCGAGCATGCCGATCTTCACCGCATCCACCCCGATGTCCTCGGCGATGGCGGCGACCTGAGCGACGATCATCTCCGGCGCGACGCCGTGCACCGCGCGCACCCCGAGCGTGTTCTGGGCCGTGATGGCGGTCACCGCCGTCGTGCCGTGAACCCCGCAGCGCGCGAAGGCCTTGAGGTCGGCCTGGATGCCGGCTCCCCCGCCGGAGTCCGAGCCGGCGATCGAGAGGACGCAGGGAGGGCGGTGATCGTCGGCGGTCAAGGAGGGGCGTCGCTGGGGATGAGATCCTCAAGGATAGGCGGGCCCGCCCGTGGCCCCG
>Ga0136617_10001354_pt1 | contig 21589 bp, 21 predicted proteins | sample AntDrymUQ3222106_2_FD_129672 | JGI IMG/M metagenome (GOLD analysis project Ga0136617, IMG submission 129672) | Polar desert sand microbial communities from Dry Valleys, Antarctica - metaG UQ322 (21.06) | ecosystem: Environmental > Terrestrial > Soil > Desert | place: Antarctica: Dry Valley...
TGCAGTCCAAAGACAAAAGATATGCCTGGCCTTGGGAATGCTAATGCAACCAATAAAACTGAAATTGTAAATAGAACAGATACCAATAGGGGATTTTTCAGATCTTTTGAAACAAATGCAAGAATGACTATAAAGATTGATATTGGAATAACAAAATACTGAGCGCCACCCCATGATGCTCCTGCCAAACCTAGCAATACTCCACTAAATACTGCTTTAGGGATTAGGTATTTGTATTTCTTCTCTTTTAAAGCAGAAATAAATAAATAGGTTCCGCCTAACCCATAAAAAATCCCTAATGGCTCTGACTTAAACCATCCTAAATTTCCTCTTTGAATTATGGCAGGACTTACCGCAAAAAAAACTGAAGCTATTAGCCCTGGTACGCTTTTGCCTGTTATGCATCGTACAAGTAAGAACATCAATACTGTGGATCCGGATCCGATTATCACCGGAAACCAAATGGTAAAATCCATCAATGACGAATTCATGCCAAAAATTTGGTAAAGAACTGCCGCAGTAATATGCAAACCCGACTGCGAGGTTCCAGGTATGTCTCTGCCCTCAGGATACCATGACATAAAATCATGCCATTTGAAATAGGCGTCTATTCCATTATCAACAATATAGTTTGTAGCTCTGTAATCAAAAAAAGGATCAAACTCGTTTAAATAAAATCCGTATTTTATTGGATATGCTCTTAAAACAAATGCAATTGAAAAGGATAAACATATTATCGCAATTACTAGTAAATACCTTGTCTTTACTCTGTGATTGTTTTTTTCAGACCTTAAAAACTCTTTTTCTGCCATTGTCTTTTTACTCTTTTCCTATTTTTTCTAAAACTTTCTGATTTAATATTTCTTTACTCTGCCTTTAATATTTCAGTTTTGCAAACATTTACCTTGTTACAAAATGTTTCTGCATCGTTGATAGAACCAACAATTGAATCATAATGCATTGGTATCGCAATCTTCCTTGGTTTGATTAACTCATTTACTGCTTTTGCTGCTTCTTCAGCGCTCATGACATATGTTCCTGAGACCGGTACAAATGCTATGTCTGGATTAATGCCTTCCATTTCAGGAATTATATCTGTATCACCGGTATGGTATATTTTCAGATTGTTTATGTTTATTATAAAACCAATTTTATTGTCTGCCTTGGGATGAAAGTTTTTATCTGTGTTATATGCACTTACCGCCTCTATTTCTATATTTTCAATTACTGATTTTTCCTTTGGATTAAGAGTTACAATCTCGTTTTTGCTGTACTTTTTATTTAAAGCTTCAAAACACTCATAAGAACAAACTATTTTTGTATTGCTGTTTATTAAATTATCTATGTCCTCGATACTTAAATGATCATAATGATTATGTGTGATAAAAATCAAGTCTGCATCTTTTATATTGTTGTAGTTTTGAGATAATTTGTATGGATCGAGATAAATTGTTTTATTATTCGCTCTTAACCTATAACCGTCATGTCCAACCCACTGTATGTTTATTCCCTCCATCTCTAACATATAGAAAAAAAGAGATTGAGGATAATTTAAATTTGATTCGATTTGATATTTGAATGTACAAAAATTATTTTATTGTTTTTTAAAGTAACAATGTCTGCACCCCTTCTTAATGCCCGTTTCATTAGAATTTTGTCTATTGTTGCTAACGGACATTTATTTTGTAATGAAAGCGTCAATAAATGCGAATCTACCGTATAAAGCAGATTATTGTCTTCTTTATCTGAAATGTATTTAAAATTTTTGTTCTCAATTTCTTTATTTGTAACTTCCAAAGCTAAATTTGCTATCTTTGATCTTTTTATCTTGCCAGAATGTTTTATTTGTGTTAATTCTTTGATAATTCTTGGATGTATCAAAAATATGGTTTTTCCGAATTTAGAGTCCAGATAATCTATATTCTTAACTGGTTCATAACATAAAACCATTAAAAAACTTGTATCACAAATAATCTCCATTTTAATCTATGTTGTTATACCGGCACCAATCAGTCTCCATCTGTCTGCTATCCTTCTACTTATTGCTACCTTGCTTTTTGACATTAAGCAAACAGGTTTTTTTACCTTTATTTCGATTCTCTGATTTTTTGAGCTTGTGACAGTTCCTGTTGTTACTGATGTTCCAATATTTAACCTGAGATTTTCCTTATTTTTTATTGGATCCACTTTTACCATATCCTGTGTTCCTACGGCTGTATCAAATAAATTGATGTCAATTGTTATTTCGTCAACTGTAACTGGCAGTGAATTTGGTTTTCCAATAACCGAGCCTATTAGAGAATCACTTTTTATAAATGATGGGTCTAATTTTGAACCAATTGCGACTAAACCTCCTGGTTTTACCTTGTCTACTATACCAGCTCCAGTGGCTAAAGATGCAATTTCAGTAAAAATTGGCTCATACTTATTCTTTTTATCATTGTAAAGGCCGGGAAGAATTTCTATTTCAGTACCTGTTTCGAATTCTCCTTGGATTAGTGCCCCCCCAAGTGCCCCCCCTTTGATGTTTTTAATTGGAGTACCAGGCTTATTAATATCAAAGGATCTTAAAATATGCATTATTCCGGTATCGTTGTTGATTCTTTCTGGTGTAGGTATGCATTTTTCAATATTTTCGATCAACACATCAATATTTATTTTATGTTGAGCTGATATGGGTATTATGGGGGCATTCTCTGCAACACTTCCACTTACAAATTCTTTAATTTGATTGTAATTCTCTATTGCATTTTCTTTTTCTGTTAAATCCACTTTATTTTGAACTATTACAATATTTTTTATTCCCAATACTTGTAATGCTAAAAGGTGCTCTCGAGTTTGGGGTTGGGGAACTTTTTCATTTGCTGCAATAACTAATATGGCGCCATCCATCAAAGCACCGCCCGAAAGCATGTTGGCCATTAAACTTTCATGCCCGGGAGAGTCTACAAAACTGACTACTCTTGATAATTGTGCGTCGGAATTGCATGATTTACATATAGGTTCGACTGAATGGTTGAAAGGGGATTCGCAATTTGGACATTTGTAAAAGGCTGCATCTGCATACCCTACTTTAATGGTGATTCCCCTTCTTAGTTCCTCACTGTGACCGCTTGTCCAAACTCCAGTAATAGCTTCTATTAATGTAGTTTTACCATGATCAACATGTCCAGATGTTCCTATGTTTATACATGGCTGAAACCCGTATTTTTGTATATACCACTCAGGTAAAGTATCCCTCCAGTGCAATACTATCTGTATTTTTTCTTTCAAATATTAATTTAATTGAATCTAGATTTTCTAATTTAGAGCCTATCCCAAAATTCGATAGGATTATAGCTTGTTGTCATTACTGCTAAAGTGTGGCCTGTGTCCAAAAGAAGGAAAAGGATAAAAGGGGTAATTGTACCATACTCAAGATTCCCGATGAGTTATGGGATAGGATTAGAATCATTTTGCCCAAAGAAAAACCATCCAAAACTATAGGTCGACCAATCATACCATACAGAAAAGTACTTGATGGCATTCTATACGTATTAAGAACCGGATGCCAGTGGAAGATGCTGCCTGCAGCAGAATATGGTTCTGGTTCAACATGCCATCGAAGATTTCAGCAATGGGTTGAGTCAGATATTTTCAAAGAGATATGGGTCAAACTACTCCAGATATACGATGGCCTCATCGGTATCAAATGGACTTGGCAATCCATTGATTCCACATCTATAAAGTCGCCTTTAGGGGGGCGATGACCGGAAACAATCCTGTTGATAGAAGCAAACTGGGCACAAAAAGGCATATTTTGACAGACAAGGAAGGTATCCCACTTTCAGTTATCTTATCTTCTGCCAGTACTCATGACATTAAGATGGTAACAGAGGCAGTCGATTATTCAGCTATCAAAAGACCTGTTTCGCTTTCTAAAACAAAAAATGGCAGGGACAGGAAACAGCATCTATGCCTTGACAAAGCATACAATTCCAAGCCAGTAGAACAAGAGTTAATCAAACGAGGCTATGTGTTACATATGCCATACAAAAGAGAAAGAGGTGAGGAGGTCAAGTCTGAAACACAACAGATCTTAAATCATAAAAAACATCCTGCAAGAAGATGGGTTGTGGAAAGGACAAACTCATGGCACAACAGGTTCAGGAAACTGTTTACCTGATATGAAAAGAAGATGGAGAACTATCTTGGATTGGTACAGTTATCGTGTTGCATAATCATTTATAGAAAGATAGTTTTGGGATAGGCTCAGTAAAATATTGATATAAATAGAAAATAAGGATTAATTACTGTTTGTTATTGTTTGTCTGCCTGAACGGGTTCGGTCTTCTCTTTTTCAGGAAGTTTTGAATCAATTAATTGACAATTTAACTGATAGATTTCCTCTGTAATTAAATTTCCTCTAACTAACTTTCTTTTTCTTTCACCCGGACCCATGTTTCGTAATCCCACGCCACCAGTCATGAGAATATATTTTTTTGTTCCCCCATGGAGATCTGACCGCATTGGGGTGCCTGACTTATCACTACCGCCTGTTATCTTTATTTTTCCCTCATTAAATCCAAAAACTGATGAGTCTATACTGTCGCCTATTTTAGAACCCAATAAAGGCTGTGCACTTTTATCTTTAATTTCTTGACTAATACTACTACCATTAGAATCTGAAATAACTACTTTAAACTCTACCAAACTCCTGTACAAATGAATTTTTAGCCTTAATTAATCTTGCTAACATATTTGTTCTTGTTATCTCATATGCGATATGTGGAATTGAAAAACAGTGCTAATGATACAGTTTAATGCAGCCTTTGTAATAGATGGTTGTTATCTATATTAGCGATGGAACTTGAATAATAAATGTTCATTTCTGTAAGATGCATTTTTTGGTATTGGATTAAAAAATGGTTAGAATCCGGATTTTTCCCAATTTTCTTGAACGTTGTCTGCCATGTTTAATGCTTTCTCTTTCATTATTTCTATGTATTTATCATAATCAATTTCTATATCACACTCTTTGCAAATTATTTTACTATTTTCAATATCATAATTTGCTTTTTTATTGCAACTAATGCATCTAGCATCCATATAATAACCAATAATGTACCTTTTATTTTTTTATTTTCCTGACTCATTTTTAGTATAAAAAAATTCAGAAAAGAAAAGTAAAATGGCTTTTTATTGGGTGTATAAAGTTTTCCCAGCCGATTATTAGCCATTCTAGTCTTTTTTTTTGGGACATATGGGGCAAATCAAATCGTTCAAATCCTAAATGCTTTTTAAGATTTTGACATATTAGGCCTTTGATTACTGTGTTGTTTGGGTATGATATTGGATACGGGTACCGGATGTTTTGCTGTTTGATCTTTTTACTTATATGTTATACCTGAACCTATGGATAACCCTGCATATTTAAAATAAAATGCCATAGTGCAAAAGTATTTAAATTTAGTTTCTTCTAAAAGGATGGAAAAACTAAAAAATACATGGAAAACCAAAAACCAAAAATATGTGTGACTTGAATTTTTAACGTTTGAAAATAAAAGACTTGATGGATGGTTGTATTGTAGGTACAGGCACAGATTATGTCGTAATACAAAAGGAAAGAAAACGTTATCTGATAGAAATATTGCCTAGTACTATTAAAGAATTAAAAAATGCTTCGACCCCATATGGTTCACAAATCGATTGATTCTTTGTACATTTTTGTTTTGTATTTAACATTGATAAAAAACTATTAAATCAAATAAGGTGTTTATATATAGTATTTGAAATCTCTTAAGCCTGCCACATCCGTTTTGAAACAAGGCGAGCAAAAACCTCCAAGTAATCCACAACAATCCACGAAAATAGATAAATATAAAATTATATATAGTAAGAAGGCAGAATCTGAATTTTTTGTTGATAACTCAGCTCTAGCTGGTTTCACGGGTGAGCGCATATTGTATATGGCAGTAAGAGAGTTAATAGAAAATGCTTTAGATTCTTGCGAGACATTTTCGATTCTGCCTTCAATTAAAATATCTCTAAAAACACATGATCAGTCTAATGATCTTTGGATATTGGATTGTGAAGATAACGGTACGGGTATATCATCAGACAAATTACCTGTCGCTGTATGTTCATTCTTAACGTCTGCAAAATATATGGAAAAACAACAGCGGGGGCTTTTTGGGGTTGGACTTAAAATGGTTGCGGCATTCTCTACCAAGGACACTGATTTTCCCATTAAAGTGTGGAGTAAATCGATGGAAGAGGCAGATGAATGTTATTTTGAGTTGAGAACTGACATTGGAACTAATAAACCAATAGTTTTATTAAAAAAACAACAACATGAAGCCGAGTCTCAAATTGAAGGACCCTCTGGTTTTAGAATACGGGTTGTCCTGAGAGCAAGGCTTTTGCCAATTACTAAAAACAAAATTTATGATTACGTTACTCAAACAAGTATTGTAAATCCATATGCCTTTATAACTTTTGAAACGGATGATGGAGTATTCTCTTTTGATAGGCGAACCTCGATAATGCCTACCTCAGCAAAGGAAATTTTACCACATCCATCAGATATGGACCTTCAAACATTGAAAAAAGCTATCTCTAAATATTCTGGGCAAAAAATATCATTACCAAAAATATTGTGTTACTCTTTTCAAAAACTATCTCATGAAAAGGCAAAAGAAATTATATCTAATGCCAATTTAGATTTTGACTTAAAGGATACTAAAATTAGTTATAGTGAACATGATCTTATAAAAATTGTAAATATCTGCAAAAAAACAAAATTTCAGAACCCAAATACCGATCACCTAAGCCCTATTGGCCGGGAAATTCTTACAATTGGAATGATGTCTGAATATACCATTGTATCTAATAAAAATATCGAAACAATGCATTCAAGTAATAGCAAACGTGACACTGTGATGGCAAATGAAGTTAAAAAACTAGATCAAGACAAAGATGATAGAAATATTCCAAAAATCGAGACACACAACATTGGCGTATATAAATCTAATTTTTCTGTTAAAGTTTTACAACCTGTTCTTACTGCATATACCTCAAGAACCGGTGTAATAAATAATAGACCCACAATTATAGAAACCGGATTGGCGTATGGTGGGGATATTAATTCTTTTAAATTGTATCGATTTGCTAATAAAATCCCTTTACTTTATGATGAAGGCTCTGATGTGGCAAGAGAGGTAGTATCAGAAGTTGAGATTAATAAGTTGGGCATTACTAAAAAACAGGCTAAAGAGCAATTCTCTACCAATAAGGAATCAAAAAGGGATCGTGTTTTTGAAGTTTTACCAATACACATTTTCTTTCATATCTGCTCTACAAAAATACCTTATAAAACTGCAGGTAAAGAAAGTATTGCATCGGAGGGGGAGTTAAAATACTATATGAAATCTTGTCTTTCTGAGCTTTATCGAAAGCTAAGTACACAGATAAGAAAGGAACTTAAATTAATGGAAGCAGAAAATAAAATGAAGTTATACAAACATTATTTACCCTTTATAGTTGGTGCTATAACGGAATCATTAGGCATTAAAAACTCTAAATTAGACGAATCTTTCTCTCTATTAATAGAAAACCATTTAACAAAAAAATCAAGTGTTGTTGATTATGATGTTGTTAATGATTCTGAACCAAATCCTGATCTTGCGTCTGCACCTTCTTTATCATTATCTCATAAACCTGTGGATTTGAAAAAAAGGAAAAAATTGGCAATTTCAAATAATGTTTCGGAGATTAAAGCTGAAACTATAAAAAATACCAAATCAAATAAAACATCGTCAAATTCTAAATCAAGCAATTCCAACTCTTCTTTGGTTGTTTCGGATAAACCTAAAGAGAAAGGGAGCGTATATAAAAATAAACACAAATAAAAATCCCTAAAATACTAATTCTTGATGGTGATGACAGCACTAAAGATGTCATTGCAGAAACACGTGATATAAATTGTCATCTGATGGTTTAGAAAAAGACAATAGAAAACTTGAATCTGCAGATGTTCATTCTGCATCAGGTTTTTGTCATAGAAGGATAAATAAGGGAAAATGGGGTAAATATAGCATATTTGTCATCTGAAAAAAAAAATGAAGTCATACTAATAATCAAAAAGATAATGAAAAAAATTTCTGAGGATGTAATTATCCAAAAACAAATGCCAATTTTAGATTTACCCAAAATAGGATACGATAATACTGTGTGGTCTAATGAAAAGAGAATGCTTACTATAGGGGATAAAAAAATTGAAGTTAGCCCAGATAGTGTAAAAAAAATACCCACATTTGCTCAATATCTAGTTATGGCAAATGCAATAAAAAAATTGCTTGATGAGGATATGGAAAGCACAATAAGGGGAATGTATTATGCTACTCTTAGCAATGTTGGCGATGAAAAGAATAGACAAAAGTTTTGGAATAATCAGGACAATTCCGATGATGCCATCAAAGCCGTAGAATTATTGACTGGAATACCTAGGGAAGAATTTTCTGTAACATCAAAACCAAAAGGTATGATTTCGGGACCAATAAAATTAAGGGTTGGTGGGGACATAATTGATTGCAATCTGGGAAGCCGGTCCACTTCCCAACTTATTCCCACAAATATTGGAGATGTGCAAATAGATGATGTAAAGGCAGACTTTGTAATGGTTGTAGAAAAAGATACTGTTTTAAGTAATATTCGAAAATCTGGATTTATTCAAAAATATAATGCTATTTTGATGACCGGATCAGGGGAACCGGATAGGGCCACTAGAATTATGGTTAAAACGTTAAACGAAAGTTGGAATAAACCCGTAGTGGTTTTTGCTGATGCTGATCCCTGGGGATTGGGTATTGCTTTAAGATACAAGATCGGCAGTGAGTCACTAAGTTATGATAGTGATCGGTTAGTGACTCCAAATGCCCAAGTTCTTGGAATGATGTTTTCTGATATATATGAATATAATATTCCTGAAGTAGCCCGGTTGACAGCTACCGATGAAGACATTAATAGGGCCAACGACATGAAAAAAAAGCCTTGGCTACAAAATAAAAAGTGGCAAAAAGAACTTAATCTGTTTTTGAACAAAAAGGAAAAATGTGAACTGGATGCATTTTTTAAACATGGGTTTAAATATCTGGCAGAAACATACCTTCCCCAAAAGCTTAGACAGGTAGGTCTGATATAATGCACGAAAAGGTATTGTTCTCTCTGTCTATATAATGCTCTTTGTATTTATGCTCTTGATTTTTGAAATTATTTTTTCATCTTTTATTTTTTTATCATAGTTAAGAATCACCAAATCATAGTGATCTTTCCTTTTTTTTGAATTGCAGTTTATGTTTCGTGAGGATCTCACTTTTATTATATCGTACCTTTTGTATAGTGTTTTAATGTAGTCTGAGTTTGAGTTAGATAAAATTACATTAGCTCCGACATAACCTAACCTTTCAACTTCTTTAGCTAATTCACTGTGCTCAAATATTCCAAAACTCTCTTTAGTATAATCTGTAAAATTTGATGTTTTTGAAATGGGATAATATGGTGGGTCAAAGTAAATAAAGTCATTGTTTTCACATTTTGACGTGGCGTTTTTATAGGCCTTGCATGATATTTCCGGCTCATATATACGAAGCAGCTCAGAACACTCAATTAGTTTCTCCCTGTTGCATATTTTTGGGTTTATATACCTACCGTGGGGAACGTTAAAGTTGCCTGATTTGTTGACCCTGTATAACCCATTATAACAGGACTTGTTTAGAAAAATAAATCTTCCTGCTAATTCGGTATTGTTTTTTGAGACGTATTCATCTCTAATGTGGTAATAATATTTTTCCATGTTTTTGTAATAGTTTTCCTGATGTTCTTGCAAAATACCTATTAGCTCATTTACATTATCTCTTACTTCCATGTAGGTATTGATTAAATCAAAATTGGAGTCTGATAAAATAGCTTTGAATTTTTTTCTTGTCTGAACCAAGTAAAAGAAAAAAGCCCCGCTTCCTAAGAAAGGCTCAAAGTATCTTTCTATGTTATTGGGTGTGAGTTTATCCAGTATACCTACTAGCCCTTTTTTTCCTCCAGCCCATTTTAGGTAAGACGATATGATGGTTTCATGCAATTGATATTATGTTATATATATTAAATTATCATTAAATGATTTGATTATTTTATCTATTAACAACTTATATTAAAAATAAATAAAAAGTTTTTATTTTATTTATTTTTTGTCATCCCATGCAATATATGAGTAAGACTCTTTAATCCTGTTTGAAACATCCAAGATAAACTGATCTCTTATGATTTTTCCATAGTGTGTTATGTCTCTTGATAACATTTCTAGCCTGGTAATTAATTTTGGATTTGTTATGTTGCCTTCCTTGTCAAAGTCATGGGAGCTGGTTGAAATTCCATATGGCATGCTCCACCCATAACATTGTCGTACTACTGTTCTCATTTGCTCCATTACTGTTAATCCCTTCTCATGTGATGTGCAAATATAGCCAAAGGTTTTTCCGGTAAACTCTTTCCAAAAATAATCTAAAAAATTTTTCAATACTCCCGACATTGAGCCATGATAGTCGGGCGTAGCCAAAATTATTGCATCGGCCCACTGAACCATGAATTTTGCTTTTTTGATGTTTTCTTTGTCTGAACTTGTAACTAGTGGATCCCCATCTAGCTTTGGATCATAAAAAGGTAGTTTGTTTTTTTTTAGATCAAAAACCTTTATTTCTGAGCCATGAATATTTTTGGCGTTATTTAAAACATACTCTAATGCTTTGAGGCTGTAGGAACTTGTTGTCATGCTTCCTGAAATCCCCAACAATTTTATTGCCATTATTTTTAATAAAATACTCTGAAGTGTATCCATATATATTTGAATTACATTCTGATGGATAAAAGGGAGAAAAACTACAGCAGGCTGTTGTAGTTTTCAGCGCACTTTTTCATTTCCTCTGATGATATGTAATTTCCTTTATCTTCTGCTCTCTCAAAACATGCTTTTAGTAATATTTTTCTTTCGTCTTTGGTTACAGTGTTTTCGTTATATTCTTTTTTTTCGTCATTACCATTGTCATTACCATTGTCATTACCATTGTCATTACCATTGTCATTACCATTGTCATTACCGTTTGAATTTTCGTTTTGTATATTACCTTGATAAGTAACAGTGGGTGTAGAATAGCTAGAGTGTGAGTAAGATGCCAGAGGTTCGTTAATGTTGTTTGGACTTATTACTTTCACTATGCCCACGCCAGTATCTTGTTGGGAAGTTTGCTGGGTGTTATCTGTTGGTGGCAGGTATTGACCTTGATCTGATTGGTACTCGATGGTGTCATCATTGCTTGGGGTTGTAGTTGTTGATCTATCTTTATCGCAGGTATCCGAACTAGGCACAGAGGAAGATGTAAATACATAGCTTTGCATAAAATTCACAACACAATCAATGTTTTGTAATGCGGATTCTTTGTCAGGTGGTGTATTTGCAGAAGTGTAAATATTATAGTTGTTGTTGTAGTTCACAAGGTAATCGTAAGCATAAACCGTTTTTGTTGTTAGGGAGCTCAAACTATAGGACATCAAACCCAGAAAAACAAAGAATATGAAACCGAATTTTATTTTATTGAAATGCATTGGCATAATATTTTAGTTTATATTGTTTATGAGGATTGTTTCGGATAATTACGTAATTGTTTTTTTCTCAAAACTTTGATTAGATTATGATGGTAAAATGCTTTGTTTGATTGATCAATCCATTTTCATACTAACTTTTAACACCTACCAAATTCAAAGGGGTTCCAAAATCTTTTTGTATTTTTCTGAGATATAATCCATTTATATTTACAATCAGTTTCCTTTATTTGATTATATGTGTTTTATACTTCTTTACCCAATTCAAACGATATACTTAATCATAGCCATAACTTTACCACATAAAATAAATGTGTGCATTTTAACTCCTCTATACTACTAATGAATGGTAATGTTAAAGTTTATGGTGAAAGAATAAGAGCATTTTATCGATTTTTACATCATGTGCATTACTTTTACCTTCAATTGATTTTTGTGTAATGCCTTTGGTTCAAATAAAATAGGTGATGCATTAAATGAATTTCTGCAAGGAACAAACCAAAATGACAATTTGTCTGGAAATGCTGGGTATGACCTATTGTTTTGGATTGGATAAAGGTGAGAACTTAAGGGTGGTTTAGATGCTGATTCCTTTGATTGTGGAGATGGCAAAGGAAGATACACTAACTGATTAAAATCCTACAGGGGTCGGCATTAAGTTATCATGGCTGTGATGTTCTAACACCTATTTCTATATGACCACTGCCGCGACTCCGCTATTGGGCAGAAGGTAAAACTCTGCTAGCCAAGGTGTTGATCAATCACAACCCTTAAACCAAAATACACAACGCGTGTATGGGAACGAGCTATTGTTTAACGTAACAATATGGACCTCCAAAACCAGCTAAACAATGGATAAATGTATCATTTCAAAGATCATTGTTTTTTTCTTTTTATATTTATATTGGTATGAATTGCTTGATGCTAAAAGAATTTATTGAAAATTATCATCGAAAGCTTGATTGCCTTTATGAGAATAAATCTCTAAACGAAGAAGAACTTTATCATTTTAAAAAGAGGGGTGTCAAATTATTCGATACTGGTAAAGATCTAAATTGCAGTCATTTGTCTAAAGTTCTTCCCTTTGTTGTGCTGGGAGCATCCGATGAATATGTTAATAAGATGAATGTTCCTTATCAGGCTACAAGTTTTATTGCTGGAGAGGCGTATGCTCCAAATAGCGGAATATATGCCTACAAAATAATTGGACAACAAGGTGGGGGTGTTAGCCTGCTGACAGGCGGAACTAGAAAGTTGGGTGATAACGTTTTTGCATCTTTACACCGTATTCTTGTTGGAAATAATGCTATTATTGTAACAATAAACAACATGATGGAAAACCATGAACAAATTTGGTCATGGGAATTCTTTGGAAAACATGTTCGCAATAGTGATCCCCTAATTTACCAAGATCTTTTAAATTTGTCTGCAAAATTTGTAGATTACGGTGAATTTCATTTTGTTGTGTCTATTAGGACAATCAAAAGCATTGCCGACACAAATTTCATTGAATTATACAACAAGAATGAAATTGCAATGTTAAATCCCAACAACAAAGTAAAGGTTATTTTCTTTACTACAATTGAAATTTATAATTATCTTTCAAAATTTGTTAAGGAGTCTCCACTAATTTCATATGTTGTTACTGGTGAAAGTTTTGAAATCCAAGTAGGACTAGAAATTCTGAGAAAAAAACATGGTGTAAAGTATCTGTTAAATGATGGCGGAAGAATAATGTCCAACTCTATGAGGGAATGTGGTATTTTAGGGGAGGAGCGTATAACATTGGAACCGTTTAATCCTTTAACACTTGATTACACTATTAGCAGTAATTGTATTCTGGGTAAAAATGGCAGTGGACTTGATAATTCTGAGATTGAATATTCTATATTAATGAATTCCACACCCGTCAATGATGAAAAAACAAACGTTTATCTTTATCCTATGGATGAAAGCAAGATTTTCTAAACATCTACCTTCCTCTTTTTCCTGTTTTTTAATCTTATTTGCATCCTATTTTCCCCTTCCGCATACCTTTCCTCTTCTTCTTTGCTTTGTAAAATTAGTTTAGGCACTTCGATGGGTTTTCCTTTCTCATCTAATGCTACTAAGCTAACATATGCAGTGCCTGTGTAAACTTTTTGTGATTTGTTAAGATCTTCTGCCTCGATATCCACTTCTACCTCCATGGAACTTCTTTTTACGTAATTCAGTCTTGCTTTTAGTATCAATGCGTTTCCAATATACACTGGCTTGGAGAATGTCATGCTATCCATGCTAGCCGTAACAATGTTTGCGTGGCCGGCGTGTCTTTTTGCTACCAAACCTGCAATCAAATCGACATGTTTTAAGATCATTCCTCCAAAAACATTTCCCAAGGGATTTGCGTCTGAGGGTAACATTACCACAGTGGTTTCAGCTGCCGATTCACTTACTGTTTTTCCTGATTTGTTATTTTGGGTTTCTATTGAATCTGTCAATTATACTAAATCAAACTGTAATAGAACCAATAATTATTCTTTTTATTGTTGTTTCTGCAAAAAATGTTTTTATAATCAACTGCTCTTGAATCTGCAATAGATCAAATCAACTATAAAATCAGGTGTATAAGAGCCCGTCAAAAAACAACGCCACAAAAAAGCAAAAGCCTTTTTTAATGAATTACACATAAACTCAATTTCTTTTGGAAACTATATAAAAAATAAATACAACTTTAATAATATCGTGGTATTATTACACACAAATACCGCAAGCCTCATAAAATTATCTGTTACAATAAATATTTGAGTTTATATTATCAATTCACTATTTACCATGGTGTGTTCTTGTTTGAATGGGAAGAAGACGAATGTTAAGAAGAATATTGTTAGTGTTATTTTTGTTATGATTTTTACAAATCCATTTTTGTTGATTCTTGCGCCAAAAAAAATAAAATTAGGTGATAATAAACTGTGTTTTTTGAAATTTGTAATTATGTTGTTCTCTCTCTCTTTTGTTTTTATTTTAAATTTGTCTTTTAATTATAATTCTATAAATGCTTATGGACATACTCTATTTGGAAACAATAATGGAAGCGCCGTCCAGATTCAAAAAAATGGCAACTTTCAAGTAGAGTTATCAACAATTCCACCAAAACCTCTGTTATATGAAAATACTGATATTCTTTTACGCATTACTTCAACCGCAGGTGATGAGCTAATTGAACTTCCAGTTTACCTATATTTGGTAAAAGATGGTAAAATTAACAATACTTCTTCTTTATCCAATCTTACAATGGTTAGAGGCGGACATTATAATTTCAATACTGTTTTCTCTGACAGAGGAAAATATCTTTTATTTCTAGATATTAGGGATATATACTATACAAGTTCTACTTTACATTTTATATTTGAGCTTAATGTGGATGTTCCTATTATAGACCAATTTTATGACATGTTGAAAACCTTTTTTATGAATTATTATTATATTTATATACCAATTATAATACTGATTTTTGTTCTAATTTTCAGATATCATAAAAAACAAAAACTGATAAAAAATGGTGTTCGATAGTTGCACAAATACACATGGATATTCATATTTCTATACCATCTTAAAACAAGAGTCTTTTAGTGCAAATTTTTCAATTTTTATTTTTTTTGCATAGTTTCTAGTCCGTCATCTAATAATGAAATCGTTTGCTCACAACAAAATGTATGACTCCAATGCGACCTGTGGACAACAAATCAACCAGTGGAATAAACCAATGTGCTCCCGAGTTTGCAGGCCCAGAACAACAACAGCAGCATACTCAAACAATTGGACCAGAACCAATAGACCATTTCAGTGGTTCAACGGAAAATATGGCCACGCCACATGGTGGCTATGCAGCACCCTCGATGTGGATAATGCAACCTATGGCCATGAGGTAAGGGATTGCCCACCTGTTTTGTTACAATATATGACATTGCCTGAAAGTGAATATACCATCTTTACGGTACTTCATACCATCTAAAATATTGAGGGGCCTATAGATTCAATTTACCTTGCAATGCCGAATACGCAGCGGATGTGAAATTCTAGTTGGTAGTGAGCCTAATCTTATTATATCTATTTGAGCTGATCCCTCAACTCTCAACACCGTGTAGTCTGTGTCTATGTCATGTCGATATAGAACCTAACTATGCAATTGCTGTTGCAGATTTCACAATCCAGACTAACCAATTGGAAGATATGGGCTTCCCATCAACAAGCACTGCTAGTGTAGACATTAACAAAATAACCAAATTATCTCTGAAGGACAGGAACTAGACGTGTCCACTAATTTTTCAGGAATATTGTATTGGCTGTCTTACCCTAAAGATTTTGTTTTACTCTAAATTGAATCCTAAATTCTATTTGAATACTATATGCCGGATAACATCTATATCACTAATTTTAAAACCATACGCAAATCACATTATGCTTTAACTGTTTTATGTGGTGAATAAAAGTGAACTTGATTATATGTTGTGTTGATGCAGGGAAAACCTGGATTAAATAATTTGCATTTGTTTATTATATGTATATTAAATATGAAAAACTGTCTTGTTTTTAAGTATCAAAAAAAAAAATAAAAATTTTTGTTCTATTGGATGTATTTTACTAGTTGTCGCTATGTTCTTTGTCGTAATTATTTCTTCTACCCAGTGGTTTAGTTATTCCTTTTAATCTTGATTGATATCTATCCTCTTTGTCATAGCCGCCACCGCCACTACCGTAATTGTTTCTTGGCCTGTATTCCCGGTTGCCATAGCCGCCACCGCCACCGCCACCGCCACTACCGTAATTGTTTCTTGGCCTGTATTCTTCAGAATACCTGTTTTGGCCATATTCTCTTCTTTGGTAGCTAGATCTAAAGCGATTGTTTCTTGGACCCGCACCGCCAGTGCTGTCCTTAAAGTCGACTTCTATGCCTAGATCTGCATTAAGATTTTTCAATGAATTTTGGGTAATGTTTTGAATTTTTCTCAAGATGTACATATCGTTTTGAGATACAAAGGTGAGTGATGTACCTTGGGCACCAGCTCGTGCTGTCCTGCCTATTCTGTGGAAATATGTTTCAACGTCATCAGGTAAATCATAGTTAATGATGTGACTTACAGTTGTTATATCCAATCCACGTGATGCGACGTCTGTTGCTATCAATATGTTAAATTTTTTATTTCTAAATCTTGACAGTGTGTTCTCCCTTTGTCTTTGGTTTAAATCGCCGTGAATAGTATCTACAAAAAAGTTTTCATTTCTCAGCTTAAATGAAAGGTCCCTTGTTCGCTGCTTTGTAGCTGCAAAAACAATAACATGGGTGTCTTTATTTGTTGAAATAGGCTTCAAAGTGTTCACAAGTTGTTTGAATTTGTCTTTTTCATAGATAAGCAGATATGATTGATTGATGTTTTCCTGTGAAATGGTCTTTTCGATATTGACTTGTTTTGGATTCTTCATATATTCTTTAGATAAACGTAATATTGATTCTGGCATAGTTGCGGAGAAAAGACAAATTTGCTTTTCAGCCTTAATATATGAAAGAATATCTTTAATATCCTCAATAAAACCCATATCTAACATTCTATCTGCTTCATCAAGAACAACGAAATTAATTTTATTTAGTAAAATTGTCCCATGACTTATGTGATCTAATAGTCTTCCTGGAGTTGCAACTACAATGTTGACTCCTCTGCTAAGTATTTTCTTTTGGACTTGAAAATTTTGGCCACCATAAATTGAGGTGGCTTTTATAGGACTATATTTAACAAATTGGTTGATTGTATCTGTAATTTGTATAGCTAATTCTCTTGTTGGGGCTAATATCAATCCTTGCAAGTAATTTTTTGGATCAATTTTACTTAAAAGTGGTGCCACAAAAGCAGCTGTTTTACCGGTTCCAGTGTTTGATCTACCAATAACATCTTCCCCCTTTAAAATGAGAGGAATTATTGATTCTTGTATTGGAAAAGGTTGTTCAATTCCGTTTTCCTTTAGTGCTTTAACTATAGATTTTTCAATACCAAGTTCTTCAAAAGTGCTCAATTAATTTATCAGCTCAGGTATATATTCTTTGGTTGTACCCTATAAAAAGCAATGCATTATTGAATTGGTCTTTATTATTCTGGGGGGATTATTCCCATAACTATGACATTTGCATCTGATTTGTTATGTTATGTTTTTAGCATGCCTTTATTAATTTGCATTATTTATTCTTATGATGCCCCCCTATATCGTAGCAATTATAAATACAATTTATTTTTGAAATGTCAATCTTTTGTTGTCCTTATTGTGAAACAGGATCTATTGATGGGGGATTGCGATGGTGATATCTATCACTCATATATTATTTAAAAATTTTAAAAATCATAAAAGTAAAGGTTTTATTCGATACTGTCTATCTAATTAAGAATTTTGAATAGTTTAAACTTTGTAATATTGGGAGATACGTCCATTGCAAGCAGTTTAGGCAAAAAGGGGACTTCAACTGATATTTCCATTTATGATAGAAAGACCGATGATCAAATCTTCTCTTTTTGTTTCTCTAATACCTATCCTGAAAAATTACAATCTCTTCTTCAGTCAATAGCTATTTCTGAATATGCAATTTTGAATATTACCCGTCTTGACTCCTTTTTGGGGGAGCAGATAATAGCACTTGATACATTTAATCTGAAAAAAGGTTTTATTTTATATGGTTTTGAGATTGATATAGAAAAAGTCAAAAATATAATAAAAAAAACAAACTTGTCGTCTTTTCAGATTGTAGATAGCCTTGAGCAGCTTAAAAAACATTTATCGGAATTAAAACCGGTTGGAGATAAAGAAAATGAATTACAAAGTGGCGATACTGCTGCTGCTGATTTTTCCACCACTAATAACTCTGTTTATATTCCAATTGATCATGTTTTTGACGTTAAAGGTGTTGGTACTGTTGTTTTAGGATCCATAAAACAAGGTGAAATCAAAACATATGATGAATTGGAGATAAATCCTTTGAACAAACCTGTAGTTATAAAATCCATTCAAATGCATGACGATCCTGTAAATTACTCAAAGGAATTGTCTCGTGTGGGGCTAGCCCTTAAAGGTGTTTCTGCAAAGGATATTTCAAGAGGTGATGTTATCGCCTCTCCGGGTTTATCAAAAACCATTATTGATAGTTTTCAAATCAAGTTCAACAAAAATCCTTTTTTTAAGGAAGATATCGCTGAAACCAAAAATTATATGATAAGCGTCGGATTGCAGATTCGCACAGTCAAAATAAAAAAAATTGAAGATAACGAAATAATCATTATATTAGAAAAACCAATAGCATATATTAAAAATAACTTGTGTGTTGTATTTAGTCCTGACTCAAAAACTATGAGAATTATGGGATATGGTTTTATGGGTTAATATTATTTTCTAATTTGAGCAAAATCAGTGGGTAAAAACAATGAAATAGAATAAAAATAAGAAAAATCTTTGGTTATACTTTAATATTCCATTTGTCTTTAATATATCATTCTTTCTTATGTCATTGCGTAGTTTTTTCCCGTTTGATAGTATTCGCTCGAATCAGGATAAAGTGCTTGGTGAAATTGATCAAGCCTTAAAATCCGGATATAAATATATTTTTTTAGAGGCCCCTACAGGATTTGGAAAAAGTGCTGTTGCTGTGGCCCTGTCAAGATTTCTTGGAAGCTCCCATATTTGTACATCGACAAAAGACTTGCAAACTCAATACTCTAAAGATTTTCCTTATTTATATGAAGTAAAAGGACGAAATAATTTTCCCTGTATTGTCAAAGAAGATATGGGCATTAAAGAAAGCTGTGATTACGGCCCATGCTTAAAAGAAGACGAATATGATTGTTTATACAAAACTAGGTTAAGTGATTATGAGACTAAGATGGAAGGGACTATCTATGAGAGCATCGATATAAACAAATATGCTTTAAAAAAATATCACGATAAAACAAAACAGCACTCTCAGCTTGTACAACTTCAGTGGAAACCTTGTGAATATTTTCACCAAAAATGGATATCTGTAAAGTCTAGTCACACTATTTATAACTATAAGTATTTTTTATCTGACCTATTTTATTCCTCGGGAGTGAATAAAAGAAAACTTTTGATTTTGGATGAGGCACACACATTAGAATCTGAGGTATCTACATTCAAAAACTTTATAATAAATAAAGAATACCTAAATAGGTTTTTTCCAAAACTGATTCTACCTGAAAATAAACCTCTTGATGTTGATACATATGTTGATTTCTGCACTCATTTGAAGGAACGCTTTTATGATTATATAAACAAAGCCGAAAGTTTGGCGGGAAATGATGTGGGTAAAAAGAAAGAGATTGACGCCACTGAAAAAAACCTAATCGATGCTTTGGCGTTTGAAAAGAATTTGTTTGTTTTTCTGGATGATTTGAAATCTAACAAGGACAATTGGCTGGTAACCAACCTGATAAAAAATGAGAATGACAACAAAATAAGCCGAATCAAAATGGAGCCATTGGATGTGTCAAATTATTTTGTTGATATTTTTGACAAGGGATCAGTATCTTTGTTAATGAGCGCTACTATATTAAGTAAAGACAATCTTTGTAAAGCTGTAGGGCTAAAAAAAGATCAAGTAAAATTCATAAAAATCGAAGAATCTGAATTCCCTGTTGAACATAGGCCAATATATTTGATGAATGTGGCATGGTTAAGCGCAAAAACTATGAGTGAGTCATTGCCCCATATAGCAAAAGTTATTGATAATCTTCTTTCTGTACACAAAAATGACAAGGGCATCATTCATACCACATCATACTCCCAATTACAGTTCATTAAAAATAACATATCTAAAAACAATTTTGTTAGACTGATAGAGACAAACCCAAAATTGGATAGAAACGAAATGATTCTAAAACATTTTGAGAGCTTAAAACCAACGGTTCTAATATCCCCATCTATGTATTTAGGGGTAGACCTTAAAGATGACCTTTCTAGATTTCAGATTATAGTTAAGGTTCCCTACCCTGATTTAACTGATAAAAAAATTTCTGTGCTAAAACAACGAAACCCCAAGTGGTATGAATGGAACACCATATTGCGATTAATACAAGCGTATGGACGAAGCATTCGAAATTCAGATGACTATGCGAATACCTATATTTTAGATAGCAGCATCTCCTATTTATTAAAAAATGGAAAAGATATGATACCAAAATGGTTTTCAGAAGCAATAGTTTCAAGATAAACAATAAAAGTGTGTGGAATATCCTGTATGATGGGCATGGGCTAATATGAGATAAAGGTATAGTATGTGTGTGGCTATATTCATATAGCTGTGTTACAAACCTCAAATTTTATCCAAGACTTGTTTTTTAATACCAATCTTGACCCCTTGATTAAACCGGATATATCATTTGGGAATTATTTTTTAGAGTGGGATGAGAAATCCTTGGGTCTTTATTCGAATGAGCTTTTAAAACTTAGGACTTTTATAAAAAACATGATACCTAACCTTGAGGCAATGATGAGAATAATTAATGTTTCCAGGCAAAAAAATGACTCATTTACAAAGGCTATCGGTGATAAGGGACAGTTTTCAATATCTGATATATATAACAGTCGAATAATTTTTATTTTAAATATCGATACCTATGGGTCAACAGCTTTATTTAGAGAAGAGCGAGTTTTAATTAATGATGAATTATTTGAAAAACTGCAACTTCATTATGATTCCAAAGATTCGGTTTTAATTAGCAAATTAAAAGACATTAACAATGTTGTTTCCATAAAGTGGAAAATAGGTCATTTGTTGTTCAATCGCGAGGAGCGTAACAAAAAGGAGCAAAAAAACAAAAAGATATCCAAATTTTAGAGTTGTTTTCTTATTGTGTTTATTTACTGATTAATACTGAAACTGAATAACTAGTTAACTAATACTTTTTTTGATTGTGATGATGAAATAAAA
>Ga0136617_10001356_pt1 | contig 21577 bp, 23 predicted proteins | sample AntDrymUQ3222106_2_FD_129672 | JGI IMG/M metagenome (GOLD analysis project Ga0136617, IMG submission 129672) | Polar desert sand microbial communities from Dry Valleys, Antarctica - metaG UQ322 (21.06) | ecosystem: Environmental > Terrestrial > Soil > Desert | place: Antarctica: Dry Valley...
CATGCGTCAGTGCTGCCCCAGGCCGAGGCCGAGTTCTTTGAGGCTGTCGAGTTCATGAACCAGTTCCAATTAACCGACAGCGAGTACGCCATCAATGACGCGCTGACGGCGGGCAAAAAAATTCTGGCCGAAGGCGCTCAGGGTTCGCTGCTGGACATTGATTTCGGGTCGTATCCGTTCGTGACCTCATCGAACCCGATCGCGGGGGAAGCCGCGACCGGTATCGGCATCGGCCCCAACCGGCTCGACTCGATCCTCGGCGTGTCGAAGGCCTACGTCACGCGCGTGGGCGAGGGTCCGTTCCCAAGCGAGATCGAGGGCCCCGACCAGGCGCGCGTGCGTGAGCTTGGAGGCGAGTTCGGCACGGTGACAGGACGGGAACGGCGGTGCGGCTGGCTCGATCTCGTCGCCCTTCGCTACGCCGCCCGGTTGAACGGCTTCACCGCGCTCGCTCTGACCAAGCTCGACGTCCTCTCCGAGTTCGCGGAGATCCCGATCTGCACGCGCTACCGGCTGCGCGATGGGAACGAGACGTCCGATTTCCCGGCCCACCAGAGCGACTTCCACCACTGTGAACCGATGTACGACGTGCTTCCGGGATGGGAGGAGAGCCTGGATGACGTCGAGGGCGTCGAGGATCTCCCGGCCGCGGCCAGACGCTATGTCGAGTTCGTCGAGCGTGAGACGCGCGTCAAGGTCTCACTGATCGGAACCGGTCGCGAGCGCGAGCGGATTGTGACGGCGGGCGCGCTCGACGTCGCAAGCCTAGGGACGTCTCGAAGTGAGCCCGATTGGTTCGACCGGTCAGTTCCGACGGACGCGCGGGCGAACCCGCCCGTCCTGGAGTCGGCGTCGCAAGCGCCGCCTAGGAATTCGCGGTGACGGTCAGGTAGTCGAAGAGGGCCCGAAAGCCGTTCACCGCAGCCGCCACGTCACCCGGCCCGACGCCGTCCTCTCCGCGCTCGATCCGATCGCTCAGCTCACGCGCGGCGAGGTACTCCGCGACGACCTCCCGCTCCGCTCCATCGCGCGCGACCGGATCGGCGAGGTCATAGCCGGACTCCGCCAGCATGCGCTCGACGAGGTCGGCGAGTTCCGAGAGCGCCTCGGCGGGCGCATCCTGCAGCTCGGGCTCGAGCGTTTCCAGCTCGCTTTCCCAGTCATGGCGGTCGAGACCGGGGTCTGGCGTCGACATCGACCGTCTCTCTGCTCGCCCGTCGCCGCCTTCAAACCCGAGGCGCCGCTTCAGGTGCCGAGATCCAGGACGGGCGGGCTGGGGCTGCGCTCGCGCCGTCACGTCGAGAGGTCGCGGGCTTTGCCCGTGAGCCCGCCTCTGCGGCTGCGCTTGCGCTGCCGCCTCAAGGGGTCGCGGGCTTTGCCCGTGACCCCGCCTGCTTCGCCGCTCGTCCGTCTGCAACGACCGGTCGAGCGAACGAACGCTTTCAGACACCCACGCCTCGAAGCGCGCGCGAGTAGAGTCGCCTCGTGAAGGTGCTCCTCGTGGGCTCGGGGGGGCGCGAGCACGCGCTTGCCTGGAGACTGAGCCAGCGCCCAGGGGTCGACTTGCACGCGGCGCCCGGAAATCCGGGCATCGCACGCTACGGCGCCTGCCACCCCGTTCGGGCGGAGGACGCCGAGGGTCTGCTCGGGCTCGCCGGCGAAATCGGCGTCGACCTGGTCGTGATCGGCCCCGAGGCGCCGCTGGTCGTCGGCGTCGGTGACGAGCTTCGCCACTCGGGCATCGCCGTCTTCGGGCCCGGGAGCGCGGCCGCGAGGCTCGAGGGATCGAAGATCTTCGCCAAGGAGGTGATGCGCGCGGCCGGCGTCGCGACGGCGGAGACGATGGCGGTGGCACGGCCGCCGTGCGTGCTCAAGGTCGACGGGCTGGCGGCCGGCAAGGGCGTCTTCGTCTGCCGCACGCAGAACGAGCTCGACACCGGGCTGCGTTCGGCCGCAACCTACGGCAGCGCGCTCGTGATCGAGGAACTGCTCGAGGGCGAGGAGGTGTCGGTGTTCGCACTCGCCGACGGCCGGAACGTCGTGCCGCTCGCGGCTGCGCGCGACTTCAAGCGCGTCGGCGACGGCGACGCAGGGCCGAACACGGGCGGCATGGGTGCCTACTCTCCCGCGCACGCGCTCGGAGCCGACGACGTCTCGGAGCTCGTCGAGTCGATCCACCGGCCGGTCGTGGCCGAGCTGGCCGCCCGCGGGACGCCCTTCGTCGGCGTGCTCTTCGCAGGCCTGATGCTGACGGAGACCGGCCCGCGCGTCCTCGAGTTCAATGTCCGCTTTGGTGATCCGGAAGCCCAGACGATCCTGCCTCGGCTCGACGGCGATTTTCTTGGCGCCCTGTGGGCGACGGCGACCGGAGACGTCGGCGGAGTCGAGCTGACAACGTCCGAACACGCCGCTGTCACGGTCGTCCTCGCCGCCGCCGACTATCCGGAGAAAGGCGACGTCGGCTCTCCGATTCACGGCGTCGTCGATGCCGAAGCCGAGGGTGCTCTCGTCTTCCACGCCGGCACCGCTCTCCGCGGCGAGCAGCTCGTCACGAACGGTGGACGGATCCTGGGGGTGACCGCCCTGGGTACGTCGATCCCCGCCGCGCGGGCCGGCGCATATGCCGCTGTCGAGCTGATCTCGTTCGAGGGAGCGCGCCACCGTGCGGACATCGCCGCCGAGGCAGACCATGTCCAACGGTAAGCCCCTCGTCGGGATCCTGGTCGGCTCCGAGTCCGACCGAGGGCGCATGCAGCCCGCGCTCGAGGAATTGGCCGAGGCGGGAATCGAGTGCGAGCTCGAGGTGCGCTCGGCCCACCGAACGCCGGAGGCCGTCACCGAGTACGCGCGCTCCGCCCGTGCGCGCGGACTCCGTGTGCTGATCGCCGGCGCGGGTCTCTCGGCCGCTCTCCCGGGGGCGGTGGCCGCGCACACCGACTTGCCCGTGATCGGCGTCCCTCTCCGCTCGTCGATGAGCGTCCTCGACGGGCTCGACGCTCTCCTCGCGATCACGCAGATGCCGCCGGGCGTGCCGGTCGCCTGCGTCGGCGTCGACAGCGCGCGCAACGCAGCGTTGCTGGCGGCCCGGATCCTCGCGTCGGCCTGACCCACCGTTAGAGTCGAGCCGATGATCGCCCGCTACTCGCGTCCGGCCATGGCCGCGGTCTGGTCGGACGAGAGCAAGCTTGCGCGCTGGCTCGAGGTTGAGCTGGCCGCGCTCGCGGGCTGGGCCGAGCTGGGCACGATTTCGCGCGAGTCTGTGGCCGAGATCACCCGCCGTGCGACCATCCCAACCCCGGCGCAGGTGGCTGAGATCGAGGCCCAAACGCAGCACGACACTGCCGCGTTCGTCGACGCCGTCGCGGCCGAGCTCGGCGCGGAAGGACGATGGTTCCACTACGGCCTCACGTCCTCCGACGTGGTCGACACGGCGCTCGCGCTCCAGGTTCAGGAAGCGGGCCGCCTTCTGCTTACCGGGCTTCGGCGCGCCTTCGCCGCGGTCGTCAGGCGCGCCGAGGAGCACCGGCTGACGCTCACGATCGGGCGGACGCACGGGATCCACGCCGAGCCGACGACCTTCGGGCTCAAGCTCGCCGGGTGGGCGTTCGAGCTCGACCGCGGGCGGGAGCGGCTCACGCACGCGTTGGAGGGCATGCGCGTCGGCAAGCTCTCGGGCGCCGTCGGAACGTACGCCGCGACCGACCCCGAGGTGGAACGGATCGCATGCGAGCGGCTCGGCCTCGAGCCGGCGCCGAGCTCGACACAGATCCTGCAACGCGACCGCCACGCGGACTTGGTGGCCGCGCTCGCAGTGCTCGCCGCGTCGCTCGAGAAGTTCGCGCTCGAGGTGCGCCACCTCGCTCGAACCGAGGTGCGTGAGGTCGAGGAGCCGTTCGGGCGCGCGCAGAAGGGCTCCTCGGCGATGCCGCACAAGCGCAATCCGGTCGTGGCGGAGCGCATCTGCGGCCTCGCCCGGGTCGTGCGCGGCCATGCGCTCGTCGCACTCGAGAATGTCGCGCTCTGGCACGAGCGCGATATCTCGCACTCGTCGGCTGAGCGCATCGTCCTCCCGGACGCGTTTCTTGCCGTCGACTACATGCTCGATCGCTTCACCTGGCTCGTCGGGGGCCTGGTCGTCCGGCCCGAGCGCATGCGCGCCAACCTCGAGTCGAGCCACCGCCTCTTCTTCAGCCAACGCCTTCTGCTCGCGCTGGTCGAGGCGGGAATGACGCGGGACGACGCGTACCGGCTCGCGCAGCGGCACGCACTGGCCGCGTGGGAGGAAGAGCGCGATTTCGCCGACCTCGTCCGGGCCGACGAGCAGATTGCGAGCGGGATCGATCTCGAAGCCGTCTTCGACCTCGCCGTCTACACCGAGCACGTCGGCGTTGTCTTCGACCGACTCTCAGCACTCGTCGAAAAGGAGGAGCCCATTCATGCCTGATGCGCTGGTTCATGTCACGAGCGGCAAGGTGCGGGAGCTGTACGCGCTCGACGAGGAGCGACTCCTTCTCGTGGCCAGCGATCGCATCTCGACCTTCGACGTCGTCCTCCCGACCGAGATCCCCGACAAGGGCAGGGTGCTGACCGGTCTGTCGGCGTTCTGGTTCGCGCACACGCGCGCGGTCTGCTCGAACCACCTGATCGCCGTGCACGCCGACGGTCGCTCGAGCGAGTGCCAACGGGTCGACATGCTCCCGATCGAGTGCGTCGTGCGCGGGTATCTCGCCGGCTCTGGGTGGAGCGACTACCGCCGCTCGGGCGAGGTGTGCGGCCACGCGCTACCCGGCGGCCTGCTCGAGTCGGAGCGACTTCCCGAGCCGATCTTCACCCCCGCGACGAAGGCCCAGGAAGGGCACGACGAGAACATCACCGCCGATCAGGCGGCCGAGTTGATCGGCCGCGAGCGTCTCGCTGAGGTCCAGAGCACCGCGCTCGAGCTCTACCGCTTCGCGTCGGAGCATGCCGGCGAGCGCGGGATCATCATTGCCGACACGAAGTTCGAGTTCGGTCTCGATGCGAACGGGCAGCTCGTGCTTGCCGACGAGGCCTTCACGCCCGACTCCTCCCGCTTCTGGCCGGCGGACGACTACCGACCCGGCGGGCCGCAGCCATCCTACGACAAGCAGTTCGTGCGCGATTACTGCGAATCGCTGGGCTGGGACAAGGCACCGCCGGGCCCGGAGCTTCCCGAGGAGATCGTGGCCGGCACCCGCGCCCGCTACGTCGAGGTGTTCGAGCTCCTGACCGGGACGCGCTTCGACGACTACATCGCGGAGACCGGGATCTGGAACGTTGGCCGAGGCGCTGCTGTGCGCCGATGAAGGCGACGATTCTCGTCCGCCCGAAGGAGGGCATTCTCGACCCCCAGGGTCAGGCGGTCGAAAGTGCGTTGCGGCACCTCGGCTTCTCGATCGCGGGCGCGCGAATCGGCCGCGTCGTCGACCTCGACTTCGAAGCAGACGACCCTGCCGAAGCCCAGCTCCAGCTCGAGCGCATGTGCGAGCAGCTCCTCGCGAACACGCTGATCGAGAGCTACGAGATCGATCTCGAGACGGCGTGATCGAGCTGCGGCCGCAAATCGCCGTCGTCGTCTTCCCGGGCTCGAACGACGATCACGATGCGACCTGGGCGCTCGGGGCGCTCGGTGCCGAGCCTGTGCTCGTCTGGCACGCCGAGCCGCAGCTGCCCGCGGTCAGCGGGGTCGTCCTCCCGGGCGGCTTCTCGTACGGCGACTACCTCCGCTGCGGCGCTCTCGCCCGCTTCGCTCCGGCAATGGCGGCGGTGGCCGACTTCGCCGCCGAGGGCGGACTGGTGCTCGGAATCTGCAACGGCTTTCAGATCCTGTGCGAGGCGGGCCTGCTCCCCGGCGTCCTCCGCCCGAACAACTCGCTGCGCTTTCTCTGCCGAGACGTGGTCGTCCGCGTGGAGCGCACCGACACGCCATTCACCCGCCGGTGCGAGCCCCACCAGCGGCTGACGATCCCGATCAAGCACGGCGAGGGGTGCTGGTTCGCCGACGAGGCGCTCCTCTCCGAGCTCGTCGACCTCGACCAGATCGTGCTCTGCTACGACGGCGACAACCCGAACGGGTCTGTGCACGACGTCGCGGGCGTCTGTAACCCCGAGGGCAACGTGCTGGGCTTGATGCCGCACCCGGAGCACGCAGTCGATCCGCTGCTCGGCTCGGGCGACGGCGCGCTCATTCTCGCCTCGCTCGTTGACGCAGCACGGGAGCGCGTGCTTGCCGGCGTCTAGCGCAGGCTCCGCCCCTCACCTCCCGAAGCCGAGCGCCTCGCCGAGCGCCGGGTGCTCGGCGAGCGCGACGTGGAGGCGTTCGAGGTCGCGCGCGCGCAGCGTGACCGGGCCGCGACGGACGACACCGCCCGTCGAGTAGGCAAACCGGACGAGCCGCTCGCCGCGGTCGTTCTCGAGCAGCTGGATCAGCGACGCGAAACGCTTGTCGCCTGCGCGCTGCGGAAGCGTCAACTCCTCGACCACATTGGCCGAGCCCCAGGGCGTTGCCGCCTTCGCGGTCGTTGTCGACGTTGCCATGTTGAGCAACGTAGCCGGCAAACGACCCCATGTCTGTGTCGACTGTGTGCCGAATTACGCCTCGACCCAGCGGAAGCCGGCCGGCGCGGGTCGGGGCTCGAGCGGGCTCGCCGGCAGTCCCGCCCGGGCCGCACCGCTGTTGAACCCGCCCGGAGCGACGTCGTTGGGCTCATTCGGGCTGAAGAGCGAGGCCAGGTACTGAATCTGACCCCGGCCCGGTCCGAGCTCGAACTGACCTCCACCGTACGTCCGAATCCCGTTCGCCTGACAGTAGTCGTACGCGTCCAGCAGCGCCTCGACGCTGCCAAACCGAGACGGCTTGACGTTCAGCATCCGCGGTGGGAACGGGAGCGCCTCGATGTCGGCGACCGAGTGGATCGGCGCGTCCCAGGTGATCCGTGCCCGGTGATCGTCGAGGGCTCGGGCAGCGGCGCTGTCGCTCAGGTCGGGATCCTCGATCCACGCGTTTGGAAATCCCTCGGCGACGAGGCGATACAGGCCCGGATCGGCCGGATTGTCGACGACCGTGCCTCGGTAGGCGCCCTTGAGATCGACGGACTCGACGGCACCGGTCGCGACGAGCTCGGCAACGAGCTTCGAGTCCCAATCGGGAGTCGGATCGAGCTTGAAGCCGAGCCCCGGATACAGCTCGAGCCACCGCAGCACCGGCTCGAGCGACGGTGGATCGCCAAGCCGCATCGAAACGACGAAGCGGACCGGTCGCGGAGCGCGTGCAAGCGCGTCGGTGAGGGAGCGACCCGCCTGCTTGAGCGCAAGATCGAGGGCCGCGCTCTCGTACGCCCAGCGTCGGTAGGAGCTGAAGGCAGCGTGCTCGGGCGGGTCGCGAAAGAGCTCGCTGCCGCCGAGCCACGTTGAGAGCTCAGCCAAGGATCCGTACGCTCCGGCCAAAGGGATGCGGGGCGGGGCGTCGTGCTCGGCCGCTGCATAGGTGACGTCCTCGCCGACTCCCTCCTCGCCCCCACCGCGCAGATGGACGACCGTGGTCACGCGCGTGAACCCGCTCGACACCGCGAGCTCGAGCCGCTCGAGCTCGTAGTCCTCGATCTCGATCGGCAAGGCGGCGACGCCCTCGTAAGTTCGCAGCACGTGGGACCCGCCGCTCATCTCCGCGTCGGTGCCAGGTCGCGGAACAGTCTGATCTGAGCTGAGTTCGTGAAGCTGGTCAGAGAGGTTCCGGTGGGAGCACGAGCCGGAGGCTGCCACGGCGCGCGCCCTTGGCCGGCTCGTAGCGCGCGAGCAGCGGCTGGTGCAGGCGCGCTTGCACCCGAAGGTGGATGTGCGGCGGCCGCCCCTCGTACGACGCCGGGTACGGGCCCTCGAAGCGGAAGCGGCCTGATCGATCGGTGACAACCGTCGCGCTTCCTGCAACGGTGTATCGGCCGTTCCGGTTCGCTTGCCAGAGCTCGACCGTGGCTTTGCGGATCGGCCGGCAATCGAGCACGGAGACGACGACACCGGTGAGGACGTGTCCTGTACCGATCTTGGCGCGCCGCGGGGGCAGACCACGGCCGAAGGGGCCGAATGCATCCGGGGGCGTCGCCTGGCAGCCTCTTGCGGCCGGCTCCCCGGCCACCGGCGCGGCGGGGATGCAGAGCGCAACGACGGCGACCAGAACAACGAGCCGGCTGGTCCTGCGCATGGCGAAGGTCTACCACGTCGCCCTGCGTAGGCCGTCGATCACTCTCAACTCTCCGTCCGCTCGCCTTCCCAGTAGTCGACCGCGTCGCGCTGCCTGAACATGATCCGGTCGTCCAGCTCGGCGCTCCACCGAATCATCATCTTTCCGCTGTCGGGCTGAACTGCGGCTCTCGGGATCGCGAAGTTCGACACGAGGAGGACGCGCGCGGGCTCGTCTGACCGGTTGATCAACTGATGAGCGCCGGTCGGACCCTCGGGAAACAGCACGCAGTCGCCGGGCTCGAGGACGTGCTCACCGTCGGGATTCCTGACGGTGGGCGCGCCCGTGACGACCAACAGCAATTCCTCGTTGCCGAGTTCGTAGTGGTACGGCCACGTTCGCTGTCCCGGGGCCAGCTCGTAGAGGCTGGCGCCGAGCTTCTCGCCGGCCAGGCGCATCCGCCGCCACTCGAAACCAGGCTCGTCGCTCTCGGACGACCACCCATCTCCGAGCACGTTCATCGGACTAATCGGCGCTGCGCTCGATCAACTCGACGCGGTAGTCGTCTGGATCCCGGACGAAGCAGAGCCGCGGGCCGCCCTCGCGGACGCGGTACGGCTCCCGCTCCGGGTAGATCGCCTGCGCGGCCAGCTGCTCCAGCGTGCCGTCGAGGTCGTCCACGGCCAACGCGATGTGTCCGTAGGCGGTTCCCGGCTCGTAGGTTTGCCCGTCGTGGTTGTAGGTCAGCTCCAGCTCCTCCGCCTGATCCGGAATTCCAAAGAAGTAGTTGGTCGCCTCGAGCACCCCCTCACGAACAATCGGCAGCTCCCGGCGAGACTCGAAGCCGAGAGCCTCGTAGAACGTCCGTGACTTCTCGGGGTCGGTAATCCGGTACATGGTGTGCAGATAGCGCGTCATGGGCCGCATCCTAGGTGACGCGCTCGCGACCTACGCCGGCGTCGTTCCGGCGGCCTTCGCGATCCAGTAGCTGTGCGAGCGATCGAGTTCCGTGCAGATGTAGTCGCATGCCTGATAGCGGCCGAAGACGATCGAGCCCGCTGGGGGAATACCGCCGTCGGGGAGGATCGAGACGCGGGAACTGGACATCCCGTGCGAGACCGCGTACCAGAGGGCGTGCGTCTGTGCGTAGCGGTCGTCGTAGTCGATGTACACGCTCCGGTTCCCGGGGACAGCACGCTCGAGCAGCGGCGACACCCCTGCCTCGAAGAGCTCCGTCCGGGTTGGGCCGTTGTTCTCGTACGAGCGCTCGAACTGCGCGAACTGAGCGACCACGCCGGCCACGAGCGCCGCCACTGCGAGCCGCGCAGGCCAGGCGTCGCGAGCCGCCCGGAGAAGCAGGTCCAGGGCAGGGATCGACAGGACGACGAGCAGCAGCGGAAGAGGTAGGAGCCGCAGTGCGTAATGGCGGTCCTCCGTCAGAGCGGCGGGAATCGGCGACAAAACAAGCGCGACGAGCACGAAGCGCCACCAGAGGTCGCCCCTGTTACGCATGAGCACGATGGCCGCGCCGGCGATCGCGAGGACGACGACGCTGCCGAACAGCTGGCCTGCCCCCCAGGCGTGGATATACGGCCTCGGATCGCCAGAGGAGACCCAGTGCCAGAGATTGACGTCGTCGAGGTAGTTGGAGATCGCCTTACCGACGATCGTCGGGAGCGACATTCCCTTCTCGATGAAGGTCGTCCGCTCGTAGCGGGCCGTCAGCGCACCCGGATGGTTCTGCCAGTACACCGCGAGCGGGATCAGTGTTCCGGCGAACGTTCCCCACGTCGCGAGCAACCAGCGCCACCGGCCGCGGCCGGCGAAGACGAGCAGCGCGAGCGCATACAGCGGGGCGAGCAGGCGCCCCGCCGCGTACACGTAGGCCAGAGCGCCGAGGGCAAGGCCGACCGGGATCGCGCGGACGAGGTAGCTGCGCTGCGAGCGGTATCCCCAGTCGAGCGCCAGCAGGAACACGGCTAGCAGCAGCGGCTCTCGTCGTCTCGAACGCAACTCGTCCGAGTTCGTACAGCCACGGCATCAGCCCGGCCAGAACGATGGCCGTCGCCGCAACGGAGATCCGGCGCGTACGGCCGTACGCGATCAGCCCGATCACCAACACTGCGCCGAGAACGACGGCTCCGGCGACCTGCCGGGCGATCTGCGCGGCCGGCTCCGTCACGCGGAAGACGACGGCGAGCAGGTATACGAACAGCGGACTCTTGTAGTCGTCGAAGGAGACGATGTACAGGGGCAGCAGACCGCCGTCCTGGTCGTGGAGATCCTGCGAGAGCGTGTACGCGTTGTACGCGACCGAGGCCTCATCCCGGTGAAAGCCGGGTGGGTTCGCCGGCGTGATCGAGAGCTGGAACACGATCACGAAGAGGACGACGCCGAAAGCGGCCAGGGTGGCCGGCCGCTCGAGCAGCAACGCGATGAACGAGCGTCCCTTCTCCTCCTCTCTGACGGTCTCCACGACGATCAGGCTCCCGGCTCGAGGTCCTCACGGACGAGCCCGAACAGGATTCCGTCCACCCATTCGCCGCGCCGCCAGTACGCCTTCCGCTTCACGCCTTCGCGCACGAACCCGGCTCGCTCCGCATGCTGGATCGCCCGCTCGTTGAACCCGTAAATCTCGAGCTGCAAGCGATGGAAGTCGAGATCGAAGATGAGGTGGCGCTGCAGGACCCGAGCCGCCTCGTCGGCGAGGCGGCGGCCGCGGAAGTCGGGATGCACGGCAAGCGCTTCGAGATTGGCGATTCGACTGCGCTCGTTCACGAGCTCGTACCCCATGACGCCAGCACGCTCCCCGTCGACCTCGATGATCAGCCGACCGAAGCGGTGGGGAACGTTCTGCGAGCGCTCGATCTCCTCCAGCAAGCTGTCGCGGTTCTTCGAACTGACCGCAGCGAGGAACGGCTCCACCTCATCGTGCGTGACCAGCGCGAGCAGAAAGTCGACGTCGCGTGCCTCTGCCCGTCGCAGCCGGACGAATCCGCCGTCGAGGGCCGTCATGCGGTGAGTGTCACACGACCGCCCGCCAGCCGCGCCGACCTCGGCGTCGGCGATCCTGATCGCGGCTGCCGCGATCGTGATCGCCGCGATCGGCCTCCGCGCCTCGATGCTCGCGAGGGACGCCTCGGGCGAGTGGCAGAGCTCCGTTCGCGTCCAGGTTCGGGAGGGCGCGGGTGAGGTGAACGCCGCGCTGCTCGTCTACGACGAGGCTCTGTTCGGGGGTCGTGTGGCCGAGGCGCGCTTCCGGGCCGAGGAGTTGCGCCGCGAAGCGGCCGAGACCCGCTCTCGAGACCCTCGGCCGCGGTGCTTGCGGAGTCGACGGTGCTCTCCGCGCTCGCGGAACGTTCGATAGCGCCGGTAACCCCTCGGCGGGCGAAGGCACCCTGAACGTAAGAGAGCGTCTGGCCGATCTGCGCCGGCAACGGACTCGTGGGATGGAGCCCTCGCCCTCCGCGCTGGCCGAGGAGGGCGACAGGCAAGACCGCCGAGCGACGTGGGCGGCGGCCGCAGCTGTGCCCGGAGGCGTCGCCTTCCTGCTCGGAGCGCTGGCCCAGGCTTTCTCTCGCCGGCGCCGGCTGCTCGTCGCGACCGGGTTCGTCTGCCTCATTCTTGCCGGCTCGGCCACGACCTTCCTCGAAGTGTTCACGCCGTGAGGGCCGGTCGGGGGTTCGAGCGGACGCTGATAGCGCTCGTCGGTGCGACAGGCCTCGCAGCCGCTGCTTGCCACACTCGAGGCGCACGCCGGCGGGCGCTCGGAGCGCGCGTCAGCCGAGGCCACGCGCCGCGCGGCCGCGCTGTTCGAGGACATCGCGAGCACGGGCCTCGACCTGCGCTTCAAGATCGGCACGCTCCGCAGTCACCTGCTGCTCCAGTCGAGTGCGGACATCCGCGGCGTGTTGGGCGACCGCGACTCGCTGCAGGAGGCGGTTGCGCGCGCCGAAGGGCGGGCTGCGGCACGTCTCGCCGAGCTGGACGAGCGCTCGCTCGCACTGCCGACTGGGGCGCGCGGGCTCGCCGTTGTCACGGATCAGCTGGGCGTGTCGACCATCCGCCAGCAGGCGGCGCTTGGGCGACAGCAGAACGCGGCGGAGGTGGCCGAGCGCTTCGGCCGCCGGCAGGGCAGGGCGGTGCTCGGCCTCGCCGCGCTGGCGAGCGCGGGCGCCCTCTTCGGCCTCGCGGGCGTCTTCAAGGCCGGCCGTTTCCGGCTGGGTCGCGCTCGGAACCGGGGCGCTGGTGCTCGCGCTCGCGCTCGGTTCCGGTGTGTCTGCGCTGCTGATCTGAATCTACGGCGACTGGGTGACCGGCGCGGGCCGGGACAGTCGCAGAGCGCCCGACCCGAGACCGACGCCGGCGAGAATGAGAGCGAGGCCGCCAAGCACCGCGAACGTCAGACCTTCATCGAGGAGCACGACTCCGTAGAGAAGAGCGGTCGGCGGCAGCAGGTACGTGACGAGGCTCGTGCGCGCGGGGCCGTGCAGCCGGAGCATGCGAAAGAGGACGAGCTGGGCGAGTGTGGTACCGAGCACCGACAGCGCCGCGACCGACGCGACCGCCTTCCAACCGGGCATCGTCTCGGGCAGCTGCAGGAGCGCGAACGGAAGCAGGACGAGCGCCCCGCCGATCATCGACGCGGTCGCGAGCACAGGCCCGCGCGTGTCGGCGGTTCGCAGCTGACCGTAGAGCGCTCCGGTCGCGTACGCCACCGAGGCGAGCACGACCGCGAGCGTCCCGGCAACCGCCCACCAACTCGTCTCGGGATCGCCGCCGGCGAGCACGCCGACGCCGACGAAGCCAAGCAGGACTCCGGCGAGTCGCCATCCGGTCGCTCGCTCGCTCGGCCGGAAGCGGATCGCGAGCAGGACGACGAAGAGCGGCACGGTCGCGTTCGCGATCGCAGCGACGCCCGAGTCGATGTGCTTCTCGCCCCAGGCGATCAGGGTGAACGGCACAGCCGCGTTGACTACGCCGAGCACGAGCCCCGGCCGCCAGGCGTTCCGCAGCTCTTCGACGCCTTGTCGCGCCCCCGCCTGCACGAGCAGGAAGGGAACGAGGAGCGCAGCAGCAAGCAGGAGCCGGAAGAACATCATCGCGGTCGGCTCGATCTCGTCGACAGCGACCTTGATGAACAGGTAGGAAGCGCCCCAGACCGCAGCCAGGAACAGCAGCATCCACGGATAGCTGCGGGTCATTTCGTCAGGCTAGCGACGTCAGCCTGTGCAGCTCCTCCTCGGTATTGACGTTCACGAGCACGGCCGGGTCGAGCTCGACGACGCGCGTATCGAGCTCGGCGAGCGCGTCCCGGACCGCGAGTTCCCCGGCATCCAGCCGCCGCTCGAGCGCGGGCAGAGCGCTTTGTCGGAGCGCGGCCGGCAGCGGCCCGGTTTGCGGCACCGCGGCGTCAGCGCAGGCGTCCGCAAGCGCCCACAGGGCCTCGACGGTCACGAGCGGGCAATCGACCGGGAGGAAGACGGACACGTCGGTCGTCGCAGCCCGCAGGCCCGCGACAACCCCGGCCAGCGGTGCGCGCAGGACCGAGCCGTCGTCGATGATCGCGAACGGCAGCACCAGTCCGTCGTCGACCTTGCCGACGGCGATCCGCTTGTCGGCGGCCGCCTCGAGCAGGCGCCAGGCCCGTTCGGCGAGCGTCACGCCGTCGATACGCGCGAGCGCTTTCGGCGAGCCGAAGCGCCGGCTCGCCCCGCCCACCAGCAGGATGCCAGTCAACGGGCCGCTCGCGGTGCCACCCGACGTGCGCCCTAGTCCGTGACGCGCCACGGCTCCGTGTACACGTTCGCCCGTCCGTTGCGGACGAAGCCGCACAGCGTGATTCCACGGTCGCGGGCGAGGTCGACAGCGAGCGTCGACGGAGCGCCGACCGCGACCAACAGCGGACAACCCGCCACCGCCGCCTTTTGTACGAGCTCGAACGAGAGCCGCCCGCTGATGCAAAGGACCGAATCCTGGAGCGGCAGCCGGCCGTCGCCGAACGCCCAGCCGATCACCTTGTCCATCGCGTTGTGCCGGCCGACGTCCTCGCGGACGCAGACGAGCCCGCCCTCCTGGCTGAACAGTCCGGTGGCGTGGAGGCCGCCGGTCGCGGCGAAGGCGGCCTGGGCCGCTCGCAGTCGCTCGGGCAGTGCGACGACGAGCGAGTAGTCGACGCGCAGGCGGCTCGTCACCCGCGCCGCCTCGACGGCGACCGCATCGAGCGCGCCCTTGCCGCAAACCCCGCAGGACGAGCTGGTGTAGAAGCTCCGCTCGAGCCGGCCGGGGTCGAAGGCGGGCGCCTCGACCTCGACCGCGTTGGCGGCGAAATCGGCCGGGAGGGCGGCCCCGAGCGGGCGCAGTCCTTCGCTGAGACAGAAGCCGAGCGCGAGCTCCTCGTCGTGCCCGGGCGTGCGCATCGTGACCGCGACCGCACGTCCGTTGATCCTGATCTCGAGTGGCTCCTCGACGGCGGCGAGGTCGCGCTCGGCCGCGCCGCCGGGAAGCCGGACGACATCGACCGCGTTCGCGGCGTAAGGCGGCGCGTTCATCGCCCGGCCAGCCTAGCCCCGATCCTGCCGCGCACCCCAACCGCCCCCGTGCCGAGCGCCACGCCGCCCAGGATCAAGGCCAGACCGCCGAGCCCGGAGGCGGTGAGAGGCTCGCCGAGCAGCGTGACGCCGTAGACGAGCGCCAGCGCGGGGACGAGGTAGGTGACGAGGATCGCGCGCGACGCACCCGCGCCGGCGATGAGCGTGAAGTAGAGGATGTAGGCGAGTGCGGTCGCGGCCACGCCCAGTGCCGCGACGGCCGCGGCGGCTTCCCAGCCGACGCTCTCCCCCTGAAGCTGCACGAGACCGACCGGGACGGTGAAGAGCGACGCCCAGAGCATCGTCCCGAGCGCGACCTCGAGCGGTGCGAGACCGCCGAGCCTCCTGGCGGTGTACAACGCGCCGACGGCGTAACACGCGGCTGCGCCAACCACCGCGAGCGAGCCGAGGAGTGCGTTCCCGCCCACGCTCGGCTGCGCGCCGACGAGCGAGACAACGCCCACGAACCCGAGCACGAACCCAACCAGTCGAAGGCCGGTCACGCGCTCAGCCCGCACGACTCCGAGCGCGATCAGGGCGGTGAAGAGCGGCGCAGACGCGTTCAGGATCGCCGCGACCCCCGAGTCGATGAATTGCTGACCCCAGGCGATCAGGAAGAAGGGGATTGCCGTATTGAAGAGGGCCGCGATTGCCAGCGGCCCGGCCAGCGCACGCAGGCGCGAGACAGTCCCGTGGCGCTGGCTCAGAATCGCGACCGCGACGAGCGCGAGCGCGGCCGAGCCGATCCTGCCGCCGATCAGGCTGGCGGGCTCGAGGTCGCGCAATCCGATCTCGATCAGCGCGAACGCTCCCCCCCAGATGCCGGACAGGGCCAGCAGCGTGAGCAAGTGCCTACGGCTCATCGAAGGTGAAACGCTCCGCGACCCACGTCTGTGAGAACGACCGCGGGAGGCGTCCGCCTTCCCCACTAGACTCCGATACCTGACGCAGGTCGGGGAACAGCTGCTCCATCGGGCCCTCGGTCTCACCGACGGAGAGCTCGACCGTATCCGCGAGCTGCTCGACCGCGACCCGAACGACTTCGAGCTCGCTGTCTTCTCGCTGCTCTGGTCGGAGCACTGCGGCTACAAGCACTCCGCCCGACTTCTCCGGCGGCTCCCTTCCTCCGGCTCCCGCGTACTCCAGGGACCCGGCGAGAACGCCGGCGTGATCGATCTCGGTGACGGCGAGGCGGTCGCGTTCAAGGTCGAGAGCCACAACCATCCGTCCGCCGTCGAGCCCTTCCAGGGGGCTGCGACCGGAGTCGGGGGCATCCTGCGCGACATCGTCGCCATGGGCGCGCGGCCGATCGCACTGCTCGACGGACTGCGCTTCGCTGAGCCCGGCCACCAGTTCGACCGTGCCGTCGCCGGCATCGCGGCGTACGGCAACTCGGTCGGCGTACCAACGGTCGGCGGCGAAGCCGTCTTCGACGAGGCCTATCGGGACAACTGCCTCGTCAACGTGATGTGCGTCGGCCTCCTCCCCACCGAGCGGTTGACGCGGGCGGGCGCGAGCGAGCCCGGCCGGCTCGTCGTGCTCTTCGGCGCCACCACCGGCCGCGACGGAATCGGCGGAGCGAGCGTGCTCGCGAGCCAGGAGCTCGGTGAGGACGAGCCCGACAAGCGCCCGAGCGTGCAGATCGGCGACCCCTTCACCGGCAAGAAGCTGATCGAGGTCAGCCTCGAGCTCGTCGAGCGTGGCCTTGTGGAGTCCTTGCAGGACTGCGGCGCTGCCGGGCTCGCCTCGTCGCTTGCGGAGATGGCCCGCGACGGCCTCGGCATCGACGTCCACCTTGACCGCGTGCAGCTGCGGGAGGACCTCGAGCCGTGGGAGATCATGATCTCCGAGAGCCAGGAGCGGATGGTCGCGGTTGTCCACCCGCAGATGCTCGAGCCCGTCGAAGCCCTCTGCACGCGTTGGGAGCTGCCGTGCACCGCGATCGGCGAGGTCACGGACAGCGGCGACCTGCGGGCGCTCCACGACGGTGAGGTCGTCGGCGAGATCCCGGCAAGCCTGCTGACGGAGGAATGCCCGCGGTACGACGTGGAGCAGGAGCCCCAGCCGGCACAGCCGCCTCCCTGGCCGGTGCGCCGGGCGCTAACGGAGAGGCTGCACGATCCGAACGTGCGCTCCCGCCGCTTCGTCTACGAGCGGTACGACCACCTCGTCGGCTCTCGCACTGTCCGCCGCCCCGGCCTCGATGCCGCGCTGCTGCGTCTGCGCCCGTCACTTCGCGGCCTGGCCGTCTCGCTCGACGGGCCGCCGGTCGGCGAGCGGGATCCGTTCCGCGCAGGCGCGCTCGCAACGCTCGCGGCGGCTCGCAACGTCGCCTGCGCGGGCGGCGAGCCGCTTGGCCTCACCGACTGCCTCAACCTCGGCAACCCCGAGAAGCCCGAGATCGGCTGGGAGCTGGCGCTCGTGATCGAGGGAATCGCACGGGCCGCTGAGGCTCTCGGCGTCCCGGTCGTCTCGGGGAACGTCTCGCTCTACAACGAGACCGACGGACGTCCGATCCCACCGACGCCCGTGGTGGGCTGCGTCGGCCTCGTTCCCGACGTGCGGCTCGCCCCGAGACGGTGGCGGGAGGGCGACGTCGTTCTGCTCGCATCGGTCCCCGACCGGCTCGACGTCGCGGCCGAGGCCGCGCTGGTTCGCTTCATCTGGCGCTCGGCGCCGCTACTTTCGCTCGCGCACGACGTCGGTGAGGGCGGGCTCGAAGCCGCGCTGGCCGAGGCCGCGCTCTGGAGCGGCGTCGGTGCCGAGGTCTCGCTTGTGGGGGACGGCGGCGACGGCGCTCGCGTCGTGCTCGCGTGTGCGCCGGAGCGCGTCGACCGACTCGGCTTCCACGGGCTGAAGCAGATCGGCGCCGCCGCCGGCCGGAGCATTCTCGGCGTGCCGCTGCCCGAGCTCCGCGACGCCTGGGATCCCCGCTGATGTGCGGAGTCTTCGGTATCCGGGCGACCGAGCGCGACGTGGCGCGGCTTGCTCACTTCGGCCTGCATGCGCTTCAGCACCGCGGGCAGGAGTCCGCCGGGATCGCAGTTTCGGATCGCGGGCGGCTGACGGTCCTCCGGGATATGGGTCTGGTCGCGCAGGTCTTCTCCGAGGCAAAGCTTCGCGGCCTGCAGGGCGACCTGGCGATCGGGCACACCCGGTACTCCACCACCGGCGGAGTGGCCTGGACGAACGCACAGCCGATCGTCCACCACGGGCGAGCCCGCACGATCGCGCTCGGTCACAACGGGAATCTCGTGAACACGGCGACGCTTCGCGACGAGCTGCGCGCGGACGGCGTCCCGCTCGGATCGAGCTCCGACACCGAGGTCATTGCTGCGCTGATCGGCCGGGCGGAAGGGACCCTCGAGGGGGCCGTAGCGGCGGCGATGGCGCAACTGGACGGGGCGTACTCGGTCGTGGCCCTTGCGGACGGGCGGCTCGTTGCGTTCCGCGACCCGCACGGCTTTCGCCCGCTCTGTCTCGGGCGGCTGGACGACGACTGGGTCGTCGCCTCCGAGACCTGCGCGCTCGATCTGATCGGAGCCGAGTACGAGCGCGACGTCGCCCCTGGCGAGCTCGTCGTCGTCGATGCCGGCGGCCTGCGTGCCGAGCAGGCCCTCGAGCCGGAAGGCGGCGGCGCCTTCTGCATCTTCGAGTTCTTCTACCTCGCCCGACCCGACTCGCGCCTCGATGGGGTCGAGGTTCACGGCGCGCGCGTGCGGATGGGCGAGCGGCTGGCTCTGGAGGCCCCCGTCGCGGCCGATCTCGTCCTCCCGATCCCCGATTCGGGAACTCCGGCGGCGATCGGCTTCGCCCGCGCGTCGGGGATCCCGTTCTCCGAGGGCGTGATCAAGAACCGCTACGTCGGACGGACGTTCATCCAGCCGGATCAAGGGCTGCGGCAGCAGGGGATCAAGCTGAAGTACAACCCGCTCGAGGAGGTCGCCGGCAAGCGCGTGGTCATCGTCGACGACTCGCTCGTCCGGGGAAATACAACCCGTCAGCTCGTGGCGATGCTGGTCGGGGCAGGAGCGGTCGAGGTGCATGTCCGGATCTCCTCGCCACCCGTGATCGGGCCCTGCTACTACGGGATCGACCTCGCCGACGAGGACGAACTGATCGCCGCCGGGCGAACTGTGGAGGACGTGCGCGAGCACATCGGAGCGACATCACTCGCGTATCTCTCGCTCCAGGGGCTCCAGGGCGCGACCCGCCGGCCCGAGGGCGCGCTCTGCCGCGCCTGCCTGACCGGGGAGTATCCGACCGCGGCGCCGGTCGAGTTCGGGAAGCTGCGCTTCGAGCCGGCCCGCGCCTGACTTACCTGTGAGCTTGTCGCGGCGACTCGTTTGTCAGCGCCTGTCAAGAGCTTCGGCCCTGCCATAGCGGACCGCGCGCTGAACCGCGCGCGGATCGAGTCCGCGGTCGAGCAGCTCCTGGCGGAGCTCACCTTCCGCCCCCAGGCGCAGGAACAGCCAGGCAAGCGCGCCGATCGTTACGAGCGAGCCCTCGATCATCATGATCCCGCCGGCGATTCCCTGGTCAGCGAGGGCGGACAGGCCCCAGAGACGCTCGGCGCGCTCGTAGGTGCCGTAGAAGACCGATCCGGCCCAGAGGAAGACGTTCCCGAGCAGGGCCTCGAGCAGGCGGACGACCACGATGTAGCCCAGCTTCCCCCCGGTTCCGAACCAGGCCGGGCCCGGCAGGACTTCGACCACCGCCGCCCACATCATCGCGCCGAAGGTGAAAAAGGACACATGCTCGACCGCGTGCACGACATCGGAGCGAAGTGCAGCCTCGTACAGGGCGGGCACGTGCCAGAGGTACAGGTTCAGCGCCCACAACGGCAGTGCCACGAGCGGATGCGCGAGCACCCGGAGGCGCTCGATCGCAGGAACGGCGAGCACGGGCCGGAGCAGCGGCCCGGTCAGGCCGAGCACGATCGCGAGCGCTGCGAGGTCGCCGAGCAGGACGTGCTGAAGCATGTGCGCGCTGAAGAGCCGCTTCTCACCGAGTTCGTGAATCGGCGACGCGAGCGCGACGAAGGCGATCGCGAGCCCGAACGCGAAGCTCCAGCGCCGCCAGCGAGGCACGGGCTGGCCCCGGGCGCGCAGCGTCCCCGCCCGGCGGGCGTAGATGTAGCCGCCGAAGACGAGTGGTAAGAGCTGGACTGGATCGAGCGACCAGTCGAGCAGGAGCGACGCGGCCGAGATCACCTTCCGAGTGTAGGCTCCGCTTGCGGTGCCTACACTCAGGAGGAGTGGGCTCTGACCACTCCTCCGTCTGAAGCGACCGGTCGAGCGAAGTGCCTTCAGACCCGCGCTCGTAGAAGCGGCGCCGTGCGCTAGCGTCCCGCCCCGTGCAGGTCTTCCATTACCACCTCGTCACGAGCCAGCTCCGGGAGGTCGAGGCGCGCTACATCGGAAAGCTCGGTTTCGACCTTGTGTCCCGCTACGGTCGAATCGGTGAGGAATCTGCGTCCTTCGAAGCCGGCACCTCCTGGGACGAGCTCGACCGGCTGGGCTTCAAGGTTCGGCTGAGCGAGCTCGAGCGAGGCGCCGTCAACGTGGTCGTCCAGCCGGGTCAGTGGGACGTTCCTCGGGTCGACCACTTCGGGCTCGTACTCGACGACGAAGAGTTCGCGGACACGATCATTCGCGCCTCCGAGCGCGATCTTCGGATCCAGGAGCACGGCGGCAAGCGCACGTTCGTGGCCACCGGTGTCGGCTACCGCCTCGAGCTGCACCCTCCACGCGAGTGGCTCGACGAGCTGCTCGATGGCGCAGACCGGTTTCGACTCGCGGAGCTTCATCTGCAGGCCGACGATCCGGGCCCCAAGGCGCTCGCGCTTGCCGACCTGCTCGGGATCGAGGCGCAGAGAGACGGCGTCGAGGTCGGCGGCACGATCATCCGCTTCGTGCCCGGGGGGCCGCACGGGCGGCCCGAGCTCCACGCCGAGCTTTTCACCTGACCTCGCGCATCTGGCCGGCGCTCTGGCCGGCGGAGCCGGCCTCCGGAGAGCGCCTCACCCCGAAAACGCGAGGGCAAATCGCATCTGGCCAGCTACGCGAGGGCAGGTCGCCTCTGGCCGGCTGGCCGCACGGTCTCGGGCGGGTCGATCCCGCCGTCTCGCCGACACCGTAGACTCGAGTCGTGAGTCGCGAGGTCGCGACCTACGACGCCGCCGGGGTCTCGCTCGCGACGGGCGAGGCCGTCGTCGAACGGCTTCGTGCCGCCGTCGAGTCGACCGGAGCGATGGGCTTCGGGGCGTTCGCGGGCCTGCACCCGCTCGACGAGCGGAGGCTGCTCGCGGCCTCGACCGACTCCGTCGGCACCAAACTGATCGTCGCGCGGGAGCGCGGCCGCCTCCGCGACTGCGGCGCCGATCTCGCGGCCCATTGCATCAACGACGTCATCACCACGGGCGCTGATCCGCTCTTCTTCCTCGACTACGTCGCCGCGAGCCGGATCGACGTCGAGCAAGTGGCCGAGCTGGTGGAGGGCGCCGCCGAGGTCTGCCGCGCCGCGGGCTGCGCGCTGCTCGGCGGCGAGACCGCCGAGCTTCCCGGCATTTACCGCGAGGGCGAGCTCGACTTCGCCGGCACCTGCGTCGGCCTGGTCGAGCGAGAGCGGGTGATCGACGGTTCGAGCGTCGAGGCGGACGGTGTCAAGGACGGGCGCGCGCTCGCGATCGGCGACGCCCTGATCGGGCTGCCCTCCAGCGGGTTGCACGCCAACGGCCACTCGCTGGCGCGCAAGGTCCTGCTCGACGTGCTCGGCCACGGGTTCGACGACC
>Ga0136617_10001357_pt1 | contig 21572 bp, 15 predicted proteins | sample AntDrymUQ3222106_2_FD_129672 | JGI IMG/M metagenome (GOLD analysis project Ga0136617, IMG submission 129672) | Polar desert sand microbial communities from Dry Valleys, Antarctica - metaG UQ322 (21.06) | ecosystem: Environmental > Terrestrial > Soil > Desert | place: Antarctica: Dry Valley...
GGCACAGCACATCGGCCAGCGGCTCGGCTCGTTTCTGCAGATCCTGGTAAAGCGGGTAGGAGTTCATGCGCGAGCCCGCGTTGCTGCCCATGTTCGGCCCCTGCTGATAGAGCATGACCAGCTCTTCGGGGGCGGCGACCGGCAGCTTGCGCAGCAGGATCTGATCGATCAGCGTGAAAATCGCAGTGTTTGCGCCTATTCCGAGCGCCAGAGACAGGATTGCGACGGTCGCAAAAAGCGGGCTGCGGCGCAGACCGCGAACTGCCAGGCGGAGATCGGACATCGTGGTGGTCATGCGTGTGGTTTGACGGGATTAACGGGTTGAAGGTTTGCGTCGACGGGAGATCAGGAGGCCATTACAGAAGATGAAGAGATCAGGAGTAATCAAAGTTATCCAGCTCAATTACAAAAGGACCTCGTGTTGGCCAGGGATCGGCGTATAAGAAAGGAATGATTGTTGATGCAGATCCTCAGGCTTACACCCGGCGCATCCTCTCGAACCTGCAGGGACGCGATCCGATGGATGTGCTCTCGTCCACCGCGAGGCGGTTGCGGGAGCTGACCGCCGGACGCATACGCGAAGAGCTGGCGCGCAAGCCCGATCCTCAACGCTGGTCGGTCGTCCAGATCCTCGCGCACCTTGCCGACGCCGAGATCGTCGGGGCGTGGCGGTTCCGGTCGGTCCTGGCCTCCGACGGAATAGCGCTGCAGCCCTACGATCAGAACGGGTGGGCGGCGACGTTCCGCTACGAAGACGCGGATCCCTTCGAGTCGGTCCAGGTTTTCGAGGCCAACCGAACGGCGACGCTGTCGCTATTGCGCCGTGTCGACCCGGCGCGCTACGCAAACTACGGGATGCACGCAGAACGCGGCAAGGAAACGATCGAACATCTGATCCGGCTCTATGCCGGTCACGATCTGAATCACCTGACGCAGATCGAGCAGCTCGTGACGTGAACACAAAGGGCTTCGTTCCAAGATCGAGTTGGACCCTCCGGCTTTCGACCCATCGCGTATGCTGCGCGATGTGATGCTCACGCCTCGGCCAGCCCCGCCCATCACCCTGGACGACGTCCACGGTGCCAGGGAGATCGTCTACCGCGCGCTTCGACCGACGCCGCTGCTGCGTCATCCACTGCTGGACGCCGCGACGGGTCTCACCGTCTACGTCAAACACGAAAACCACAATCCAACGAGCGCGTTCAAGGTACGGGGCGGGTTGAACCTCGTCGGGCGTTTCTCGGCGGACGAGCGCCGCGGCGTTATCACCGCGACGACCGGTAATCACGGGCAGTCGATTGCGATGGCCTGTCAGCGCGAAGGGGTGCCGTGCACGATCGTGGTTCCGCTCGGCAACAACCCGGAGAAGAACGCAGCGATGCGCGCGTTCGGTGGGACGGTGCTCGAAGTCGGGCGCGACTTCGACGAGGCACGCGAGCACGTCGAGGAACTGCAGCGCACCAACGGTCTTCGCTACGTGCATTCCGCGAATGAACCGCATCTGATCGCCGGCGTAGCGACGTACGCGCTGGAGATCTTCGACGACCTGCCGGACGCGGACGTCATCCTCGTGCCCATCGGCGGCGGCAGCGGTGCCTGCGGCTGCGCGCTCGTCCGGACGCTTCTCGGACGAAAGACGGAAGTGATCGGCGTTCAGGCCGAAGGCGCCGACGCCTTTACGCGCTCGTGGCGCACTGGTACGCGTGTCACGGGAGGCCCGGTCGAGACGTTCGCAGAAGGCATGGCTACTCGCGTCACCTTCGATCTGCCATTTTCCATCCTGCGGGAGCAGCTCGACGACGTCGTGACGCTGTCGGAACAGGAGTTGATGGACGGCGTCCGGCTCGCGCTGAAGACCACCCACAACCTGGCGGAGGGGGCGGGCGCCTCGTCGCTGGCCGCCGCGATGAAGCTGCGGGAACGACTCCGGGGCCGCAAAGTCGTCTGCGTGATGAGCGGCGGCAACATCGACCAGGCCACCTTGACCCGTATCCTCAACTCCTGACAGGAGATCAGAAGTTTTCCCAGCAGGAGATCAGGAGATCAGGAGTTGTTGGGGTAAGAAAAGCGATCCCGCCGCGCATCACGCCCCGTGCCCCGCGCATCCCGCATCCCGCACCCCGCATCGCAGCACCTGAAAAATGCTAACGTGCTGAGCCATGATTCGCTCTCCAGCGCTTCTGCTCAGCCTCGTCGTTCTTCTTCAGAGCACTCCTCAGGGTGGCCCGTCCGCGCGGACGGAAGGGTTACAGCCCGCCGCCCAAGCTACCGCGCCGCGCGCGATCCGCCGGGACGTGCCGCTCACCAACTCGATCCGGCGCGCATATGAAGCGAAGACGCGTGACCTGTCGGGGCGGCCCGGGCCGAGCTACTGGCAGCTTCAGACCGATTACACGATCACCGCGCGGCTCGACCCGGCCACCCACACGATCACCGGCGAAGAAACGATCGCGTTGCGCAACAACAGCCCGCAGGAGCTCACGCAGATCCTGCTTCGGCTGGATCACAACATCTTCCGCGGGCTCGTGCCGCGCGGCGGTTCGGTGCCGGCGGAAAACACCGACGGCATGATTGTGACGCGCATCAGCGTCGACGGCGAAGCCGCCGAGCTCGGCCCTGCGCCGTCCGGCGGCAGAGGACAGTCGCCCAACACCGGGCGCCGATTGTCCGCCTCCGCGCTGGATCAGACGCTCGCGCGCATCACGCTGTCGAAGCCCGTGGCAGCGAAGTCGGTCGCGAAGCTCGAGATCGCGTGGCGGACGAAACTTCCAGGCGGAACCGGCGGCCGCGGCCACCGCATGACGCAGCGCTGGGACGACACGCTGTTTCAGCCGACGCAATGGTTCCCGCGGGTTGCGAAGTACGACGACCTGCGTGGCTGGGACACCAGCGTCTACCTCGGGCCCGCGGAGTTCTACAACAATTTCGGACGCTTCGACGTGAAGATCGACGTCCCGGGAGGATGGATCGTCAGCGGAACCGGCGTCCTGCAGAATCCACAGGACGTGCTCACGGCCAAGGCGCGCGAACGTCTCGCGCGCGTGCTCGATTCAGACGACGAAATCACCATCGTCGGCGCGGACGAGGCCGGCCCGGGTAAGGCAACGGCAGCCGGCGACCGCCTCGTCTGGCATTTCGTCGCCGACATGGTCAACGACTTCGCGTGGGCGACGGCAAAGAACTACGTGTGGCGAGCAACCCGCGCGACGATTCCCGGCAAAGGTCCGATCCCGATCCACATGGTCCATCTGCCCGAGCGCGCGAACATGTTCGCGAAGGCCGGGCCGATCACGCGCCACGCGCTGGAGTTCTATTCGAAGCTGTGGGTGCCATATCCGTTCCCGCAGCTGACGCTGCAGGATGGGCCCAGCTCCGGCATGGAATATCCAATGGTCATCAACTCCAACCAGGGGGCTGCCGATCACGAAGCCGCGCACCAGTGGTGGCCGATGCTGGTCGGCACCAACGAGACCTGGTACGGCTGGATGGACGAAGGGTTCGACGAGTACATGAACATCCTGTCGGATGCCGACGCTGAGGGCGTCCCGGCAAAGCTTGACGGGCTCGGCCAGAGCTACGGACGCACCAGCGGCAATGAGGAAGAGCCGCCGATGATGTGGGCGGCGAACCTCGCCGGCAACATGTACGGCTTTCAGACCTACTCCAAGGCTCCGCTGATGCTGTCGATGCTCGGCGGCATCGTCGGCGACGAGGCGGTGCAGCGGGCGATGCGCGAGTACACGAAGGTGTGGAGCTTCAAGCATCCGTCGCCGTGGGATTACATCTTCTTCATGAACAACGCGCTGGGGCAGGACCTGAACTGGTTCTGGTACTACTGGTTGTGGACGACCGAGTCCGTCCACGGATCCATCGCCAACGTCACGCCGGCCGGAGCGCGCACCACGGTCACCGTGCGGCAGGATGGCGAAATGCCTTCGCCTGTCGTTATGAAGGTGCAGTTCGCGAAGACCGGCCCTGCGATCAAGCCGATGGCCAACGCAAAGATGCTGGACGACGCGACGGCGCTCGTGACATGGCCGGTGGAGGTCTGGTTCAACGGCAGCCGGACGTTCCAGGCAGTTCTGGATTTCGGCGCCAGGCCGATCGAAAAGATCACCCTCGATCCGTCCGGCCGCTTCCCCGACAAGAACCCCGCGGATAACCAGTGGCCCCGGAAGTGATAACAGGAGACCAGGAGATCAGGAGGCGCAATTCTTTAAACCTGCTAAGCCGATTCGGAACGCAGGGACTGCGACATTCCAGTCCAATTGATGCGAAAAGGCTCGATTCTTTCTCGCCCAGGTAATTACCTACCTGAAACTTGCCCAGTGCCCCGCGGGTCTTCTGATCAACTTCAACGCGACAACTCTGAGAGCGGGACTCCGCCGACTCGATCACCCGAGTCTGTACAAGAGAAAGAAACCCTTCTTACCCCCTGATCCGCTGGAACCACCCCGGCAACCGCCTGATCCCGGGGCCTCCTGGTCTCCTGCTGTCTTGAAAACAAGAGAGCTCCTGATCTCCTAACCTCCTGTTATCCCTCCTGATCTCCTGATCTCCTGCGAGCCTCACGGGGTGATATCCGCCCGGTACTCCCCGAGGAACGTCATGATCATCGACGCTTCCACCATGTCCTTCGCACGGTAGCGGATCGAGTGGGAGTCGGTGCGTTCGAAGAGCGGCAGATACGCGAGGACCTCCGCGGGCATGTAGTTCTTGAAGCTGACGTCGACGGTCACGGGCGACTGGACCTTGTAGGCCTTGAACTCCTGGCGGCGCCCAAGCGCGGCGCGGACGCGCTCGCCGATCAGCGCGTACGAGGCCTGGGGCGTGATCGTGTTCGCGGAGTGGAAGCCGAAGCTGCGCTTGGTTTCGGCCGCCTCGATGTGGCCAACCAGCTTCCGCACTTCCGCAATCGCCGCATCGTCGCCCGACATCATCACAACGGGCACGCCGAACTGCCCCGCGATCGCCGCGTTCCAGGATCCTTCGGTCATGTTCACGCCGTTGAGTGCGACGCGCGTCAGATTCGCGCTCGAGAAGGTGTGTGCGCGCACGCCAGCAGGGTTATTGGTCCCGGCGTGGTAGCCGATGAAGATCGCCGCGTCGACGGCGTCATCGATGCCCGCCACCATGCTCAGACGGCGAGGCCAGGAGCGGATCACACGAACATCCGCGGGAAACTGGTCGATCAGCAGGTTCTGTCCGTTACCGTGCGAATCCGCAACGACGATCTCGGTGGCACCGGCCGCCTTCGCCGCCTCGATCGCCGCGAGCGCCTCCCGTGTCATGAATTCACGGAAGCGGCCGTACTCGAACCCGGTGGGCCCGAGTTGCTCGCCGGTGACGACGCCGGCGATGCCTTCCATATCAACCGAGATGTGAACCTTCAGCTTGCGCGGCTGCGGGCCGGACGCGGATGGGGCCATCGCTGTGACGGCCAGTGTGACGAAGAGCAGCCCTGCGAACCGCGCCTTATACCAACGCATGTATCACTCCTATCAAGAAGTTCTGAAGGTTCCTTAAGTTTGCCTGAATTCGTCACTTCCGCTGACGAACTGGAAATTCTCCATGCTAGCGTAGCGGCGAGATGATTTCCGCCGCACTTGTTCTGCTCGAGGCAGTGCTTGCTACCTCCGGGCCCGTCTATCGCGGGATCGACCGCAATCTGCGCGTCGACATCCCGCGAATCGAGGTTGCCATCGAGATCGACGGTGAGCTCTCGGAGCCTGTGTGGGAGCAGGCCGCACGTCTGACCGGCTTCTCGCAGTACGCGCCTGACGATGGGCGGGCAGCGACTGACGAAACAGAAGTGCTCGTCTGGTATTCCCCGAGCGCCATTCATTTCGGCCTTCGCGCGCATGCCAGACCGGGCACGGTCCGCGCGACGCTGGCTGACCGCGACCGTATCGACAACGACGACTGGGTCCAGATCTACCTCGGTACTTTCAACGACGGGCGGCAGGCGAGCGTCATCGGTGTGAACCCGCTCGGGGTTCAGCTGGATGGCGCCGTCGTGGAAAGTGCCAATCGTGGAGGGGGCGGGTTCGGCGGTCTGGCGGGCGGGCGCGTGGCTCCTGACCTCAGTCCGGACTTCCTGTTCGACTCGAAAGGGAAGGTGACGGCGTTCGGTTATCAGATCGAGGTTCGCATTCCATTCCGAAGCCTGCGGTACCAATCCGCAACAACGCAGGACTGGGGCCTGCATGTCGTCCGTCGCATCCAGAGTGCCGGCCACGAGGATTCCTGGTCCCCCGCGCGACGCTCGGCAGCGTCGTTTCTCGATCAGGCGGGAACCCTCGTCGGGCTGACCGGTCTAAGCCGCGGGCTGGTCATGGACGTCAGCCCCGTCCTGACTGCGCGCGTGGACGGGTCGCGAAGCGACGATGGATGGACCTATGCGGGGCACCGGCCGGACGCCGGCGGCAACGTGCGGTGGGGGGTCACACCCAACCTGACAGTGAACGCAACCGTCAATCCCGATTTCTCGCAGATCGAAGCGGACGCCACGCAGTTTCAGATCGATCCGCGCAACACGCTGTTCTTCGCCGAGAAGCGTCCATTCTTTCTCGACGGGATTGAGTTCTTCTCGACGCCGAGCAATCTGGTGTACAGCCGGCGCATTGTCGACCCGCTTGCGGCCGTGAAACTGACGGGGAAAATGGCAGGGACGTCGGTCGCGGTGCTCTCCGCCGTCGACGCAGAGGCGCAGTCGTTTGGTGGAGGGAACCATCCCGTTTTCAATATCGTCCGCGTGCAGCGTGACTTCGGTTCTGCGTCGAGAACCGGTTTTCTCTACACCGACCGCCTCGACGGAGCCAACGCGAACCACGTCGCTGCAGCGGACTCGCATCTGGTGTGGCGAAAAATTTACTCGCTCGATCTGCAGGCGGCGATCAGCCGGACGTCGACCGGGATCAGCGGCAGCGCCGGCACGCTCTGGCAGGCGGCTCTACGCCGGACCGGCCGCACCTTCAGTCTGCGATACTCCCTGTCGGGCAATGACCGCGACTTTCGCGCCGCCGCCGGCTTCATTGGACGGCACAACGTGGTGCTCGGCAACCTCACGCACCAGCTCGCGGTGTACGGAAAAAAAGGCGCGCTCCTCGAACGCTGGACAGGGGACGCGCAACTCCACGGCACGTGGAATTACCGCGGCTTCGTCAGCGGTGAACAGGCGCTCGAGCGCAAGCTGCATCTGAACAACAATTTCTTCCTTCGCGGCGGATGGCATACTGGCTTGTCCGTGCTGATCGAACGTTATCGTTACGATCCCGGGCCGTACGCCAACTATGCCATCCTCGACGGCGCCATCCTCAGACCCTTTGCCGGCCAGACCCTGCCGAATCTGGATTACGTGGCGGCGCTCAACACACCACGCGTCCGCGGCGTCTCGGCGAGCGTTTTCTACATCTGGGGAAAGGACGAGAATTTTTTCGAGTGGTCCTCGGCCAACATCCAATACGCGACGCTCGGGTTGCAGTGGCGGCCGAGCGAGCGGCTACGAGCGGATCTGAACTACAGCCTGCAGTCGTTCGCGCGGCGGACGGATGGTTCTTATGTCGGCATCAGGAGAGTGCCCCGGCTAAAACTGGAATACCAGGCCACGCGCGCCATCTTCCTGCGCTATGTGGGCGAGATCGCGACCAACTATCAGGATGCGCTCCGCGACGATTCGCGCACCGGCCTGCCGATTGTGTTCGTTCGACCGGATGGCACTTTCACGCTCGCGTCCGGTGTCAGACAGCGCTCGGTTCGCAACGACTGGCTGTTTTCCTACCAGCCGACGCCCGGCACCGTGCTCTTTGCCGGTTACGGGAACGCGTATTCGAATCCCGACGACCCCAGGGAGGCCCGCCTGCATCGCACGCGCGATGGTTTCTTCCTGAAGCTCGGTTATGTATTTCGGCTGTGACCCTGTCTTCTCACAGGAGGATAGGAGATCAGGAACCCAAAAAAGTGCTCCTGATCTCCTTATCTCTTGTTATTCACGGCAGGCGCTTGAGCAACGCCTTCGCTTGACGGAACCACGGACGTTCGCGGCGCTGCAGATAGCGCGGCATCGTCGGCTTCTTCGCGAGGACGCGCTCGGCCCACTCGCGCGCTTCGGCGGGACGGTTCTGGGCGGCGAGAAACGCCGCGTAATTCAGATACGTTTCAGAGAGCGTCGAGATTTCCGTGGCGCGTACGAACAGCGCCTCGGCGCGTTCGGCATTCCCGTTGTTGGCGTGCGCGTGCGCCAGGAGGGCGATCGCGCGATGAAAGTCGTGTTTCGGGTCGCGCGACGTGACCTGCTCCAGGTCGGCCGCCGCGGCCGCGAAGTCTCCCAGGTGAAGCGCGGCGACGCCACGGCCGTAGGTCGCGCCGGTGCTGTCGACGCGGGGAGAGATCGACTTCTCGTAGCAGTCCCGGGCGCGGGCGTACTTCCTCTCCTCCAGGTAGAGATCGCCGAGCTCCTCGTAATTCCCCGCGGACGGGTTCTGCAGCACCATCGCCTCGAGGTGGCTGATCCGCCTACGGCGCCCGAACGAGTCGAACGACTGGCGGAGCAGTGCGAGGTCGGGAACGACCTCCATCCCGATGTACACCAGCGCGCCGAGCGGACCGAGAAAGATGATGATCCACAGCCAGATGGTGTCCGGGCGACGGCGGATGAAGTGGACCATCGCCAGCGCCTGAAGCAGCACGCCCCACGGGAACAGCAGGGAGAACACCGTGGCGGAGTATAGCCGGGCGCGGATTGTGCAGTCACATCCGAAGCGTGCCTGCCCAGATCGCCATCGTCCTCAATTCACGGTCGGGATCCGCCCCCAGGCAGGCGGAGCTTGCCCGAATCCTTGAAGTGGCAGGTGTCGTTGCCGACATCCACAGCGTTCCGGTGGAACGTAAACGCGCGGGGCAGTGGATCGGCGGTCTCGCGAATCAGTACGAGACGCTCGTGGCGGCAGGCGGGGATGGCACCGTCTCATCAGTCGCGGCAGCTGCCGCAAAAGCGGGAAAGACACTCGGGGTGATTCCGGTGGGCACATTGAACCACTTCGCGCGCGATGCCGGCATCCCCGTGGTCCTCGAGCAGGCAATTGTCGTGCTTGCGGCTGGCCATACACGATCGCTTGACGCCGGCGTCGTCAACGATCGGATCTTCATCAATAACGCGAGTATCGGCGCCTACCCGCGGATGGTGTGGGAACGTAAACAGGCGGGGCAGCGAGGCCTGCCTCGTCCTGTCGCGCACCTTCTCGCCGTCGTCGACACGTGGCTGGAGCTCTCGTGGATCAGCGTCCGCCTGTCCGTCGACGGCCGGGAGCTGGTGCGTCGCAGTCCGTTCGTCGTCGTCGGCAACAATGAATACGAAGTCGAAGGCATGCAATTCGGAAAACGCGCGACGCTGACGGCGGGCAGGTTGTCGCTTTACGTTGCGCCCGACAGCGGACGGCTGGACGCGGTGGCGCTCATCGCCCGCGCGCTCGTGGGCCGGTTGAAGCAGTCGGACAAGTTCGAGGCGTGGCTGGCGTCATCGATCGCGATGGACATGACGAAGCGGGAGATTGCCGTCGCCCTCGACGGCGAGATCCATGTGCTCGACGCTCCCCTGCGCTTCAGCGTGAAGCCTGGCGCTCTGAACGTGATCGTTCCCGCGGAGAGGGAAGGCTGAGATGCGCACGCTCGTGCATCTCTCGGACCTGCATTTCGGACGGATCGATCCGATCGTGCTCGACCCGCTGCGCGCCGCGGTGCTCGAAGCGAAGCCCGACCTGGTGGCGATTTCCGGCGACTTCACCCAGCGGGCACGGCGCACGCAGTTCGCCGCCGCCCGGGAGTTCGTGGACTCTCTGCCGCGGCCGAGCCTCGTCGTGCCCGGCAACCATGACGTGCCGCTCTGGAACGTCGCCCGGCGCTTCCTCACGCCGTTCACGCGCTACAAGCGATACATCTCGCCGGAGCTCGAGCCCGAGTACGAGGACCAGGAGATGATCGTGATCGGCGTCAATACGGCACGCTCGTTCGCGCACGGCGAAGGGCGGATCAACGCCCGGCAGGTCGAGCGCATCGTGCAGCGACTGGCGTCGGCCCCGGGCGCGCTGGTGCGCGTCATCGTCACGCATCACCCCTTCGATCTGCCGCCCGGAGTACGGGAGAGCCGTCTCCTCGGCCGCGCCCGCATGGCAATGGCAACCCTGGCGAAGGCCAACGCGGACCTGTTTCTTTCGGGCCACCTGCATCTGAGCCACGCATCCCACTCGGTGGAGCGGTACCGGATCGAGGGTCACTCGGCGCTCATCGTCCAGGCCGGCACGGTGTCGATGCGTGGGCGGGGAGAGCAGCCGTCGTTCAACGTGTTGAGGATCCACCGTCCGCAGATCGAGCTCGTGAAATATGTCTGGGACGGCTCGTCGCAGACGTTCGTCGCCACGGCGGTGGGGCGGTATCGCCATACCAGCGAGGGCTGGATCAGCGCGTAAGCGCGAGGGTCCCAGCAGGCGAATTCGAGAAACGTCGCCACGAAGACCGCTTTCATTTCTCCTCTTCGATCAGGCGCCGGAGCTTCTCGATCGCGCGCGTCAGCGACCGCCGTCGCTTCTTCAGGCCTTCCCAGACGTCTCCGACGCGCTCGACGCGCCCCGGCATGGTGCGCAACGTGATCGATTGCGGCTCGACGTCTCCCGACTCGAGCTCCTCCCAGGTGCACGGCGCCGATACGGGCGCGCCAGGCTTGGGCCGGACCGCGTACGCCGCGGCGAAGGTCGCGCTGTAGTTGTTGCGCCCGGTATCAATGAGAATACGCCCGCCCCGGTCCTTCTTGCTGAACTCCTGCGTGAGGTGCCTGGGATCACGCTTCACGAGCAGCGCTCCGACGACGCCGGCAAATCGGGCGACGTCGCCGACATGAGCCTTCCCATCGAGCGGCACCGCGATGTGGAAGCCTTTCGAGCCGGACGTTTTCACCCAGCTCGGCAAACCGAGCTCGTCGAGCAGATCGCGCAACGCGAGGGCCGCCGCGCGAAGGACGTCAGGCTCGTCGCGTGCGGGGTCGAGGTCGAACACGCAGACGTCCGGGTGATACAGGTTGGGCACGCGGCGGTTCCAGACGTGCGGCGTGATGCAGTTCTGATTAACGACCCACAGCAGCGACCGCGTGTCGTTGATCAGCGGGTGGTTGACGGTTCCACCCTCTTTCGGCACCTCGACACGTTCGAGCCATGCGGGGAACCCTTTCGACACATCCTTCTGGATGAACCCCTTCTTGTGGATGCCCGCGGGATAGCGCTCCATCGTGACCGGCCGGCCGCGAACGTGCGGGATCATCACCGGTGCGATCGCTTCGTAGTACGCGGCGAGCTCCCCCTTCGTGATCGCAGGGTGCTTTCCCTCCGCGGGGAACAGCACTTTCTCAGGATGCGTGATCACGGCCACCGCGCAACCCGCCACGGTTCAACACGCCACGGTTCAACACGGTGCAACACTGTCTAACCTTCTCTGACGACCTGATGGGCCGGCTTGTCGAAGCGGACACTTAGCAGGCGCGGATGCCGCAGCTTGCCGTTAACCGTCCATTCGATGAATGCCACCTGCACCACCATCTCGGGGCGCACCCAGTGCGCGCGGAGCCGTGGTAATCCCCTGGCTTTCGTGAACGGCGTCGCAGGAATCTCGAGCGCGTCGAGCCGCGCGCGAAGATCGAGCAGCAGCTTGGTGTCGAATCCGGTGCCGATCTTCCCGGCAAACACGAAATCCTCTCCCTCGAAATACCCGACCAGCAGAGCGCCAAGCCCGACGCGCGCCCCCTGCGGATCGGTAAATCCTCCTACGACGAGCTCCTGTGTGGCCTCGCACTTCATCTTCAGCCAGTGCGGCGACCTGCCGGTGTTCGTAGGGGGACCCACGCCGCTTCGCGATCACACCTTCCCAGCCTTCTTCGCGCGCTCGCGTCCACGGCTCGGGATCGTCCAGTTGCGCGACCGGGCGGATGGGCGCTTTCAGCGGCAGTGATTCGAGCAAGGCGTGCCGCTCCTCGAGCGGCAACCGCGTCACGTCACGACCGTTGAGCCACAGGATGTCAAAGACGTCGTACACCCCGTCACGATCCCAGGTGATCTCGCCGTCGAGAATGACTTCGTCCACGGGCAGCCGCTGGATGGCGTCGGCCAGCTTCGGCATGTTCTGCGGCAGCCGGTTGCGGGAATAGAGCCGTACGTCGTTCCCCCGCTTATACGCCAGCAGCCGGATCCCGTCGAACTTCCGCTCGAAGATCCAGTCAGGCCCGGTGAAGCGCTCCTGGGTGAGCGTCGCTGCCATGGGCTCCAGCCAATCCGGGATGGCGCTCACGGGTGGTACGCCTTCTCGCCAGCCAGGATCTTCACGGGCAGTCGGTTTTCGCGCAGAGGAATCGGGCACGTCGTGTAGGGATTGAACGCGCACGGGGGGTTGTACGCGACGTTGAAATCGAGCACCGTGGTGTCGTTCTGAAGCAGATCCGAATACAGGAAGCGGGCGGTCTCGTAGGTCTCCTGACCGCTCGAGGCATCTCTGAATACGAAATAGAACCGTCCGGGACGCGTCGTGAACGGACGGAGCCGCACGGTCTGCCCCCGCAACTGGAATTCCACGATCCCTTCGCTTGCGTACTCGTCTACGTCGCCGTACGTGTTCAGCACCTTCAGCCGTCGCGGTTGCGGGTCCCTGAGGAAGCGGGCCGTCGTTCGATACTGCGCATCTATCGGAAACCAGGTGAACCCGCGGAACGCTCGAGCGAGCGGACCATCAGGATCGCGTACCCGGAGCGAACGGTTAGAGCCGCTGACGTGCACAACGACGCGGATGTTCCCAATGACGAGCTCGTCGGCCTCGCGTTCTCTGTCGTCGCTCAAGTCGAGGGGCGCAGTGATCGGCTCATCACGCAGCAGGACGCGAACGCCGGGCGCCGGATGATAGCGGACGCGCACGTCCTCGAGGACGAAACTGCCGATCGTTGCCGGCGCCGACGGTGGCAGCCGGATGTCGCTGGTGGAAGCGCTCCCGGCGGTGTTCGGTCCAGGCTTCAGCGGGTGCAAACCGGCGATGCTGACGAAATCGCGCCGGTAGTCGGCCTCGTGTTTCACGCGCCAGGCCCGGGCCGCATTCGCGCGCTCGAGGTCGTCTTGGCGCCCCTTCTGGCTCCCGGCGGCCCCGCAGGTCGTTGCCAGCAGCAGCACCAGGATTACGCTGGCAGATCTTGATCCTTGCGCGCGTGTCCTCATCGATGGATTGTCCGTGATTGAAGCCACTCGCGCAAAAACCAGGATCTGACCCCGCGCGGGCGTGCCTTTCCAGGCTTCCTTGCACTTGCGCGGTGGACCTGACGGGGCGTACAGTCACAGTCAGTCACGCATGACCGCACGACTACTGGCCATCGCGATCGCGGTGCTGTTGAGCGCGCCAGAGTTAGAGACCTCGGCGGTGCCGCAGTCGCAGGCCGCGCCACAGCCCGCCGCAACCCCTCAGGAGCGCGCGCAGCAGCTCCAGGCAAAAGTGTCCGAGCTCGAGAAATCGGCCGGGTCGAACGATCCTTCTCTTGCGACCGCACTGAACGAGCTGGCGATCTTTCACTTTCAACAGGGGGATTTCGCCGCGGCCGAGCCGCTCTTTCGACGCACGCTGAGCATCCGCGAGACCGCACTCGGCCCCGATCACCCGCACACCGCGCAGGCTCTCAACAATTTGGCGCAGGTTCTTCAGGAACGAGGCAACTACCCTGTTGCGGAGCCGATGCTCGAGCGCGCACTCGCGCTGTACGAGAAGATCCGAGGCCCGGACCACCCCGAAGTTGCTACGGCACTGAACAATCTGGCCGGGCTCTACCGGGTCTCAGGCAACTACGCGCGGGCCGAGCCCCTCTATCTTCGCGCACTAGCCATCAACGAGAAGGCCGGCTCCGACCACCCAAGCGTCGCGGTCGTTCTGAACAATCTCGGGTTGATGTTTCATCGGCAAGGGAACCTCGAGAAGGCCCGCCCCGTCATGGAGCGCTCGCTTGCGATTCGAGAGAAGGCGGTCGGACCGGATCATCCGGATGTCGCACGCGCGCTGAACAACCTGGGGATCCTTTCGCAGGAACAGGGAGATCTCGCGAAGGCGGAGCAGCTCTATCGCCGGGCGGTCCAGATCTACGACAAGGCGTTCGGCCGTCAGCATCAGTTGTACGGTCAGACACTGAACAACTTGGCCGTGGTTCACCTGGTCAAGGGTGAGTACGCCGTCGCCGGTCCCATGTACGAGGAGGCTCTGGCGGTACGGGTTGCGGCGCTGGGCCCGACGCATCCCGACATGACCGTAGCGCTAACCAGCCACGCGATCTATCTCGATGTCACCGGCAAGATCAGCGAGGCGGTCAAACGGCAGACCGAGTCGGCGAACGTCACCGAGCGCAATCTCGATCTGATTCTGGCGAGCGGCTCAGAGTCGCAGAAGCTTCGGTACATGGAGACGTTCACCGAGAACACCGACATCACCGTGTCGATGCACCAGGTATCGGCGCCGCGTGACGGCGCGGCTCAGTATCTTGCGCTGACGACGCTCCTGCGCCGCAAGGGCCGGGTGCTCGACGCCGTCGGAGGCGCGCTCGGGGCGCTTCGTGAGCGGATGTCGGTTGACGATCGTGCGGCGCTCGACCGGCTGTCGGCTGCGCGTACGCAGCTGGCGCGCCTGGTCCTCCGTGGCCCCGGTCGCCAGGAGGCAGCGGCGTTCAGCCGCGACGTCGCTGCGGCTGAGGAACAGGTACAACAGGCAGAACGCGACATCAGCACACGAAGCGCAGCGTATCGCGCGCAGACACGTCCGGTGACCGTCGAGGCCGTACAGGCGGCGCTGCCAGAAAGGGCGGCACTGGTGGAGATTGCTGTTTATCGTCCGTTCAACAATCGAGTGGCGCACGTCGAGAAGCGCTTCGGTGCCGCACGCTACGTGGCGTATATCGTGCGCCCGGGACAGGCGCCGGCGTCGGTGGACCTTGGGGACGTCAAGGCCATCGATGGGCAGGTCGAGGCTTTTCGTCGCGCGTTGTCGAGTCCGAAGAGCTCTGGCCTGCGTCCCGCGGCAACCGCCCTGCACAAGAGCCTCGTAGGGCCGCTGCTGCCATTGATCGGCGGCGCGCAGAGGCTGTTTATCTCACCTGATGGCGCACTGAACCTCGTGCCATTCGCTGCGCTACAGGACCAGAACGGCCGGTATCTGGTGGAGGCCCATGAAGTCAGCTACGTGACGACCGGCCGCGACCTGCTCAGACTGCAGGAGCGCGCGCCGGAAAGCCGGCGAGCATTGATCGTTGCGAACCCGGAGTTTGGCCCCCTTCCGTCGGACCCTGCGCCTGCAACAGACGTCCGGCTCGACCGCGCGATCGATCTGTCGCGCGCGCGCTTCACCCCGCTTCCTGGAACCGCGGCCGAAGCCAGTGCGCTCGCCGTCCTGATGACGGAGGCGGACGTTCGCACGGGACGCGACGCCACCGAGGCGTCGCTAAGGAGCGTGCACGGGCCGAGGGTGCTGCACCTGGCGACTCACGGATTTTTCCTCAGTGTCGGCCAGCCAGGTTCGAACGCGGCAGCGCGGGCTCTCGTGCACGATGCCGCACCGAAGAGCGCGATCACCTTCGCCGACAATCCATTGCTTCGCTCCGGCCTCGCATTCGCCGGCGCTAATGCGCGCTCCGGCGGCGATGGCGATGACGGCATCCTGACCGCACTCGAAGCGTCGAGCCTGGACTTGTGGGGGACCCGGATGGCGGTATTGTCGGCCTGCGAAACGGGCCTGGGTGAGACGCGCAGAGGCGACGGCGTATATGGCTTGCGCCGCGCCCTCGTGGTGGCTGGCGCGGAGAGCCAGGTAATGAGCCTGTGGCAGGTCAGCGACGAGGGTACCCGTGCGCTGATGACCGACTTCTACACGAAGTTGAAGGCGGGAGTTGCCCGTTCCGCAGCGCTTCGCGAAGTGCAGTTACAGATGCTGCGCTCCGGAGCGAGGAAGCATCCGTACTACTGGTCGAGCTTCATTCTGTCCGGCGCGGATGGTCCGATCGCGTTTCAGTGAACGAAGCGGCGGCGCACACGCCGCAGACCGGCAACCGCCATGCCGCTGCCGAGCAACAGCAGGGTTCCTGGCTCGGGGACAGGGACGGGCCCCTGAATCTCGAACTCGGATCGGACGCCTTCCGGCAATCCCGTGGCTGTCACGCCATCGGCCGAGGCCGCCAGTCCGAGGCGAACCTGGTTGACGGTGTAGCCCGGCAGCATCGCCATTTGAGCCACGATGAAGGAGATCTGCGCCTGCGTCAGGGAGTAGAAAAAGTTTACACCCAGAAGCTGGACTTGCGGAGAGCTCAGACCGGCGGGGGTCGAGCCCCATGGCATCCCCGCCAGAGACCCGACAATGGGGAACGCAAACAGAACATTCTGTGTATCGCCCGTTCCGCCGCCCAGGCTGCTTCCCAGCTTCACCTGATTGAGCGTGGCACAAGTCACGCAGGGCGCCGAGAGTGTTCCGATCAGCCGCAGGCCGATCAGGTTCGCCGAAACGGCCGGGCCATTTTGTCCGTTGACGACGGGATCGGTGATCAACCCCCGAATCTGCAACCCTCCTAGATCAGTCGCCAGGTTCAAGTTTGTCAGCCCCAGCTGACTCATCAGCAGAGTGGACCCCGTCGCGCTGCCGTCCGAGCTGCTTACGTCACCCGAGCCGTCATTGACGACGGTTCCGCCTCCGGTGGATAACTCATTGATGAAGATGGGGGCTGCATCGGTGGTGGCGACCGCCGACAAAAGGAACAGGGAAGCTAACCCCAGACATTTCAGCGACTGCAACACGGGGAAACCTCGCTTTGTGCGGACCAGTAGGATCAATGGCTGCAATAGGAACGCCGCAGATCGGCGTCGTTCGGAATCTGGTAAATACAGGTAAAATAACCACTTCCATGCAGCGGCCACCCACGGATCAGCTCCGAATTCTTCCGTCACGGCGACATTGGTCAGCGCCGGCGACGCACCATCGCGCCTAATCGGACGTCGGTGTGCCCTGCCAGAGATTCCGGACGATCGCCGTAAGCACCGCCGCGCTCAACGCGAAGATGGCTGACAGCACGAGCGCCTGCCCGGTACGCCCGTAGAGAAAGTTACCAGTCGCAAAGAGCGCGGACCAGATGGCCGTGCACCCGGCCAGCCACCCGAGAAGCGCGAGGGGAATGTTGTCTGGTGAGACGCGTTCGCCTGGCGGAATCGCCGCTTCGGCGCGGACCCTGTTCCAACCCGGACCCGCCGGACGCACGAGGGTGTAGAAGCGGACGAGCACGTCGCGATCGGTCTGCGGCGCCACGTAGGCGGCAATCAGCCAGCAGACGGTCGTGACCGCAACCGTCGTCACCAGGCCGGCCTGCGTGCTGAGACCGGCGCCGTTCCGGCTCATCGCCAACAGCACCATCGACGTGGCGAACGAGCTCGCCATCGCGACGATCTCGCACCAGGCATTGACGCGCCACCAGAACCACCGGACCAGGTAGAGGAGACCGGTGCCCGCTCCGACCTGCAGAATGATGTCGAAGGCATCCTTCGCCGTGTCCAGCAGATACACCACTGCGGAGGCGCACACGAAAAGGCCGACCGTCGCGACGCGGCCGGCGAGGACGTAGTGCCCCTCGGAGGCGTCCCGACGGACGAACCGCCGGTAAAAATCGTGGACGAGATACGACGCCCCCCAATTTAGGTGGGTCAGGATCGTGGACGAGTTGGCCGCGATCAGGCCTCCAACCATCAACCCCGCAAATCCCATCGGAAGGAACTTGAGCATCGCGGGATACGCGATGTCGTGCCCGACGAGGGTCGGATCGACATGCGGAAACGCCCGCTGGATATCGGACAGCTCCGGATACACGAGCAGTGACGCCAGTGCCACCAGGATCCACGGCCACGGACGCAGCACGTAGTGCGCGATATTGAAGAAAAGCACGGCGCCGAGCGCGTCTCGCTCCGATTTCGAGGCCAGCATTCGCTGCGCAACGTAACTGCCCCCTCCCGGCTCCGCCCCGGGATACCAGACCGCCCACCACTGGACGGCGATCGGCATGATGAAGACGGCGACCGCCAGATCCCAGTTGCTGGTGAAATCCGGCAGTACGTTCAGGTAACTCTGGCCGCCGGGGCCCGGCAGCGCTGACACCTTATCCACCAGCGCCTGCAGGCCGCCGACTTCCGGTGCATTCACCGCAAAGTAGGCCGCCGCGATCACCGCCGTCATCTTGATGAAGAACTGGATCATGTCGATGACGAGCACGCCCCACAGCCCGGAATGCGCGGCAAAGACGACGTTGAGCACACCCACGCCGAGCAGCGTCTGCCACCGGTCAAGACCGAAGAGAATCGCGGCGATTTTGCACGCGGCAAGGTTGACCGTCGCCATGATCATGCAGTTGAACAGCAGGCCGAGGTAGAGCGCCCTGAACCCGCGAACGGCCTGCGCCGCCTTCCCCGAGTAGCGGATCTCATAGAACTCGAGATCCGTCATCACGCCAGACCGCCGCCACATGCGCGCGTAGAAAAAGACCGTCGACACACCGGTCAGCACGAACGCCCACCAGACCCAGTTCCCCGCGACGCCGTTCCTCCGAACGATGTCGGTGACCAGGTTCGGCGTATCGCTGCTGAACGTCGTCGCCACCATCGACAGCCCTGCCAGCCACCACGGGACGGCGCGGCCCGAGGCAAAGAACTCCGAGGTGTTGCGGCTGGCGCGGCGCCCGAGAAACAGCGCCGGCACGAAGCAGACCGCCAGCGAAATGGCGATGACGATCCAGTCGAGGGTGTATAGCTGCATCCGTAGTCCAGCAGGGCTGCTCAGTCTAGAACAAATTCAGGCGCGTTCTCGTTGTTGAGGATATGAACAGACACGTCCGCCTTACGCTCCTGGTTCTCCTCCTTGTCGGACTGACCGTCGCCCCCTCAGCACAAACGCGCCAAAGCGGCGAGACCGACCCGCTCTTTCAGAAGATCGTGTCGCTCGATGTTGAACTGTTCGGCGCGGTGAACGCCTGCAATATGGAGAAAGTCGCCTCGCTCTTCTCGCCGGACGTCGAGTTTTACCACGACAAGGGAGAAGTCACACTCGGCGCCAGGCGGTGGTCGACTCGATCAAGGTGTGTGGCAAGCGGCGTCGCGACATCGTGGCCGGGTCGACCGAAGTCCACCCGATGGATAATTACGGCGCGCTGCAGATCGGCATTCACGTGTTCTGTGAGGCGGGAGAGAAGCCGTGTGCACCAGGAAAAAGCGGTGCGGCGAAGTTCATTCACCTCTGGCACAACAAAAACAGCATTTGGCAGATCCCGCGCGTACTCGTTACGATCATTTTGATTCCAAATAATGCTCGAGCTGTTTGATTCCGGCAGCTCGAGCAGCTAGTCTCCTCGAACCCCAGCGGGCAGTTCGTCGAGGAGGTAACCCAAATATGCGCCGGACTCTGTGCGTTCTACTGATTGCCGTCTGCCTGATCGCGCCAACCACGGCGCAGGACGACGACCGGATCGCCGACCTCAGTGGAAAAGCCGCCCGCGTGTCCCGTGCCGGGAACGACGGCCGACTGACTGGACCGTCCAATGCTCAGCGCCCCGACATCATCTCCGCCTTTCTCCGTGGCCGGCACGATGAAGCGACGGCGAGCAGCCTCGTTCTCGAGAATGAGAACCCAACCGATCGTGGCGCGATCCACGTGCGCCTCCGGCAGCAGCTCGCCGGACTCGAGGTGTACGGGACATATGTGAAAGCCACCCTCACGCCTGCCGGGGAACTGGTGAGCGTGATGGAAAATCTGGCTCCCGCCGGCGGACCGCTGCTTCCGGCGCAGGTCGATTATCGTGATGCGCTGAACGCTGTACTGCAGCGGCGCTACCCGGGCCAGCCTGCCGACCTGCCGGAAGTTTCGTCAGCTGAGAACAAAGTGACTTTCGCGCGCGGCGCGCGGTTCTATCAGGATCCAACCGTCACTCGTGTGGCGGTCCCGCTCAACGGCGGCCGGCTCCGCGTCGGTTACCTCGTCGAGACGTGGGACCACGAAAACCAGTTGTGGCATACCGTCGTCAACGGCAACGGCCGGATCCTGTTCGAGGAACTTCGCACGGCGAGTGACACGTACAAGATCTACCCGAACGCTCCGGACAAGACGGCGCAGACGGTGGTCAGCGGGCCGGGCGAGAGAAGCACAGACTCGCCGCAGGGGTGGCTCGTGTCCAACACATCGACCACTACGACCGGCAACAACGTTGATGCCTACCTCGATCGCAACAACGATAACAGCGCTGACGCGAACGGCCGCCCTGTGTCCACCACTCAGGAGTTCGTGACCACGGTGGACCTTACGCAGAGCCCGACGACGACCACCAACCAGATGGTGGCTGTCACCAATCTCTTCTATTTGAACAACGTTCTCCACGACAAGCTGCGCCGTCACGGTTTCACCGAGGCGGCTGGTAATTTCCAGACGAACAACTTCGGGCTGGGCGGATCGGGTAATGACTCCGTGCGAGCGGAGGCCCAGGACGGCGGGGGGACGAACAACGCCAACTTCGCGACACCGAGTGACGGCTCGCAACCGCGCATGCAGATGTATATCTGGACGACCGCGACGCCCAACCGCGACGGCGATCTGGATTCCGACATCGTCTACCACGAGTATGGCCACGGCCTGACGTGGCGGATGATCGGCGGCATGAGCGGGAAGCTCGCCGGCGCGATCGGCGAGGGGATGGCCGATACGGTCGCCATCTACATCAATGGGGATGATGCCGTCGCCGAGTATTCCTATAACCGGGCTCAGGGGATCCGGCGGTTCAAGTACACCAGCTATCCCAACACCTACAGCGACGTCCTCGGCCAAAGCGTACACGACGATGGCGAGATATACGGTGCGACGATGTGGAAGCTCCGGCAGCTGTGGCTCGACTCCGGGCGCACGCACGACGACTTGTGGAACCATGTCATCGACGGCATGAACTTCACGCCGTCGACCCCGGCTTACGAGGACATGCGGGACGGCATTCTCGCCGCGATGCCGACGCAGGCCGAGGACTGCATTGTGTGGCAGGCGTTTGCGCAGTTCGGGATCGGCGAGGGCGCTGACGGGCGGGTCTTTCCGACATTCCGGATCACTGAGTCGTTCACCATTCCCGCCGGTGTCTGCGATACGCCACCGCCGAACACGGCGCCGGCGGTCACGATCACCGCTCCGGCCGACGGCAGTTCCTTCCAGCAGGGGACGTCCGTCACGTTCACGGGAATGGCCAGCGACACCCAGGATGGCACGATCACGGGCAGTCTCGTGTGGACCTCGAACCTGCAGGCAGAAAATATCGGCACCGGCGGCTCGTTCAGCACGAGCGCGCTGGTGGTGGGCACCCACGTGATCACCGCTTCGGTGACCGACGCCGGTGGATTGACCGACACCGACACTCGCACGGTTATGATCAACGCGGCTCAGTCGATCAGCCTTTCAACGCGAGGCTACAAGGTCAAAGGCGTCCGGCACGTGGACCTGACATGGACTGGCGCCTCGGGCACGAA
>Ga0136617_10001358_pt1 | contig 21571 bp, 18 predicted proteins | sample AntDrymUQ3222106_2_FD_129672 | JGI IMG/M metagenome (GOLD analysis project Ga0136617, IMG submission 129672) | Polar desert sand microbial communities from Dry Valleys, Antarctica - metaG UQ322 (21.06) | ecosystem: Environmental > Terrestrial > Soil > Desert | place: Antarctica: Dry Valley...
CTCAAATCGGCTGCAAGAGCCGCCTAGAAGATGCCTCGTTGCACTGGGCACGAAGGGCGTACCCGCCTACCCGCCTACTACCGCCAATCCGGGCGATGGCCTCGACGGCACCGGCACCACCGGACTCTTCGGCCCGCGCGGCAGCAGCTCGGGAAGATTGGCCAGCTGGTACGCCGTCACCGCCATCACCGCCGCGGCCTGCTTCAGATCTCCCTCGACCGCCTTGTCGTAGGTGTCGCTCTGGGAGTGGTGAGTATGGTTGTACCCTCGACGCAGCTGATCGAAGTTGAACCCCGGCACGCCATACGGCAGGAACGACAGATGGTCGGTGCCTGACTTGCTGGCCTCGCGCACGCTGTCTGCGTCGAGCGATGCGACCGGCGCCAGCAGCTGCTTCCACAGCCCCTCCAGATCCTTGCGACCCTGTAACGCCTGGCCAGTGATTGCCCCGGTGCCGTTGTCCAGCACCAGCACGGCCTGGATGCTGTCGGCCGTGGCCGCATGGGCCTCGGCGTAGGCCCGCGATCCCAGCAGCCCCTGCTCTTCGCCGCTGAACAACACAAACCGGATCGTCCGTTTGGGCTTGAGTCCCGATCGAGCTATGACGCGGGCCGCTTCCAGCACTACCATGGAACCGGTCCCGTTGTCGGTGACACCCGTCCCCAGGTCCCAGCTGTCCAGGTGTGCCCCCAGGATGACCTCCTGGCCGGGCCACTCGGACCCTCTGATCTCGCCCACCGTGTTCCACTGCTGTACCGGTTGATTGCCCAGCCGGTTTTCAATTCGTCCCTCCAGTCGCGGCTTCACACCTGCAGCGATCAGCCGGGCCAGCAGAGCGTAGTCTTCGTTGGAGATGACCACGTTGGGCAGGGGCGAAACCCGGTTAGGTGAGCCACTCATCGTCATGAGCGCGTGCTCCTTCCCCCCGTCAACCAGGGTACCCAGGGCACCCGCAGCCTTGAGAATGTACGGAAGGTCGACCGTGAACTGCCGGCGCGCTGCTACCGCGGCGGCAGAGGTGTCGGCCGTAGCCAGCCCCCGCAGCCGAAGCTGCTCGGCCCGCCGAGTGGAATCGTCCGCGGTCATTTCCGGCCCATCCGGGTTCCACACCGGGTAGGCAGCGCGGGGCAGGACCCAGGCGCCTTTTACCTTGCCGCGATTCACCGCCAGGCTCTCGGGGGTCGAGAGATCGGCGAGCACTACTTGGCCCGCCAGAGTTTTCCCTCCGGTTCCTTCGGTCCAGGCCCAGCTGTGGGCGGTGAGGGCCCGGGAGAACGGCGCTATCAGTCGCATCGAAGCCGGGCCCCGCTCCCATTTTACCCCGAATTGGTAGGACTCCAGCGCAGCTGTGAGGCCATAGGCCTTGAACCGCCCGGCGGTCCATTCATTGGCCCGGCGCATGGCCGGCGAGCCCGAGAGCCGAGGGCCGAGGACGTCGCTGAGGTGCTGGAGGTTCCCCATCACCTCTGAGCGATTCATGGCCTGGTCGATTAGCCTGCCCGCACCAGCCGTGTCGACCGATTGGGCCGCCAGGGGAACGGCGGTGGCGAAGGCCAGCAACGAGACGAGTGACTTCATGAAGACGTGCCTTGGTGAATGGGTCTATGTCTAGGTCTAGGGTCGAGGGTCTAGGAATTTTCGGTAGGCTCAGGGCAGACTCTTCGCGGAGTTACCCTGAACGCAGGGAAGGGCTCAGGATGACAACCGCTGCTGCCGACAACGCTGGACGCCAGGCTCTAGACCCTAGACCCTAGACCCTATCATAGCAACCCCTCTATGTTCCGCAGTGAAGCCGAGTTTCAGGGACTCTTAACTGGCCGAGGACTAGCTTGCCCAAGGAAAGCGTCACCGTCACGGATAATCGAACCGGCAAGACATACGAGGTGCCGATCACCGACGGCACCATCAAGGCCACTGATCTGCGCCAGATCAAAGTCTCCCAGGACGACTTCGGGATGATGACTTATGACCCGGCCTTCATGAACACCGCGGCATGCCGGAGCTCCATCACGTTCATCGACGGCGACCGGAGTATTCTGCGCTATCGTGGCTACCCCATCGAGCAGTTGGCCGAGCGGGCCAGCTTCCTCGAGGTAGCCTACCTGCTGTGCGAGGGTGAGCTCCCGAATAAGCAGCAGCTGAGCAAGTGGGAAGACGAGATCAAGTTCCACACCTACGTCCATACCAATATCACCAAGTTCCTCGAGGGATTCCGCTACGATGCCCACCCCATGGGCATGTTGCTCGGCGCAGTGGGGGCGCTCTCCACCTTCTATCCCGACGCGAAGAACATCCACGATCCTGCCAACCGCTACCTCCAGCGGATCCGCCTGCTGGCGAAGTTACCCACGATCGCGGCGTTTGCCTTCCGGCACTCCCGCGGGCTGCCCTACGAGTTTCCCCGGAACGACCTGGATTACATCGGCAACTTCGTCAACATGACGTTCAGTATCGGGGGCCAGCACCAGGCCAACAAAGTGCTGCAGCGCGCACTCGAAATTCTCCTGATCCTTCACGCCGATCACGAGCAGAACTGTTCCACCAGCGCAGTGCGGGCGGTGGGATCTTCGCACGTGGACCCGTTCTCCGCCGTCAGCGCCGGAATCGCCGCGCTCTACGGGCCGCTGCATGGCGGCGCCAACGAGGCGGTGTTGCAAATGCTGGACGAAATCGGGGACAAAAAGGATATCCCCGGGTTTATCGAAACGGTCAAAGGTGGGTCGGACCGGCTGATGGGGTTCGGCCACCGGGTCTACAAGTCCTACGACCCTCGCGCCAAGCTCATCAAGAAGGTGGCGTACGATGTATTCGAGCAGACGGGGCTGAACCCCAAGCTGGAGATCGCTCTGGAGCTGGAGCGCATCGCCCTGGAGGACGAGTACTTCATCAAACGGAAGCTCTATCCCAATGTGGACTTCTATTCCGGATTGATCTACCAGGCGATGGGCTATCCGATGGACTACTTCACCGTACTGTTTGCCATCGGCCGGGCTCCGGGGTGGCTGGCCCAGTGGGAAGAGATGCTGCTGGACAAGGATCAGAAGATCGCTCGGCCCCGGCAGATCTATGTGGGCTCGGAGGAACGGGATTTCGTACCCCTGGAGAAGCGCGGCGACCGGCGGAAGGTGGAACGGGAGAGAGTGAGTAAACGATAAAACGCCTGGTAGCGTGGAACTCCAACGGCGTGGGCGGGAGAGATGAACGTGAGCGGGTAAAAAAGAGCGTTAGCGGGCAGCGGGGCAGCGGGGCAGCGGAGCAGAACGTTGGCACTCGCGCGTCATACGAGTGCTTACCGCTTCACGCTTGTCCTTGTCCCGCTTACGTTCTTGCCTTTCCCGCTCCCCGCTTACGCTTTTATTCCCCGCTCACGCTGTTACAGATCCCGCTCACCGCTCACGCTTCTGTCACCGCTCACGCTTTTTTTTCGACTGGAACATCCCCTTCCAGATAGGTATACCCCTCGAGCCCCGCCACGAAATCTGCGATGAAGCCGTTGGCATCCTGCCTGGACAGCGACTTGGCGTTGCTCACCTTGCGGCGGAACGCGGCCAGCAGGTCGGTGGCGTGGAACTGGACGTAGTTGAGCACCTCGGTCACCGTGTCGCCATGCACCAGGTCGGTGATCTCGTATCCCTGCTCGGTGAGACGGACGTGTACCGCGTTAGTGTCGCCGAAGAGGTTGTGAAGATCGCCCAGGATCTCCTGGTAGGCTCCGGTCAGGAAGATGCCGAGGATGTAGGGCTCGTCTTCCGGCACCGGATGCAGCTCGAGTGATGGCTTCCCTTTTCTGCCACCGGTAAATCGATCGATCACCCCGTCCGAGTCACAGGTGACGTCCTGCAGAGTTCCCCGGCGGGTCGGTGCCTCGTTGAGGCGGTGGATCGGCATGATGGGGAACAGCTGATCGATGGCCCAATGGTCAGGCAAGGATTGGAAGACTGAGAAGTTGCAGAAATAGCGGTCCACCAACTGGGCCTCGATGTGGCCCACAATCTCGGGGAATGCCGCCTTGTCTTCCTTTATGGCGTTGGCGATGGCGTTTAGGGTGACGAGGTGGAGCTGGTCGGCATCGGCCTTGTCTCGAAGCGAGAATACCCCGCTGGCGAAGTACTCCTGGGCCCGCTCTTTGGCGAAGACGGTGTCGTGAAAAACCTCTTCTATGCGGTCCTGGGTAAGGCCCTCCAGGTTCTCGAACATCTCCACCAGCAGCGGGTGCGGCTCCTCCCGCAGCTTCGGGGGCCCCGGCTCGATCTGGGACTCCACGTCGATCACGTTGATGAGCAGCAGGGCGTGGTGGGCGGTCAGCGCGCGGCCCGACTCAGAGATGATGTGCGGCATCGGCAAGCTCTCGGTCCGGCAGACCGTGCCCAGCGTATAGACGATATCGCTGGCGTATTCGCGCATGGAGTAGTTGACGCTGGCCGGGCGGGTGGAGCGGGAGCCCTCGTAGTCCACGCCGAGGCCTCCGCCGACATCCACATGGGTGAGGTCGAATCCCATGTTTCGGAGCTCGACGTAGTAGCGACCGATCTCCTCCAGCCCCGCTTTGACGTGGCGGATGTCGGTGATCTGGCTGCCGAGATGAAAGTGGACCAGCTTGAGCATGTTCTTACGATCCAGCCGATCCAGCCGATCCAGCAGTTTCATTAACTCGACAGCGCCCAGGCCGAACTTCGATCGTTCACCGCCGCTCTTGGCCCACCGGCCGGAGCCTTCGGTAGCGAGCTTGATCCGGACACCGGCGGTGGCCTCGACCCCCATCTCGTCTGCCACCTTGAGCAACACCTCGAGCTCGTTGAGCTGCTCCAGGACGATCATCACCTTATGGCCGAGCTTCTGGCCCATCAGGGCCAGCCGCATGAACTCCTCGTCCTTGTAGCCGTTGCACACAATGAGGTGATTGCTGTTTTCGCTGAGACCGAGCACCGCCTGGAGCTCCGGCTTGCTTCCGACCTCGAGACCCACGCCATAAGGAGCGCCGAATTCGACGATCTCCTGGATGACGTGGCGCTGCTGATTCACCTTCACCGGATAGACCGTTGTGTAACTGCCCTGATACCCGAACTCCTTGATAGCGCTGCCGAACTCTTTAGCCAGAGCCTGGATCCGCGACTGCAGGATATCCGAGAATCGCAGCAGCAGCGGGAGCCCGACACCCTGGGCATTCAAATCCATGGCGAGCCGGTAAAGATCGAGGCCGCGCTTCCGGTTGGCGTCGGGGTGCACCATGACGTGCCCTTCCGGATTGACCCGAAAGTAGCCCAGCCCCCAGCCGCTCATGTTGTACAGCTTCTCGGCGTCTTTGATGGTCCAGGCCGGCGGGGCGACGATAGTGGTGATGGCGCAGCCTCCAGTTGTGGATGAAAGGGGCATTGTAATGTGGTAGGGGGTCCCACCGGGAGTGGCGATTGCGCTACAGCCGCCCCGACGCTCGACCTCGTCCCGGATGAAGCCCAGCGGCTAACTCATTGTCCTCTGCGCGGTTTAGTTCGGGAGCAGCGGTGCGGGGGCAAGCGGGTTGCCAGGGCTGCAGTCGGCATAGAGTTCGCATTCCCGGGGAGGTGCAACCCCTACAGTATAGAGCACCCCAGCCAGTGCTCGTCCGCAATTTTTTGTGAGGCACCATGACCGGACCCGGCCGGATAGGTAGTCGCAGGTTGCCCTCATCCACGAGGCTGCGTCTGCAGCTCGTTTTCGCCAGGGCATCGGAAGCACTCGCCGAAACATATCAGGCTCAGGCAGCGGAGTTCGTACGGCGGCTGAAGTTCCGGCTGTCGGTGGATGAAGCACTGCAACGCTACTTCCACGAGGTGGGAGTGCCCGCCGCACTGGAAGAGACGGTAAGAGCCCGGGCCCTGATCTCCCTCGCCGGCTTGATCGAAAGCGCTCCCCGGCATGAGTCACGGGCGCTCGGATGGACGGCGCTGCGTCCGGATCAGATGCTGGAATCGCTTCGGAAGCGGGTGCAGTACATCGAGGACACCAACCTCGAGTGTCGGCTGGCCGGCTCGATGTCCGATGAAGCAGTAGCTACAACCCACGTCCGGATGGCGCTCGAGACCGCCGAAGTTCTGGCCGACGAAGTCACCCCGGACGAAGCGATCATGCACTATGTCCGCACCTTCAATCTGACCTCCATCGACGCCCAGCTGATCTTCCGGAGCGCAATGGCGCAGTGGGCGGAGCTCCATCCGCTGCCGGGCGAGGCCCGCGCCACCCTGGGACAGAGCACTACCAAGCCGGCGCTCGCCCTCCGGCCCCGCCCTGAATTCGGCCTTCGGGTAATCGTCTAGCATCATCCGCTGCCACGTCCCCTCGCTCGGTATATGTTTCCGGGCGTGGGGTTCCGCTGGAGAGGGGTGGTGCAATGAAATGGGTGTACACAATCGGACGAATAGGCGGCACCGAGGTCAAGGTGCACCTGACGTTCGTGCTGTTTCTGATCTGGTGGGCTGTGGGTGGGTACCAGCAGGCTGGCGCTTCCGGCGCACTCGGCGCCGCGCTGTGGCTGCTGGCCGTGTTCGCATGCATCCTGCTGCACGAGTTCGGGCACATCTTCATGGCACGCCGGTTTGGCGTGCGCACACCTGACGTCATACTCCTTCCAATCGGCGGGGTCGCGCGGCTCGAGCGAATTCCCGAGGAGCCCCGGCAGGAGCTGCTGATCGCACTGGCAGGGCCGGCGGTGACCGCCGGGATCGCGCTGATTCTCTTTGGCATTATCCGGTTAAGCGGGAATGATGCTGGGCTGGGCGACCTCAGCCCCGGCCGGCCGTTCCTGTCACTGCTCATGAACGTGAACGTCTACCTCCTGATCTTCAATCTGATACCGGCTTTTCCTATGGATGGCGGGCGGGTGCTGCGGGCTCTGCTTGCTAGCCGGATGGGGATGGTTCGGGGCACTCGGGTAGCCGCAACTTTGGGGCAGATCCTGGCGGCCGTGGGCGGCCTTTACGCCATTACCATCGGTCATCCGCTGGCAGTTCTGGTGGCCTTCTTTGTCTTTCTTGGCGCCAGTGCCGAAGCCGAGGCGGTAGAGACCCGGGCCGCCGGTTATGGACTCCAAGTGTCCCAGATGATGGTGACGGAATTCCGCACCATTCCGGTCTACGCCACACTCGCAGACGCGGTCGACCTCCTGCTCAGCGGAGAACAGCGCGAATTTCCAGTGGTGGACAACAATGGACGCATCGAAGGAATACTCACCCGCGACAACCTGATCCGGGGTCTATCAACGCTGGGCCCCGGAGGACCCGTTACCGGCGCGATGACCCAGGAAGTCCCCGTCGTGGCACCCACTCTGGGATTCCAGGACGCGCTGGAACGGCTGCGTTCCAGCCGGCTGCCGGCCCTCCCGGTGGTCGACCGGGCCGGGGGGCTGATCGGCCTCCTCACTTCCGACAACATCACCGATCTGCTTCTGGTGCAGCGCGCCCGGCCCGACGGCCGAGCCGGAGTGCGGCAACCGGGCTAGCGTGAGAGGGACTGGCGGATTTCGTGCCGAGGCCCCATTCTTGGCGCGCTTCCAGTCCACCTCTCACAGGAGCTCGCATGTTCTCGCTACGCCCCTCGTTGAGCGTGCTCATTATCGCGGGCACGCTCACCGGCTGCAATCCCGACCGCCCTTCTAGCGACACCCAGCCCTCGGCGGCAGCAAAAGCCAGCGCCACGCGTGCAACTCCGGCGGTCATCACCGTCACGGCCAATGATTTCTCGTTCGATGCGCCGGGCCAGGTTCCGGCCGGAGCCGTCACCATGCGACTGGTGAATCACGGTAAGGAGCTCCATCACGCTCAGCTCATGAAGATCGACGAAGGAAAGACCATGGATGACGTGGCCAAAGCCCTTCAGAATCCCGGCCCACCTCCCCGGTGGGTCAAATTCGTGGGGGGACCCAACGCGGTGGCTCCCGGGGGAGAGACCCACGCCACGTCAGTGCTCTCTCCGGGCAACTACGCGTACCTGTGCTTCATTCCAAGCCCGGACCGGGTGATCCATGCGGCCAAGGGCATGGTCAGGCCGTTCACGGTTACCGGCGGGCCCTCCGGCTCCCAGGCCGAGCTCCCCGCGCCGGACGTCACCATCAAGATGGTGGATTACGACTACCAGCTCTCTCAGCCTCTGACTCCGGGGCGGCGCATCATCAGAGTCGAGAATGCGGGACCGCAGCCGCATGAGCTGGCCCTGCTAAGGCTGGCTCCAGGTAAGACGACTGCCGACTTCGTAGCCTGGGAGCGAGGGGGGATGAAGGGGCCACCTCCTGCCCAGCCGCTCGGTGGTGTGGTCATGCTGGACCAGGGAGGTAGCGCTGTGTTCAGCGCAGACCTGACACCGGGAGATTACGCCCTGTTGTGTTTCGTTCCGGATAGCAAGGACGGGAAGCCGCACCTGGCCCATGGTATGATGAAAACGATCAAGGTCGGGTGAGGCACTTTCGGCGGCGGTAGTCCGCCGGCATGCATTCGAAACCACGCTCCTCCCAGAGGCCCGCGCCCCGAGCGCGGGCCTCGTTTTGCGCCCGTTCCAGGGGGGCGGCATATTTTACATTGGGAGGCACGGTGTACAAGACGGCCCAGCCTCCCCGCACCATCGCTTCGTTCACGAGGGTAGACCCCAACCAGGCGTAGGCCAGCACCCGGCCGTAGCGATCGGTGAGGGCGACGTCGCGCTCCAGCCGCACGCCCGCTCCCACCGGCAGCATCCGGAGCAGTGCCTGCGCCGCGTTGGCGCCGTAGGGATCCTGTCGCTGCTCAGGGCTGTCGACTCCGATCAGCCTCACCCTTCGTCCATCCCGGCAGCGGAAGGTGTCGCCATCAACGACCAGCCGAACTATGCAGTCCGCTTCCTGCTCGGCCGGGCGCTGGGAGGATGCGCAGGCGAGGGAGTCGGCTGTGAGAGCAAGCCCCACCAGCGCAAGAAACAGACGGTTGGCCATGGAAGGTCACTCACACCACCCGCGCGGTTGCGGGAATGAATTGCAAGTAGAGGCTGGATAACACGAAAGCCCGAAAGACGAAAACACGAAAACACCCGATGCACTCGACAAAATACAAGAACAACAAGTTGGGTGAGTTGCAAGGTCAGTGAATGACACCACTTGTTCCAGCTCGCCTTTCGAGCTTTCGTATTTTTCGGGTTTTGTGATGCAGTTTGTTTCTTTTTGGAGGGCCTCAAACAATTGGCAGGTTCCACCGTAAGTGAGGCTGGACTTCATGTGGCGGTCACTGGGGCCAGCGGCCTCATCGGCACCGCCCTGGTGCGGCGCTTGATCGCCCGGGGACACCGGGTTAGTGCCCTGGTGCGGCGGGCGCCTGGGAGAGGAGAGATCGGCTGGGATCCTGAGGGCGGCCGGCTCGAGGCGGAGGAGTTCGAGGGTGTTGACGCGGTTGTCCACCTCGCCGGTGAGAACATCGGCGCGCGCTGGACCAGGAATCGCAAGGCTCGCATCCGGAACAGCCGAGTCGGGGGAACCCACCTCCTGAGCGAGGCCCTGAGCCGCATAAGTATCCCGCCTCTCGTGCTGGTTTCGGCTTCCGCCGTTGGCATCTATGGCAACCGGGGAGACGAGATTCTCACTGAAGAGAGCCCGGCCGGCGATCGGGAGCGGGATTTTCTGGCTGACGTGGGACAGGATTGGGAGGGGGCTGCCGATGCAGCTCGCGCGGCGGGAGTTCGCGTGGTTCACCCCCGCTTAGGGGTGGTCCTGAGCCCGCATGGTGGCGTCCTCTACAGGATGTTGCCGCCCTTCCGACTGGGGATGGGCGGCCGCCTGGGCAGCGGCGACCAATGGTTGAGCTGGATATCGATCGATGACGCAGTAGATGCCCTGATATACCTGCTGTTCACCGACTCCCTCGCAGGGCCGGTGAATGTCACTGCCCCGGAGCCGATCCGCAATCGCGACTTTACCCGTATTTTGGGACGGGTTCTTTCTCGCCCTACCTTGTTCCCGGTGCCGGCCGCGGCCCTGCGCCTGGCTCTGGGAGAGATGGCGGATTCGACGGTGCTCGCCAGCACCCGGGTAGTGCCCCGCCGCCTGCTGACCACCGGATTTCGCTTCAGTCACCCCGATCTCGAGACTGCCTTGCGCCATGTACTGGGGAAAGAGCGCTCGGCTAAATTCCCCCGATGAGCAGACCCAAGGCCGTGGTCCTGTTGAGCGGGGGGATGGATTCGGCCACCACGGCGGCAATCGCGTTGAGACACGGGTTCGACGTGCACGCGCTTACTTTTCGCTACGGTCAGCGGCACCACGTCGAACTGGAGGCAGCGCTCCACGTGGCGGCCCAACTCAGCCTGGGCCGCCACGTGGTTTTGGAGATCGATCTTCGGGCGTTCGGCAGCTCCGCGCTTACCGCTGACATACCGGTACCGAAAGACACACCGATCGATGAGATCGGGCAGCGAATTCCCGATACCTATGTCCCCGGGCGGAACGCCATCTTTCTCAGCTTCGCACTGGGCTGGGCGGAGGTCCTGGGCGCGTCGGACATCTTCCTAGGCGTCAATGCGCTGGACTACAGCGGTTACCCGGATTGCAGGCCGGAATTCATTCAGGCGTTTCAGGCCATGGCCGATCTGGCCACCCGGGCCGGGGTGGAGCAGGGCCGTAGGCTCACGGTTCACACGCCTCTCATAGCGCTCTCCAAACGCGAGATCATCGAACAGGGTTTGGCACTGGGAGTGGATTATGGGCTGACGCTCACCTGTTACGATCCGTCCACTGAGGGAGCGGCCTGCGGCCGGTGCGAGGCGTGCATCCTTCGGCTCAAGGGATTTCGGGAGATTGGGTTGGAGGATCCAGCGCGGTATCAGACGGTGGAAGGAAAGGCGTGAGCGGGAACCGAAAGAGCGTGAGCGGGAACCGAAAGAGCGTGAGCGGTGAGCTCCGAGCGCCAGTCTCCTTCCGTGGTGGAGACCAAAGCGCCTGGGGAAGCGGGGCTACCCCGCTTACCGCTTACGCTTTTCTTCCCCGCTCACGGTCATTATGACCTACGCCGTCAAAGAGATCTTCTACACCCTCCAGGGCGAGGGTGCCAACACCGGGCGGGCCGCGGTCTTCTGCCGGTTTGCCGGCTGCAACCTCTGGAATGGCCGGGAGCACGACCGAGCCGGCGCCACCTGCCGGTTCTGCGATACCGATTTCGTGGGTATTGACGGCCCGGGTGGCGGCAGCTTCGCCACTGCGGAAGCTCTGGCGGCAGCGGTCGCCGAGGCATGGCCGGCAGACGGGGGTACTCGATTCGTGGTCTGCACGGGGGGGGAGCCGCTGCTGCAGCTCGATGCGCCGCTGCTGGGCGCACTACACCGGTCGGCATTCGAGGTTGCGGTAGAAACCAATGGAAGCCTGTCCCCCCCTCCCGGCATCGACTGGCTGTGCGTGAGTCCGAAGGCCGGCGCCGAGCTGGTGGTGCGGGCGGGTGACGAGATCAAGCTGGTATATCCTCAGTCCGGTGCCGAGCCCGAGCGGTTCGAGCAGCTGCCATTCCGCCATTTCTTCCTCCAGCCGATGGATGGGCCTGAGCTTCAGTCCAATACCGGCGCGGCTCTGCGCTACTGCCTGGCGCATCCGCGCTGGCGGCTAAGCCTCCAGACGCATAAGCTTCTCGGGATCCCATGAGCGGGGCGGCGGGGCAGCGGGGCGGCAGGGCAGCAACAACACACCTGCTCGGTTTTAGGGCAGGCTGGCCAGCTACCCCACTGCCCTGCTGCTCAGCGGGACTGCCCCGCTGCCCCGCCGCCCCGCTGCCCCGCTGAGCATGCACGGCTACTCCGACCGCATCAACCACGCGTTCGCCTTTGCCGCCAAGTACTATGCGGCCGTCGCCCCGTTGGGGTCGGGAATGGACTACATGGCCCACCCAGCTAACGTGGCGCTGATCCTGGCACGTTACGGGTGCGACCAGATAACCATCGTAGGCGGGATTCTACACCATGTGCTGGAGGAGGCAGTGCCGGACAAGCACCCGGTGCTCGAGCGCAAGATCGCAGACAAATTCGGGCCGGTGGCCCTGGCAATTGCCCGGGATGCCCTGGAGCCAAAGTTCGACCGGAGAGGCGGCGAGCGGCCCTGGCAGGCGCGGAAGCAGGAATATCTGAGCCTGCTCGCCATTGCCGAGCCACGAGCGCTCGACATCTGCGTCGCGGATGAGATACACGCCTGCGGCTCGACCACCACTGCCCTCCGCCGGCTCGGAGTGGAATACCTGCGTACAGTGTCGCGAGCCGGCTCCGATCAGACGATCTGGTGGTATCGTTCGATGCTGGAGATCCTGACCACCCGCTCTGACTGGCCTCAGCGAGAGATGATGACCGAATTGCGATTGATGAGCGCCGACCTGGTGCGCAGCCTCCGCCAGAGAGAGGAGGACCTGTGAGCCGCTTAGCCGGGTTGACTCTGCTTCTCGGCCTGGCCGGGTGCGCGGGCAGCGCACCGCCTCCGATTCCGCTCAACCCGGTGCGGTTCCTGCTGCTCAATGACGTATACGACGCCGACACCATCGCGGGAGGCCGCGGCGGGCTTGCCCGGGTTGCGACGGTACGCAACCGGCTGGCAGCCCAGGGACCGGTAGTGTTCGTTCTGGCGGGTGATGTGCTCAGTCCCAGCGTGCTGAGCAAGTACTACAGGGGCCGCCAGATGATCGAGGCGTTCAACACGGCGAAGCTCGACTACGCCACTCTCGGGAATCACGAATTCGATCTCGAGCTCGATACACTGAAGGCCAGAATCGCGGCCAGCAAGTTCAGGTGGATCTCGAGCAACTGCACTTTGGCCGCCGGGTCACCAATACCGATGGTATTGCCCTGGGATACGCTCCGAATTTCGGGACACAAGGTGGGACTATTCGGGCTCACTCTCCAGGGCAGCTACCGGCCCGAGGTGCGCTGCGCCGACCCCGACAGTGCCGCCAGCCGCGTGGTGGAAACGCTGAGCACCGAGGGCGCCGATCTCATCGTTGGGATCACCCACCAGGGAGTTCAGGCCGACCGCGATCTCCTGGTTCGGGAGCCTCGAATCGACCTTATCCTAGGAGGTCACGAGCATGTGGCCCTGGACTCAACGGTGTCCGGCCGGCACGTGGTGAAAGCCGACGCAAATGCGGAAAGCGCTCAGTTCGTAACCCTGTGGGGTGGAAAGGGAAGTTGGCGGCAGGCGGTGGGGCGGGTGCCGATTGACGCCGGACTGCCAGCTGACACCGCCGTGGCCCGCGTGGTGACGGAATGGCAGGACAGTCTCCAGAGACGGCTGGGGCCTGAGCGGACGGTGGGTAGAACCGTGGCCCCGATCGACCCGGACGCCAGCCTCTCACGCCGGCGTGAGTCGATGCTGGGCGACCTGGTAAGCGATGCAATTCGGGCGGGGACGGGGGCCGATATCGCCCTGCTCAACTCGGGGACTCTCCGCCTGGACGAGATTATCCCTGCAGGTCCGGTTACCAACCACCACCTCGAGGCGATTCTTCCGTTTCCGGACCAGACCCGGATCGTCACCTTCTCGATGACCGGGGCCCAGCTCCGTCGCGTGCTGGAGCATAGTGTTTCAAGCAGGGTCTGGGGGACCGGAGGATTTCTGCAGGTTTCCGGACTGTCGTTCAGGTTCGACCCCGCCCGGCCATCGGGAAACCGGCTGCTCGGAGACATCCGCCGGGATGGAGGAGGTGTGCTGAACCCGACGGCCTCAGTCCGGGTGGCTATCGGCGCGTATTCCGCGTGTGATAGCGGGGATGGCTACCAGATTCCAGAAGCTGCCCCGGCGTGTGCCCAACGGGAATCGGCCCCCCGCGCTGCCGATCTGCTCATCCGGTACATCGCCGATTCCCTGGACGGCCGGATCGAGACACCCAGGGGCTCACGGGTGCAACAGGCGGGAAACACAAATCCCGGCTGAGCTTATTGCTCGCCGGGACCGGGTAGCCTTAGCAGTTTTGATCACCCAGGCTGCAAAGCCGAAATCCCTGGGGCCCGATAAGGGCTATGTTCCTACCTTTAGCTGACCTGAACCTAACTAATTGGCCGGGCCGGCGCAACCCTTTCGCGGTTCCCCCGAGGCCCCTCCTGATGGTATTATAGGGCATGGGTTTAACCCCTTACCCCTCCTTAGCCACCCTACCCAGTGCCTTCGCAGCCGCCTGCCGACTCTCTCGAACCGATGGAGAGTTGTTTGAGCGCTGCCGGGTTGTCCTGGTTCGCCGCTTTCAGAGCGAGCGGATCTGGTTCGACCTGGTTTCACCGGCCGAATCGCTACCTCGGGTAGGTCCCGCCGCCGGCGTCGAGAACGCGGTCGAGGTGGCTCGACTGGCCAGTGGCGAGACCGAGGTGGTCATCCATGCCGACCCGGTGGTGGCCGAAGAGATGCGCCCGGTGGCCATGGCTCTGGCGCTCGGCCTCAGCGTCGTCATCGAGCTGCGTGGAATTCTGTTGGAGCGACAGACCGCGCTGGATGATGCGGTCTTCCAGCTGCGTGCCCTCCGCCAGGTTGCTCGTCTCCTCTCCTCGGTCCATTCCACCGAGGAGACCGAGCAGTTGATCCTGGATTTCATGGCTGAAGTCTTTTTTGCCTGGTGGGCCTGTCTGTACCGGCCCGATGGCGAAAGCTACTCGCCCAGCGTATTCCGATCGCTGAACGACCGGCTCCGGCCCGCTCCGATGGATCGGTCAGCGCTGGATGAGGCCCTCCCGCCGGGCAGTGCGGCCACGGGCGCCGACGACAGCCGCCTGGCGGAGTTGGTTGGTCCTGGAGCCGAGCTGGTGGTGCCGCTGGATGCCGGCGCCGAACGGATGGCGGTCCTGGTTCTCGGATCGCGCATCAGCGACAAGCTGTACGGCCGGGCCGAGTCGGAGCTGGCCGGAACTCTGTCTTTTGCCGCCGCCATTGCGCTCAAGAATTCGGAGCTGGTAGAGCAGCTCCATAGCGCAGCCACTACCGACGAGCTGACCGGTCTCTTCAACCGGCGTGCCCTGGAGGAACGTCTCGCCGCCGAGATCTCTCGAAGCCTGCGGCATCAACTGCATACCAGCGTTCTCATGCTCGACCTCGATCGCTTCAAGGTGGTCAACGACACCATGGGCCACGCAGCCGGAGACCGCCTCCTGGTCCAAGTGGGCCAGGTTCTGCGGAAGCAGTGCCGCGCGCTGGATGTGGTCGGGCGTCTTGGGGGCGACGAGTTCCTGGTCATCCTGCCGATGACCAAGCCGGCGGAAGCCACGGTTTTCGTAGCCCGGGTTCAGACCAGCCTGCGGGAGATGGAGAAGACCAACCCGGAGTTCGGGGCCTGCACCCTGAGCATGGGTATCGCGGAATCGCCTCATCACGGCACCACCGTCAGCAGTGTTCTCGCCGCGGCCGACAACGCTCTCTATCGAGCCAAGCGCGGCGGCAGAAACACGGTCGAGGTAGCGGAGAGCTAGCATCCGATGCTTGAATCTGAATTCACCCTGCTGGGCGACGGTGCCTGGCTGGACTTCGTTAACACTGCCCGGGGGAGGGGCGCCTCTCCGCCGGACCTCCTGCCCGATAGCGACGCACTGGCACGCTGGGCCGCGGCACAGAGCATCGGGCCGATCGGGGGGGACGAGCCATTCTTCGAGGAGGTGCTGAAGTTCCGGGAGCTTCTGATCGCGCTGGCCGAAGCGCTTCACTCGGAGCTACAACCTCCGGCTACCTCGATCACCGCCATCAACCAGCAGCTCTCTGGCAATGGTGGCTGTCACCAGCTGACCCGCGTCAGCGGAGAGTGGCGGCTTCGGTTCGCGCCCGCCCGGCGCCCCAGCCTGCTCGAGGCTATCGCACAATCGGCCGCGTCGGTGCTGGCTGACCCGCTGCTCATGGTGAGGCGCTGCGCTGGGGAGAGTTGCTCCCTCTTTTTCACTGACGACTCTCCTGCTCAAGCCCGGCGCTGCTGTATCGCGGCCGTGTGCGGCCAGCGGGTGAGGGTAGAGCGACGGCGCGGGTTGCTGCGCTGAGCACGGTCGAGCCGGACAGCTATTATGAGCGCGCCAACGCAGCGCTTGGTGCCCGCTACCGGCTGGAGCGGACGGTGGCGGTGTCGGTGGAACGCGTGCTCTTCGAGGCCCATGACCTGATCCTCAAACGACGGGTGGGTCTCCGGGTGAATTTCTACTCGGATGCATCTACGCGGGGGTGGTTTGTCCGCGAGGCTGAGGCTCTGGGCCGGCTGGATCATCCAGCGATCCGGCACGTCTACGATGCCGGGGTCGTCGGAGAGATGGCGTATCGAGTGGGCAACTGGATAGACGGAGAAGGCCTTCAGGGCGCGCTGAAACGGGGGCCGCGTCCCATACCTATGGTGCACACTCTGGCGCGTGATCTCCTGAGCGCACTCGAGCACGCGCATACCCAGGGAATCATCCTGCGCAGAATTGTCCCCGCGTCGGTCCTTCTGAGCTCATCGGGCCGGGGTATGGTGTCGGACGTACGCTTCTGCAGCTATATGCTGCCGGCGATTCCCCCTGGCACCGTTCCGCAGGGGTTGCCTTTCATGGCGCCGGAGGTACGTGATGGCGCCTCGGGCGACCCAACCAGCGACGTGTATACCGCGGGGGCCCTGCTGTACCTGGCAATCACCGGACAGGATCCACCGCTCGATCCCACGAAGATTCGGCGGCCGACCGAGCTCAGGCCCGCGTGCCCCAGAACGGTGGAGCGAATCGTGCTGCGTGCGATGCAGCCGGCGCAGGACGACCGGTACCTCACGGCGGTAGAAATGCTGGAAGATTTCGTCAGCGATGCGGGCACCTTCGAGATCCCCGCCGTGTCCGTGGGCCAGGGGCCGGTGGCCGAGGCGGAAGACAAGGCTCGCTGGGAGAAACGGCTTCGGCGGGCGTTGGGAGACGACTACGAGCTACTATCGCTGCTTGGCACCGGCGGATTCGGACGAGTGTACCGGGTGCGGGATCTACACCTCGAGCGGGAGGTGGCGCTAAAGGTTCTGCAGCCTCTACTCACCCGGGATCCGGAGGTGGTCGAGCGGTTCCGTCGCGAAGCCCAGCTCGCTGCCGGGCTCCGGCATCCAAACCTCGTGAACATTTACGACATCGCTGGACGCTCGGGACTGCTATGGTACACCATGGAGCTGATCGACGGCCCCAGCCTGGCTCAGCTGGTGGAGCGCGATGGGCCGCTTCCGCTGGACAAGATGCTCCGGCTGTTGCGCGAGGCGCTTTCGGCCCTTGCCCATGCCCATGGATCCGGACTGGTCCACCGAGACATCAAGCCGGAGAACATGCTGATCGACCGAACCGGCAGCGTTCAGATCACCGACTTCGGTCTGGCTCTGGCGCTTCGCGGGAAGTACGGTGGCGCAACCAGCCAGAGCGGGACACCTCAGTTCGCCAGCCCCGAGCAGCTGCTCGGCGAGCGGGTGGACCAGCGGTCGGACCTCTACAGCCTCGCTGCGGTGGCGTACTACGCGCTCCTCGGTACGGCGCCGTTTCCCGGCCTCACAGTCGAACAGGTGCTCGCCAAGCAGACTACGAACCAGTTCCCGACCTCGCGCGGCCGCCGCGACGATGTGAGCGAGGCGCTGGAGCAGGTGCTGGACCGGGCACTGAGTGCAGATGTGGCCGAGCGGTACCCCTCAGCGGCTGAATTCCTCCAGGCGGTGAACCACGCGGTAGGCGTCACCGGACGGGAACCGGTGGCAGATTGGGCCCGGGCCGCAGCCCGCTGGCTCCGCGGTTCCCCCCTTGACTAAATGTGGTGGCCCTACAGATTTGCCCAACATGAAGTCTGATCGACCGGTTTTGATTGGCAATCAGAGACCCGGGGTTGATCACCCAGCGGGTCTTTCATTTTTTATGACGCGGGACAGGCCTGCGTTCATAAAAACTCGGTCTTCGGATCCTTGCCGGGGCCGATGCAGTCAAATAAACACGGAGTAGGCGCAATGGCTCGCACCATCGGCACGGTGAAATGGTTCAACGACGCGAAGGGTTTTGGGTTCATCACTCCGGAAAACGGGGACAAAGACTGCTTTGTCCACCACACCGCCATCAAGGCTGAGGGCTTCCGCAGCCTCGCCGAAGGCGACCGGGTTGAGTTCGATATCGTGCAGGGTGCGAAAGGCCCCGCCGCCGAGAACGTCACCAAGGTGAAGTAAGACCGTCTAAAACAAAAGGGCCGCCCCCATAGAGCGGCCCTTTTGTTGTCTATGGTCTCGAGTTTAGATCCGCCGGTGAAATGACCCTAGACCCTTGACCCTAGACATCATTTATGGCGATAGATGACCCTACCACGAGTGAGATCGTAGGGGGAGAGCACCACGCTTACACGATCTCCTTCCAGAACCCGGATCTTGAACTTACTCATCTTACCGGCGGCGTAGGCGAGAATCTGGTGACCGTTCTCCAGCAGCACCCGGTAATTCCGGTCGGGTAAAACTTCGGTTACCACCCCCTCCATCTCGATACCTTCTTCTTTGGCCATCCAGGCCCTCCCCAGAAAGTTTCCGGAGTACAACAGTCCTCCGGCTGCAACCGGCGTGGAATCTTGCGGCTCGGGCGCCGGGACGCAACTAGGAACGATTCGCCGCGCGGGCTTTGTTGGGAGACTGGGAGCCGGCCGCAGAGGGGAGCTTTGCCCGAATTGCTTCGATCTCGCGTTCCAGGAACTGAACTAATTCTCCGATAGCATCGGCATCAAAAGTAAGGCGGGCTCCCGCAGTGCGATAAATCTCCGGAAGGCGCCCCACGGCCCCCAGAGCGAGAGCGTCGCGATAACCAGCAACAGCACCCGCCGGGTCTTCCAGACTGTTGCGCCAGACCTGGAGCGCGCCGATCTGCGCGATGCCGTACTCGATGTAGTAGAACGGATACAGGAAGATGTGCAGCTGGCGATACCAGCGTGACACCCGCTCCTGCTCGAGCCCGGTCCAGTCTACTCCCCGCTCGAAACGCGACCGCAGCCGCAGCCACTCGGTATCTCTCGCGTCGGCATCCCCTCCCTGCCCACTGGTGTAGATCCAGGTTTGGAACGCGTCCACCGAGGCGATGTGAACCAGGCTCAGCAGTATGTCTTCCAGATGCTCCAGCCGGGCACTCAAGGCGTCGTCCGAAGTGAAATAGCCAACCGGCTGGGTCAGATGTGGTGCCGCCAGTAACTCCATCGACATCGACGCCAGCTCGGCCGCCTCAGAGCCGGGAAAGCGCTGCCAGATCAACGGTTGTTCGTGAGCGGCGAAGGCATGAAACGCGTGGCCGGCCTCATGTAACAGAGTGTTGACGTCGTCCACAAGTCCCACGGCATTCATGAAGATGAAGGGCCGTCCGCGGAAGTGGAGCGTTTCGCAGTACCCGCCAGGCGCCTTGCCCTTACGGCTTTCCAGGTCCAGCAGCCCTTCATCGATCATGGTTTGGAACTCGCGGCCGAGCGCGGGGCTAAGTCCCTCAAATACCCGGCGCGCCGTGCTCACCAGCTCGGCGGCGTTAACAAAGGGCCTGAGCGCTTTGGGCCGGTATGGATCAACCGCCAGATCCCAGGGACGGAGCACCTCCAGCCCCAGGCGCTGCCGGCGCGACTGAAGGACCCGTTCAACGGCGGGAGCCACCATCTGCTCGACCGCGGTGTGAAAGCGCTCGCAATCGTCAGGGGTATAGTCGAAGCGGAACTTGGCCGGGAAAATGTAGTCGCGAAAGTTGGAGAAGCCGGCGTTCGCTGCAGCGCGCTGCCTCAAGTGGTACATCTTGTCGAAGAGGTCGCTCAGGTCGGCACGGCGATCCATGTATGGCTTGCTGGATGCTCGGAAGGCTCGCTCTCGCACGGCCCGGTCCGAACTCTTGAGGAACGGCTGGAGCTGAGGCAGCGGTAGCTCGACGCCTTCCCATTCCACCACGATCGCCCCGGTGATTCGTTGATACCGGGTGCTGTGCTCCTCCAGCTCAGCGAATATCGGTACGTTCTCGTCCCGGAAGATTTCGCTTTGTGTGCGGAACCGTGCCAGCGTGGTCTCGAGCTGGGGAGTAGAGTAACCGGAGTCCAGCAGCCGGCGCGCTAGTTCCACACTCCGCTCCTCCATCTGGGGAAGAACTTCGGTGGAGAACCGCAGGTGGTCGGCTTCCTTGTCCGGATTTCCGGTGTCGATGGTGTATGCGATCATCGCCTGGGCGGCGGCCTCCGTCACCAGCTCCTCAAGAGTGGACCAAGCTCGCAGCCACGACTCGATGCTCGAAGGCTCGAGCTTCCGGCCGGCCAGCTCATGGTAGTAGGGAGCGACGTCCACCCACTTTGCCTTGGCAAAGGCGGCTGGAGATTCGGGCAGCGCTGATTCTGACACTATCACTCCTTGGTGAGTCTTCCGGCGCAACGCTGAATCATAGCGCCGAGCCCGCCAGGGAGGGCGTCTGATATCCTGCGCGCACTCCGGAGCCATTTCCTTTCACACGGCTGTCTCTCCCGTCTGGTTCCGGTCCTGGCGGTGGTATAAATACGCCAGCAGCAGGAGGACCAAGCCCAGAGTGAACACTGAACCAACCCGGTACAGGGCGTCCAGCGAGGAGAGGTCGAACACCAGAACTTTGATAACCGCCATTCCCGCCACGGCCAGGCCCGCGATGCGGGCGGGTTTCAGGTCTCGGCTGAATCCGAGGCCTACGAGTGTCACGGCGAATACCAGCCACCAGGCGCTGACTGCGAGTCCGGCGGCCAGACTCGCGGCTTCGGAAGGCCCCGGCTTCAAGTCGAAGTATCGCCCGATCTCTCCAGTCACCCCGAACAGCACCATCGCTCCTGCCAGGGCCCACAGGGCTCCGCGCACTAGGGGCGCTACGCCCGATTGTGTCACCGACCTCCAGAGGCCGGCAGCCTGCGCCACCAATACGGCAACGGTTCCCCACATGGCGAGCGGCCATGAACCCACGAATGCGGCATCCCTGACCGGCCGCCCCAACAGTGCGCCAGTGAACAGCTGGTCGAGTGCGGCCCAGAGAGTGGCGAGAGCGTACCAGCGACCGTCATTTCGCTTCAACGCGTGATCGAGAGCGGCCCAGAGAACTGTCAGCCCAAGCAGCATCCACACCCGCGCCACACCGTCCCACTGCTGCCATGCAGCCGTCCCCACGGCGGCCGCCCCTACCAGCGCGAACACAGGTCGCTCCCGCTGATAGCCGACGAGCAGGTATGGCACTGCTATGGCCAGGGCAACGGCTCCGGGGGATACATCGAACCATACTGGAGCGACGCCGTACACAGCCCACCCCAGGAATATCGGTGTGAGGAAGAAATAGAACGCCTCACCCATGGACCACCCGGCCAAGCCGGGTGGCGGGGAGAGATGTATCGGGAAGACTTGGGCAGCCCGGAGGGCGTACCCCCAGACCGGCACCGCCAGGGCGATACCTGAGGCCAAAACGGCCCAAGGTTGATCTATGCGGTGGCTCGCCGCAGCGACAAAGGTCCAGCCGCCACCGAAAGACAGAATCCGTGTCTCCCACCAGCGTTCTCTCAGCCCCAGGAAGATCCCCGCTGTGCCGCCCAGAACACCGTACATAAGAAGCCCCCAGGGTGGGCCGCCATCGGCCGAGCCACGATAGGCCACGCCGAAGTAGCTCAGAACCA
>Ga0136617_10001359_pt1 | contig 21567 bp, 22 predicted proteins | sample AntDrymUQ3222106_2_FD_129672 | JGI IMG/M metagenome (GOLD analysis project Ga0136617, IMG submission 129672) | Polar desert sand microbial communities from Dry Valleys, Antarctica - metaG UQ322 (21.06) | ecosystem: Environmental > Terrestrial > Soil > Desert | place: Antarctica: Dry Valley...
CGGACAGGGCGAAGAACGTGCCCACTCCCACGGTTCCGCCCCCCACCCCGAACGACTGGCCCAGGTGGCGGACCATGACCAGCGCTACCGCGAGGCCACGGAAGCCGTCGAGCGCCGGCCGGTAGCCGAGGCGGGGGCGGGTCGATGCCATGCCGGGACGCCAACCTAGTGGCGTCGACCAGGACGCGGAAACAGCAGGTCACGACGGGCAAGCAGGCCGAGTGTTACGCCAACGACTTCATCGGCCTGCACGTCAAGGCCACCGCTGGCGGACAGACCTACGCCGACCTGGGTGCGCCGCAGAGCGCCTTCCGGACCGAGATCGCTGCCGCCCAGGCGTCGAACGACCCCGCCCTCGCCGATCTGCAGAAGCAGTTGACGACCGTCACCGGACAGCGGGAGAGCCTGTTCAAGGGCGAGACGCTCCGTGGCCTGCTGCTGACCTCGTACGGGTTCAGTGTCTTCGGGGTCAAGGGAGCCCAGGTCGCGACCGTCGCCTGCACCTCCTACGGGGCAGCGCCAACGGCCACGACGATCCGGCCCCGCCCCCAGGCGGCCCCGACGGGCTGGTCCCCCCGCTCCCGGAGCACGCACCCCTGGCCTCGTAGCCCGAACGCCCTGTCCCGCTCCCCCGCCCCGTCGCCGGCACCAGTCGACGGCGGGGCGGCGGCGCGCCTAGCTGTTGCGGTACAGGCGAGTCGTCAGCGGTGCGAAGACGGCGGTGAGCGCCACCGCCACCGCCAGCACGATGGCGATGTCGCCGAAGTCGGCTTCGCCCCCCATCAGGCCGCGCGAGGCGTCGACGAGGATCGAGATCGGGTTGACGTTGACGAAGGCCTCGAGGGGCCCGGGCAGCGTGGTGGGGTCGACGAAGACGTTGGAGAGGAACGTGAGCGGGAAGATCCCCATGAAGCCGGCGTTCATCACCGCGCTGGGCGAACGCAGCTTCAGGCCGATGGTCGTGAACACCCAGGACAGGCCGAAGGCGAAGATCACCACCAGGATCAGCGCCGCCGCCGCCCCGCCCACACCGGCATCCGGGCGGTAGCCGAGGGCCACACCGACGAGGATGATGACGGTGCCGGCCAGCAGGTAGCGGACGCTGTCGCCGAGCATCGATCCCAGCAGCGGCGCCGGCCGCCAGATGGGCAGCGAGCGGAACCGGTCGACGACGCCCTTGGTGAGGTCGGTGTTGAGCGCGACCCCCGAGTAGACGGTGGTGAACAGCACCGACATCACCAGGATCCCGGGTAGGAGGTAGTCGAGATACTCCGCGGTCGAGCCGGAGACCTCACCACCGAACACGTAGGTGAACATCACCACGAACATGATCGGCGTCACCGTCACGTCGAGGAGCTGCTCGGGGACGTGCTTGACCTTGAGCATCCCCCGCCAGCCGAAGGTGAGCGCCGCCGACAGGGCGCTGGGCGGGGGCGGGCGGGACGTGGAGGAGATGGCCCGCCGCACGGCCGCCTGGTCGGCGGTGGTCATGAGTTCGGCCTCGGCCGAGGGCTTGGTGCTCATGCTTCCTGCTCCTCTGCGATGGGGTGTGCCTGATCGGGCGCCTCCTCGGCCGGGTGGCCGGTGAGGGCGAGGAAGACCTCGTCGAGACTGGGCTGGCCGAGCGAGAAGTCGGCGATGTGGACGCCGCCCCGGGCCAGCTCGGCGACTGCGTAGGCGCCCCGGTCGGCGTCGGAGCAGGGCGCGGAGAGGGCGGCCGGGTCGGGCTCCAGGGTGACCAAGCCGAGCTCGCGATCGAGGATCTGCTCGGCCGCGGGCCGCTGCTCGGGGTCGAGCAGGCGTACCCGGAGCGAGCCGGACCCGACCGACGCCTTGAGCTGGCCGGGCGTGCCCTCGGCGATCACCTTTCCGTGGTCGATGACGGCGATTCCGTCGGCGAGCTGGTCGGCCTCCTCCAGGTACTGGGTGCAGAGCAGGATCGTCGTGCCCTCGGCGACGAGGGCCCGGATGATCTCCCACACCTGGTTTCGGGAACGGGGGTCGAGACCGGTCGTCGGCTCGTCGAGGAACATCAGCTCGGGGGTGACGACGATGCTGGCGGCCACGTCGAGCCGGCGCCGCATGCCACCCGAGTAGGTCTTGACCAGCCGCCCCCCGGCCTCCGCTATCCCGAATGCTTCGAGCAGCTCGGTGGCGCGGTCCTTGGCCGCCGGGCGCTTCAGACCGAGCAGGCGGCCGAGGAGGATCAGGTTCTCCCGGCCGGTCAGGTCCTCGTCGACGGAGGCCAGCTGGCCGGTGAGGCTGACGGACCGGCGGACGGCCTCGGCGTCGGTCACGATGTCGTGCCCGAGGACCCGGGCGGTGCCGGCATCGGGGCGGATGAGGGTGGCGAGGATGCGGATCGTCGTCGTCTTACCGGCGCCGTTGGGGCCGAGCACGCCGTAGACGGAGCCCCGGCGCACCGCCAGGTCGACGCCGTCGACGGCGCAGGTGTCGCCGAAGGCCTTGACGAGACCGGTGGCTTCGATGGCGAGAGGCGATTGCGTCGTCATCTGGCTCCTCGTGGGTCGGTCGGGTGTCGCACGGTCTGGAGACGACCCGGGAGCCCGAAACTGATCGGTCTGCCTGACGTGGCGAGGACCCCCCGGGAACCGTAACGGCGATCGGCCGTGGCCCCTGGGGAATTTCGACGGGCGCGGAGCGGCGCCGGTCCCTTCGCGGGACCGGCGCCGCCTCGGCGTGATGTCGCTCAGGTGTGCTCGGTGCCGAGGACGTCGCGCCAGTGACGGACGTGCACCAGGTTCGGCATGTTGCAGAAGGTCTTGAGGAGGCCGTCGACCGCGCTGGGCCCGGGCTGGTCGGGCTTGTCGAGCACCCGCCGGAGAGCGGTCGCGTGGTCGAGGTCCTCCTGGCGGGAACGGCGGACGGAGCGGGAGTCGGCGCGTCGGCAAAGCACCCTCGACGGCGTGACGGCCGATTCGAGGTCGGTCGCCGTCCGGACCCCGAGCCGGCGGAGCTTCATACGGTCCTCGTGCTTGCGGTTCTTGCATCTGTCGTCCTCGCACGGGTCGAGGAGGAGGAACAGGTGGGCCTGGTCCATCCAGTCGACCAGGCGCCCGACCGGCACCCGCGTGTGCAGGAGAACGTCGACCGTGTTGGCGGTGACGAGGTTCTGCATGTCCTCGATGCCCTCCTCGAGCAACCGGGCCTCATACCAGATGTTCAGCCCGTCCAGATCGCTGAGGGGGTACGGGTTGCGCAGGGTGGGCACCCACCGGCGAAGCCCGGCGGCCACGACCTTCTGCAGCAGCTGCATTCCGAGCAGCGGGAAGAACCCGATGAGGAATGCGACGGCGCACCCCCATTCGTCATTGGGGCCGAGCAGCTGGGCCTGGGCCAGCACGAACACCAGGATGAGCACGGTGATCACCCGCACCGACGAGGCGATGTAGGCGCTCGACTTCAGGTCGCTCTGGAAGAACCGGCGCATCAGCATCTGCAGGCTGAACGAGTAGGCACCCAGGAAGCCGAAGCTCAGGGCGTCCGCCGGAAGCTCCAGCTGGCCGACAGCGGTGATCATCGAGTCGTCCCGCAGCACGGCGGCCCAACCGACGGCGAAGATGGCGGTGGCGACCAGCACCGTGAAGACGCTGCGATCGCGGATGAGGCCGCGGGCCGATCCGCTCCCGGGTCCCGCCGCCTTGCCGTAGTAGGCCTCGAACTTCAGCTGGTAGATGTTGTCCGAGCCGGCCAACGCCGGCCCTCCGCCGTCGAGCCACATGCGGTGGTAGGCGGAGCAGAGTGGCGGCTCGGGCAGGTTCTGGGGGTCGTCCATACCCAGGCGGTGCAGCTGCAGGACGTAGTCGGTCCACAGCGAGCCGGCCCGGAACACGATGAACCGGAGGAAGAGCCATCCCGGCAGCGACGCCATGACCACGACCGCAAATCCCCGCAGCAGCTCCTGCTCGACCGACCTGCCGTTGAGCGCCATGGGTGTGAGGACGGCGCCGGTCAGGAACAGAACGACGCCGACCTTCTGAACGACGGCCAGCAGCGTCGAGAGCCGGCTGGGATCGGTGGGCGCGGCGGCGGCCTTCCGGGTCGGCCGTGCCGGACGATGGCCATTCCGTGTCCCGTTGCTGTGGCCGTGGCCGTGACCGTTTCCGTTCTCGTTCTCCCGGCCCGGGACCAGCGGTGGCAGCGCGCCCAGCAGGGCGTCGACCTCCTGCTGGGACTGCGTTCCCGGCCGCACCTCGTCCGCTCTGAGGACCACGACGGTCTCCTTTCGCCTGGGATGGAGAGCCCCTCCGAATGGCCGCTGATACATCGGAGAGGAGGAGATGTCGCCGGCCCGCCGACGTCGGGACTCGCCGCCGGCGGTGACACACTCGATCCATGCGTCGAATCTCGTCACTCCTCCTGGCTGCGACCGTCCTGGCGGGCGGTTTGGCCTCGGCCATCCTGGCCGCGTCCCCGGCCGGCGCCACCGTCCCCGCCGACTTCACCGACGAGCTCGTCGCCAGCATCGGCGGCCCCACCGGTGTGGCCTTCACGCCCGACGGCCGGATACTGGCGACCACCCAGGGAGGCACCCTCCGGGTGGTGCAGAACGGCACCCTGCTGCCCACGCCGGCCGTCGACCTGGCATCCGTCATCTGCACCAACTCCGAGCGCGGGGTCCTCGGCGTGGCGGTCGACCCGGCGTTCGCCACCAACGGGTATGTGTTCCTGTACTACTCGTTCAACAAGGTCGGCGACTGCGGGACGGGAACCGTCAACCGGGTCGCCCGGTTCGTGATGACGGGGAACACCCTCGGCGGCCAGGTCGTCCTGATCGACAACATCCCGTCGCCGGCCGGGAACCACAACGGCGGCGATCTGCAGTTCGGCAAGGACGGGCTGCTCTACGTCAGCGTCGGCGACGGCGGCTGCGACTACCCGGGAGGCACGCCCAGCGGCTGCGGGGCGGCCAACGACGCCTCGCGCGACCGCAACGTGCTGCTGGGCAAGATCGTCCGCATCGACCGCGACGGCAACATCCCCGCCGGCAACCCCTTCACCGGAGGAGGGACGGCCCGGTGCAACGTCGGCGGCGCTCCGGTCGGGCAGATCTGCCAGGAGACCTTCGCCTGGGGCCTGCGGAACCCGTTCCGGATCGCCTTCGACCCGAACCCCGCCGGCACCGTCTTCCACATCAACGACGTGGGCCAGTCAGCCTGGGAGGAGATCGACCTCGGTACGTCGGGCGCCGACTACGGGTGGAACGTCCGCGAGGGGCATTGCGTCACTGGTTCGACGACCAACTGCGGGCCGCCGCCGGCGGGCATGACCAACCCGATCTTCGACTACGGGCGGGCCGACGGCTGCCGCTCCATCACGGGCGGCGCCTTCGTCCCCAGTGGCACCTGGCCGATCGACTACCAGGGCAAGTACCTCTTCGCCGACTACGGCTGCGGCAAGATCTTCCGGCTCGACCCCAACGGCGTCGGAGGCTTCACCCGGGTCGACTTCGCGACCGGCCTGGGCGGCAACAGCGCCGTCCACCTCGCCTTCGGGCCGGCCAACGGCGGACAGGCGCTCTATTACACGAGCTACGCGTCCGGCGGCCAGGTTCGGCGCATCGTCCACACCCCGCCTGCCGCGGCCGGCACCGACCGGGGCGTGTACCGCAACGGCGCCTGGTACGTGGAGGGCCAGCCGACGGCCTTCTTCGGCCTGGCCGGAGACATCCCCGTCCCTGGCGACTACGACGGCGACGGAGACATCGACCGGGCCGTCTACCGCAACGGCGCGTGGTACGTCGACGGCCAGGCGACGGTGTACCTCGGACTCGCCAACGACGTGCCCGTCCCCGCCGACTACGACGGCGACGGCGACACCGATCGCGCCGTCTTCCGGAACGGCTCCTGGTACGTCGACGGCCTGCCCCTCGTCTCCCTGGGTCAGGCGGGCGACATCCCGGTTCCGGGCGACTACAACGGCGACGGCGACGCCGAGCGGGCCGTGTTCCGGGACGGCGCCTGGTTCACGGAGGGCCTGCCGACGGTGTCGCTGGGCCTCGCCGGCGACATCCCGGTACCGGGCGACTACGACGGCGACATCGACACCGACCGCGGGGTGTACCGCGGCGGCGCCTGGCACGTGGAAGGCCAGGCGACGGTGTACCTCGGCCTGGCCGGCCAGGTGCCCGAGCCGGGCGATTACGACGGCAACGGCACCACCGACCGGGCCGTGTTCCACCAGGGTGCCTGGTACACCCAGAGCCAGCCCACCGTGTACTTCGGCCTGGCCGGCGACGTCCCGCTGCCCCTTCCCCAGGCTATCTACCGCCGCTTCTTCTGACCGGAGGCCCGTCGGCGGCTACCGGCTAGCCGAGTGTGCAGGCGCGTCGGATATGGCGACTCGGCTGCACTCGAACGCCCCACGAGCTCCGGGAGGTCCATGTGGGCGGCCGTTGACGGCGCGCGACACTTGCGCCCATGGCGCGCCACGGGGTCCGGGCGCTGCGCGACCTGCGGCGGGCCCGCCGGCGGAGGGCGTACGGCACCATCGACTGGATGGACGCCCTCTACCGGGTGTACGTCACCGCCATCTTCTCGGCCGCCGGGGTGGGCGTCGTGTCGGGCTGGGTGGCGGGGCAACCGGTCACGCCCGGGGAGCTGGCGTCGGTGGTCGACCACGGGCCGGCGGCGGTGGGCCTGGTGGTGGCCATGGCGGTGGCCGTGGGGTTGCGCTCCGGGGGACGGGGCGGCCCGCTGGTGTTGCAGCCGGCCGACGTGATGCACGTCCTGCTGGCGCCGGTGCCGCGGGCGACCGTGCTGCGGGGCCCGGCCCTGCGCCAGCTGCGGTTCAGCGGCTTCGTGGGCACCGTCGCCGGCGTGGTGGCCGGCAACCTGGCCGGCCGGCGACTTCCGGGGCCCGACGTCCACTGGCTGGTGTGGGGCGGGGTCGCGGGAGCGGTGGCCGGGCTGGCCTTCACCGGGTCGGCCCTGGTGGCGTCGGGCCTACGCTCCGGGCGCCGGGTGGCGGCGCTGCTGGCGGCGGCGGCCGTCGGGTGGTCGGTGGTCGACCTGGTCCGGGGTTCGGCGACGTCGCCCGCCACCTTCCTCGGGCGGCTGGCCATGAGCCCGCTCGACCGGCTGGGCCTCCCGGCCCTCGGCTTGTCGCTCGTCGCCCTGCCGGTGGTCGGGCTGGCGGTCGTCGGGGGGACGTCGCTGGAGGCGGCCCGGCGTCAGGCCGGCCTCTTGGCCCAGCTCCGCTTCGCCGTCACCATGCAGGACGTCAGGACGGTGATCCTGCTCCGCCGCCAGCTGGCGGCCGAGGGTCCGCGCCGGCGGCCCTGGATGCGGATCCCACCCGGGCGGCGGCTTCCCGTGTGGCGGCGCGACTGGCAGGGCGTCCTCCGGTGGCCGGCGATCCGGGTCGTCCGCCTGCTGGGGCTGGGCGTGGTCGCGGGGATGGCGGCGGCCGGCGCCGGGCAGGGCACGCCGGCCCTCGTGTTCGTGTCCGCCGCGGCCCTGCTGGTGGCCGCCTTCGAGGCGGTGGAGGGGCTGGCTCAGGAGGCCGACCACCCGGTGCGCCACGAGACCCTTCCCATCCGCTCGGGCCTCCTGGTCGTTCGTCACCTGGGAGTGCCCGCGGTGGTGATGGTGGGCGTGGTGACCGTCGCGGTCGGCGGGGCCCTGGCCCTGGGCGGGGGGGCCACGGTGCTGGCCGCGGGGGCGGTGATCGGCGTCCCGGCCGCCCTCGCGGCGGTGTCGGGCGCGGCCCTGAGCATCGAGATCGGCGCCATCGACACCCTCGCCGCGCCGGAGCTGTTCGGCCAGGCCAAGATGGTCGGGCAGATGGTGGGCCCGGCGGTCATGGCCGTCGCCGGGGTGCTGCCCGTGCTCGCCGGCCGGGCCGCGGTGGATTCCGGGGCGCCCTTCATGGCGGGCGCCGGGCCCGCTGCGATCGGGGTGCTCATGGCGACGGTCGCGGTGGTGGCCTGGCTCCACCGGAAGGATTGACGATGCTGGAGGCCCGGAAGCTGGTGGCCGGCTACGGCGACCTCATCGCCCTTCAGGGCCTCGACGTGGTGGTGGAGGAGGGCGCCCGCGTGGCCCTCATCGGTCCCAACGGCGCCGGGAAGAGCACGTTCCTGCGCCTCGCCGCGGGACTGCTCGACGCGGCCGAGGGCGAGATCACCGTCGGTGGCTGGCCGGCCGGGTCGCTGGAGGCCCGGGCCCTCACGTCGTATCTCCCGGACACGCCCGCGCTCTACGACGATCTCAGCCTCAACGAGCACCTCGAGTACGTGGCCCGCCTCCACGGCGTGGAGGAGTGGGAGGACCGGGCCGCCAACCTGCTCGAGCGGATGGGCCTCTCCCACCGGAGCGACGATTGTCCCGGTGGGTTCAGCCGGGGAATGCGCCAGAAGGCTTCCATCGCGCTGGCCTTCGTCCGTCCTTTCGGCGTGCTGCTGGCCGACGAGCCCTTCGACGGCCTCGACCCCCGCAGCCGCGACGCCCTGAGCACCCTGGTCGACGAGGCCACCGCTGCGGGATCGGCCGTGGTGATGGCCACCCACCACCTGGAGATCGTCCAACAGTCGTCGCGCTGCCTGGCCATCGAGGACGGAATCCTCGTCTACGACGGCCCCGCGGCTTCGGACGAGGTGGCCCGCCTGGTGTCTCCGTGACCCCCGGGGCGTCGGATGTGGGCGACGGAGCGCCGTTCGGGTGTAGGCGGTGGGCGTGGCGGGCATGACCGTCACATGCGCGCCCGTCTGATCGTGGCAATGGCCCTGGCCGTCCTGCTCGGAACAGCTGCGTGCAAGTCCTCGCCTGAAAAGCTCGACGATGCGAGCATCACCGCGTGCACCCCCGGGGCCGACGACGGCCGCCCCGTCGCCGAGGGCCAGGTGACCAACTCGTCGTCGAAGACCAGCAGCTACTCGGTCCGGGTGAACTTCTTCGACGAAGCCGACAACAAGGTCACCGAGGGCGTCGACGTGGCGACCGATGTCGAGCCCGGCAGCTCGTCGCCCTTCCGGGTGACCGGCGTCGGGACGATGAAGGGTGCGGTCGACTGCCGGGTCTCGGGCGTGACCCGCAACGCCGCCCCCGGCAGCTGACGAGGAGGGCGGCCCGACGCGCGACGGGCGAATCAGTCCCGGATCTGCTGCGACAGGTAGAAGGGCTCGCCCACCTGGCTGACCAGCTCGAGCTGCGTCTCCAGCCAGTCGGCGTGCTCCTCCTCGCCGGAGAGGATCTCCTCCAGCAGCTGGCGGCTGCCGTTGTCGCTCTCCCGCTCGCACAGCTCGACGCCGGCTTGGAGGCGGGCGATGGCCGCCGTCTCCAGCGCCAGGGCGAGCTTCAACTTCTCCACGACCGTCTCCCCCACCTGCACCTGTCCCAGGCGCTGGAGGTTGGGGATGCCGTCGAGGTAGAGGATGCGCTCGATGAGCTTGTCGGCGTCTTTCATCTCGTCGATGGAGTCGGCCCGGATGTGCTCGGCCAGGTGGTCGTAGCCCCAGTTGGCGCACATCTTGGCGTCGATGAAGTACTGGTTGATCGCCGTCAGCTCGGCCGTGAGCACGTCGTTGAGCACTTCGAGAACTGCGGGATTGCCCTGCACTTCTACCTCCGTGGGTTCGATGTCGTCAGTGGGGAGTGGACGAGCGCGTCGTCAGTGCACCCGGTGCCGACGAGCGCGTCCTCAGTGCAACCGGCGCCGGCACAGTCTCCCAGTCCGGCGACGCACATCGGTTCTCCCGCCGCCCCGGAGGCCTCGGCGCAGTTGGCGGAGCACGCCGGCTCGAGGTTCAGTCGCAGGCCGACATCGAGGGTGGCCGCGGCGGTGCAAGTCAGGTCGGTGCCCAGGCAATCGCGCAGCAGCCGGCGCAGGGAGGGCAGGCAGCCGCCGCACCCGGTGCCGGCGCCGCACGTCATCCGTAGCTCGGACACGGTGGACGCGCCCGCCGCCACCGCGTCGCGGACGGTTCGCTCGGGGACGGCCCGGCACAGGCAGACGTACATCGGTCAGGTGGAGGCGACCGGCGAGGGGTCGCGGCGCACGACGTAGGGGCAGCCGGATCGGATGAGGAGTCTGGCCCACTGCATCGGCACGGGCCGGATGATCGGGAATCGGTGGGCGATGCCGGCCACCTCGGCCCGTACGCCCTGGTCGGAGACCGAGATCCGCACCCACCGCACCCGTCGCATACCGAGCTGGGGAGCCATCGTGCGGGCGACGGTCGGGGCCGGAGACTGAGGGCGGAGGGCCACAGGACGACCCTAACCCCGAAGCTTGGCGGTAGCAACAGTTTGATTTAGGGTTTCCTAACTGCCCGGGGGGACGATGACAGCGCCACGACAGCGCCGTCCGGCGGCGGCGGCCGAGCCGACGACAGGCAGTTCCGGAGCGGTCGGCGTCGCGCCGCGGGTACTCTCGGCCCCATGCGCCATCGCTGACCTTCACACCGTCCCGAGAATTCCCGAGCTCGCCGGCTGCGCCGGCTGGCGGTCGGCTGGGCACTGCTCGCCGACACCATCCCGATCTACCCGCTGTACGCGTTGCTGTTTGCCGACGCCGGGTTGTCGGGTGCGCAGATATCCAGCTTGTTCCTGATCTGGTCGACGGTGGGCATCGTGGCCGAGGTGCCATCGGGTGCCCTGGCCGACCGCTTCTCCCGCCGGGCCGCGCTGGTGGCGTCCGGTGTGCTGCAGGCGGGCGGGTACGTGCTCTGGATCACCGCTCCCGGCTACGCCGGATTCGCCGCCGGGTTCGTCCTGTGGGGCCTGGGTGGAGCGTTCGGCTCCGGCGCCCTGGAGGCACTGCTCTACGACGGACTGGCGTCGGTGGGCGCCGAGGAGGACTACCCCCGGGTCTACGGCCGGGTCTCGGCGATGGGGCTCCTGTCCCAGGCCCCGGCCGCGGTGGCGGCGACGGTCCTGTTCTCGACGGGCGGCTACGTGCTGGTCGGGTGGGCCAGCGTGGTCTGCTGCCTGGCCGCGGCGTCGGTCGCCAGCCGCCTGCCCGACGCCCGCGCCCAGGCGGGGACGGGCGACGGGGACGACGACGATGGCTACGACGCCGGGGACGGCGCCGGGGACGGCGCCGGGGCTGATTCGGCCGACGACACCGAGCCGGGCTACTTCGCCGTCCTCCGCTCCGGCCTGCGCGAGACTGCCCGGCGGCCGGCCGTCCGCGCCGCGGTGATCGCGGTCGCGCTCCTCGGTGGGCTCGACGGGCTGGAGGAGTACTTTCCCCTGCTCGCCCGGGACTGGGGCGTCGCCTCGTCGGTGGTCCCCCTGGCCGTGCTCGGGATCCCGCTGGTCGGGGCGGCCGGGGCCGCCCTCGGTGGCCAGGCCGCCCGGCTCCGACCCCGCACCCTCGTCGGGATGCTGGCGGTCGCGGTGTCGCTCTTCGGCGCCGCCGGCCTGCTGCGACGCCCGATCGGCGTGGCGGGCGTCGCCGTGGCCTACGGCCTCTACCAACTCGTCCTGGTCGTCACCGACTCCCGGCTGCAGGCCCGGATCGAGGGGCGGTCCCGGGCCACCGTGACCTCGGTGGCGTCGCTGGGGACCGAGCTCACCGCGGTTGCCCTGTACGCCGCCTGGGCACTGGGACAGCCAGGCGCGGTCGCGGCCCTGGCCCTGGCGACGGCGGCCGGACTCCCCCGGTTGCTCCGTCCGCAGCCCGCGCCGGTCGACCGGCCCTAGAACCGGTGACAAGTTCCCGTCAGGTCAGCGCGGGCGACGTCACCACACGGGTCGGACGGGTGGGAACATGCCGACGTGGGCCTCGCTCACGATCCGCTCGAGGCTCCGGCGGAGGATGTGGACGCCGTGGTCGCCCACCAGCCGGGCCCACTCCTGCTCGATCCGACCCTGGATCGCAGCCGATTCCTGCAGCAACGAGCGACCCCGCCCGGTCAGCACCAGGAGGCGGGCCCGGCCGTCCTCGGCGTGCGGCTCCCGGGCCACGTAGCCGAGCTCGACCAGGTTGGCGACGAGTTTGGCCGTGCCCTGCTTGGTGATCCCCAGCACGGCCGCCAGTCGGCTGGCCGTCGTACCGTCCTCCCCCACCGCCACCAGGGCGTAGCCGTGGGCGGGCCGCACGGGGTGGCCGGCCTCGCCCAACTCCTGGTGGAGTTGGTCGATCAGCAGCCGCAGGGCCATGGCCAGGAGGCGGGCCAGGGGTACTTCGGATTCCGTGCCGTCGGTTGCCATCGCCGGGTAACTATAGACAACTCGGTTGTCGTTCTCCTAAGGTGGTCCACCAGGTTGACCATCTTCAGGAGGAGCGATGAGCCTCAGCTTCACCGCCCTGGCGGACGCCCAGGTCTTCGAGACGCCGAACGCTGTCATGCGCACCTATGCCAGCCCGTCGGTGGGCGGGGCGGAACTGGCGGTGTGGCGGACGGAGATGGCCCCGGGGGCGTCCGGCCCCCTGCACGCCAGTGACACCGAGCAGGTGGTGATCGTCCTCGATGGGCGGCTGAGACTGGCGGTCAACGGCGAGGACCGGGTCCTCGGCGCCGGCGACGCCGCCCTCCTGCCCGCGGGGGCCCAACGGCAGCTGGCCAATCCTCACCGGGAGCCGTTGGTCACCCTGACCGCGGCGCAGCCGGGCGCGGTGGCCACCGTGGGTGCGGGGGCACCGGTGCCGATTCCCTGGGCGCGGTAGCGCCTCACCGACCGTCGGCTCAAGGTCGGGCCCGCTGCTGACGAAGAAGTACGAGGAAATCAGGAGCGAGTAGGCCGAATGACCTACAGGAACCCGCATATCGTGCCGATATGGACGAGATGAACCGGACGAGGTTGTTCGTCGGCCTGCTCACAGCCCTCTTCCTTGCGGCGGTCGGAGTTGGAGTGATCGTCGGCGAGGACGACCGACCGGACCGCCTCGAGGCCGCTACCGTCGTTGTCGAGTCGACGACCACCACCGTCGCCCGGACCACCACGACCACGCCGACGACCACCACGACCGCACCGACGACCACGAGCACCACGACACCCCGACCCGCGACCACCGCCGCCCCGGCCACGACGCGGCCGACGACTCCGGCGACCACCGCCCCGCCGGCCACCGACCCGCCGACGACGGTGGCCACGACGCCTCCCACGACCATGCCCAACGCGCTGGTCTGCGCCGAGATCAACCGCAGGTACGAGGTCGCCGGTCTCTACGACGATCCGGGCCGGCTCATCGAGCTCGGCGTGGCGGAGTGCGCCCCCCGCTTCTACGAGTAGGCCGCTCCGGCACCGACGGCGCTCGACAGGCGATACTTCGGGGATGGCCGACAGGAACGTGCTCGGAGGCGAGTTGGAGACCTGTGGCACCGATCCCATGACCGGCTTCTACCGGGACGGGTGCTGCAGCACGGGCCCCGAGGACCGGGGCAGCCACACCATCTGCGCCGTCGTCACCGCCGACTTCCTCGAGCACCAGCGGCGGATCGGCAACGACCTCAGCACGGCCCGGCCCGAGTTCCGCTTCCCCGGGCTCCGACCGGGCGACCGGTGGTGCGTGACCGCCGCCAACTGGCTGCGGGCCCACCACGACGGGGCCGCCTCGTTCGTGGTGCTGGCCTCCACCCACGAGCGGGCGCTCGACGTCGTCCCCCTGGACGCCCTCCGGGAGCATGCCGTCGACGTGCCCGCCCACCCCGGGCTCCTGGAGGACTAGGCGGAGCGCACCTGCTGCTTGCCGGGCCGTCGTTGCCGCACAGGAACATGGTGTGGGGGCCGGGGACGATGCCGGGCCGCACCATGACGTCGGCGTTGACCGTGTTGAGCGACTTGACGACCCCGGGCGTCGGGGAAGCGGCGCTGGATCTGCTCTCCCAGGCTGTCGGTGTTGCAGACCGAGAGCGACGGTGGCATCCCGGCGGAGAAGTCGAGCGGGTTGGCCACGTCGACGATCGCCTTTCCGGCCAGGTTCTCGGCGCCGGCGGCGTCGAGGGCGTCGAGCGAGGCGGTGCCGGCGGTGGCGTTGACGATCAGGGCGCCGAAGCCGGCGGCATCGGCGAAGGTGCCGGCCGACGCCGACGCCCCGGCCGCCGCGGCCCAGGCCGTCGCCTTTTCGTTGCCGGCCTGGCGGGCACCCATCATGACCTCGTGGCCCAGGCCCACCAGCCGGTCGGCGAGGGTCTGGCCCACCACACCGGTGCCGAGCACTCCAACCTTCGTCATCCGGTCTCCTCCTGTCGTGGCCGTCCTCAGGACGATAGGCCCCGTCCGGGGCCCGATCGGGGCCCGGAAGCGGCCGGGCCTCTAGGATCGCCGCGGTGTCAGCGCCGCGGCTCGAAGTGCTCGACGAGGGTGTGCTCGTGGCCTTCGGCTTCGATGAGATGCTCCGGTACAGCGGTCCGGGGAGCCCGGCGGGCGTGGCCATGGCGTTCAAGGCCATGGAGCTGGCCTTTCCGCTGCTCGACCCCGACGGCCTGCTCGAGCGGCGCCGGATCGTCGTCGAGACCGCGTTCCGGGGACCCGGGGCCCGCGACGGCTTCGAGCATGTCACCCGGGGCCTCACCGAGGGACGGTACGTGGTCGACGCCGGCCTCGAGCGCCCGGAGCGGGGCACCACGCTCGAGCAGTTCGTCTTCCGCCTCCGCTACGCCGAGCGGGCGGTGATGCTCCTGGTCCGGGAGGGCCGGGTCACCGACGAGTTCGTCACCCTCGCCCGCCAGCCCGACAAGACGCCGGACGAGGAACGCCACTTCACCGCCCTCAAGCAGGGAATGGCCGACGAGCTGATGGCCAGCGCGCCCACCGACATCTTCGAGGTCGAGGGCGCTGAGCTTGCGGAGGGCCCGAGTGGGGGCCCGAGTGGGTGGGCGTAGGCCGCCCCCGGCGGTAGGATGCGGACGTGCCGGACAGGTTGCCGGACAGCAGCAACCTCGGTGTGCGCCTCGTCGGTGACGATCTCCGGGCCCCGTGCATCGACGGAAGCGAGCGGACGTACCTCTCCCTCGACGTCGCCGCCTCCACCAGCGCCCTTCCGGCGGTGGCCCAGCGCATCGTCGATTTCCTGCCCACCTACTCGAGCGTGCACCGGGGCGCGGGGTGGAAGTCGCAGCTGGCCACGTCGGCCTACGAGGAGGCGCGGGCGGCGGCCCTGGCCTTCGCCGGCAAGGGTGCCGACGACGTGGCCATCATCTGCCGCAACACCACCGAGGCCATCAACCACCTGGCCTACCGGCTGCGGCTGGAGCCCGACGACACCGTGGTCACCACCGTGGTCGAGCACCATGCCAACCTGCTTCCGTGGGCCCGCCTGGCCCGGCGCCGTTACGTGGAGTGCGGGACGGACGGGACGTTCGACGTCGACGACGTGACCGCGGTGCTCGACGACGGTCCCCGGCCCCGGCTGCTGTCGATGACCGGGGCATCGAACGTCACCGGCTGGCTGCCGCCGGTGGATGACATCGTGGCCGCGGCCCACCAACGGGGCGTGCCGGTGCTGGTCGACGCGGCCCAGCTCGCGGCCCACCGCCCGTTGCCCGGCGGCGCCGACTTCCTGGCGTGGAGCGGTCACAAGATGTACGCCCCCTACGGAGGCGGCGTCCTGGTCGGGCCACGGTCGGCCTTCGAGACCGGCGACCCGTTCCTGGCCGGTGGCGGGGCCGTCGACCTGGTCGACCTCGACGAGGTGGTGTGGACCGACCCGCCCGAGCGGGAGGAGGCCGGATCCCCCAACGTGGTCGGCGCGGTCGCCCTCCACGCCGCCATCGAGGAGCTGGGGCGGATCGGGTGGCCGGCGATCATGGCCCACGACGACGCCATGGCCCGCCGCCTGCGGCACGGGCTGTCGGCCATCGACGGGGTGCGCGTGCTGGGCCCGGCCGGTGACCGGCCCGGCGATCCGTCCCCGCTGCCGGTGGCAGCCTTCGTCGTCGATGGAGTCCACCACGCCCTGGTGGCGGCCCGGCTGAGCGCGGAGCACGCCATCGGGGTGCGGCACGGTTGCTTCTGCGCCCACCCCTACCTGCTCCGGCTGCTCGGCCTGGATGCCGGCGAGGTGGCCGAGTACCGCTCCGCGGTGCTGCGGGGCGACCGTCGCGACATCCCCGGTGCGGTCCGGGCCAGCGCCGGGCTCTCGACGACCGCCGCCGACCTCGACCGCTTCCTCGCCGCGGTGGCCGACATCGCCTGCGGCGACGGTCCCCCGGTGCCCTACGACCAGGACCCGGGCACGGGCGACTTCTGGCCCCGTACCCGCGAGCAGGCCTGGTCGTCCGCCGCCCGCCGATCCGGCCCGTCGTGCGCCCGTGGGTGACGTGAGCGCTCCCGTGGCGGAGAATCGGCCGGGCGCGATCGCTCTCTCGGACATTTTGTGACGGACCTGTCTTGCACAGCCGCCGCAGACCGGTCAGTATGGATGTCGGCGCCCTTCTCGGCTGGTCCGCCGTCAGCCGAGTGGGCGCCCTTTTCGCGCCCGGTCGCCTTTCCCGCCGGTCAGCCCGGCAGCGCGATCGTGACCTCGGTGCCGGCCCCGGGCGTCGACCGCAGCGTCACCGTGCCCCCGTGGAGCTCCACGATGCCCTTGACGATGACGAGGCCCAGGCCGGTGCCGGCGATCGCCATCTCCTGGGCCTTCGACGAGCGGAAGAACCGCTCGAACACCCTCGACTGCTCGTCGACGGGGATACCCACGCCCGTATCGGCCACCACCAGCTCGACGGTGTCGGCCCCGCGGGTGACGGAGACCGAGATACGGCCGCCGTCGGGCGTGAACTTGACCGCGTTGCTGAGCAGGTTGATGAGGACCCGGTCGAGGCGCTCGGCGTCGGCCGTGACGGTCGTGGCGTCGTCGGCCACGTGAACGGCCAGCGTCAGGTCGCGCCCGGCCATGGCCGGGCGCATGGCCGCCACCGCTGACTCGACGAGCGCGGGCATCGACAGCAGCACCGGGTGCAGCTTCACCTTCCCGGCCTCCAGGCCCGACACCGTCAGCAGGTCCTCGATCCGGCTGAGCAGGCGTCGGCTGTTGCGGCTCACGACGTCGAGCATGCGCTCCTGGCGCTCGTTGAGGGGCCCGGCGTCGCCCTCGCCGAGCATCTCCAGGTAGCCGAGCATGCTGGTGACGGGCGTGCGCAGCTCGTGGCTGACGCTCGAGACGAAATCGTTCTTGTCGCGGTCGAGCTGGGTGAGGCGCTCGACCACCTCACGTTCCCGGGCCAGGAGCTGGCGCTGCATGGCCTCGGCCGCCTCCGCCTGCTCGATGGCGAAGCTCAGCTGATCGTTGAGCTCGGTGAGCTCGACGTTGCGGCCGGCCAGGAGCTCGGCGCGGAGCTGAACGGTCTCCACCTGGGCGTGCTCCGCCTCGGCCAACATCTCCTGGGCCCGCTTGGTGGGGGTGATGTCGAAGCCCACGCCCTGGAAGTAGGCCAACCGGCCGGCGTCGTCGCGGATGAGACGGGCCTCCCCCAGGATCCAGACCTCCTGGCCGCTCCGGGAGTAGAACCGCACCTCGGCCCGAAACGGTTCGCCCGTCTGCACGCCCCGGGTGAAGGCGGCGATGACCACGTCGTGGTCGTCGGGGTGGAGCTGGGAGTACCAGAGGAGGGGGTTGGTGAGCCACTCCTTCTGGGTGAAGCCCAGCAGCGTCTCGATCTGGGGGCTGATGTAGACCTCGTTGCTCTCCTCGCCCAGGGCGGCGGAGAACACCACCGCCGGGAGCTGCTCGACGAGGGCCTGGAAGCGCACCTCGGAGCGCTTGGCCCTGGACGCCAACCGGTCGGGATCGCTGACTGCGACTTCGTCGGCGTAGCCGATCGACTCCGACGGTCGGTTCCCGGCCGGCCACACCGTCCGACTCCGGTCGCCGATGCCGACCCCGTCGGGGAAGACGACCTCGGCCAGGCGCAGCATCGCCTCCAGGGCCTGGCCGTCGAACACCGCCAGGTCGGCCAGCTGCTGCTCCAGGCCGGCGACGTCGATCTTCGGGCCGCCGTCGCTCACCTGTCGAAGGTGGGCCCGTGGTGCAGCTCCCGTACCTTCCCGCGTCCGAGATAGAGGTGCACGCCGCACGGCAGGCAGGGATCGAAGCTGCGCACGGTGCGCATCACGTCGATGCCCTTGAACGTGTCGGGGCCGTTCTCCTCGAAGATCGGCGACCCTTCCACCGCGTCCTCGTAGGGACCGGCGGTGCCGAAGGAGTCACGGGGGCTGGCGTTCCAACACGTGGGCGGGTACGGGTGGTAGTTGGCGATCCGGCCGTCGCGGATGACCATGTGGTGGGACAGCATGCCCCGCACCGCCTCATGGAACCCGCAGGACACGGCCTCCTCGGGCACCTCGAAGGGGGTCCACACGTCGAGCCGGCCGGCGTTCACCTCGGCCATCGCCTGTTCGAGGAAGTGGAACGCCATGGCCGCGCTGTAGGCCTGGAAGTAGGTACGGGCCCGGTCGCGCTCGAGCGTGTTCGACCACTGCGGGATCTGCCACTCGAACTCGGTCTCGGGCAGCTGGGCGCTGCGGGGCAGGCGGATCTTGACCGACCCGTGGCCGCCCGTCACGTAGGGCGTCGTGACCCTCCCGGCCAGCGCGGTGACCCACAGCCGGGCCAGGGGCCCGCCCCCGGTGTCGAGGGCGAGGTGTTCGCCGGTGCGGGGGTCGACCCATCGGGGCGACATCACCCAGGTGTAGTTGCCGCCGAGATCGCGGGCCTGGGGCCGGGGAACGGTGGTCTGGTTCCACGGGTGACGCTGGTCGACGGGATTCCCGAGAGGGTCATGGGTGACGAAGGTCTCGCCGTCGGCCCAGTCGTCGTAGAACGAGCTGCCGAGCAGGATCCGAATGCCCAGGTTGATCTCCACCAGGTCGGTGGTGACCAGCTCACCGTCGACCACGATCCCGGGCGTCACGAACATGTCGCGACCCCAGGACGCCATGTGGTCGTAGCGGAAGTCGCACGTGTCGGGGTTCTGGAACGAGCCCCACGAGCCGAGCAGCACCCGCCGCCGACCGACCTCCTCGTAGCCGGGCATGGCCGCGTAGAGGAAGTCGAACAGGTCGTCGTGCAGGGGAACCATGCGCTTGATGTGCTCGGCGTACCTCACCAGCCGGATGAGGTAGTCGTTGAACAGCTGGACGGTGGGGACGGTGCCCACGCCGCCGGGGTAGAGCATCGACGGGTGGACGTGGCGCCCCTCCATCAGGCAGAACATCTCCCGGGTGAGGCGGCTCATCTTGAGCGCCTCCATGTAGAGCGCCCCCTGCATGGGGTTGAAGGCCCGCATGATGTCGGCGATGGTGCGGTAGCCGTGGATCTCGGCGTGGGGTGCCTCGGCGGTCTCGGCCACGGCCAGCACCCCGGGATTGGTCTCCCGCACCATGCGCTCGCTGAAGTCCACCCCGACCAGGTTCTCCTGGTAGAGGTTGTGGTCGAACATGTACTCGGCCGCCTCGGCCAGGTTGATGATCCACTCGGCCAGGCGGGGCGGCTTGATCCCGTAGGCCATGTTCTGGGCGTAGACGGATGCGGTGGCGTGGTTGTCACCGCAGATGCCACAGATGCGGCTGGTGATCTGGTGGGCGTCCCGGGGGTCCTTGCCCCGCATGAAGACGCTGTAGCCCCGGAAGATCGACGACGTGCTGTGGCACCGGATCACCCGGCGCTCCCTGAAGTCGATCCGGGCGTGGATGCCGAGGCTGCCGACGATGCGGGTGATGGGGTCCCACGTCTTGTCGACGATGTGGGGGCCGGTGTCGCTCACCCTTCGTCGGGATCGGCGGCCGCCACCGCAGTTGGGCTGGGGATGCCGGGTGTCTGGAGACCCTTCGGCAGCCCCCCCCGCCATTCGGGCTCCACGTTCATCGAGGCCCGGGTGACGTTGCGCAGGGCCCGGACGGTGCGGCCGTAGAGCAGCACCGCCGACGACGACATCTTGGCGCCCGGCGGCTCGTCGAGGAACGGTTGGAACTTGTCGGGGAAGCCGGGCATGGTGCAGCCGATGCAGGTGCCGCCCACGTTGGCGCAGCCACCGATGCCGTTCATCCAGCCCCGCTTGCCGACGTTGCAGTCGACCACCGGTCCCCAGCACCCGAGCTTCACGATGCACTTCGGAGATCCGTACTCGCCGGCGAAGTCACCCTGCTCGTAGTAGCCGGCCCGGTCGCACCCCTCGTGCAGGGTCTGACCGAACAGCCACCGTGGCCGGTAGACGTGGTCGAGGGGGATCGGCGGCGCCGCCCCCACCAGCTGGCGGAGCAGGTAGAGGAGCGTCTCGGTGCAGTTGTCGGGCTGGATGGGACAGCCCGGCAGGTTCACGATGGGCAGCCCGCTCTTCGACCGCCAGTCCCAGCCGAGGTAGTCGGCCAGTCCCATCGCTCCCGTCGGGTTGCCGGCCATGCCGTGGATACCGCCATAGGCGGCGCAGGTGCCCACCGCCATGACCGCCCACGCCTGGCTGGTGAGGCGGTCGATCCACGTGGTGGTGGGGATGGGCTGGCCGGTGGCGGGGTCGGTGCCGAACCCGGCCCAACACCCCTCGGTGTTCCCGCTCTCGTCGGGGATGGAGCCCTCCACCACCAGGATGAACGGTCCGAGCTCGCCGGCGGCGGCGGCCTCGAAGCCGGCCACGAACTCGTCGCCCACCTCGTAGGCCAGGACCGGGTGGTGGAAGCGCACCCGGGGCACGCCGGGGAAGGCTCCGAGCACGAGGTCCTCGAGGCTGGGCTGGGTGGCGGCGGTCATGGCGATCGAGTCGCCGTCGCAACTCAGGCCGGCCGTGAGCCACAGCACCGGCACCTGATCCATGCCGTCCAAGGTAGCTGTGTGCTGTCGGGTCGGCCGCGGCCACCCGCCGCTGGACTACTGCTGGGCGCCGACCGGCACCTTGGGTGTGACCGGCGGGACGGCCTGCGGGGCGACCTCCACCCGGCGGGCGGCCTGGAGGGTCTCCGCGACCAGGTGGCGCACGTCCGCCGGGGCCCGCGACCCGCAGTAGTAGCACCGGTAGCTGGCGACGTTGCTGTAACGGCAGCGGCAGGCCCAGAACACGCCCAGCCATCGGGCCACCTCGGTCCAGTTCTCCGCCCGCTTGACGAATCCCCTCTTGACCATGGACGGTACGGTCGGCCGGCTCGCCGAAATGGTTGAGGCTGCCAGCCCACAAAGAGCCGAACGGCCTACCGGGCGAACCATCGGAGGAAACCGCGTGTATCAAACCCGCCCGCGCCGCGCTCCCAGAGGTACCCAGGGTCGGGAAGCGGCGGCTCGCCGGCTACCGTCGCATTTCGGCGTTGTTTCCCTGGGTCGAAAGTCTCATTTCGGATGTGTCGCTTCAGTCCGGAGGGGGAATTGCCGATGAAAGAGCACGTTCGAATAGGAGCGGCTCAGAGAGGAGCTGCGTCGATGGATGACTTCGAAGGCCTGTGCCGAGGATTCCTGCAGAACGCCGCCGCCCGCCAGTGGGCCGTGGCCGGGGTGGCGCCGGAGGCTCCCACCGCCGAGTATGGCCGGCTTCGGGGACGGCTGGGAGGCGGGCCACGTCGCCGACTTTGCCCTCGTGGTCGCCATGCTCTCGGGAGAGTCGATCACCACCCTCATCGAGGAGGCGGGCACCCAGGCCGCCGTCGAGTCGGCGTTCCCCTTCGACCTGGTCATGATGCC